>Ga0194132_10000543_pt1 | contig 77572 bp, 71 predicted proteins | sample TA2KigOf80mmetaG_FD_148612 | JGI IMG/M metagenome (GOLD analysis project Ga0194132, IMG submission 148612) | Freshwater microbial communities from Lake Tanganyika, Tanzania - TA2015054 Kigoma Offshore 80m | ecosystem: Environmental > Aquatic > Freshwater > Lake | place: Tanzania: Lake... | reverse complement strand
CGACAGATCTTGCCGCCGGCCCGAGACAGGGCTAAGCTGGCCGAGATGATCGGCGCGGTGATCTACGTTCGCGTCAGCACGAAGGAACAGACCGAGAACCTCAGTCTGCCGACCCAGCTCCGTGCGTGCGAGGAGTATTGCCGTCGCCAGGGCTACGAGATTCGCGAGCGCTTCCACGAAGAGGGCGCGAGCGCCAAGACGACGGACCGCAGCCAGCTGCAGGCGTTGTTGAAGTACTGCCGAACGCACAAGGGCCAGATCCATTTCGTCGTCGTGTACAACCTGACGCGGTTCGCGCGGGAGAAGTACGACCACTTTGCACTGCGGGCACATCTGCAATCGCTCGGTATCTCCCTGCGGTCGGCGACCGAACCAATCGACGACACGTCCACCGGCAAGTTGATGGAAGGCATCCTGGCCGCCTGCGCGCAGTTCGATAACGATGTGCGCTCGGAACGAACGCTGGCCGGCATGAAGGCCGCATTGACCCTCGGGCGCTGGACGTTTCAGGCTCCAATCGGATACCTGAGCGCGCCGAAATGGTCGAACAGCAGCCTCGTGCACGATCCGGAGCGTGGCCCATTGGTCAGGCGGGCCTTCGAAGATCTCGCGAGCGGCCGGTTCACGATGAGGGACGTCGTGCGCCGGGCCGCGGACGCTGGCCTGCGGACTCGAAAGGATCGTCCCCTCTCGCCGCAGACCTTCGGGAATATGCTCCGGAACCGGATCTACATCGGTCAGATCGAGAGCCCAGAAATCGGCGTCAACGCGCGTGGCGATTTCGAACCCCTCATCGATGAGGCGACTTTCTACCAAGTGCAAGGGGTTCTCGACGGCCGCGTGAGCGTGGCGGCGCCGCGTCTGCGCAACCACCCTGATTTCCCTCTGCGAGGATTCGTGCGGTGCGAGGCGTGCGGGCGTCCGCTCACGGGCAGCTGGTCGAAGGGGCGCAACGGCCGCTACGCCTACTACCACTGCCAGAAGCAGTGCCGCGCCGTGAACGTGAGCAAGGCCGTCCTCGAAGGCGCGTTCGTCGACGAGCTCGCCCTGCTGCAGCCGACACCCGGTTACATGCGACTCGTGAAGGATCGCATCCTCTGCGTCTGGCGGCAGCGGTGTGCTGACGCCCAGGATCGAACCGCCGAGCACGATCGACGTGTCAAGGCGATCCGGCAGAAGCTCGACCGGCTCGACGAAGCATTCCTCTACTCGGAGTCAATCGATCTCGACACGTACAGCCGTCAACGCGACAGGCTCCGCGAGGAGTTGACGCTTTCGAAGATCGACCATCACACGGAGGCCGTCGACGAACTCGACGTAGAGGGCATCCTGGCGTTCGCAGAACGCATTCTGCCGCGCGCATCAGACCTGTGGGTGCAGGCTTCCCTCGACTACAAGCAGCGGTTGCAGCAGCTGTTCTTCCCGGAAGGAATTGCGTACGACGGAAAGCGATTTAATCGAACCGCCGCAACGGCACTACTTTTCAACTACTTGGCGCCGTCTGAAGGTGCTGATGAAAGAGTGGTGAGCCGGGAGGGAATCGAACCCTCAACCCGCAGATTAAGAGTCTGCTGCTCTGCCAATTGAGCTACCGGCCCGAGGAATGCGGAGGCAGGTGGTCGGGTCGCGACGGCGGCGCCGACACTAACCGCGATCTTAGCACATCGGCACGCCTCACATCGGTCGCCGACGTCCGACGAACGGGCACGATGCCTCGCGCCAGCGCACTCGCTTTGTGCCAGAATGGCGTGGCCGTGGTGCGCGCCCGTAGCTCAGTTGGATAGAGCGGCAGGCTTCGAACCTGTAGGCCGGGGGTTCGAGTCCCTCCGGGCGCGCCATTCGATTCGCAAACGAGACCTGGATCCGCGTGTTCATGTCCGCCACGAACCGCGTGCCTCGACTGCGCAGGTCAATCTTTCCGCGCTCGCGTTGGTTCCCTGCGCTCGGCAAGGGTGTGGTGCTCTGTTTTCTTGCGCTCGGTAGCGCGGCCGCCGCCTCTGACTTCTGGCACAGCAAGCCTCCAGATGCGTGGTCCGAGAAAGAGACCGACCAACTGCTCAATAACTCGCCGTGGGCGCGCCCGGTCGAAATCATCGCAACCGACCTGAGCCTGGCCAGCCGTGTCGGCGGACTGCAGGGCAGACGCCTTAGCGGCTTTGGCGGCTTCGGTCGTCCTGGCGGGGGCGGCGGTGCTGGCGGCGATGGCGCCGGCAACCTTGGAGGCGGGAGCTTTCTTCCGTCGCCCCAGCGCCTGCGTATCACGATCCGCTGGACCAGCGCGTGGCCGATCGTGCGGGCGGTGGCACGCAAGCGCGGAAACGGCCCGTCTGAGGGTGGTTCGGGCCCGCCGGCCGTGAAGCGTGACGGAACCGACCACGGTGCGGAACCCGACGCTTACGTCTACCGCGTTGCCGTCGTTCGGATTCCGCTCGGTATTGACGTGGGATCCGACGAGGAGTTGGTTGCCGCGACGTCGCTTGTCGGTCGCGACGGTCGCGTGCGGCACGCGGACTCGGTGCGATTCGGGTACGAGGACGATCTCCAAACCCTCGAGTTCGCGTTCGCGCGCACGACGCCACTCACCGTCGCGGACCGTATGGTAGAGTTCAAAACGCGGCTCGGAAACTCTCCGATCAAGGCGAGGTTTAGGCTGGATCAGATGGTCATTGCCGGCCGGACAGCGCTGTGAGATTCGTACACGCCCCCGAAACAGCTCGTGCGACTGTCCACCCGGACGAAGCTAGTCCGCAAACGGGGAGGAAACTAGGCTGGGCCGGCCGTCACCATAGCTATGCCATCCGGCCTCACCGACCTTGGCAAGGGAACGCCCTGGCTGGGACTTCGGGTTCGACCAGACAGGTCGCCACTAAACTAAGCGGGGTTGGACGGAGCCCCGACTCGCCCAATGCCGCGTGGCCGGAGGAGTCGGTGCACAAGAAGAGATAGTCTTATGTGCAAAGGACTTGTAATCGACGCGAATCGGTGCGACGCGAGCGCCGTGCCAAATCATTCGGGAAGCTCGAGGGCTTCCGGGAACGTGGCAGGCCAACGACGTGGGCGTTGCCTGCTCCGCTCTGATGGACGGCGCGATGCCCGCGTTACCTGTGTCCGACCTGCGCAACCGGGCTGCTGAACGCCGCCCACTCGCCGGAAGGCTGACGCGCGTGCCCAGCCTTCCACTCTGGCTCCCGTGGGTCATCACTGGAGTCTTGCTTCTCCGGCAGTCTGCGTTTCCGCCCAGTGTCGACACCGCGTGGCTCATCGCCGTCGGCCGTCGGCTGCTCGAGGGCGACGTGCTCCACTCCCAGGACCTCGTCGAGATCAATCTGCCCCTGATCATGGAGTTCAAGGCGTGCACCGTCTGGGTGGCCGACCTGGTGAAGCTTGACCCGTTCGACGTCTGGCTGCTGTTCGTCGGGACGCAGATCGTCAGCGCGTTGTGGCTGCTCTGGCGCATGCTGGGCGTCACAGGCCTTCGACATCATCGCAGCTCCGTGCTCAGCGTGGCTGCCCTCGTGCTCGCTGCGGTGCCAGGCGTCGACTTCGGCCAGCGGGAACACCTCGTTGCGCTCTGGCTCGTTCCGTACGTGGCGAGTGCCGCCTGCCGGGCGAGTGGTGCGCCGTCCGCAGCCACGCTCCGGATGGTTGCCGGAGCGTTGGCGGGTCTGGCGCTGTGCATCAAGCCGCACTACGCGATTGTCGTCGCCGTGGTCGAGGCCATTGTGTGGCGGTGTCAGGCTCCCCCACGCCGATGGGCGAGTTTCCTGGATCCGGTCGCCGTTGTGGCTGTGGCCGCCACTTATCTCGGGTATATGTGGCTATCGTATCCAGGGTTCTTTCAATTGGGGCTGCCGCTCGCCTCTCAGTACTACGGGGCGTACCGCTACGTAGGCAGTGCCGTCCGCCCCGTGCATCTCTTCTATCCGGTCCTGGCGATGGCGCTCGCGTGGGTGACGCGAAGACTACCCGCGATCGGAGCCGTGACGCGTGTGTACGTCATCGGCGGCATGGGCGGTTTGATCGTGTTCGCCATACAAGACAAGGGGTTCGCGTATCACTATCTACCCGCGAAGATCATGTTTCTGATCGCGGCGGGCACTGCGGCCGTCGAAGTTGTGCGAGTCGGCCTCGCCCACGCGGGGCTCAGTCGGCCGGCGTGGCGGTCGACGGCGCGACTCGCGATGATCTTCGGACTGGTGGGCACGGCCGTCGCGCTCCAACAGCGCGCCTTGACCAGGGTGTTGGGTGAGGAATCGTGGCGACGCACACAGAGGATGGAGTCCGTGCTCGAGCGCTTGTGAGCCGGGCGCGGCACCCGCACACACCTCTTGGCGCTCGCAGTGACGCCGTCGTTGGCGTTCCCGTTGGCTGAGCGCGTGCAAGCGGTGTGGAGCTCTCGATTCTCGTGCCTCTGGATGATGCCTGGGGTCGTCGAGGATGATGAAAGAGCGACCGGGTCCGACCGTACGCGCAGGTTCGGACATGAGTACGTGTCACAGGCGGTCGTCGAGGATCTCACGCGTTGGGAGCCGCGCGTGGCGCTGGTGCAGCGGGGCCACGCGATCTCGGCGCTCGACAATCTCCTGCTCGACGAGCAGTTTCGAGCGATCTGGGCGCGCTACCGACTTGTCGAATCGGCCGATGGCGTCGACGTCTTCACCGTCAATGGGCCCGACGTCCCCCGCGACGGGCACGCCAGCCACTGACCGACCCGTTCCCGGCGCCGCGCCCTCGGGAGCCCGCCAAGCGGCGGGCTGAGGAAGTCCGCGAGCGATGCGGACCTCGCAGGATCTGACGTGCGCCCGCGAGGGACCGTGATACGCTGAATGTTCCTATTTCGCGGCCATCTTGACGTGAGGCCGCTCGAGAGTGTGCGCCCGTAGCTCAGCTGGATAGAGCGTTGGCCTCCGGAGCCAAAGGTCGCAGGTTCGAATCCTGCCGGGCGCGCCAGTTCCCGACGTCCCGTGTGACAACGGGGTGACAATCCGTCAGCACTTCGACCTCCAACGCGACCGCACGAACAGGCCGGCGGCGGCTCCAGCTCGCCTCGAGACCTCTCCGCAGCTCCTCATCCGTCAGATTCAGGTAGCGCTGCGTCTGCTGAATACTCGAGTGGCCGAGCATCAGTTGGACGATCCGAATGTCGACATCGTCGGCGAGCAGTCGGCAGGCTCCCTCGTGCCTCAGGTCGTGCCAGTGCAAGTCGATCTTGCGCAGCTGCTCACGATTCCATCCATCATCGGTCCTGCCGGGCTTGGGCTCGAAGCCGTAGGCGATCAGTCGCAGGGTGTCCCACGCGGACTGGATCGCGGCTTGATCCTCCCCCGCCTCGGAGCCGAACACGAACGCCGTCGGCTCGAGCGCTGCTCGCCGTGCCAGAACGGCCGCCAGGCGCCCTTCGGGATCGAACGGAATCCGGCGGTTCTCCTTGTCCTTCGTGGTGTGTCCGGGAATCGCAATCTGATGAGAGTCCCAGTCGACGCACCGATTTTGGATGCGAAGCATTTCAACTCGGCGACACAGGAGTTCGAGCGCGCCGATGATCCGGTCGTGCATCAAGGCGCCGACCCAGCGATGCTGCCAACAGTGCATCTTGCGCCCTGCATCGAGCAGACGGCACGATGCGAACACGATTCGATCTCATGGCGGTGTCTCCGAGTGAGGGAACGTCGAACCGGACGAACGGTCGGCGCCCCGAAGGGCGCCGACCGCGTGTGACATGGCCTAGAGGGCCTAGAAGGCCTCTTCGGTCTGGTTCTCGTGGGCGGTCATCGCCTCGAGCACCAGGTCGCGGACCTTCTGCTCTGAGCGCGGATCCGCAATCGGTCGCAGGAGCGCGTAGGCGCGCTTCTCGCCGTTGACGGTGTACTGGCGGGCCGGAAACGTGACGTTGCGGCCGCCGCCGCGCCGGTCCCATACCGACAGCCCAACGAGCTTCAGCCGTGCTGAAACCCTAGGATCAGGTGATTGCCGCAGACACGGCGAAACACGAAGAGATCCAGGGTGAGGGCGGCGGCGCCGACGTCGCTGTTACGCAGGATGAAGCCCCGAAACAGACCGGCGTGGGACGCATCGGTTGGATCGTCCAGGTCCCGATTCCCATCCACCAGCAACAGGAACATGTCGCGATCCCCGAGGTAGGCGCCGGATGGAACTTGTTCGGCGCCATACTCACCGTCGTTGTCGCCGAGCGGCAGGCGCCAGGCCGGGTGTTGGGCCATGTGGTCGAGCACCCGGCTGCCGAGCTCGGCGTGGTGGACGCGTGCGTCGCGAGTCGAGGTGATCGCGTGCACGGTCCACGGTCGGTCCGGATCGACCAGGAGCTGTTGGTGCTCCCTCGCGCTGCGACCTAATCCGTGATTGAGGGCGTCAGCCGCAATCGATGCGGGCAGCGTGCGGAGGTAGTTCGGCGGCGCGCCGGCGAGGGTGGCGAGCTGGCCGAAGCTCCAGCGGGTCAAGGTGGCAGGGCGGTCGGACGCCTCGAGTGTGAGGTCGCCTCGCCTGGACACTGTCGAACCGCATGTGCTCGCGAATCGAGCGACCATCACGTCCGAAGCCCGCAGCCTCACTCCTCCGTTGACAGGTTCTTACGCCGCGCGCAAGATTGCGCTCATATCCTTGGATTCGTTTATTCCGTGGAGGTCGTATGCCGCGCGTTCAGGTGCAGGCGGTTCATGTAGCTCTCCTCAGTTCATTGGCGATTGTCAGCTCACCGCTGTCGGCGCAGGAGAGCCCCAGCATTGTCGGCATGGTGCAGGACGCGTCGGGGGCGATCTTGCCCGGCGTGACCGTGGAAGCGTCGAGCGAAGCGCTCATCGAAGGGACGCGCAGCGCCGTCACCGACGGCTCCGGCCGCTACACCATCGTCAACCTTCGGCCCGGCACGTACGTCGTCACCTTCTCGCTCGAAGGGTTCAAGGGCGTCCGGCGTGAGAACATCCTGCTCCAGGGTGCATTTGCCGCGACGGTGAACGCCTCCCTGGAAGTCGGGGCGCTGCAGGAAACGATCACCGTTTCTGGTGCGTCACCGGTTGTCGATCTTCAGAGCACACAAAACCAGTTCGTGACCAACCGCGAGGTGCTGGACGTGCTACCCGCCACTCGCTCCATGCAAGGCGGCGCGAGCCTGGTGCCTGGCGTCAGCTTTTACAGTCAGGGGTTCGTGAGCACGATGTCGGTGCACGGGTCGAGCACCGCCGACCAGCGGATCTATCAGGACGGCATGCGCATCGGCCAGAATCTGACCGGCACGGGCAGTCAGGCGAACGGAACGGGCGTGAATGACCTCGCACAAGAGGAGCTCGTATTCGACGCGGGCGGCCAGTCGGCGGAAACGCCGCTCGGCGGCGTTCGCATGGACTCGATTCCGAAAGAAGGTGGCAACCGTTTCTCGGGCGCCGTGCGCTACTTCTACTCGAACGGATCGCTTCAGAACAACAACGTGTCCGATGCGATGCTTCAGTTCATCCGGTTCGCCCAGGTCCTAGACGTCACCTCGAACTTCAACAGCACGTTCGGCGGCCCGATCGCGAAGAGCCGTCTCTGGTTCTTCGCCGCTTTTCGTTCTGTGAAGTCCGACACGTTCGCTGCCGGCGTGTCGTGGCCCAACGGTGACCGCGTCAACCGCGGCGTGGGTCCCGCCCCGCATGGGACGTTTCGGTTGACCGGCCAGCTGAATAGCAACAACAAGCTGCGCGGCGCCTACTACAACTCGAACAGCACCACGCAGCGCTTCGACGTCGGCTGCTCGGCCACGAGCGGCAACAGAGTCTCGTGCGTGTCGCCCGAAGCGTCCTACGACCTGCCGGTGCCGATGTCGCAGTCGGCCGACCTCAGGTGGACGTCGACGGTGACCAGCCGACTGCTGCTCGAAGTGACGGGATCATGGGCGGTGGCGACCTACCGATTCGGCTATCAGCCGGAGAACGGTCCGTTCGCGATCGAGAACAGAGACGACACCACCGGGTGGCGAACCGTGGCCTCGTCGGTCGCATCGGCCGACTACTTGAGCAACGTCTGGGACACGCAAGCGAACGCCACGTACGTGACCGGCGCTCACAACATCAAGTTCGGCCTGCAGCATCAGTGGGGCAACTCGCGCAACTTCCTCGACAACCGGGCGGGGATGTCCGTCCTTCGCTTCCTCAACGGCGTGCCGAATTCCGTGACGGTCCGGAACACGCCGACCTTGCGGCTCGACGACCTCAACGCGGACACGGGCATGTTCGTTCAGGATCGATGGACGCACAAGCGGTTGACGCTCTTCGGTGGTGGTCGCTTCGATCTGTTCGACGCGTCGTATCCGGACCAAACCGCGGTCGCGAACCCGTTCGTCCCTGCGCGCAGCATTCAGGGCGCGACCTGTCAGCCATGCTGGAAGGACTGGTCGGTCCGCGGCGGCGGCTCATTCGATCTGTTCGGCAATCAGAAGACCGCGCTGAAGACATCGTTCGGCAAGTTCCTGGCCGCCAACGCGCTCGGCCTCACCACGTCGCTGAACCCGCTCGGGGCGCAGTCCGACACGCGCACGTGGCGCGATCTGGACGGCAACGGAACGGCGGTGAACGCGGACGGCAGCCCGCAGTGGGCGGAAATCGGACCGTCGAACAACAACGCCTTCGGTCTCCCTGCCGGATCGCTGCGGATTCATCCGGATCTGCCGCGCAGCAACAACTGGGAGGAGACCGTTTCGCTGCAGCACGAGCTGTTCAAGAACGTGTCGATCACCGGTGGCTACTATCGCCGGCAGTTCTACAAACAGCAGGTGACGATCAACCGTGCCGTCGATCCGGCGGTCGACTTCACGCCGTTCACGTTCATCGGCCCCTCGCATCCCAATCTTCCGAATGGTGGCGGTGAGACCATCACCGTTTACAACTTGAACGACAACAAGCGCGGTTCCGTGGACAGCATCAGAACCTGGTCGGATGCGAACACGCGGGTGTACAACGGCTTCGAGGTCAGTGTGAACGGGCGATTCGGCCGCGGCTTCGCCTTCGGCGGGATCACGACCGAGCGAACGGCAGTCGACAACTGCACCGATCTGACGAACTCGAACCCGAACTTCATCCGATTCTGCAAGCAGACGCCTCCGTTTCGCACGCTGTACAAGGCGTCGGGGTCGTATCGACTGCCGTGGGACCTGCAGGTGGGCGGCACGTTCCAGGCGCGACCGGGCATCCCGATCGGATCTGCGTTGACCTTAAATGCGGCGGTTGCCGGCCGCCCGCTTACCGGCGGCGTGGCCAGCATCGCCGTGGAACTAGTCGATCCGACCAAGCTGTTCTACAGCTACGTGTACACGAACGACGTGCAGTTCTCGCGCACGTTCCGGTTCCAGGGCAACCGGCGCATCCGGACGTTCGTGGAGGCCTTCAACTTCCTCAACAACTCGACGATCTTCACGCGCAATGAAACCTGGGGCGCGCAGTGGTACAACCCGATCTCGCTGGTCGACGCGCGACGCTTCCAGTTCGGCGCACAGTTGGACTTTTAGCGAGGCTTCGGGCTGCTGGTTTCCCGGTACGAGGGCCCGGATATCCGAGCCACACAGAGACTGGAACACAGAGACGCGTTGCGCCCGCCCCGGAGGGGCGGGCAACCACCAACGGGAGGACACGATGAGTTGGAGATCGTAGGCGGCTTAGCGGGGTCTGGGATAACCGAACGCGCTTTATCGGACCCACCGGCCCTCCGGCTCCTCTCCGGTTTCTTCCCCCTTCGACAGCGACCGCTATCCACGTGAGCACGACCGAGTCCGGGGATAGCACTGCCGAGTCCGGCGTTGACCAGGCCGCGCCCGCAGCCGTGCCCGTGAGCGCCGCGGCATCCGACGCGTTTGACGGCGCCCTCGAAGTCGATCACGGCGCCGTGTACGTTTCGATGGAAACGTCGCAGCGCCTCGCGTGCGATGCCTCGCTGGTGTCCATGCGTCACGACGGCGACGGGGCCGTGCTCGCCGTGGGGCGCAAGACGCGCACGATTCCGCCATCGATCCGCCGCGCGCTGGCCGCGCGCGACACGACTTGCCGCTTTCCGGGCTGCACGTCCCGCCGATGCGATGCCCACCACCTGGCGCACTGGGCCGACGGCGGCGCCACACGCCTTGACAACCTCGTGTGGCTGTGCCGACGTCATCACCGCGCGATGCACGAAGGCGGATTCGGTGTCATCCGCGGACGCGACGGCGCGCTGACCTTCCTCCGCCCCGATGGCGCGCCCCTCGAGGTCGCCCTCGCCGCGCCGCAACGCCTGCCCACGCTCCGCGACGCCACGCCCCACGTCATCGGGACGCCTCCGACGTGGGACGGCACGCGGTTCGACCTGCCGTGGGCCATTGACGTGCTCTATCGCCGTCGGTCTGGGCGGTGGCCCGCCTGAAGGACCGTATCATCACGCTCACCGTTGGCGCTCACGCCCGGCTCCCGGCTCGGCGTCTACCAGATCACCGCACCCATCGGCGAGGGAGGGATGGGGCAGGTGTGGCGCGCGACCGACACGACGCTTGGCCGTCAGGTGGCCATCAAGATCCTGCCCGAGGCGTTTGCCGCAGACCCCGACCGCCTGGCGCGGTTCGAGCGCGAGGCTAAGACGCTCGCGTCGCTGAACCATCCGCACATCGCCGCGATCCATGCCGTCGAGAAGTCCGGCGGCACGCTGGCCCTCGTGATGGAACTCGTCGAAGGCGACGATCTGTCCCAGCGGATCGCCCGCGGCGCGATCCCGCTCGATGAAGCGCTCCCCATCGCGACGCAGATCGCCGAGGCGCTCGAAGCCGCGCACGAGCAAGGGATCATCCATCGCGATCTCAAGCCCGCGAACATCAAGGTGCGCGGTGATGGGACCGTGAAAGTCTTGGACTTCGGCCTCGCGAAGGCGATGGAGCTCCGGGCCGGTTCGTCGCCAAGCCTGTCGATGTCGCCCACGCTCACCTCCCCGGCGCAGATGACTGGCGTGGGCGTCATCCTTGGCACCGCCGGCTACATGGCGCCGGAGCAGGCGAAGGGGAAGACCGTCGACAAGCGCGCGGACATCTAGGCGTTCGGCTGTGTGCTGTTCGAGATGCTCACGGGCGCACGCGCGTTCGGGGGCGACGATGTCGCCGAGACGCTCGCGAACGTGATCAACAAAGAGCCTGCGTGGGACGCACTGCCGGCCTCGGTACCCGCGCATGTGCACCAGACGCTGCGGCTGTGCCTGAAGAAGTCGATCCGGGAGCGCGTTCCCGACATCGGCGCCGTACGTCTTGCCCTCGAGGGCGCGCGGGAAACAGACCGAGGTGTACAACGGCGTCGACCTCACGTTCGGCAGCCGCCTCCGCCGTGGGTCGATGATTGCCGGCGGCGTCAGCACCGGCAAGACGACAACCGATTGGTGCCACGTGGAGGGTAACCCGCAACTGTTCGCCGCCGGCATGACGGCCGTGGCCACCTCGATCGATCCGCGGAACCAAGCATTCTGCCATCAGTCCACACCGTGGCTGGCGACGACGCAAGTCAAGGTGAACGGGTCGTACTCACTGCCCTACGGATTGCAGGCGAGCGGCACGTTCCAGAACCTGCCCGGCCTTCCGATTACCGCGACCTACGTGGCCACCAACGCGGCGATCTCGCCATCGCTCGGCCGCAACCTGTCGGGCAGCGCGGCGAACCAGATCCTCAGTCTCATCGTCCCCAATACGGTGTTCGAGAACCGCATCACGCAGGTCGATGCCCGCGTGACGCGCATCTTCCGGTTGGGCGGCGCCAAGCGTTTCCAGGTGATGTTCGACGTCTACAACGTGCTGAACGCGAACTCGGTGCTCGCGATCAACACGCGGTTCGGTACCGCGTGGCCGACGCCGACGCAGATCCTGGCTGGACGCTTGGCCAAGTTCGGCGCGCAGTTCGATTTTTAGAAGGGCGGGAACGGCGGGAAGGGCGCGAGGGTGGGCTGGTAGGCAAGGACCTACCCGCCCTCCTTCCTGCCGTTCCCGCCCTGAGCGGCGTTCGCTGTCGCGGCTCCGGGAGTCTGGCTCAGGGGAGATGCCGCGCGAGCCTTCCGCCGCAAACGCTCGAGCGCGTCTCGATTGCGCCGAAATGGCTCCGTCGGTCCGCGCAGCGCGTGTCCGGCCACCGGCACCTGGGCTTCGCGACGCAGCGACGTCAATCCAACCGAGAATCGTGATTAAGCCTTGGTCGAGATCGTGGCTGTCTGGCGCCGGATGAGCGTGATGGCCCTGATGCCGAAAAAAGAAAGGGCCGGCAGGTCTCCCCGCCGGCCCTTTCCCCTGTCTGGGAAGTGTCTCCCTAGAGACGACTCCCGGTGGTGTTTGCCATGCATGCACCTCCCGGCCGCGACCGTATCGTGGTGCCCGCTTACGCGAGCGTGGTCGCTTGAAGCCTTTTTTTGACGTCGCACCTGGGTCGATCGCGACGGTACTTTCACCATATCACGAAATCACGAAGCCCGCGGGAGACACGACCTCAGGCGCGCCGGCGGCACTCCCGTCGGTGGATGCCGGGCACGAGCTGGCTGTCGTTGTCGATGGTCCTTTCCCGTCTCCGCGGTGCCAGTGCACCGTCCGGTTCATCCTCGACCGGTCGGCGATCGCCCGCTACGGCCTGCGAGCAGCCGCCACTCAAGCTATCGGCCGTAGCGCGAGGTCAACGACCGGGTTCGCGAAGACCACGCGACCCGCGACGAGCGTGGCGGCGACCCCGCCGCGAAGCTGCCAGCCGTCGAACGGCGTGTTCTTCGAGAGCGACCGCATCGTCGAGGTCGTGACGGTCACCGGCAGATCGGGTGCGAGGATGGTCACATCCGCCGCCGCGCCGATCGACAACGACCCGCCAGGCACGCGGAGGATGCGCGCAGGATTGACTGAGAGCAACTCGACCAGACGTCGCAGGCCGATGATGTTACGGTGAATCAGTCGATCGAAGCACAGCGACACGGCTGTCTCGAGCCCTGTGATGCCGAACGGCGCACGATCGAATTCCACGTGCTTCTCGTCGTAGTGATGCGGCGCGTGATCAGTGGCAATGACGTCCACGCTTCCGTCCGCGATCCCTTGCAGCATCGCGTCCCGATCCGCGGTTTCGCGCAGCGGCGGATTCATCTTCGTGTTGGTGTCGTACGGCACCGGCGCCACCAGCATGTCGTCGGTGAGAACGAAGTGATGTGGTGTCACCTCGCAGGTGACCGTCGCGCCCCGCGCCTTGCCGTAGCGAACCGCGTCGAGCGTCTGCCGTGCGCTCATGTGCGCGATGTGAATCGATCCGCCGGTCAGCTCCGCGAGCGCGATGTCGCGTTGAGCCATGATCGACTCGGCCTCGCCGGGAATGCCGCGGAGGCCGAGCGAGGACGCATTGAACCCCTCGTGCGCCACGCCATCGGCCTTGAGGGTCGGGTCCTCGCAGTGCTCGATGACCGGCATGTCCAGCATGCGGGCGTACTGGAGCGCGCGCCGCGCGAGCAACGCCGTCGCAATCGGATGCCCATCGTCTGTGATGGCGACGCAGCCAGCCTGCTTCAGCTCCGCGATGTCAGCCAGCTGCTCGCCGTGTTGTCCGCGAGACACGGCGCCAATCGGATACACCCGCGCCAGGTTCGCCTCGGCCGCCTTGCGCAGGATGTAGCTGGTCACGCCGGCGTTGTCGTTCACCGGCGACGTATTGGGCATACACGCCACGGCCGTGAAGCCACCCGCGACCGCCGCGGCGACGCCGGTCGCTACGGTCTCTTTGTGCTCCTGGCCCGGCTCGCGCAAGTGCACGTGCATGTCGATGAGGCCCGGACACACGACGAAACCCGCCGGAATCGAGACGACCTCGATGTCGCCGTTCGCGGTAATCGACGGCTCGACGGCGGCGATGGTGCCAGCGTCGATCAACACGTCGAAGACCCCGTCTCGACCGTTGACGGGATCGATGACTCGTCCGCCCTTGAGCAACCGCTTCTCTCGGCCCGCCATGACTAGTCCATCTCCTCTACGCCGCCAGCCAGTAAGTACAGCACCGCCATCCGAACCGACACACCATTGGCCACCTGTTCGAGAATCACCGAGTACGGACCGTCCGCCACCTCGGACGCGATCTCGACGCCACGGTTCATCGGACCGGGATGCATGATGATCACGTCGGGTCTCGCGCGGCCCACACGCTCGCGTGTCAGTCCGAACACATTGAAGTACTCGCGGAGCGACGGGAAGAACCCGCCCTGCATCCGTTCCTGCTGGATGCGGAGCATCATGATCACATCGGCATCGGCCACGGCCTCATTCAGCTTGAAGCTCACGCGAACGCCCAGGCGCTCGATGCCAGCAGGCACCAGCGTCGGTGGTCCGCAGACCCACACGTCGGCGCCGAGCTTCGTCAGCAGCAAGACGTTAGACCGCAGCACGCGACTGTGCAGCAGGTCGCCGACGATGGCGACCTTGAGGCGTTCGATGCCGCCCTTGTGGCGTCGAATCGTGAACGCATCGAGCAGTGCTTGGGTCGGATGCTCGTGCATACCGTCGCCGGCGTTGATGATACGGGACTTGCAGATGCGCCCAAGCAAGTGCCCCGCGCCCGACGAAGCGTGACGGAGGACGATCATGTCCGGAGCCATCGCCTCGATGTTCAGCGCCGTGTCGGCCAGGGTCTCGCCCTTGCTGACGCTCGAGGCGGCGACCGCGATATTGAGCGTGTCCGCGCTCAATCGCTTCTCGGCGATCTCGAACGACGTCCGTGTCCGCGTGCTCGGCTCGTAGAAGAGGTTCACGACCGTCTTGCCGCGCAGCGTCGGGACCTTCTTGATGGGCCGCTCGCCGATTTCCCGCATCGCGTCAGCCGTGTCGAGCACCGTGTAGATTTCGTCACGGGTGAGATCGTCGATGCTGAGGAGGTCCTTCTTCATCCCTCGATCTCCACTTCGTCTCGACCATCGACTTCCATGAGGTGCACTTGGACGCTTTGGTTTGAGGAGGTCGGGAGATTCTTGCCGACGTAATCGGCCTTGATCGGCAGTTCGCGATGGCCGCGATCCACGAGGACGATGAGCTGGATAGACTTGGGACGCCCGAACTCGATGAGGGCATCGAGTGCCGCGCGAATCGTTCGCCCTGTATACAACACGTCGTCCACGAGAAGGATCCGCTTGTCGTCAATCGAGAAGGGGATCTCGGTTCGGCGAATCACCGGCTGTGAGCCGACGGCGTGACGCATCAGGTCATCGCGGTACAGCGTGATGTCGAGCGTCCCGGTGGGGACCTCGTGGCCGTTGATCTCGCGAATCGCCTGGGCGATCCGCTTCGCCAGGGGGACGCCGCGCCTGCGGATACCGACGAGGGCGAGCTCGTCGAGTCCGCGGTTGCGCTCGAGAATCTCGTGCGCAATCCGCGTGAGCGTGCGGCTCATGCGGTCGGCGTCCATCACCACGGCCATGGCGAACCCTCCAACGGCCACGCGAGTGCGACGCCGCGCCAAGACGAGCACCGCAATGTGGGACTCGAAAACGGACAGGAAGGACGTGAGCGAAGGCGAACGGACGATGCCGGCATGAGCACCTCTTCGCGCTCTCGCTGGAGCGCTCTTAAAGAGCTGTCGCAGTATAGCCTGAAATCCAAAATCGATCTTCGATATACTGGCTCCGTGCCCGTCGATCTGGTCGCGCAAGTCACGGCCAACACGCCCCTCTCCCCTCACTACAACGTCCTCGCGTTCGCGGCGCCGGCCATTGCTGCAACGACAGCGGCCGGGCAGTTCGTGATGATCAAGGCCCGAGAGGGTCACGATCCGCTCTTACGCCGGCCGTTCTCCGTCTTCGAGGTCTTCCGCGATTCGTCGGGGACGGCCACGGGCTTCTCGATCCTCAACAAGCGCGCGGGGGTGTCGACGAATCTGCTCTTCCAGGCCCGACCGGGACAACTCGTGTCGATCCTCGGACCGCTCGGCACCTCGTTCACGCACGTGAGCCCGCCGGTCGACGCGTGGCTCGTCGCGGGTGGCGTCGGCTTGGCGCCGTTCGCGGTCCTCGCGCAAGACCTTCGGGCGCGCGGCGTGGATGTCACGTTGTTCTATGGCGCACGCGGCGCCGCAGAGCTCTTCTACCTGGACTTCTTCGAGCAGCTCGGCGTCCGGCTCGTGCTCTCGACTGAGGACGGGAGCCGCGGCGAACGGGGCCGCGTCGTGACCCCGTTCGACCGCGCCCTTGGGGCTCGACCGGCCGGCGCTCAGACCATGGTGTACGCGTGCGGACCGGAGGGGATGCTCGAGGCCACCGCCAAAGTTGCGTTGAAGCACCGGACGCCGTGCGAGGTGTCCGTCGAGCGCATCATGGGCTGCGGCCTCGGCGGCTGCTATAGCTGCGTGGTGCCGATGATCGGCGCCGACGGCCGTCCGCACCACGTCCGCTCGTGCATCGGTGGTCCGGTAATGGCTGGAGACCGCATCGCGTGGGACGGGCACCCATGATGCCGACTCTCGCGCCCGACCTGTCGGTCCGCGTCGGTTCGCTGACGCTGAAGAACCCCTTCATGGCGGCCAGCGGATGCTTCGGCTACGGCGTCGAGTACGCGGATGTCGTGGATTTGTCGACGCTGGGTGCCGTCGTGTCGAAAGGGCTCTTCTTGTCTGAGCGCGAGGGCCATCCGGCGCCGCGCGTCGTCGAGACACCCGCGGGAATGATCAATGCCATCGGCCTGCAGGGCATCGGCGCGAAGCGGTTCGTCGCCGAACAATTGCCGGAGTTGCGCGACCGTGGCGCCACCGTCATCGTCAATGTGTGCGGCACGACCATCGACGAGTACGCCGAGGTATCGCGGATCGTATCCGACGCAGAGGGGGTGCACGGCATCGAGCTCAACATCTCGTGCCCGAACATCAAAGAAGGCGGCATCCAATTCGGCTGCAGCCTCATCGGCACGCACGACGTGGTCTCGGCCGTTCGAAAGGCGACCCACCTCCCGCTCGTCCCCAAGCTCACGCCCAACGTGACCGATGTCGCGTCGTTCGCGCGGGCATCAGAGGAGGCGGGTGCCGATGCCGTCTCGCTGGTGAACACGTTCCTCGCGCTGGCGCTAGACGTCGAGACACGCCGACCGAAGATCTCGAACGGCATGGGAGGCCTGAGTGGACCCGCGATCCGGCCGATTGCCGTGCGCATGGTCTACGAGTGTCAGCAGGCGGTGAAGATTCCCGTGATCGGCATGGGCGGCATCAGCGATGCTCACGACGTCTTGGAGTTCATCATCGCAGGGTCCACAGCGGTACAAATCGGCACCGCGAATTTCGTGGATCCGCTGATCTGGTCCAAGCTCACCGACGGCGTCACCGAGTACCTGACCCGGCATCGCATCGCTCGCGTGGCCGACCTGGTAGGTACCGCACGGATGCACGCGGATGAAGTGCAGCACGCGAAATGATGGCCCCCAGTCCCGTCCTCGTGGCACTCGACGTTGACACCGTCGAAGACGCGCTCGCCTTAGCCGATGGTCTGCGCGGTGTCGTCGGCGGCTACAAGATCGGGAGCCGCCTGTTCACCAGTCGCGGCCCGACCTTGGTCCGACAAATGGTTGAGCGGGGCGATCGCCTGTTTCTCGACCTCAAGTTTCACGACATTCCGAACACGGTGGCAGGAGCGGTCGCTGCGGCGACCCGTCTCGGCGTCTGGATGGTCAACGTGCACGCGTCTGGCGGCCTGGACATGATGCGTGCCGCCAAGGCGGCTGCGCTGGAAGAGGCGCACAAGGCGCCGACGGCCGCGCCGCTGGTCATCGCCGTCACGGTGCTCACGAGCTTCGACCAACCTGCACTCGCTGACGTCGGTGTGACGTCTGCGATCGCGGACCAGGTGCAACGTCTCGCAGCCCTCGCCCAAAAGGCGGGCCTCGACGGAGTGGTCGCCTCTCCTCACGAGATCGCTCTCATTCGAGGGACGTGCGGACCCGACTTCGCGATCGTCACGCCCGGCATCCGCAGCGCGGGCGACCAGAAGGGCGATCAGAAGCGAACGCTGCCTGCCGGCCAGGCACTGTCGGCGGGCGCGAGCTATCTGGTCGTGGGCCGCCCGATCATCGGCGATGCCAATCCGCGCGCGGCCGCGGAGCGGATCGATCGTGAGTGTCAGGCTGTGCTCGCGCAGTGACGCGCATCTGCGTCGGCGCCGTGAGGACGCCCAACGGCCGCCCATATGCCACGATGGGGCGCGTGGACCAGATGATCACAAAGACCGTTTACGCCACGCGCTCGACCCTCACCACGCAGCTCCGGCAGATTGGCGTCACGCCTGGCGACGTCGTCATGGTGCATGCCAGCTTGCGGGCAATCGGACCTGTCGTGGGTGGCGTCAACACGATCGTCCATGCGCTGCTCGATGCGGTCGGTCCGACCGGCACACTGACCGCGTATGTAGACTTCGAGCCGCACTTCGAGGACGGCGATCCCGAGGTTCCCGTGTTCGACAAGCGCCTCGCGCACGCCGCGCGCGATCACGGCGTTCTCCACGAAGCCCTGCGTGTCTGGCCCGGTGCCCTCAGGAGCGATCATCCCGACGCTGGGGTCGTCGCGCTGGGCCCTCGGGCCCAGTGGATTGTCAAGGACCATCCGTTCCGCTACGGATACGGTGAGGGCACTCCGTTCGCGCGGGTGATCGAGGTCAACGGGAACGTGCTGATACTCGGGGCCCCTCTCGACACCATCACCTTGCTTCACCACGCGGAGCACCGTGCGCGCATTCCGGACAAGCGGATCGTCACGTACCGGCGTCTGATGCCGGGACCCGATGGCCCCCAGTGGATCACCTTCGAAGAGTTCGATACGTCGGAGCCGGTGAACGATCGGCTTCCGCAGGATTGCTTCGCGCAGATCGCGCGCGCCTTTCTGGCATCAGGGCGCGGTACGGTAGGTCCGGTCGGTCAGGCGCCGGCGACCCTGCTCGATGGGCCACAGCTGATCGACTTCGGCGTTGCGTGGCTCGAGGATCGCTTCCGTTGAGCACCCGCATCCGCGGTCAAAGAGCGGTGGGCGGCGCGCGCTAGCCCGGCGACCGAAGCGGGTGCGTGTCGAGCCCCATGAGCACGGTCTCGCCGAAGGCTCCCGGTTGCGACGAGATTGGTCGGAACCCCAGCTTCACCAGGACTCGGACCGACGCGGCATTCACCGCGTCGACACCAGCCAAGATCGCGTCGAACCCAGGATGGGTGCGTGCCTCGGCGATCGCAGCGCGCGCCATTTCCGTGGCGTACCCCCGGCCCGTCCATCGCTCGAACATCGCGTAGACGAGCTGCGGTTCCACGGAGAGCGACGGGAAAACAAGGAAGCCACAGAACCCCACGAGCTCGTCCAATGACGTGTCGTAGGCGAGCCAGAGACCCACGCCTCCGCTCTCGAAGAGCGCACTGCTGTCGCGCACCCGCTCCTCGCTCCACTCGCGGGGAAATACATTGCCATCGCACAGGTACTGCCTGACATGCGCATCCTGGATCAGCGAGTGAAATGAGTCGACGTAGGCTGCGGACACTGGCTGATAGGTCAGCCGCTCCGACGTCATGCGCCAATCGTAGCAGGCGGCAGACCAGTGCGCAGCGAGGAGCGGGCCGGCTCGTCCCGTCGCCTACGTAGCCTGAGCGACGAGCCGCTGAATCGCGCGCAGCCCTTCGTCACTAATGTCTAGGCTGTACTCATTCACGTACAAGTTGATATGCGCATCGCAGACGACGTCCGACATTTCCTGCGAATGCGCGCGAACGTACGCGCGGCTCGCGTCCCGATGGGCGAACCCGTACGCCACCGATTCCCGGATCGCGCGCTCGGCAGCGGCAACAAGTCCGTCGTCGAGGTCCGATCGCGCGCAGATGCCCGCCAGTGGCACGGGCAGCCGCGTTTCGCGCTCCCACCAGTCGCCCAGGTCGACAATCTTGACGAGGCCGTGATCCTGATACGTGAAGCGGCTCTCGTGGATGATCAGCCCGGCGTCCATCTCGCCGCGCTCGACCGCGCCGAGAATCCGGTCGTATCGCAGCTCGACGACCGACTTCAATGACGGCGCCGCCAGTCGCAGCAGCCGAAACGCCGTGGTTTCTCGCCCAGGGATCGCCACGGTGCCACGGACGGCGTCTTCGAGCAGGCGAGGCGTTCGTGCCACCACCAGCGGCCCGACTCCGCGTCCAAGCGCGGCGCCGCTCCGCAAGAGCCGGTAGCGGTTGCCGACTGCAGCGAACGCGCCAACGCTCAGCTTAGTGAGATCGAGGGCTCCGTCGTGAGCCTGGCGATTGAGCTCTTCGATGTCGAGCAGCACGGGCCGCACCCGAAATGGTGCATCTACGAGCCCGTGTACCAGGGCGTGGAATGCAAACGTGTCGTTCGGGCACGGCGAAAAGCCGAAGGTCAGGTCACGCATGCCGCGATCTCTCTGACCAGGGACGGCGTCGCGGTCACAATGGCGGCAAAGGCCTCGTCGAAGCGCCACCGCGCCCGATCGGCCTCCTCGATGGCGTTCGCAATCGCGCGGACCTCGATGGCCGGCACGCCGGCGAGCGCCGCGGCGCGCAACACGGCGAACCCCTCCATCGCCTCGACGTCGCACCCTGTCGTGCCGCCCACGCGACCACTCGTCCCGATGGCACAGCGAGCGGCAGCTGGTAGTGCGCGGCCTGCGGCAGCGACCAGCGCGGTGCTCGTCACGAGTCGGCGTGGTGCGAATCGCTCGGGCACGTCGAGGTCGCAGTAGAGGGACTCCGTGCCGATGACGAGATCGCGCGGGCGTAAGGAGGATGCGCGGCGAGCGCCCGCAATGCCGACATGCACCACAGCCGCTGGGCGATGGTTGGCGATCGCACAGGCCGCCGCGGCCGCAGCGTCGACAGGCCCTACCCCGCAGCACTCGGTCAGCCAGTCGCCCCCCGCAGCCAGCTCTGCCCTCGTCGCGGCAATCACCAGAATCCGATCGAACGGACTGGTCGGCACCGTAGGCCTACTGCGGCCAAGTCGCGTTCGGATCGTAGTTGATGACGGTCTGCGGCGGCCGCGTCGGCACCTGCGGGCGGAGGTAATCGAACCCGTTCGCCTTGTGACAGGCGTAGCAGGACTCCATCATCAGCCTGTACGCCGACACGAACTTCGTCGAGTCCTTGGCTTCGATGGCTTGCTTCAACGTCTCCATCGAGCTCGTTTCGATGGCGTCGTAGATGGCCTTCAAGTCGACGGGGCTGCCGTCAGGGTGTTTCCGAATGGGACGGAGCCGGATCGTCCAGCGGATGTGGCTCCGCGTCTCGTTGAAGTAGAAGCGCGCGAGCGGCCAGTTCGTCTTCTCGGCCGCGAACCACAGGTTCGCGAACTGATACCCGACGTCCATCATCGCGTGCGATTGCGAAGGGCGAGCGTCCTTCAACGCCGCGACGTCCGCCTCGAGCGTTCCTTCCGCCGGAGGCACCGCGTGACTCGCACCTCCCGACGGGGTCGCCGCGGTCTGGCCCGCGACCGTCGTCGACGGTGCGAGACGCGCATCCCACTGTGACACCGCAAGACCCCCGATGACGGCCCCCAATGCGATGAGCATCGCGCCTTGTAGAGGTCTGTTCATGGCTCCGGTTCACCGTCGCGTATCAACGCACGCATCTTGACTCGCAGGTCGGACAGCACGATGGTATGGCTCACGCCGCGCCGGGCCGCCTCGGCTCTCACCCACTCCAGGAGGCGCACGCGGGTTTCGATCGCCAGTCCGTCGGTGGTCAAGGAGAGTGTATTGCCACAGGGGCTATTGGCAAGGGCCAGCGTCCCGATGGCGGTCGTGCGCCGGGTGGACTCCACGTCATACGAGACGCACGGACCGACGGGGGTGGTCAGCCTCACGTACTCATGGAGGCTCGTGAAGCGGCGCTGGCACGTGGGGCACGCCTTGGGAAAGAAATTCTCAGCATGCCTGAGGAGCGTCTGGGCAACCTCGGCCTCGGTCATCGGGTGATTAAAGGTACACCATTCTATGTAGCCCGTTCCGTGTCAGAATCGGCGCACTATGAAAGCCACGATTGGGTTAGCCTTTGCAGGGCTAGTGTCCGTTGTCGGGCTTGCACAGCCGTTCACACCAGGCTACGTCGATCCTTCGCCTGTGCTGGCGGCCGCTGCCGCTGAGATCGGCGAGGCGAATCTCCGGTGCATCACGTTCTCCGGCACCGGCTATGCCGGCGCCGTCGGCCAGGCGTTCGAGTCGGCGCCGAACGTGGACTGGCCGCGCATTGACACCCTGGCCAACTACACGCGGTCGATCAATTTCGAGACGCGCACGATCAAGGAAGAATTCGACCGCAAGCCCGGTCTCAACCCCGCGTCGTGGAAATACGGTCTGGGCTGGCAGGACGGCACGCCCACCCAAAAGAACGCCCATCAGACCTTCATCGTGAACGGCAACGATGGCTGGCACATCGACGGGATGGGCGCGCCGCCGGTCCGCATGTCACCGGAGGACGTCGAACGTGGTCAGCTCGAGATTTGGATGAACCCGCATGGGTTCGTCAAGGCCGCTCGTCTCCCAGGTGCCAACCCCAAAGCCGTGTGGCGGTGGGAGCTCGGCGAGATGGGGCGTGACGGTCCGACGACGATTCCGCAGAAGGTCCACGTCGTGACGATCACCGTCGGGAAGTACCGCATCGACGCGACCATCAATCAGCAGAACCAGATTCAGCGGATCCACACGATGGTCGCCGAGCCCGCGCTGGGCGACTTCAACTACGAACACGAATCGACGAACCAACAACCTTTCGGCAACGTCAAGTGGCCGACGGCCTGGCACTCACATCAAGGGTGGGACGACAACTACGGCTTCGACAATGTGTCCGCCGGGCACAACGCCTTCGGTGGCACGTTCGCGAAGGTCGAACCGAACGTGTGTCCGGATTCGGTCGCTGTCCCCGAAAGCGTGCGTCGGACGCCCTACGCGGCGCCCGCAGTGACCGTCGATACGCTCGCCCCGGGCGTCTTTCTCTTGGGCGGCGGGCCTGCGAACAGCATCGGCGTGGAGTTCAAGGACTTCATGGCTGTGTTCGAGGCCCCGACCAGCGAAGCGCGCAGCTTGGCTGTGATCGAAGAGCTCGTGCGCCGCGTGCCGAACAAGCCGATCCGTTACCTCGTCAACTCGCACCAGCACTTCGATCACATCGGCGGCATCCGCACGTACCTCCACATCGGCGCGACGATCGTCACACAGCGCAAGAACATCAACTTCCTGAACCGCGACGTACTGAACTACCGCCCTCGCACTGTCGCGCCCGACATGGTGTCGCTGTGGCCACCGACCGAGCTGGCGGAGGGCTACAACTACGAGAGCTTCAACGAACGATACGTGATCACTGACGGGACACGCTCAATGCACGTCTTCTATGTCCAACCTCTTCGGCACGTCGAGGGCATGGCGATGGCGTACCTGCCCGCCGATCGGATTCTCATCCAGGCGAATCTCTTCGACACGCACGAGGCGCCCACCGCCTCGCCGACTCAGGCCATGACCACGCTCTACCGGACGATGAAGACGCTAAACCTCGACGTGGCGACTCTTGCGCCCGTGCACGGTCGGCCGGTGCCGCTGTCAACCTTCATGAAGGCGATGGGATCCGCCGCGAAGGATTGCCCCACGAGCGGCAGCGGCGGTTCGGTCGTCTGGCAGCCTTGCAAGTGATGGCAGCCTTGCAAGTGATACGGAGTAGACTGATGGCTGTAAACTGATTTCGCTGGAGTCTTCAATGCAGCACCTGTTGCAGCAGTATTTGGCCGGCGCGTTGTCCCGACGTCGATTCTTCGAAAAGCTCGTCGCGACCGGTTTCAGCGTCGCGGGTGCGCGAGCGGTGGTGGCCGCGAGTCAGGAGGGTGCGACCAGTGCCGCCAGACGCCATGTCGCGACCGGCACCGGCGGCGACCTCGTCGTCGAGCAGATGAAGGCCGCTGGGACAAAGTACATCTTCACGAATCCTGGCTCGTACGAGGTCGGATTCTTCGACGCGTTGACGGACCGCCCGGAGCTGCAGGTGATCATGGGCCTACACGAGGGCATCGTGATCCCGATGGCCGACGGCTATCATAAGGTCACAAACGAGCCGGCCTTCGTGAACGTTCACGCGATCGGCGGTACGGCGCAAATGGCCGGTCAGCTGTCCAATGCCTACCGTGACGGGTCCGCGATCGTCGTCACGGCCGGCATGAAGGACATCAGTGGCTTCCTCGACGACGCGATGCTGATGCCCAAGCCCGGCTTCAGCCAAATCGAGATCACGCGTCAGTTCCAGAAAATGGCGTGGGAAGCGCGTGACCCCGCGTCGTTCCCCCTGATGACGCGGCGTGCGTATCGCGTCGCGATGGCGGCACCTGGTGGACCGGTGTACGTGTGCTACGCGTCGGCCGGCCTCGAACGGGCGAACGTCTCTGCTGAGATCCTTCCGCGCGACGCCTTTCTCGTGGATCCGCGTCCGCGCCCCTCCAAGAGTCAAGTGGAACGGCTCGCGCGCATGCTCATCGAAAGCGAGCGTCCCGCGATCGTCGTGGGCGACGAAGTCTGGAAGTCGGGCGCGCAGGCCGACGTGGTCAAGCTCGCCGAACTCCTGGGTCTCGCGGTCGCCGGCGGGTCTGGCAACAGCATCACCGCCTTCAAGAGCTTCCCGACGGCCCATCGGCAGTACGCCAGCAACTTCCGGATGGCGTATCCAGAGACCGGCCCGGATTGCGTGATTCAGTACGGGACGCGCGATCTCGGTGATTACGCCATCGGATCCGGCCGCAACGCCACTCCTGAGCAGCCGCTCCTCAGCGGCGCGCGATTCGCGGCGGTCGGCATCGACCCTGACACGATGGGGCGGACGATGCCGCTCGATTTGGCGGTCGTGGGCCACGTGGCCGAAGCGACACGGGACCTGATCGATGCCGTGCAGTCGCTGGCCACAGCCGATCGCCTCCAGAAGATCCGGTCCGCTCGTCTCGCCACAATCACGGCCGCCATCGAGAAGGCGCGCGACACGCAGCAGAAGGCCGCTCGCGCCGACCTCGAGGGCACCGCGATTCATCCAGAGCGGGTGTCCTTTGAGCTCGACCGCGTCGCCGATCGCAATGCGATCATCGTCGGCGAGAACTGGAGCGGCCGAGAAGCGTCCGGGACGTTCATCAAATACGGCTTCCGAGACGATGAGCGGATGTGGCTCGAGAACGGTGGACGCGCGCTCGGGTGGGGGGTCGGCGCGGCACTGGGAGCGAAGCTGGCGGCGCCGAATCGGCAGGTCATCCTGACGATTGGCGATGGCGCCGTCATGTACAGCGCGGCGGGGCTGTGGTCCCTCGCGCGGTACGGCGTCCCCGTGCTCATGGTGGTGTCGAACAACAAGTACTATCAGACGGTCCGCGGTGCCTTCGCCGGCTACAACGGGCGTATGACCTCCACGGGCAAGTACCACGGCCTGTATCTCGGCGATCCGGACATCGACTTCGTCAAGCTCGCAGAGAGCCAGGGCGTCAAGGCCGAGCGCGTGACGGCGCCAGCCGATCTCGAGGCGGCCCTGAAGCGCGGAGTGCACGCCACACGCGACGGCAGGCCGTACCTGCTCGACGTCCATGTCTCACGCACGGGCCGAGGCGCGGACTCGAACTGGCATCAGACGTTCAATCTCGCCTCCACCCGCACGGCGCGCGTATAGATTCAGAGGTGACCCAATACCCGTTCACAGCCGTTCGCGAAGCCGTGCATATCCGCTGCGACTGATGGGGAGTTCCGTTCCGTCGCGAAGCGTGGCGGTGCGGCTCCCCGTATCGGACTGTTCGATTCGGACCAGCCGCGTGAGGTTGAGCGCGTACCGCCGATGGATGCGAACGAATCGGTTCGGATCCAGCAGCTCGGCCAACTCCGAGAGTGTCTGCTCCTTCAGCAGGCTCCTCCCGTCGACACGGACCGCGACATAGTCGTCCTGCGATTCGATGTAGTCGATCTTCTCGACGGGAATGACGTGCACGTCCGCGCGGTCGCGAATCAGTATCCGACTGAGCGGCGCACGGCCTGTCCGCACTTCGGCCAACACCCGATGCACGGGTTGGAGATCGGCCGATCCGAGTCGGCTTCGCGACCGAGTCAGCGCTTCGGCCAGGCGCTCCGGCCCGAACGGCTTGAGCAGAAAGTCAACGGCATGCACCTCGAACGCGCGGACTGCGAACGCGTCGTATGCGGTCACGAAGATGACGGGCACAGCGTGGCCGATCAGCTCGAGCACGTCGAAGCCATCTAGCTTCGGCATCTGAATGTCGAGGAGCAGCAGGTCCGGCTTGATGTCGGCACACGCCTTCACCGCCTCGATCCCGTTGGCACACTCGGCCACGATCTCGACGTCGTCATGTGCCGCGAGCAGCTCGCGCAGGTAGCTGCGGGCCAACGGCTCATCGTCGACGATGGCCACGCGCAGGGGCGCGAGCTGTGGCGCCGTCGCGTCTCGACTCATACAGCGGTCACCACCGGAAGGCGAAGCTCCACACGATAGCGGCCGACCCCTTCCGCCACGTGCACCACGTCGGCAATGCCACACTGCGCCGCCAGCCGCCTCCGAAGCACATCGAGCCCGAGCCCGACGCCACGCGAGCGCAGACGTTCCGGATCGCAGGGGTTCTCCAAGGAGATCGTCAGGAGGCCGGTCGTCCGGCACGCGGTCATGTGAATGGTGCCACCCTCGACGAGCTGCGACACGCCGTGCACCACCGCATTCTCCACGAGCGGCTGCAGGATGAGCGGCGGGACCAGGCATGTGCCAACGTCCTCCGCGGCGCGGCGCTCGACGCGAAGCCGCGATCCGAAACGGATCTGCTCGATGGCGAGGAACTGTTCGGCGAGCGCGAATTCCTCAGCCAACGAGATACGCTGATGGGCCCCGAGGCGGAGCGTGTCCCGCAGGAAGTCCGCCAGGAGCAGACACATCCGCCTGGCGGCCACGGGGTCCGTCGTGGTGAGCGCGCTGATGGAGTGGAGGCTGTTGAACATGAAGTGCGGGTCGATTTGCGCGCGCAGCGCCCTCAGTTCAGCTTCGCGCGCGGCCAGGTTCAGCTCGAGCGCACGCCGCTCGGCGTCGCGGGACGCTTCCACGGCGATCAACAGATAGTGCACCGCCGTCGCGAGCGAGTACAGCAGCATGCCCAGGAGGAACAGCGCAGGCCCGCGGTCCGCCTGGACCCGCACCGCGCCGATATCGCCCGCGAGACGATCGATCAAGCGGGCCCAGCCCGATACGGTAATGCCCCAGATGCCGCTCGCGAGCGCGGACGCCAGCGCGTGCACCGGCAACGCTCGCCAGACACTCGCGTCCGATTCCAGGGGGAACACGCGGCAGAGATACCACGTCGACAGACATGCCAACGCGTACGCCACGGTCGTCGGGACGAAGACGAGCTGCGACACCAACCCGCGTTCGCCGGTGCCCTCGAACCCGCCAGCCAGCAACACTCCAAACAGGAGCCAGACGAGCAGGTACACGAGCACATAGCGCCGATCGGAGAGAACGGGGTGCATGGTTGCCGCGGGGCCTGTCGTGACCAATGACCAATCAGTTCTTTACCGTGAGGCCTCCGAAGATCAGCGTGCCTCGAACGAGAATTGTCGCGCCGCTTCCCCCAGGCGGTGGGGTTCCCACGAGCGGCAGGCGCTTGTCCTCGGCCGCGGCGAGGATCGACAGGGCCTCCAGCACGACAGTCCACGTCGCCGGGACGATGATCTCGTGTCCACCCATCACGGCGAAGACGTCGACGACGGGTACTCGACCCGACGGAATCGACGCCTGCCGCAAGTCGAGATGACAACCGCCCATCACAGAGGTCATGGACGCACCCTCGAACTCCTGCGTGACGCTTCGTCGCGCCTCGGCCAACAACGCAATCAGACTGGGCCGGCTCAGCGCGTCATCCTCGGCTACCGACGGAGCGCGACGACCTCTCGTCATCAGCCTCACACCGATCAGGATCAACAGTCCGGGCCCTAGCAGATCGCCCAGATCGATGTACAGGACGTCCAGACTCGCGAGCAGCAACCACGTGCCCACGGCAATCCAGGCGATCCCCCAGAACCGCCCACGCGAGTCGGGTCGCCGCAAGAGCATCGTGACGCCGAGGACGTGGAAGCCAAGTGGCCACCAGCGCAGGGCGCGAGACGCGTCGACCAGCTCGAACCGATCCAAACTCAACACGAAGCCGAGCATCGTGAGGAAGATACCCATGGCCAGGTGCGACAGCGCATCGTTGGGCCGCAATGCTCGTGCGCGCACACGCGGTCCCCAGGGCCGTCCGTCGGAGGTGACCTCTGGGCCCGATGATGAAGTCGCGCGGGTCATGATCGGATACTCAGCGCGCCAGCCACGATGAGGCCCTTGACGACAAGGCGCGGCGGCGGGGCTGCTGATGCGTCACTCGCCGTTGCCGCCGGTGATGAAGTGTCGCCAGAACTGAGCGCCCCAGTGGGCGACCGCGTTTCGGATGGCGCGGTCGGAGTCGAGGCTGTCCCGGCGGGCTGCGGCGCGGGCGTGGATGCAGCCGGGGCCGCTCGAGTATCGGTGCGATCACGTGCGGCACGACGCCGCTCACGACGCGGCCCGCGGTCATCGTCATCGTCGCCCTCGTCCGGAGAGAGACCTCGGCGGTCCCGCGTGCCGCCCATCACCGCCCTCGTTCGCAGGTCGACCGTCCATCCCTCGGGGACGAACACCTCGACCGCCCCCATCACACCAAGGACATCCACCGTGGCCTCGCCACCGCTCGCGAGGGTCGCCTGCCGTAGATCGAGCCGCGTTAGGCCCATGACAGTGGTCATCTGCGCGCCGCGAAAAGCGGTGGACGTGCTGGCGCGCTCGTCCTTCCCCATGACCGCAAGAAGCGAGAGCTCCGGATCCTCGGACGCGCCCGATCGCAGAAATCGCCGATCCGTGGCTTGAGTGCTTACGAGCCAGATCACGATCAGAATCAACACGAACCCAGGCGAAACGATGGGACGACTCCGACCACCAGCCTCGCTGGTACCGTCTTCTCTGAGTGCCTGGACGATGACACTCAGGCCGAACAAGGTGAGCAACAGCGGCCAGAACCGCAGAACCGTCCGGATGTCGACCAGCGCCAACCGGTCGAAGAGTAGAACGGCTCCTAGCAGGGTCATCACAAGGCCGATGACGAGAGTGGGCGTGAAGCTCATAGGTTGGTCCTCTGGAGCCCGCTGGTCCTGGGCACCGGGCCGCGACGAATGGGCCGCGGCGACCGTGAGGGTATTAAAAACCCAATCTCGCAGCCCTCGGACGCTGAATCGGTGAATGGCGGTGAGACCCCGGCCAACAACGTCGTACGCCGAGTCCGTCGGTTGGGGCCCTGCCGCCGTCGCCAAGATGCGCAAACGCCGCGGCGGTGGCAATGGTTGCGGCGCGGAGGTATTGTGTGAGAGTGCAGCGCCGATTCACAGAAGCCATGCCCCGCGTGGACCCCGAGATCGTGCGTCCGGTCGGCGAGCGCGCCCTGGCAGCGCGTTTCGTGCTCGTGTGCGTGGGGTGGGGTGCGGTCGCGTGCGCCTTCATCGGCGTGTTCGTGCCGGGCATGCCCACCACGGTGTTCGTGCTCGTTGCCGCCTATTGCTTCGCGCGCAGCTCCCCCCGCTTCGCCGCGTGGCTGGCCAACCACCGCTGGTTCGGGCCGACCGTCAGACGCTTCGAGCACCAGGGCGGGATGTCGGCAACCGCGAAGCGAAGAGCACTGGCCGCGATGTGGACGGCCGTCCTCGTGTCGAGCGCTCTCTTGCTATCCGCGTCCCGCTTGGCGACTGCGGCCACTCTTGCGGCAGGAGTGGTCGGTACGGTGGCGATCCTCGTCGCCGTGCCTACACTGCCCGAGTCGTGACCGAGGGATCCTGGGTTCGTTCGGCGCTCAGCGCCTGGCTCGCTGCTTTGGTGCGGCCTTACGAGAGCGCGAAGGCTTCTGGGGTCTCGCCGCGCGCGCCGCAAGGAAGCGGAGCGGGGCGTGGGGCCCCCCCGCAGCGACCGAGCCGGAGTTCGGAGCCGAGCCCTGATCAAAACGTCCAGCGGAAGCTGAGACCCGGGCGCATGCTCAAGATCCCGTTCGAGACATACGTGCGGAACTGCGGTACGACCGCGGCGTGATCGGTGAGCGCCGCCGTGGCGTCGACGCCCATGACACCCACCGCGTCATACAAGCTCGATTCGCCGTATGGATACACCAGGCCCATCACAGCGCTCGCGGGAATGGCGATCCAAGAGTCGTAAAAGGATCGCGTAGACTGGGCCACCCACCCGATCCCTCCGAGTAGCTCCACGGCCGCTCGCTCGGGGCCGACGCGATAACCCAGAAGGGCGAGCCCCGTCTTCGACATCCGCTTGCCCTGGAACCGCGGTGCGAAAATCCGCAAGCCGATGGAACCGGAACCTATCGCCAGCGGATAGACGTACAGCTCCGTCTCGTACTCGAGCCAGCTGGTCATCGACCACTCAACGCGCGCGGACAACGCGGGTGTCAAATACACGCCGAGCCCCAAGGCCCCGCCCGGCACGGTCCCGTTGAGATCGGAGGGATCGCCGCCGAAGCTCGATGCGTGCGACGTCCGCTCGTTGTTGGCGAGCGCACCCACGGTGAAGAACATCGTCCCGCTGTGTGGCTGCGCGGACGCGGATGTCGACGTGCCCCACATGCCGATGAGCACGACGAGGCAGAAGGCGAGGCGAACGAGGGATCGACGCATTGCGGAATACCTCCGCAGGCGGCTGGCCCTCTAGTCATAACACAAAGTCTGGTCGTTGGTCTCCTGGCAGTGGTCAGCGGCCGCTCGATGTTCGGTGGTCGATGTCATCGCACACGGACGGCCCGAGACTCCGTCGCTAGAGATCGAGCGATGCAGGTTGGTCAGCAGATGCCGCGCTGGCGATCCTCTGAGCACGACCAGCGGGAATCCGCGAGCTCACGCTGACTGTCGGTGGGTTCATCACTCTCGAGCGGGAGAAGTAAGCGGGTGGGCAGGTAGGAGGGTCTGGCAGCAGACCCACCTGATACCTACCCGCCTACCCGCCTTGAGAGCAGCTACTTCGCTGTGATGATGAAGTGCCCGCGACGATTTTGCTGCCAGCAGGACTCGCTCTCATCCCGGCACTGCGGCTCCTCCTCGCCCTTGCTCACAACTGTGAGGCGGCTGGCGGGCACGCCGAGATTCACGAGATACGTCTTCACGGCGTCGGCACGACGCGTGCCGAGCGCTAGGTTATACTCCGGAGTACCGCGCGAGTCGCCGTGTCCTTCAATAGTGACCTGCGTGCTGGTCCAGCGTTTCATCCAATCGGCGTTTCGCTCCAGCGGACCGCGCGCATCGTCGCGAATGGTCGACTGGTCGTAGTCGAAGAACACGTCGCCAAGCGGACGCTCCGCGTTCAGCTCCGCCAGTGACTTCCGTGCGAAGATCTGATCTTCGGTCAGCGGCGCCGGTGGCGGGGGTGGCGGGGGCGGCGGTGGTGGGGGGGGCGGCGGCGGTGGCGGCACCTGCACCACAGGCGGCGGTGGTGGAGGCGGCGGGGGCGCTTGTGGCGGAACCGGCTTCTTGCCGCAGGCCGCCGCGATGATGCCGAGCGTCACAAGCAACGCGAGGACTGGAAGATACCGGCGTAGGCGAATCATCGATCACACTCCTCAGATTGAGTGCCCGTCAGCTTACAGACCAGATTGCTGCGGTGTCAATCACAGTTGCACGGCAATGAGGAACAAAATGGGGACCCAGCGCGCGAAATCGGACAGGCACAATGCATGAAATGGACCAACTCTTGCCCGCCACGGCGCGGGCGGAGCAGCGTCATTTCTGGTTCCAAGGCTTGCGCCGGTTCGTCTCCCCGTGGTTGCAGCGGGCGACGCAGGGCTTATCGGACGTTCGTCTCGTAGACTTTGGGTGCGGAACGGGCGTTAATCTGGACCTGCTCGACCGTTTCGGCCGCTCCTATGGCTTTGACGTCACGTTCGTCGGCCTCCAGATCGGACGCCAGGCCGGCCGGCGTCGGCTAGTTCAAGCCAGCGTCTCCGATGCTCCGCTCTACAGCAACGCCTTCGACGTAGTGACGTCGTTCGACGTCCTCTACGGCCTGCCCGACCCCGTTGAGAAGGCGGCGGTCCGAGAGATGTTCCGTGTCATCAAACCCGGCGGGTGCATCCTGATCAATGTCGCCGCCATGGACTGTTTAAAGGGTGATCACTCCGTGCTCGCGCGCGAGATTCGGCGGTACAGCCGAGCGTCGCTGACGCGCCTGCTGACGCAGGCGGGCTTCACGATCGAACGCATCACCTATACGAACGCCTCGCTGTTCGTGCCCATGTTGGTGATCAGAACCTACCAGCGCTGGCGAGGGCTGCCGGAGGAGGCTCAGGCCGAGACGGACATCAGCGTACCGGCCGCACCCGTGAACCTCCTCCTGAGCGGCATCCTTTACCTCGAAAGCTGGTGGCTCCGGTGGTTCAACAGCCCGGCGGGGGGCTCGTTGCTGTGCCTCGCGCGCAAGCCGAACCGCTGACCGGCGAAATAGATCCAATAAGTCGCAGCAAGTCAGTGCCTTATGGAAACCCATCAACGCGTCACTCGCTGAGTTAGCGTATCAGATAGTTCTTGTTGCTTGGTGACTTAATTCTTCTTCTTGTGGTCTTATTCGAGGTTCTCGAAGCTTGGGGACTCGGCGTGCGAGCTGACACACTGTTCTGAGAGGACGCCGTCCACCTGGACCTCAGACGGTCGCGGAGTACCCGAGGTGCTGTCCAAGCCCCACAACGTCCTGTGTCCACTGCCCGCTGAAGTTTCACGCGCGAAACGCACGTCCAGGAACGGTTGGACCAGGAACCCGCCTTGCTGTCGGGCAAGCGGCGCTCGGCATGAAGTCGAGCCCCGACCCTCGCCCGACGGCGAGGAAGAGGCAGGTCGTCATGAAGAGCATCGTCCGTGCATGGAAAGCCCCGATCTTTCGGTCCACTCTGAGCGCGACCGAGCAACCCGCCCTCGAAAATCCTGCTGGGTTGATCGAGCTGACCGGCACTGATCTTGACGTCGTGGCAGGGGGCGGGTCTTCCAAGGGCTGCGGCAGCGACTCAAGGGGTTCTGGCAAATCGAGCAAGTCCGGCAAGTCGAGCAAGTCCAGCAAGTCCGGCGGGTCCTGCAAATGCTAGCGTGAGGCGCTGACCGGTCTGACTGCGGGGTATCCACGCTCCGCAGTCAGGTTGAGCTGAGCGTCGTACGTCGACCGCCGACGCGAAGAGCTGTCGGCTCCCGACGGCCGACCAGTGCCTCTGTCCATCCTCGGTCGCTCGGGTTGTGCGTGCGAGCGTGCCCACCCCGCCGCCCATGCGCGTCACCGCGCGTGAATCGGTCAGCGTCAGCTCGAACACGCGGAGTCCCAGGTGACGACGATCCTGGGTGGGCCACCAGTTGGTTTCGGCGGGCACGGACCACTGGTCCGTTTCCAGCGTGATCAAGGTTTCGGCGTCGGTGGCCACGACATCCGACGGAATCGCCACGTCCAGCGTGAACTCCCTGGGCACGTCCTGCTCCGAGAGCACCCGTCTTCCTGCACGCACGACCAGGTGAGCGGTCGCAGCCGACGTTTCGAACGCCCCGATGAGGCGCAGGGCGAGCGCGCGGCGGGGCGCCATCACGCGGAGCACCGCCTGTTCGCTCGTCCAGCGCCACATCCGACCCGTCCGAGGGTTGTACTCGAGCTCATGCCAGCCTTCGCCGAATCCGTACACCGGGCGCTCGGTGGTCTGTACGTCGAACTGTTCGATCGCCACCTCGTTGGTTCCGCTCTTCACGGTCAGCTCGGCGTAGTCTCCGGATCCGGCGAGTGCCGCCGGCTCCAGACGGACGAAGTGGAGGAAGAACCCCGGCGCGACTGGACCGGTCCAGATCGTGCGGCCTTCGATCGCCACGGTGACGTCAGTCGGCTCGGCACCTGAGAGCTTTCGGCCGCCGAACATCAAAATGGCCGGAGTGGATTGGCGCCGGACCCACGCTTGAATGGGCGCGAGGCCGGGCCCGCGCGCCCTCTCGCCGGCCACGCCGGCGGTTTCAGGGGTCAGGGCCCAGCCCTCGCCCGCGTACCACGCGGGGGGCGACACTCGGTAGAGGTCCATGACGTTCGGTCGCACGCCGCCGAGGAGATTGGTCGCGTCGAACGGCCAGCGGTACTCACGCACCTTTTCCAGTGCATGACTGTCGACGAGCCGCAGGTCACTGCGAGGAGGATCCGCGAGGAACCAGATCGGGGCACGCCCTCCACCGTTCCAGTACTTCACGAGCTCCAACCACTCGAGCTTGGGGGGAGAGGGCAGGCGGGCGGCCCACTGTGGTAAGCGGTCGCGATTCCACAGAAGCGGGCGGCGCATCTCGAGCTCCTGCCGGCGGTGCATCGCCAGCACCGGTCGGTCCGACTCCGCCGCGGCACTGGCCATGAGCTCGACCGCCTGGAAGGCTGGCGCGGGGTTCAGCGCGTAGGCACGCAGCGCAGGCTGGGTCATCACCACGCCAATGGCCGCGATCGCACCGGCGGCGATTGCGGCACCTGGTCGTGGCAAGACCGCCAGACCGCATGCCGCGAGATACGCGATGGGCACCACGAGCGGCAGCGCGTAGCGCGTAGTGGCCGTCTCCTGAAGCAGGAGATGAAACGCGGTGTACGGACCGTACGCCACCGCCAACCAGCCAAGCGTCACCGGTGCGAGGCGCCAGTAGCGCAGGCACCCGGCGACGGCCGCGCTCAGCACGACGAGCGCGAGCGGCCAGTAGTTCCACGGCGCGATCCAGGTTGCGTAGAGCGCCGACAGCAGCAGACGAGGGGACGGCTGTGTCGCCAGCATCGCGACACCCGCGAAATCCTCACCACCCTGGTCCGCCAGTGCGCGCACGTAGGCGCTCGGACCGCCAGACAGCACCACGAGCGGCACGGCCCACAAGAATACGCCCGTGACGTACGCAACAAGAGCCGTGGCCGCGGTACGAGGGCGGCCGGCTCCCTCGCCGCCTCGCATCCAGATCGCCATCGCCAGGAGCGGTACCGTCAGCCACACGACTTGCGACCGGACACCAGCGGCCACACCGGCGACGAACGCCGCGAGGACGAATGTGTTCGGCCTCACCGCTCGGAGCGTCAGCGCCTGGCTTGCGACCGCGATCGCCAGTCCCAGCATGTCGCTGAGCGGGCGAACCGCCGTCATCCAGAAGAGGGGCGAGGTGATGGCGAGCGTCGTCCCGACGACGGACACCCAGATGTCACGCTGCGCGGACGGCCACACCCGGAACAGGGCCAGGATGGCGAAAACGGCCAGAGCAGCGCCAGCCACGCTCACGAGGGACAGAGCGTCTGTGACGTCCGGCACGACGGCCTGCACGGCCTTCGCCACGGCGACGTAGACGGGATACCCGGGCGGGTGGGGTTGGTGCTGCGCCACGTCGAAGTGGCGCACGCCGAGCGCGAAGTTGAGTGAATCGAGGTCTTCGAGAGACGCGGGCGTGTACGGCAGATGGAGCGCGAGCACCATCACCGCGAGCAGCACGGCGGACCTATTGGTCGTCACACCGCATCAGGCCGGTCGCAGCGGCAGGCCCTCGTTGAGGCTGCCCATTCGGTACCCCTGCAGATCCAGGGTGACGTGACGATAGCCGGCCTGCTTCAGCTCGCGCACGATGGCCCGACTCACCTCCGGATCGAGCGCGCGCGCAAGCTCGTCGCGGCCCAGCTCTAGACGTGCGAGGTCATCGTGATGGCGGACGCGGCACACGCGAAAGCCGAGGGTCCGCAGCGCGTCCTCGGCCGTCTCGATCATCCGGAGCTTTCGGTCGGTCACCTCGCTCTCGTACGGAATGCGGGAGGAAAGGCACGCAGAGGCCGGTTCGTCCCACGTTGGCAGGCCCGCCTCGCGCGAGAGCGCGCGGATGTCGTCCTTCCCGAGGCCGACTTCGTCCAGCGGGCTCCGGACTCCGAATTCACGCGCTGCCTGGCGGCCCGGTCGATAATCGCCGCGGTCGTCCGCGCTGTTGCCGTCAACGATGACAGCGCCGAGCGGTTCGGCTATTCGCGTCAGCTGCGAGTACAACTCATGCTTGCAGTAGTAGCACCGATTCGAGGGGTTGGCCCGGTACTCTGCCAGGGCCATCTCGTTGGTGTGGATGATCCGATGGCGCAGGTTGAAGCGCGCCGCGATGTCGCGCGCCATCTCACGGTGCCGACGCGGGTAGCTCGGGCTCTCGGCGGTGACGGCAAGCGCGCGGTCACCGAGGACCTCGTGAGCGACGCAGGCCAAGTATGCGCTGTCGACGCCGCCACTGTAGGCGACGATCACGGTGCCCATGGAGCGGAGGGTCTCACGCAGCGCTCCGGCCTTCTCGTTCATTCGTCCCAGTCCCCGTCCTCCACGTCATCGTCGGCGTCGTCGTCCAGCTCGTCGTCTTCATCGTCGAGATCGTCATCATCGTCCTCGTCTTCGTCATCCTCGTCGGTGGCGAAGTCGAGCTCGAGGGGGTCGGTATTGACGACCACGAGGTTCTGGCCGCACTCGGTGCAGCTGATTTCGTCGCCGACGTCGGCGTCCACTTCGTCGACTTCGATGGGAGCGTCACACTCTGGGCAGGTGGCCATGTGTCTCCGTTGCGATTCGGCCGCGAGGGTCCGGTTTGGCGTTTGGGTCGCTGGCGTGCCAGAATCCGCCCAATCGGGCGTAATCTCACGAATTGCTCGAAGAAAATGGGATTATAGCTATATCGTGAGCAGTCCTGCAACGCGGCCTTCGGCTTGCAGCGCCGATAACACCACGAGATGACCGCCGCATCGGTCTCGACCAAGACCGTCATCATTGCCGACGACACGGCGTTCGTGCGAGACCGGTTCCGCGCCGCCCTCGAGAACGCCGGGCACAAGGCGGTGGTCGTGAGGAGCGCCGCCGAGCTGCTCGCCCGGGTCCGGGCGGATCTCAGCCACCTCGATCTCATCGTCCTCGACCTGCGCCTCCCGCACCAGCCGGGCGTGGAACTCGTGCGCAGTCTTCGGAAGTTGGACGGCGGCAAGCTACCGGTGCTCATCTTCAGCGGCACCATTGCCAGTGCCGAGGAAGTCCGCGAGCTGGCGGCGCTCGGTGTCGCGGGCTACGTCAACGAATACAGCGCCGTGCAGCACATCCTGCCGTCACTGGCGCCTCGCCTGTTTCCGGATAACTTCAACCGCCGCGCGAGCCCGCGCGTGGTGCTCGGTATCCCGATTCAGTACCGGTTTGGCAACACGATTGCGGCGGCGCTGACGTTGAACCTGAGCCACGGCGGCATGGCCATTCGCACGACGAGCCCGCTCGATAGCGGCTCCGTGATCAAGGTCCGCTTTCGTCTCCCGGGTTCGAGGCGGGACGTGGACGCCGAAGGTAAGGTGGCCTGGAGCGATCGCCGCGTCGGCATGGGCATCGAGTTCGAATCGGTCGACTCCGCCAATCAGGCGGCCATCGACAACTTCGTCGACGCGCACTTCTTCTCCAATCGGAAGGCGTAGCGCGAAGAGAGTCGCCTCCAGCCTCTCTGCCCCTTCGCGGGCCGTTGCGGGCCTGCTGGGAGCGTCGCTGCCACTCCCCGCGACATATCTGGAGTCCCAAGCGCGACGCGTTAGGCATCCCGGTCGAGCCGACGGCGGCGGGTGGCGGCACGGCCAGGGGTGCGCTGGCCCATCCGCGCGCCGCCGCCCTGTGACGGGACGGCCTGGACGCACGGGCGTTCGCGACCGAGACCCACCTGTTCCGTGGGCTGGGGGAGGGGGGTATCCCGAACCTCGCACGCACGGCTGTAATTCTGTAATCTCTCCGCATGGAAGTAACCGGAGACCTATCCCTGTCCCTGGCCGGCATCGTGTGGCGACTGGTGGGCGTGCTCGCGTTGGTCTTCGCCAACGGATTCTTCGTCGCTGCCGAGTTCTCGATCGTCACGGTCCGCAAGACGCGCATCGACCAGCTCGTGGCCGAGGGGCACTGGGGGGCGCGCGCCGTACGTCGGGCGGTCTCCCATCCGGACGGCTATATCGCCGCCACCCAGCTCGGCATCACGATGGCGAGCATCGCTCTCGGCTGGATCGGCGAGCCGGCGCTGGCGAGTCTGGTCGAGCCGCTGCTGAATCAGCTCCCGACCGCCTTCGTCGCGCCGACGGCCCATAGCATCGCCGTCGCGACCGCATTCGCCATCGTCACCTCGCTCCATATCGTCCTTGGAGAGCTGGCGCCGAAAACGGTGGCACTGGAGAGGTCGGAAAGGACCGCGCTGTGGGTCGTCAAGCCGACCGAGCTCTTCATGAAGGTCTTCTGGCCGTTCATCAGCCTCCTGAACGGCACTGGGCGCGCAGTGGTCAATGTGATCGGACTGAGAAGCCGAGGCGGGCACGCGATGGTCCATTCGGAAGAAGAGCTCAAGATGCTGGTCACGGCGAGCCAGGAAGCTGGCGTGATCGAGGAACAGGAGGAGCAGATGCTCCACCGCGTGTTCGCGTTCGCGGATCTCACGGCCGGGCAGGTCATGATCCCTCGCACCGAGCTGGTCGCGATCGACGCGGACGCGTCCCTCGAGGGCCTGCTCGACACGCTCACACGCCACGGCTATCCGCGCCTGCCCGTGTACCGAGGCAGTCTCGATAACATTCTGGGGATCCTGCACGTCACCGACATCGTGAGGACGCTGGCATCGGGGAGCCGCGCGATCGATGCGGCGCAGCTCGTGCGCGAAGCGGTGACGGTGCCCGTGACGATAGCGGCCGACGATCTGCTTGCGAAGATCAGCCAGCGTGGCGTGCGCGAAGCGATCGTGATCGACGAGTACGGCGGCACCGCAGGGATGGTGACGTTCGAATCGCTGATGGAGCGGATCGTCGGCGACCTCGGGGCCGGTCCGGGCGCTGCCTGGATCACGCCGCTGGAGGATGGCTCAGCCGAGATCAACGGCCTTACGCTCGTGCCCGACGTCAACGAACGCTTCGACCTCGACATCGACGAGGAGACTTACACGACGGTCGGCGGGTTCGTGCTCGGTCGTCTCAGCCGTCGCGCGCGTTTCGGCGATACGATCGACGTGGCGCGCCGACAGATGCGAGTCATCGCAGTGGACGGTCTGCGGGTGGCCAAAATCTGGCTCTCGAAACCCCTGACGCCGGAGCCGCTGGAAGACCTCGACGAACGCCAAGGGCCCGTCAGGAAGTAGGTGCTAGTCAGTCCGCATCAACCGCAGGGCGTTCGCGATCACGATGACGGACGCGCCAGTGTCCGCGAGGACGGCCATCCACAGGGTCGCGACGCCAGCGACGGCCGCGATCACGAACACCCCCTTGAGCGCGAGCGACATCGCAAGGTTCGTCTTGATGTTTCGGAGCGTCAATCGACTCAGCCTGAGCGCGTAGGGAATCTTGGTTAGATCGTCCGACATGAGCGCGACATCCGCGGCCTCGAGTGCCACGTCGCTCCCGGCCGCGCCCATCGCGATGCCGACATCGGCAGCGGCAAGAGCCGGGGCGTCGTTGACGCCGTCACCGACCATCGCGACGCTCCCGAATCGCTTGCGCAGGTCGTCGATGGCCGCAACCTTGTCCTCTGGCATCAGCTCGGGCCGGACCTGATCCACGCCGAGCTCGGCGGCGACCGCGGCGGCGGTGGCCGCGCTGTCGCCGGTCAGCATGGCGACATGCTCGATGTTCTGGAGTCTCAGGAGATCCACCACGTCACGGCTGACGGAGCGGATCCGATCGGCCACCGCGATAACGCCCAGCGGTACGCCGCCTCGCGCCACGATCACCGGGGTAGCACCGGCGTCGGCGGTCCGCCTCATCGTCATCTCGACATCCGCCGTCAAGAGCCCGCGCTCGGCGAACAGGTGCCGATTGCCGACCAGCGTACGAACTTCATCTATGAGGCCCTCGGCGCCTCGGCCCGGCAGCGCACGGACCGCAGAGGCCGCGCGGTGTGGAACACCCAGCGCCTCGGCGTGCTGCACGATCGCGCGTGCAATCGGATGTTCGGACCGATGTTCGACCGCCGCGGCCATCGCCAGCACCTCGTTCGCGGTCACGCCTCCGAGGGGCTCGATCGCGACCACATCCGGCACGCCACGGGTCAGCGTGCCAGTCTTGTCGAACGCCACGCACCGAACGCCAGCGGCCCGCTCCAAGTGCACGCCGCCCTTGATGAGCACGCCGCGCCGCGCCGCCCCGGCGAGGGCCGCGATCACCGAAACGGGCGTGGAGATGACGAGCGCGCACGGGCACGACACCACCAGCAGGACGAGCGCCCGATACACCCAGTCACGCCAGCCCGCATCCAACGCGAGCGGTGGCACCAGGGCGACCGCGGCGCTCAAGGCCAGGACAGCGGGGGTGTATACGCGCGCGAAGCGCTCGACGAGCGTCTGGGAGGGCGCGCACTGCATTTGAGCCCGCTCGACGAGGTGGATGATGCGCGACAGCGTGCTGTCGCGTTGGCGGCGTGTGACGCGCACCTCGAGCGCGCCTCGGCCATTGATCGTGCCGGCGAACACCTCGTCGCCGATGTCCTTGTCAATCGGCAGGGATTCACCCGTGATCGGCGCCTGGTTGACGGCGCTGACACCCGCCACGACCGCACCGTCCAGCGGGATCTTTTCGCCCGGCCTCACCACGATGACGTCACCAGGCACGACCGCATCGATGGACGAGACGCGCTCGGTGTTCCCGTCGCGCACGACGACCTGCGACGGGGCCAGATCCATGAGCGCACGAATCGCGAAGCGCGCGCGCTCGAGCGTGCGCGTTTCCAGCGCCTGCGCGACCGCGAACAGGAACACGACAGCCGCCGCCTCGGACCACTCGCCGAGCGCAATGGCGCCCAGCGCGGCGACCACCATGAGCACGTTGATGTCGAGTGCGCCGACCTTGAGCGCGTGGCGCGCTTTGCGAAGCGTCACGGGCGCGCCCAGCACGAGCGATGACGCGTAGAGAGCAGTCGAGCCCGTGTTCCATCCGAGGAGCGACAGCCCGAATCCAGCCGCGAATGCGACGGCCGAACCGATGAGGAGCACGAGCCGTCGGCGGGCCTCCTGCGGATCCGGCCGGACCAGAGGTTCCTCGTGCTCCAGCCACGCGCGCATGCCAGCGTCCGCGACAGCCGCCGTAATGGCGGACGTCGTCAACTTCGCGGCGTCATACTTGACATGGAGGCGATGCCCCATGAGGTCCGCGTTGAACGCCTCGAGGCCAGCCAGGTGCTTGAATCGGCGCTCGATGAGGGCCACCTCCTCCCGGCAGTCCATCCCCTCGATGGCGAAGGTGGATTCCGCGTGCACCTCGCAGACGGAACAGGCCGTGGTGGCCAGGTTACTCACGATCCACCACTGCGCGCGCACGACCACGCCCCCGCTCCTGTACGTGTTCCAGCCCCTGGGCGAACAGGCGGACGATGTGCTGATCATCGAGGGCGTAAAAGACCTGTCGTCCCGCGCGGCGCGGACGCACGAGCCGCATACCGCGCAGAAGCCGCAGTTGATGGGAAACGGCTGACTCGGACAGGTCGACGCGTCGTGCGAGGTCCTGGACGCAGAGCTCGGCGTGAGAGAGCGCGTCGAGAATGCGGACGCGCGTGGAATCGCCGAGCATGCGGAAGGTCTCGGCCAGCGCCGTTACTGACTCATCATCCAGTCGGTCGTGGCGTGGCGAAGGCTCAGGTGCGGGAGGGAGCGCGCTCGCCGACGACGTACCCCATGCCCCGGCCGTCACGATTGAACCATCCCATCGACATATAAACGATTGTTCATATGTTCATTATAGATCACGGCCGGCCAGCCCGGCTACCCCGGTTCAGCCCCGCTCAACGCCGCGAATGCCGCCTGGTAGTTCGGCTCGTTTCTGGCGTCCGCCAGAACCTCGCTGTGGCGAATGACTCCCTCGCCGTCGACCACGAAGACGGCCCGGCGGGAAATCCCCTTGAGGCCAATCATGTCGGGGTTGTACACGTCGTAAGCCTTAATCACATCTTTGTTGAAGTCGCTCAGCAGTTGGAACGTCAGACTCTGATCCTTCTGGAAGGCCTTAAGGGCAAAAAATGTATCAACGCTGATACCGAACACCTGGGCTCTTGCACTGTTCAACCTCGACATGCTGTCGCGGAACGTGCATAGCTCTTTGGTGCACACGGAGCTGAACGCGGCAGGGAAGAACGCCAATATAACAGGCGATCCCCGCTGCGCACTCAGCGTCACCGGTTGATTGTCCTGGTTCGGCAAGGTGAAGTCCGGTGCCGCGGATCCCACGCTCAATGACATCGCAATCCTCCACTACCCATTTTTTCACGGTTCGGTTAAAATTTTGAGTCGGCGCCGTTCGTATCGGCGCTCACCTACCCCAGACGCGCCGGAGCTGGTCACACGTGGGAGCTGAACCGGTGGCGCGCACGCGGGGCGCAACCCCGCGATTACTGAAACGAGGTTTCGTCGTGATTGAGGTGCAGCACCTCACGAAGCGCTACGGCCGCTTCACCGCCGTTGAAGACGTCAGCTTCCGCGTGGAACGCGGGGAGATCTTGGGATTCCTCGGTCCGAACGGCGCCGGCAAGACGACGACGATGCGGATACTGACGGGCTTCATGCCCGCCACGGAAGGCACCGCGACCGTTGCCGGGTACGATGTCTTCCATCAACCGATCGAGGCCAAGCGGCGGACCGGGTACCTCCCCGAAACTCCGCCGCTCTACCCGGACATGACCGTTCGGGAGTACCTGACCTTCATCTCCAAGATCAAGCGCGTGCCGAAGTCTGAGCGGCGCGAGCGCATCGACGCCGTCATGCGCCGGGTACGTATCGACGATATGGCCGACCGGGCATGCGGGAAGCTCTCGAAGGGGTACAAGCAACGCGTCGGGCTCGCGCAGGCGCTCATCCACAACCCGGACGTGCTGATCCTCGACGAGCCGACTGCGGGGCTCGATCCCAAGCAGATCAACGAGACGCGACAGCTCATCAAGGAGCTCGCCGGCGACCACACGATCATTCTGAGCACGCACATCCTGCCGGAAGTCTCGCAGACCTGCACTCGCGTCGTCATCATCAACAGAGGCAAGGTCGTTGCGGTCGACTCGCCCGAGAACCTGACGTCGAAGTTGCGCGGATCGGAAGCGATGTACATCCAGATCGACGGGGGCTGCGCCACCGTTGAGACCGCTCTCTCGCAGGTCGGCGGCGTCACTCGTGTCGTACAAGCCGACCGGCGTGACGGCATCGTCGGCTACCAGGTTGACAGCGAGCGCGGCCGTGACGTGCGGCGGGATCTCGCGCAGGCGGTGGTGCGGAACGGGTGGGGGCTGTTGGAACTTCGCCCGATGCGCATGAGCCTCGAGGATGTGTTCCTTTCGCTGACGACCGAAGACGAGCGCGCGCCGAGCGGGCCTGAAACCCCGAACGACAACAACCGAGCGGCCATCGAAGAGGTGCCCCATGAGTAACATCCTCGCGATTGCAGGCAAGGAGCTCCGGTCCTACTTCGCCTCCCCGATCGCCTACATCGTGATCGGCTTCTTCGCGCTGGTGTACGGCTACTTCTACTGGATCATGCTGGCGTACTTCGTTCAGATCAGCGGGCAGATGTCCCCGATGGGCCCGCAGGCGATCAACATCAACGAGCACATGATCCGGCCGCTTTTACAGAACGTCACGGTCGTGATCCTCTTCGTGATGCCGATGATTACGATGCGCGCCTACGCGGAGGAGAAGCGGTCCGGCACCATCGAGCTCCTTCTCACGTCGCCAGTGACCGACCTGCAGATCATCCTCGGGAAATTCCTCGGCGCCCTCGCACTCTGGGCCATCATGCTGCTGGTGACGGTGATCCACATCGGGATGTTGTTCATCTACGGATCGCCGGAGTGGAAGCCGCTCATCACCGCGTACCTCGGCCTCCTGCTGCTGGGCGGATGCTTCATCTCGGTCGGGCTCTTCATTTCCAGCCTGACGCGCAACCAGATCGTCGCCGCCATGGCGACCTTCGCGGTCTTCCTGCTGTTCTGGGTGATCAGCTGGATCAGCAGCATCGCCGGCGGCGCGTGGTACGGCGACGCGGCGAGCTTCGCGTCGATCGTCGACCACTTCGACGACTTCGCCAAAGGCGTGCTCGACACGAAGCATGCGATCTACTATGTGAGCTTCATCGCGTTCGGACTCTATCTGACGGCGAAGTCGGTCGATACGGAACGGTGGCGGGCGTAATGGTGACGCGAATCTTCAACATCATCGGCTGGATCGGCACCGCGTTGGTGGTGTTCGCGGTCCTGGTGCGGATCAACGTCATTCCTATCGACCAGCAATGGTCCGTCCGACTGGCGATCGCCGGTCTGGTGGCCATGGTCGCGTATATGGCCACCCAGTGGCGCGAGATCGCGGCGATGTTCTCGACGCGACAGGCGCGCTATTGGTTCATGACGATAGTGGGCGTCATCGTGGCCTCGGCCGTGTTCGTGGCGGTGAATTACATCAGCTCCCGTCGCAATTACCGGTGGGACCTGACCTCCAACCAACAGTTCAGCCTGTCGGACCAGACGAAGAACGTGCTGGCGAAGCTCGACGCCCCGCTCCAGATCCAGGTGTTCGATCGCGATTTCCAGCAGCACCGAGATCGACTGCGCGAATACGAGTACGTCTCCAAACAACTGACGACGGAGTACATCGATCCGGACCGGCAACGGACCGCCGCGCAGCAGGCCGGCATTCAGCAGTACGGCACCTACGTCATCAAATACAAGGACCGGACCGAGCGGGTCACCTCGAGCACAGAGCAGGACATCACGAACGGCATCATCAAGGTCGTCAGCGGCGAAACGCGCAAGGTCTACTTCACGCAAGGGCACGGCGAGAAGGACCCGACCTCCATGGAGCGGACCGGCTTCAACGGTATCGGCGATGCGCTCAAGCGTGAGAACTACACCGTCGAGCGGCTCGCCCTGGCACAAACCGGATCGGTGCCAAACGACGCGTCGATCGTCGTCGTCGCCGGGCCGGTGAACGACTTCTTCCCCCCGGAGATCGAAGCGCTGGAGAAGTTCCTCGACACGCAGGGCAAGCTCCTGCTCATGCTCGACCCGGAGATCAAACCTGACTCGCCACCGCTGACCAACCTCGTGGCCCTTGCCAAGGACTGGGGCATCGAGGTCGGCGCCAACGTCGTCATCGATACGAGCGGAATGGGACGGATGTTCGGGAGCGATGCCTCCTCGCCCGTCGCGCTGACCTACCCGCCTCATGCCATCACCGAGGGGTTCAACAACATGATCACCCTCTATCCGCTCGCGCGATCGGTCAACCCGGCATCGGGTGGCACGAACGGACGAACCGCGCAATCTTTCATCGAGACCAGCGCGGCCAGCTGGGCCGAGCGAGACATGACCTCGCTCTCGACGGGCGCCGGGATGGACGAAGCAACGGGCGACAAAGCAGGCCCGATCTCGTTGGCGGCGGCGGTCGCCGTGCCTGCGTCAACGCCCGCCGACGCCAAGCCCGAGGATGCCAAGAAGGAGGACACGCCGAAGCGCGAGGCGCGTATGGCGGTGGTCGGCGACTCGGACTTCAGCGCCAACTTCGCCCTCGGGGTGCAGGGCAACCGCGACATGTTCATGAACATCGTCGGCTGGCTGTCGCAGCAGGAGAACCTCATTTCGATCCGACCGCGTGAGCCCAGCGACCGCCGCCTGTCGCTCACCGTCACACAGCAGATCTGGGTGATTCTGACCGCGATGATTGTGGTGCCGGGTGCCGTGTTCAGCGCCGGCGTCTACTCGTGGTGGCGACGGAGGAAGTAAATGCGCGGGGGATTGTCGACGCTAGCGCTGCTCGTCGTGCTGGCAGGGCTCGGCGGGTACATCTACTACGATTCGAACCGCGACCCGAGCGCCGTGAGCTCAGGTCTCGAGAAGGCGTTTCCGGCCGCCAAGAGCGAGCAGATCGAGGAGATCACCGTCAAGAACGACGCAGGGGACACCACGACGCTCAAGCGCGACGGATCGGACTGGAAGATCAGCGCACCCATCGAGGCGAAGGCCTCGTCCTCGGACGCCGTGAGCATCGCGGGCGCAGTCAGCGGCCTCGAACTGACGCGCGTGGTCGACGAGAATCCTGCCAACCTGGCCGAATTCGGCCTCGAGAAGCCGCGGATTCAGATCGACTTCAAGGGCAAGGATGTGCCAGAGGGGCACCTGTACGTCGGCGACAAGTCGCCGACCGGCGCAGGTCTCTACGCGCGCAGGAACGATGACCAGCGCGTGTTCCTGATCGCCGCGTACCACGAGTCCACGTTCAATCGCTCGACGTTCGACCTGCGCGACAAGGCGCTCGTCAGCGTGCCGCGCGCGAAAATCCAGAGTATCGAGATCACGGGCGCCGGGAAGCCCGTGGTCCTCACGAAGATCACCAAGGGCGAGAAGGGTGAAACGACCGAGTGGCGGGTGAGCAAGCCGATTGACGCGCGCGCCGACTACAGCGCCTCCGAGGCGCTCATCGGCCGGCTCGAGTCGGCACAAATCAAGTCCATCGTCACCGAACAGGTGGCCTCTGGGGATCTGAAGCCATACGGGTTGGACAATCCAGCGGTGAAGGTCACCATCAACGCAGAAGGCTCGCAGCCGGTGGTGGTCGAGTTCGGATCCGACGCCGGATCGGACGGCGTTCACGCACGGTACGCCTCGAAGACTCTCGTGGCCACCGTCGACAAGTCGCTCGCCGACGACTTCAAGAAGAGTCTCGATGACTTCCGTCGCAAGGACGTGTTCGACTTCCGTGCGTTCAATGCATCCCGTGCCGAGCTCTCGTGGAGCGGTAAATCGATGGTGATCGAACGCGTGAAGACGGAAGGCGACAAGCCCGACATCTGGAAGCGTGTCAGCCCCACCGAGAAAGAGCTCGATCGAGAGAAAGTTGAAGCCCTGCTTTCCGGCCTCGCGGACGTTCGCGCCACGTCGTTTCGAGACGCGAGGACCGGCACGGGCCTCGACGCGCCCACGCTCAGCGTGTACATGAAATACGACCAGAGCCGATCCGAGGAGCGCGCCACGTTCGGCAAGAGCGGAAACGACGCGTTCGCGGCCCGCCCCGACGATGCCGGGGCGATGGTGGTCGAGGCAGAGAAGCTCAACGAGGCAATCACACGGCTGGACGAACTCGTGCAGTGAGGCCACCTCGCGGGCAGCCCGGCGTGTGCGCCGCGGTCGCCTGTGCCCTCCTGCTGACCGCCTGCCGCGGCCCTCGTCCGGTCAGCACGCCCGCCAATCCGGTCACGGCGACGTCTGCCGCCCTCACCCGCCTTCGGCAGGACATCGATCGCACGCTCGACGTACCGTCACTTGCCGCCGGCACGTGGGGTGTCGTCATCCGCTCGCTCGCGTCCGATGACACGCTGTACGCGAGAAACCCACGCAAGCTGTTGATCCCCGCGTCGAGTCTCAAGGTGATCACGCTCGCGACGGCCGCCGAGCGATTGGGATGGGACTATACCTACGAAACCCAGGTACTCGGCCTCGGAGCAATCGACTTCGGGTTCCTCGACGGCGATCTGATCGTGCGCGGCTCTGGCGATCCGTCCATCGGTACGGAAGAGGTCGCCGCGGAGCCGTTGTTTCGCTCGTGGGCCGAACGGTTGAAGGCACTGGGGGTCCGCTCACTCTCTGGACGTGTCATCGGCGACGATAACGCCATCGAGGACGAACCGTACGGCCAGGGGTGGATGTGGGACGACATGGATGAGGCATACTCGGCAGGCGTCGGTGGACTGCAGCTGAACGTGAACGCCACCGTCCTCACCGTGACGCCGGGTCCGACGCCGGGCGTACCCGCGAACGTGACATGTGCGACCGCGGCCAGCGGCTGGACGCTACGGAATCGTGTGACCACCGGCGTGGCTGGCTCGCCTGCTCAGGTCTCCACGCGACGGCCGGCGAACCGCCCTGTCCTCGAGGTGTCCGGCTCGATTCCCGTCGGCGCCGAGCCCGTCCACCGTCGCATCCCCGTGGAGAATCCAACACAGCACTTCGTCGAGGAGCTCCGGAAGGCGCTGATCGCAAACGGCATCGAGGTCAAGGGCCCAGCCGTTGATCTCGACGATCTCGACGATCCTCCGAGGCTGCAGGATGCGGTCCCCCTGGTGGTACATCGCTCTCCGCCGCTGCGAACACTGGCGGCAACGATGATGCGGATTAGTCAGAACCAGTACGCCGAGACGTTCATGAAGACGATAGGGGGGAAATTCGGCATGCCGACTTTCGAGGGTGGACGCCAACAGGCGATCAGCGTCCTCGCGGATTGGGGCGTGGATCCAAGCCAGGCCACGCTCGCCGACGGTTCGGGCCTCTCGCGGTACAACCTGATCACCGCCGAAGGGCTCGTCACAACGCTCGCCCACGTCGGGCGTTCGCCTACGCTCGACGGCCCCTTCCGGGCGACACTGACGGTGGCCGGTGCCGACGGCATGCTCGGCGGCCGACTGAAAGGCACCCCGGCCGAAGGACGCGTGCAGGCCAAGACCGGATCGATGCGAAACGCCCGATCTCTCTCCGGTTTCACCCAGACGGCCGACGGGGAACCTGTCGCCTTCGCGATCCTCGCAAACAACTACGGCGCACCGGCAGGCGAGGTCGACAGCGCGATCGATTCGCTGCTGCTGCGCGTCGTGGAATTCAAACGGTGAATCTCCGGTTCAATCATCGATCAGCGGATCTCTCGCACCCGCCTCGGCGAACCCCCGGGCGCGGAGCACGCAGCTGTCGCAGCGTCGACACGGTCGACCATCCGCGGTCGGCGCGTAGCAGCTGTGCGTGAGGCTGTAATCGAGGCCCAGGGCGAGACCGCGCTGGATGATCTGTGCCTTGGTGAGGGCGATGAGCGGCGTGTGGATCGTGAACCGGGCGCCCTCGACGCCGGCCCGTGTCGCGAGTGTGGCCAGCCGCTCGAACGCGGCGATGAACTCCGGGCGGCAGTCGGGGTAGCCGGAGTAGTCGACCGCGTTGACGCCAATGACCAGGTCGCGCGAATCGAGCACCTCGGCCCAACCGAGCGCGAGCGAGAGAAACATCGTGTTGCGTGCCGGCACGTAGGTAGACGCAATCGAGGCCGGAATCGACCCGTCGCCCAGGTCGCGATCGGTGGGCACTGGTGTGTCGGAGGTGAGTGACGATCCTCCGATACCCCTTAGGTCGACATTCGTCTCGAGGTGCCTGCGGACTCCCAGCGCCCGGGCCACTCGCTTCGCGGCCTCGATCTCGTGTGCGTGTCGCTGCCCGTAGTGAATGGTCAGCGCATGGAGCTCGAACCCCTCGGTCTGCGCGATCGCTGCAGCCGTGTAAGAGTCAAGGCCGCCACTGAGCAGCACGACCGCCGGTCGACTCGGGGGCATCGCGCTACACGCCGCGCGCGGTCGGCGACCAAATCAATTTGTGGAGCTGCAACTGGAGGCGCGCCGGCACACGGTCGTGCAGCATCCACTCCGACAGCGTCTTGGGATCCATCACTCCGTGAACCGGCGAGAAAAGGACGGCCGCACACCGTGATTCGAGTCGATGCCGTTGCACCACGTCCCGTGCATAGTCGTAGTCTGCTCGATCCTGGATGACGAACTTCACCTCGTCGTGCGCGGAGAGGCGATTCAAGTTTTCCCAGTCGTTCCGGTGCGCTTCGCCACTGCCGGGGCACTTCACATCGACGATGCGAATGACGCGTGCCGGTACGCGCTCAATGGAGCGATGTCCCCCGGTTTCAAGCAGCACGGTCCGTCCCTCGGCGAGGAGCGCCTCCATCAGGGGATACACATCCTCTTGGAGGAGGGGCTCGCCGCCCGTGATCTCGACGGTTTGACAGTCGTACCGCCCTACCTCGGCCAGCACGTCGCTCACGTCGCGCTTCCGTCCTTCGTAGAACGCGTAGGTTGTGTCGCACCAGCGGCATCGCAGGTCACACGCAGTCAGCCGGACGAAGACGCAGGGTGTGCCCGCGCGTGTCGATTCGCCCTGAATCGAATGGAAGATCTCGTTGACAGTCAACATCCCGTGGGGTGCTGCCCCACACCCTGGCTCAGTCGCTCGCGGGGGCCCAATGCCCCGCTCTGCTCCTCTATCACGTGGGGCTTTGCCCCACGCCCCATCTCGCGCGCGAGCCGCATCGCGGTGGAGTGCAGTACATTGTATCTGTGAGTGGCGAGCTGCGTATCGGCACCTCCGGCTGGAACTATCCGACCGGGAAGGGGAAGTGGGACGGCATCTTCTACCCCCCCAAGCGCGGGCGCGCGAAGTCGTTCGACGAGCTCTCCTACTACGCCGAGCACTTCAACACGGTCGAGATCAACACCACGTTCTACGGGCAACCGAAGCCCGAGGTGAGCCGCGCGTGGGCCCGGCGGACTCCGCCGAGCTTCGACTTCTCAGTGAAGCTGTACCAGAAGTTCACCCATCCGGGCATGTATGCCGAGCGGGCGCGGAAGCAGATCCCCGCCGATGTGGATGCGGTAGTCGCGCGCGACCTAGTGACCGAGTTGGTGCGACCCAGCCTCGCCGATCTCGACGAGTTCAAGCGTGGCGTCGATCCGTTGGCCTCTGCTGGAAAGCTCGGCGCGTTGCTCGCCCAGTTCCCGCCGAGCTACAAGAATGCCGAGGCGGAACGCTCCTACATCACCTGGTTGTTGGAGCTGTTTCACGACTTCCCTGTCGCGGTGGAGCTTCGCCACCGAAGCTGGAGCGATGCACTCGGGGAGACGCTGGCCCTCCTGAATGACTTCGGTGCCGCGTGGGGCCAGATCGACGAGCCGAAATTTCGCTGCTCCATCCGGCAGAACTACCTGCCGAACGTCAAAGGCTTCTACTACCTGCGCCTGCATGGTCGAAACGCGGCCCAGTGGTGGCGCCACGGCGCGAGCGAGGATCGGTACAACCATCTGTACTCGAACGAGGAGCTCACTGAGTTCGTCGAGACCGTCCAGGCGACACGCGAGATCGTCAAGAAGACGTACGTCTATACGAACAACCACTTCTCGGCAAAGTCGGTCGCCAACGCCGCCATGATCAAACATCAGCTCGGCGAGCCGATCGATGGCGATTATCCCGACGCGTTCGTCGCCGAGTACCCGGAGCTGAGGAACGTCGTGCGCACGGTACCGCGACTCTTCGCGGACACACCGTGAGTCCCGACCTGCGCGATCTATACTGAGGTCGAACCCAGCCCCCTACTGGAGCGGCGTGATGTCACGCGTTCGAACCGCCCTGCTCGGATCACTGCTCGTGCTCGCGTCGGTGGCCACGGCCTCGCCACAGACGGTCGGGGAGATGGAAACAGGCCTCGCCGCGGTGTACTCGAATCGGCTGCACGGTCGCACCACGGCCAGCAGCGAGGTTTACGATCGAGCCAAGCTCACCGCCGCCCATAAGACGCTGCCGTTCGGCACTGAAGTCAAGGTGACCAGCACTCGGAACGGTCGAAGTGTAGTGCTGCGCATCAACGATCGAGGGCCCGTGCAGCCGAACCGCATCCTCGACATCTCGCCAGCCGCGGCAGGTCAGTTGGGCATGCACCCACGGTCGATGCGCCAAGTCACACTCGAAATCGTAAAGGTCGGCGACGGGAAGACCTACCGACGGCGTCGCGTTGCGCGGTGAACAGGCACCGCGACACGCCAGTGAGAAGGCCCTGAAATCGGCCTCGCACGGCGCCAGAAGGCCCTGTCGGCCGGTCGCATGCTGCGGCCCCACCGGTGGATGCGGCCCCCGCCATTGGACCAGGATCGCGCGACTCGTGTTAGACTCTGTGCAGATTTTGATTTATCAAAATCATGCACGTGAGCACCGAACAAGCTTCGCAACCGACTGGTGGATGGAGGCTTCCGTCAAGTGAAGTATCGCTGCCGGAGCTCCACGGCTCGATAGCGATCCCCCACACGGCCGGATTCTGGAAGAAACTGTTCGCCTTCGCTGGGCCCGGCTACCTCGTCGCCGTCGGCTACATGGACCCGGGCAACTGGGCCACGGACATCGCCGGTGGCGCCCGCTTCGGCTACACCCTGCTCAGCGTCATCGTCATCTCCAATCTCATGGCCATCCTGCTCCAGGCGCTCGCCGCCCGCCTCGGGATCGCCAGCGGACGTGACTTGGCCCAGGCCTGTCGCGACCATTACTCGCCCAGGGCCACCTTCGCGATGTGGTTCCTCTGCGAGATCGCCATCGCCGCTTGCGACTTGGCGGAGGTCCTCGGCGCCGCCATCGCGCTCAACCTCCTCTTCGGCCTCCCGCTCATCTGGGGCGTATGCCTCACGGCGGCCGATGTCCTCATCGTGCTCTACCTGCAGAACCGCGGCTTCCGCTACGTCGAAGCGCTGGTCGTCACCCTCATCCTGCTCATCGCCGTCTCGTTCGCCATCGAGATCTACCTCTCGGAGCCGAATCCGCTCGCGATTGCCGCGGGCACGGCGCCGAGCCTCGAAATCCTCCGCAACACCGACATGCTTTACATCGCCATCGGCATCCTCGGCGCGACGGTGATGCCGCACAACCTGTACCTGCACTCGTCGATCGTGCAGACGCGCAAGTATCAGGACGATGTCGAGAGCAAGCGGGAGGCGATCCGCTTCGCAACGATTGATTCGTCGGTCGCCCTGATGTCTGCCCTCTTCATCAACGGCGCCATCCTCATTCTCGCCGCGGCGACCTTCCACGGCACGGAGCATGAGAACATCGCCGACATCTCGGACGCCTACAAGATGCTGTCGCCGCTGCTCGGCACGTCGGTCGCGAGCACGGTCTTCGCGCTCGCGCTGCTCTTCAGCGGCCAGAACGCCACTCTGACCGGTACGCTCGCCGGCCAGATCGTGATGGAAGGGTTTCTCAGCCTGCGCCTGCGGCCGTGGCTGCGGCGGATCATCACTCGCCTCATCGCCATCTTGCCGGCCGTCATCGTCATCCTGATCTACGGCGACCGCGGCACCGGCCCGCTGCTCATCCTGAGCCAGGTGATCCTCAGCCTGCAACTGCCGTTCGCGGTGTTTCCGCTCGTGCAGTTCACGTCCGAGAGGGCGAAGATGGGTGAGTTCGTGAGCTCAGGGTGGGTGAAGGGGCTGGCGTGGACCGTCGCGGTCATCATCGCCACGCTCAACGTGTGGCTGCTCTATCAGACCTTCGCCGACCTCTTCGTCTGAGATCACGTCAAGTCGGGCGCTCTGCGCATAGGGTAAGATTCGCGGCTCTGGGCATGTACAAGCGGATCCTCGTCGCCATCGAGAACTCGGACGCCGACCAGACCATTCTCACGCACATCCGCGGGCTCGCGCGCCTGACGGGCGCCGAGCTGCTGCTCGTTCACGTGGCTGACGGATGGGCCGCGCGCCACTTCGACGACCTTCAGCTCCGTGAGTCTGAGGAGATGCGTACGGACCGTGAGTACCTGGCGACGCTCGAGGCGACGCTCAGGGACGAAGGGTTTCCGGTCCGGACGCGACTCGCGAAAGGCGATCCGGTCACTGAGCTCATCCGTGTGGCAGAGGCCGAAGGGTCCGACCTCATCGCGATGTCCACGCACGGTCACCGCTTCCTCGCTGATGTCGTCAAGGGAACGACAGTCGATCGACTTCGGCACCTCGTGAGGATCCCGGTGCTCTTGCTCCGAGCTCATTAGGCCCGCCCCGCCACTGAGCCGCGTTTCGGGGCGGAGCCCCCACCGGTTAACGACGGTACTCCCAACCGACTCGACGCGGTTGGAAGTGCTCGGACGAATGTGCGGTGACGCGAGACGAGGTGGCGAACAGCTTGATCAGTACGAGGCCGGCGAGAAAGCCTCCGGCGTGGGCCCAGAAGGCCACGCCACCGCCCTCGACACCAACGCTCGCCAATCCGCCGAACACTCGCCGCGGGAAGCGGTCGATCGACCTGGGTTCGACGGGCTGGCACCTCCGGCCGTGGCGGCAGGCGCGGAGCCGGATGTCGTCGCGCGCGGCGGCGCGGCCGTCCCCTTCGCGCGGGCTCGGATGTCGTCGATGCGGTCACGCAGGTCGAAGTACTCGGACCGCGGCACCGACTCGCCCTTTCGCATTTTCACCTTCAGGTAGATGGTGTCCTCCCGCGCTTCCTCGAGCATGCCCTCGAGCTGCGGCGAAAGATCGCGCTGTCCCACGCCCGCCAACTCCCGCGACGCATCGGAAATGGCGGCCTCGAGGCGCTGGACGTCGGCGTTCGACATCGAGTTCTGACTCTGCGCGGCTGCCGGAACCGCCAGCGCAAACAACATCGCCACAATCGCTCCAAACGAACCCAAGTGGATGAGCTTCACAAGAACCTCCGTTTCGACCCAACCTTGCAAATTGGACGCCGTACACGCGGATGAGGTTCAAAGCAAATTTTGGCCGTATTGAAACCGCACATCGAAGCGCCGGGACACGCAAGGTGTGTCCTATCGCCAGGGCATCAGGCGTTCGATCCAGCTGATTCTGGTGAGATCGTTGTAGATCACCGTGACCATGAGGGAGACCAGCAGGACGAGGCCGACGAACAGCATCTTTTCCTTGACCTTCATGCTGAAATCTCGCCGTGCGACGCCCTCGAGCGCCATGATGGTGATGTGCCCACCGTCGAGCATGGGAATGGGCATCAGGTTCAGCAGCCCCAGGTTCAAGCTGATCGACGCCATGAGGCCGAGGATCGCCAGCCATCCCGCCGCCGCTGATTCACCGGACAACTGCGCGATCGCGATCGGGCCCATCAGCTGTTTCGGGCTGGTCTCGCGGGTGAACAAACCAGCGAGCGTCGTCACGATAAGGCCCGCGTACTGGACGTTCTTCTCGGCGCTCAGTCCAAGCGCCTGAACGAAGCTCGGCTTGATCTCCTTGGTCTCGTCGGCGAGATGGATGCCGAGAACGCCGCGATTGTCACGATCGACCGGCGTCGCTCGTACATCGACCGGGGTTCCGTCACGCAGCAGGGACACGGTAATCTCTCGGCCCGCACTGGCGCCGATGACCCGGCGCAGCTCCGAGGCAAGCGTGATCCGCTGGCCGTTTACGGCGGTGACGATGTCACCTGCTTTGATGCCCGATTTTTCGGCAGGTTCACCGGCAATCACGGCGGGAATGACCGGATGCACATCGGGCAGCAGGCCGGAGTCGCCTATCTCCCAGCTGCTATCCTTCGCCGCGCCAACTTTGAAGGTCACCGTGCGCAACGTGCCGTCGCGCATGACGCCGAAGTCGGTATCCTGATTCGCACGTCCGGCAGTCAAGAGCGAGAACTCTTCCCACGTCTCGACGGTACGGCTGCCAACCGATACGATCCGATCGCCGGGCCGGATATCGGCGGCCGCTGCCGCGGAGTTCGCGGCGACTGCGCCCACATCGACCGGCCGATCGTCGTACGCCGGCACTCTGACGCCCTGATAAAGGATGACGATGGTCAGCAGGTACGCGAGCACCACGTTCATCACGGGTCCCATCACCAGCACCTGAAAGCGTTCCCACTTCGTGCGCGAGAGGAACTCCTCGGGATGCCCTTGGCGGTCCTCATCCGGGTTCTCGCCCGCCATCTTGACGTAGCCGCCGAGCGGCAACGCACCGATGCTGTACTCGGTGTCGCCTCGTCTGATGCTGAAGATGGTGGGGTTGAAGCCCAGTTGGAACTTCAGCACCTTGATGCCGAGCCGCTTCGCGGCCAGGAAGTGTCCGAGCTCGTGCACGAACACCACCACACCCAAAACGAGGATGAAAGGGAGAATGTACGTCACAGGCGCAAACCCTCAGACTAATTCTACTCCGCGAGCCAGCTCGCGCGCGTGATCTCGGGCCCACGCGTCGACCGTGCGCACTTCTGCGAGGCTCCGCACCTCGACGGGCGTGTGGGCATTCACCGTGTCTTCGATCAGACGCCCGATGGCGGTGAAGGCGATCCGCCCTTCCAGGAACCGCGCCACCGCAATCTCGTTGGCGGCGTTGAGGACCACGGCCACGCTGCCGGGCCCTTCCAGCGCCCGGTACGCCAGCCCGAGGCAAGGGAACGCCGCGCGGTCGGGCTCGGCAAACTCCAGCGTGCCGGCGCGCGCCAAATCAAGTGATGGCAGCGCGGCGGTCCAGCGGGCCGGATAGGAGAACGCGTACTGAATCGGCAACCGCATGTCGGTGACGCCGAGCTGTGCAATGAGCGATCCGTCCACGAGCTCGACCATCGAGTGCACCACGGACTGCGGGTGGATCACGACGTCAATCTGGTGCGCCATGACACCAAACAGCCAATGCGCCTCGATCACTTCGAGGCCTTTGTTCATGAGCGTCGCCGAATCGATCGTGATCTTTCGGCCCATCTGCCAAGTGGGATGGCGGAGCGCATCCGCGGCCGTGACACCGGCGAGCCGATCGGCGCTCCACCCGCGAAAGGGCCCGCCGGATGCCGTCAGGACGAGCCGCTTCACCTCGGCCGCGTGTCGACCGTGCAGACACTGATGGATCGCGTTGTGCTCGCTGTCGACCGGCAGAATCGTCACGCCGCGGCGCTGCGCCGCCTCTGTCACGATGCGACCGGCCATGACGAGAATCTCCTTGTTCGCGAGCGCAATCGTCTTGCCGCACGCGATCGCCGCCAGCACGGCCTCGAGACTATCGGTGCCCGCGGACGCGAACAGCACGAGCTCGGCGTCCGGGTGCGACGCGACCGCGACGAGGCCCTCGCGCCCGGGCGCCGCGACCGTGACTTCAGCAGGGAGCCCCTGCGCGAGCAGACGGCGGCGCGCGTCCGCGGTCCCCATCGACACGAGGCGTGGACGATAGCGCTGAGTTTGTGCCGACAACCGATCGACGTTCTCACCCGCCGCCAGCGCAACGACGCGCAAGCGCTCCGAGTGGGCGTCGACCACCGCCAGCGCGCTCTGCCCGATCGACCCGGTGGATCCGACTATCGCAATCGACTTCACAGATATGTCAGCGCGCAGAAATACACGGGCGCCGCGAAGAGCAACGCGTCGATACGATCGAGCACGCCGCCGTGACCGGGGATGAGCGACGAACTGTCCTTCACACCTGCACTCCGTTTCAACATCGACTCGAAGAGATCACCGGCGATGCCAGCCGAGACGAGGACACCACCCAGCCCCACGCGAAGCGGCCACGACCACGCGGGCTGCGGCAGCCACGACGTGCCGATCAGGGCAAAGGCGAACCCGCCCACCACGAACCCGCCGATCGCCCCCTCGATCGTCTTCTTGGGACTGATGGCCGGAGCAAGCGGCCGTCGTCCCAGGGCGCGTCCCGTGTAGTACTGGGCGGTATCGCTGATCATGACGGTGAGCATCAGCAGGAACAACCCCCGTACCCCGTAGCGCTCGCGGATGAGCACCAGCGCCCCGATGGGCAGGCCGACGTAGAGCGTGGGAAACAGGGCCACCGCAACCGTGGCCAGCGCGTCACTCCCGCCCGCCCACCGCACCATCGAGGCCGTTCCCATGACGACGATGATGAGGAGGAGGATCGCGACGAGCAGCGGTCGATTCGACGAGGACATCGCCGTCGCCAGGCTCGTCGCGACAGCCGCCGCCCCGGCCAGGCCCGCGAGCGCGATGCTCCCGCCACCGAGCCCACCGCCAGGTCTCAGGCCCGCGAGGGACAGGTACTCGTACAACGCCAAGATGAGTAACACCTGCGCGACTATCAGGAACAACAGCGGAGGAGCGAACCACACGACCGCGACAGCGAGCGCCACCATGACCGCGCCGCTGAGGACGCGCGTCATCGCGCCGCCTCCGCCGAGTCTGACATCACTTCGCGCTGAGCGCGACAGGTGACGCCTTGATCCCGCCGTACCGGCGATCTCGCTTCTGGTACGCGAGCACCGCTTCGAGCAGATCGCGGCGACGGAAGTCGGGCCACAGCGTCTCCGTCACCCAGATCTCGGCATACGCTATCTGCCAGAGCAGGAAATTGCTCACGCGCATTTCGCCGCTCGTGCGGATGAGGAGATCGGGGTCAGGTTGGCCGCCCGTGTACAGGAACGTGCTGAAGATGGGCTCGTCGAGATCGGCGGGTGCGACCCCCGAAGCCATCGCGCGTCGTACTGCGTCGACGATCTCGGACCGCCCGCCGTAGTTCAACGCGATGTTGAACAGCATGCCGGTATTCGCGGCGGTCCGCTCGACACCCAGCGCGAGATCGGCCTGAACGTCCGGCGCGAGCTCATCGATCCGTCCGATGGCCCTGAAACGGATGTTGTTGCGATCGAGCGTGCTCAGCTCGGCGCGGATGTACCGCTTCAGCAGCAGCATCAGCGTGTTGACCTCGGCCTTCGGGCGCTTCCAGTTCTCGACCGAGAAGGCGTAGAGCGTCAGCACCTTGATGCCGAGACGCGCCGACGTCTCGACGACGTCGCGCACCGCGTCGATGCCGGCACGATGCCCTTCCACTCGTGGCAGGTGCCGGCGGGCCGCCCACCGACCGTTGCCGTCCATGATGATCGCCACGTGGGAGGGCAACTGGTCGAAGTTCAGCTGACGCGCGAGCGCCTCGTCAGGCGATCCGGGCGGTATGACCGCCAGGATCTGGTCAAGCGACATCCTGCCTCATTCCCTCGATCGTAAGAGCGTGGATTGTACCACGCGCCTCCGACCAACTCAGCAGGGTTACGCGGCGACGCCTGCAACAGGATGCTGTTTTCCGAGCGCCGATGTGCTCGGGTGCGGCTGGGTCGGCCCTTACTGGGGCGATACGCCCAGGGCCTTCACGGTCTCCAGATTGAGATAGGCATCCACGGGCAGGCCCTTGCGGCGTTGATACGCGTTCACAGCGCGCATGGTCTTGTCGCGGATGACACCGTCGATGGGTCCCGGGTCGAACCCGTCGGCACGCAGCGCCCGCTGAATCTGCTTGATCTTCGCGGATGTGGCGTTGGTCTCGCAAAGGATCGACCGCCACTCGGCCTTGGCTTCGCTCACCTGCACGGTCTGTTGACCGTCTCATACACGGCTGGTACGGCCACCTCGCGAGTCGTCGCGGGCGTGTCGACCACCTGCCGCGTCACCGCGGGCACCTGGACCTCGCGCGTGGAGGCCGGCGTGGCCAGCACTTTGCGCGTGACGGGTTGATAGACGGCCGGGACCTTGATCTCGCGCGTGGTCGCAGGCTGATCGATCACCTGGCGCTGCACGGTCGTGTACTCCGCCGGAGTGGTGACCTCCTCCGTCCGCGCGGGCGTCTCCTCGACGCGGCGCGCTACCTTCTTGTAGGTCGCCGGCACTTCGACCGTCTTCACCGAAGCCGGCTGGTCGATGACCTCGCGGGTCACCGTGCGGTACTCGGCGGGAATCGCAATCTCTCGGACGTAGGCCCCTTGGCCCGACAACGCACGAGTGGACCTCGCCACCGCTGGCGTGCCCCTCGTGCCCGCGGTACCAACGGCGGCGGTCACGCCGGCGTTCACAACAGACGAGGCGCGCAGCACGCGCTCACCGGTCGGCGTGGCGACCACCTCACCGTGCTCGTCGAACTTGAACCCACGGGCCTTCAGAGCGGCGGCATCGACGGCCATCCGCGTGACCTTCTCATAGGTGGGGGGGAGGTTGACCGTCCGAGAGCCGGCCGGCGCATCCACCACCTGACGCGTGACCGTCGCGTACTCGGCAGGCACTTCGACCTCACGAACGGAGGCGGGCGTCTTCAGCACCTTCCGCGTCACGTTTTCGTAGCGCGCCGGGATCTCCACCAGGCACATCACGTCATCGTTTACGCCGCCCTTGCGCTTGCGCCACCCGGCGTCGACCCGCTTGCCGCTGGCGGTCTTGCCGCCGGCATCAAGCTTGAAGCCTTTCACCGGACACACTTCGCGCGCCTGACCGAGCCACACCCGACCGCGCTTCCACTCCGTGGTGGCCTCCGCAACCATGACGCGCTCGGTCACGGTCTCGTACGCCGCCGGAACCTCCTCGAGGCGTTTGCCAGCCTCTTTGACCACGACGCGCTCGGACACGGTACGGTAGGTGGGCGCCGACGTCTCGACACGGCTCGTGGCCTCGGCGACGACGACCTCCTCGGTCACCGGGCGCCTCGGAATCGCGATCGGCTCGTAACGCGTCGACGCCGGACGCACCATGACCTGCTCGGAGACAGTCTTGAACGTCGCAGGAACGGTGACGGTGGTGGTCGACGCTGGGCGATCGACAAGCGACTCGGTCACCGTCTTGTACGTCGCGGGGACCGTCCTCAGCTCTTTGCGCTCCGGCCTCACCATGACGCGCTCGGTCACCGTCTTATACGTAGCCGGCACAATCTCCAACTTCGTGGATGCTGGGACTGTTTCCACCTCCTCGGTCACCGTCTTGTGGGTCGCCGCCACGGGTACTCGCTGTTTGTATTCGGGGCTCACGAGCACCTGCTCGCTGACCGTCTTGTAGGTCGGCGGCACCACCTCGGTCCGAGTCGACGCCGGGATCTTCACAACCTGCTCAGGGCGGGTTGCGAACTGCGCCGGCGTGACCACCTGGGCGTAGCACTGTCCCGGCACCGCATCAGGCGGACCTGAGGCGGAGCCGGCGGGGAACCCGGTTTGTCCAATGGCGGATTGGCCGAAAGCAAGCGACGCGACGAGCGTGGCGCCCGCCGCGCCCACGACCAACCTCGCACAGACTGAATGTCTCTTCACGTAGATACTCCCTCTGAGACCGGAAGACACCCCTGGGGGACGTTAGGGTGAGGGACCGAGGCCCTTGTTGGCTGCGACCGACAGCCGATACCGATCAAGACACCCATCAGCATGGGAAAGTCACGACCGGCCACGTTGCAACGGCACATGTTGAACGGCGAACACTGGACAGCCGCGCCTCTCTCGGTGAGAGCGACCCTTATGTCGGCGCACCAGATGGTCGACGCGCGGAGGTCGAAGGCCGTCCACCGCGGTCTCAGGGCAGCCGAGCGCGGACAGGCGAGGACCGAGGCGTGTGGCAACGCCTTCAGGTCCGACATTTCGTCCGACTCGCAAACAAAAAAGGGGAACGGAGGCGGTGCCTCCGTTCCCCTTCGACCTCACGCCGCTCGACGCGCGTTACTTCGCGAGTGGATCCGGGCGGACTTGGAAGCGCACGAGCTTGCTCTTCGTGCCCTTCCCGCCCTCGATGTGCCAGAGGAAGTTCGTGCCGTAGTTCGCGTAGAGCCCACGGCCCCTCCATCCGCTCTTCGGGTCATCGATGCGGCCGTCCAACCCGCGCGAGTAGAAGCCCATCGGATACGGGACGCGGAGCGTCACGTAGTCGCCGGACTTCGTATTCAGCGCGAGCAGCGAGTCGGAGCCCGAGCCGTTGGCGATCGGCGTGTTCTCACCGAGGCCGCTCGTGTTGAACTGGTCGACCCAGTTGTAATAGTGGAAGTCGGCATTGATGGTGGTGCCCTTCATGTTCACGCCGTCCTTCAACGGGTAGAAGCTCCAGCCCTCGTTGCACTGCTGGCCTTCAACGATCTCTCCGCCCTTGAAGACCTTGCACTTGCGACGGTCGAAGCTGGCGAACCCGCCGCTGCCGGACAGGGCCATCCAGATCACGCCGTTGCGATCCACGTCGATGCCACGCGGCCCGAAGTGGGTGTCGGCCCTGTCCTTCGGAATCGTGTACATCTCGGTGATGCAGCTCTCGGGGGGATTCTTTCCGATATCGAGCCGCGCGATGCGCCCGGGATAGCTCGTCGACGCCGCCCACACGGAATGATCCGTCGGGCTCACGATGACGCCGTAGCTGCCGATGTTGACGCGCGTGTCGAGCTTCGGATCGAACTTGCCGAGCGCCCCGCCGCCGCCGCCCTCGCTCTGGGAACGGCCGCCACCAACTGGCTCGTTCCACGGCTTGGTGATCTTGCCGTCACCGTTGGTGTCGATGACGGTCGGGCACCAGCCCACCGCCTGCTTCTCGTCTCTGGTCTGGTCGTAGACCTTGACGTTCACCCACGGGATCGTCGGCCCGCCACCGCTGAAGAACACCTTCTCTTCGGCGTCCTCACTGAACTGCAGGTGGTGGGTGCCGTAGCAGGTGTAGAGCAGCTCGTGCTTGCCAGTCTTCGCATCGAAGAACGACGCGTGACGGTTGCTCGGATTGGTCGCCGGGAAGTACGCGGCGTACTTGTTGAGCTTGGCGTCCTTGCACCAATCCGGGATGACGCCCTGGCTGACAGTGGAGGTGCTCCACAACCGGCCCTTGCTGTCGAACATCGGGTTGTGCGGATCCGACACGCCCGAGTGCACGATCTGCTGTCCCCAGAAGTTGGACGGCTTGATCTGCGTCTGCGGGAAGCGCGAGCGCATCGCCTTCGGATCGTCGCGGGTCGGAATCGGGATCTCGTAGGCCGAGTTCTCGTTCATGTTGACCGCGATGTATTTCCCGTGCGCCGCGTCCACTGCGTACACCGGCCCGTTCGCGTTCATCGTCGGCTTGGCCTTCGTGGTCGAGACCTCGTCGTGCATGTAGGACGTCTCATTGCCCCAGTCCCACAGCGTGACGACGATGTTGCGCTCAACGCCCCTGGGTCGTGGCGGCGTGTGAGCCGGCACTTCGCCCTTGGCGATCCGGTCGGTCCAGTCCGCGTACATCTTCTTGGCGGCGGGTCCGAGTCGGTTCATCATGCCGTCCATCTCAGGACCGCGCTGACCGGTTTTCACGCGGTAGTCCCACGCCTCGAGCGAGGTCTTGAAGCCGAGCGGCTTCATGTGGTCCAACGTGCGCGTTATCTGATTGCCGAGCTGGTGGCACAGCTGACAGCCCTGCTTCAGCTGGTCCATGAACTGCGACTGCGATTGGAAGAGCGGCGGGATGCCGTTCACGTCGGCGCCCTTGCCCGGGAACTCGCTCTTGGCCGGCACCTCGAGCATCGAGTACCAGTAGTTGGCCGGATAGACCTTGGCCGCCTCCGCCGGCGACGATGCCTTCACTGCCTTCAGTGCGACGGTGTCGCCCGGCTTCCCTTTCACCGGCCGGGAATCGGCGAGGCCGTACCCGCGAACCCAAATGTCATAGGTTGCGTTCGGCATCTCCGGCAGCACGTACCGCCCCTGATCGTCCGTGACCACGATCTTGACCAGTTTGGTGGGCGTCTGGTTGGTTTCAGCGATGACCCACACGCCAGCTTCCGGGCCGGACGGACCGGTCACCGTTCCCTGGATGAAGCCCGACGCGCGCTGTTGTTGCGCGGAGGGCTGGACGCCCGCCCACGCGACGAAGGCGGCCCCACCCAAGCCCGCCACCAGCGCGCCGACGACCGTTCGGAGTCCTATCCGATGCATGTTCATAGGGCGTTCCTCTGAAGTCCCTTGAAAGACGAATTATCGACTCGCCGCGGATCAGTCCCTGAGCGCAAACGAGACGAGGTTGTTCCCTGCGATCACTGCGACGTACTGTTTGCCGTCCACCTCATACGACATCGGTCCGTTGACGATCTGCCCTCCGAGGTTGCTCCTCCACAAGAGCTGTCCGTTCCGCGCGTCGAGCACCTGGAAGTACCCTTCGCGGCCACCGGTGAAGAGCAGGTCCGACGCGGTCGTCAGGATCCCGCTGTCGGTGACGTCAGTCATGTCGAAGCGCCACTTGCGCTCGCCGGTCTTCGGGTCCATCGCCATGACGGCGCCCTTGCCCACGGCGTCGGTCCAGTTGTTGATTGGACCACGGCTGAGCGTCGGCATCGGCGTCGCGTTCGGCGTCGGGCCGTGCACGCGGAAGCCGCCGCCGATGAAGTACCGCCCCTCGACGTAGGTCGCCGGCTGCTTTTGATAGATGGTGGCGTAGTCGTCCCACACGGACATGTAGAAGAGGCCCGTCCGTGGACTGTAGGAAGGCGAGTACCAGTTGGTGGCGCCCTGGTTACCTGGCCACGTCGGCATGCCGGGCGGCTGCGGCGTCTGGATGGGTCGGCCGCGCTCGTCGAGCCCGCTCGACCAATTCACTTTCACGAACGGCTTGCCGACCAGGAACTTCCCTGTCTCGCGATCGAGCGTGTAGAAGTAGCCGTTGCGGTTCGCCCACAGCATCAGCTTGGTCATGGTGCCGTTCCAGTTCAGGTCCACGAGCACAGGCACCTGCACCGAGTCGTAGTCGTACGCATCGTTCGGCGTGAACTGGAAGTGCCACTTCAGCTTGCCCGTATCGAAGTCCAGGGCGAGCACCGAGTCGGTGTAGAGGTTGTCGCCGGGGCGCTGATCGGGGTTCCAGTCCGGACCGGGGTTGCCGACGCCCCAATAGGTGAGGTTCAGCTGCGGGTCGTAGGAGCCGGTGATCCACACCGGGCCGCCGCCGGTTTTCCACGCGTCGTTCTTCCATGTTTCGCTACCGGGCTCGCCAGGCAACGGAATGGTGTTGAACTTCCAGAGTTCCTTCCCGCTTCGCGGGTCGAACGCCGCAACGAAGCCGCGGATGCCGTACTCGCCGCCGCCGACGCCGACGATGATCTTGTCTTTGATGGCGAGGGGGGCCATCGTGATGGAGTAGGCCGCCTTCATCTCGGCGACCTTCACCTTCCACTGCAGCTTGCCGCTGTGCGCGTCGAGCGAGAGGAGGTATCCGTCGAGCGTCCCCATGAACACCGAGTCGCCGAGGATCGCCACGCCGCGGTTGTTCGATCCGCAGCACGCCTTCTGATCGGGTGAGGTGTTGTGGCGATACAGCCAGAACACGCGCCCCGTCTTCGCGTCGAGCGCGATGACGTCGTTCGGACGCTGCGTGACGTACATGATGCCGTCCGCGACGAGCGGCGTCGCCTGCCAAGGGCCGAACACGTTGTTCTGCAGCACCCACTTCTGCTCGATGTTCTTGATGTTCGCCGGGGTGATCTGCGTCAGGGGGCTGTACCGCTGGCTCATGTACGAGCCGCTGTACATCAACCAATTGTGCGGCTCTTTCACCGCGTTCAACAGGCGCTCGGGGGTGACTTGCGCCTGCAGCGTGAGCGTCGCCACGCTCAGGGCGACGAGTGTCGTCGCAAATACAGTCCGTCGGGCCATGGACAGCAAACCTCTTTGAAGGGAATGTCAGCCTTTGAGGGTCAGCAGATACGCGACGACGTCGGAGATCTCCTCGACGGTCAGCTTGTCGCGAAACGACGGCATCGGTGACGCCGTCAGCACCTGGTACTCCTTGAGATCGGCCTTGGTCAGGGACTGCAGCCGGCCGTTCTCGTCCACAAGCTGTACCGTGTACGTGTCTTCGTTGAGCCGGCGTCCCGTGATCGTCTTGCCGGCCTTCGTCACGGCGCGGATCGGGCGGTTGATCGGCAGCATGGAGCCGGTCGGCTCGACCAGCGCCTGCTGCAGCATCGACGCGCTGCGCAGCGAGCCAATGTCGCTCAGGTCCGGCCCCTTGCGCGCCCCACTCCCCCCCGTGCGGTGGCAGGTGGCGCACCCGCCCTTCGTGTCGAACACCTGCTTCCCTCGGGTCGGATCGCCAACCTTCGCCGCGCGTCCGCCGACCTCGAGCCCAGACCGAATGTACGCGACCAGCTGGTTCTGCTCGGGCGCGCTGAGATCGAACTTCTGCATCGCCGTGCCGGGCACCCCACCGACAATGACCTTTCGGAGCTCGTCATCGGTGGTCACCCGCTTGAACGAACCGCGTCGCAGGTCGACGCCGACCACGCCGTTTCCCATCGGCCCATGGCAAGTGATGCACTGAGCGGTGTAGAGACGCGAGCCGTTCTCGACATCCAACGGGGAATACTCGCCCGGGTGTTGTTCCTGGCCGCCCACCGGGGCCCAGGCGAGTGGAATCAGCACCGCCGCGGCCAGCGCCAGCGGCCACACGAATCGCGGGAGAGAGAGCCGTCTCATGTTCCAATACTGTTCCCGAATACCCCCTGAGTTGTCGAGCGGAAAGTCGGGGCGGAAACCTGGTGTGAACCGCCGGGTCATCCCTGACCACCCCCCCTTAGGGAACAGCCGGGTCGAAAGCGGCCGAGCAAGTTATGATTGCCCGTTCCAGGCATGCCCGGGGGACCGTTCGCGGCCGGCGGCCGCGTCCCAGACCCGTCGGCGGCATCCGCGAAAGGCGCCAGCTTGCATCCGGATCTCCAAGAGGCCATCGAGTTTCACCAAGCCATCGTCGCTGAGGGCAGCAAGGCGCTGGTCGGCTACGACACCGCGAAAACGCTCGCCAACGTCGTCTTGCTGTCGGAAATCCCGACCACCTACGACAAGAAAGAGCAACGCCAGGTCAATGCCGGCAACTTGCTCCTCCGGGGGGTGCCGGGCGTCGGCAAGACGTTCTTTGGGGTGATTCTGGCCGCGATTAGCGACGCCAAGTTCGTCCGGCTGCAAGGTCGAGCTGACCTTCAGCCGACCGAGGTTGTCGGCTACCAGATGATCAACCCGGCCACCGGCGAAACCATGACCGAATTCGGTCCGATGGCGTCGGCCGAGGTCATTCTGCTCGACGAGATCAACCGCATCCCGCTCAAGTCGCAGAGCGCGTTCCTCGAAGGGCTGCAGGATCGGACGGTCACCGTCGGTAGCATTACCTACGAGCTGCCTGCTTTCAGCTTTGCGATCGCCACGATGAACCCGGTCGAGCTCGGCCAGGGCACGTTCCCGCTCTCAGAGGCCGCCACCGATCGTTTCGCGATGATGGTGAACATCGGCTATCTCCCGCCCGAGGAAGAAGCCAAGCTCGTCAAATTCGACTTCAAGCGGGTGCGGCTGTCAACTCTGATGTCGAAGGAACGGATCATCCAGCTCCGCGCGAGGATCAACGAGCAGGTGTTCCTCCATGACCGGCTGTCGGACTACATCCAGCGGCTTGTCGCAGCCACCCGTCCGTTCAATCCCGAGACCGATTGGCACCGGCACTCGCCGTCCGAGCTGGTCGAGCGCGGCGTCGATCTGGGCGCGTCGCCGCGTGCGATCATTTGCTGGGGGCGTCTCGCGAAGGTCTGGGCCCTGCTCGTGGGTCACCGCGCCGTGGTGTATCCCGAGGACATTCAGGATTTGGCGCAGTACATCCTCGGACATCGGATCTGGCTGGGCCCGCACGCGGCGACACACGGGCTCACCACGGATTTGGTGATTCAGGACGTGCTGAGAGTCGTCGCTATTCCATAGTCAGGCCTGGTGGACCGGGGGGTCGACTGGAACGGCTGGTCGGCAGGCGAGGAGCCGGGCGGGTCGGGGCACGTGGGCAGGTGGGCCGGCAAGGAGCTGGAGCAGTGGGTCAGGTAGGCGGACACGCGGGGCGGATTGAGCAGGTCGGGGCAGACCAGTCGCCGTTGGTGTCCCCCGCCGAGCTCGACGCGATCGAATTGATCGTCATGAAACGCTTGCGCGAGTACACGCTGGGCGATCATCGAAGCCTCTTTCACGGACCCGGGTTCGACTACGTGGGGTTGCGGACGTGGGAGCCGGGCGATCGGTTGTCGGTGGTCGACTGGCCGCAATCGAGCCTCAACAACTTCAGTCCGCTCATCGTGCGTGACTTCGAGCAGCCAGGCACGGCGTCAGTGGTCGTCGTCGCCGATCGCTCCCGGTCGACGTTGTGCGGCACCGATTCGACGCCGATTGCCAAGACCATCGCGTGGTCCGTCGGCACGATCGGCATGTCGGCGACATTCTTCCAGGACGCGTTCGGACTCATTACCTTCGATCACGCCTTCGATGACATGGCGATGGTGCTGCCGAAGCCGGGTCGGAACCAGGTGATGCACTGCCTCGACGCGTATCAGTTCGGACGCGGACTCGAGCCGCTGGTACGGACCGAACATGTGGGACACACGATTGCCGGCGTGATGCGGCGAACGTCGGTCGTCGCCGTGGTGTCCGATTTCTTGCTCGACAACGCGGACCGGATGCTCGGCGAGCTGGCGCACCTCAACGCGCGTCACGACCTGTTTCTCGTCATGGTCGACGCGGCGCCGGGGTTCGCGCTGCCACCGGCGTCCGCCGGCTGGGTTCACGTGCACGACGTCGAGACGGGACGACGGCAGTTGATATCGAGGCGAGGGTTGCGCCAGTTGGCCGACCGCGCGCGGGCCTGGCAAGACGACGTGGCGAAGCGCGCCACCGACCGCGGCCTCGACGTGATCCGCATCGACACGGACCAGGCAAAAGCTGCGGCAACGCTCACCGCGTTCGCGGCGGAGCGGCGGCTGCGCAAGCAATAGATCGGGTCGGCCTGGGCCGGATAGGCGGGGTGGGTAGGCGGGTCGGTAGGGTTCGGCGGGTCGTCAGGTAGGCAGGGGGGCTGGGTTGATCTGGTTCAAAGCTCGCGCGCGGCTGACTCGCGCGCTCAGGGTCGTGGGGCTGGTGGGCATGGTCGTCGGCGCGCCAGGAGACACGCCCGTTCGTGCGCAGGCACCGCAGGTGCAGCCGCAGATGGAAGAAGTGGATCCGCTGAACTGCTGGTGGCGAACGAGCGTGAGCGCGATCACGGTGGGCCAACCGTTTACGCTCGTGCTGACCTGCGCGATCGTCGAGGCCGAGACGACCGCGGCGGTCGTCGATCGCGCGCGACTGGACCCGCGGGCCATCGAGCTCGCACCGTTCGAGGTCCTGGGTGGAACGGTCGCGCCTGACGTGAAGGCGGGCGACCGCACGTTCTTCCAAGTCCAGTACAACCTCCGTTTCATCAATGAAGCCTTCTTCAGTCAGGACATCGCGCTCCCCCCGCTGGCAATCAGCTACCGCATCCAAACGCGCGGTTCGGGCCAAGACGCCGCCACGCTCGGCATGGAGCGCCGGTTCGCGATGCCGAACCAGACCCTGCGCGTCAATTCGCTCGTCCCCGCGGACGCGACCGACATCCGAGACGCGTCGACGATGACCTTCGCCGATCTCGACGTCATGTCCTCGCGAGCGAGGTTGCTGACCACGGGTGGCGCGATGGTGCTGGGCCTGGCCGGCGTGCTGGTCCTCGTAGGACTGGCGCGCGGCATCGGCTCCCGTGTCCGCCGACCGACCGTCGCCACGCGCCTGCTGAGCGAAGCGTCGATGCTACGCGGTGCGGCGCGCGCCCTGGGTGCGGTGGCACGCCGTCGCCAGGGGGCGGGCCCGTGGAGCGCTGACGATCTCGCGGAGGCACTCGCCGCCACGCGCATTGTCGGCGAGTGCGCGATCGATCGCGCGCCAAGTCAGCGGCTGGCCGGACCCGGTGAGCCGATCCCCACTGGCGCGATCGGCGTGCGCACGCGCTTCGGCACGGGGCCGGTCGTGGTGGTCTCGGGCACGGTCACGTCGAAAGCGCTCGGACCGATCCCGGCGCACCCCTCGCGCGCCTCCAGATCCGCGCGGCTGACGGCGATTCAGCAGGCGCTCGCGACGTTCACGGCCGCGCAGTACGCGGACAGCGGTCCACGCGATGAGGTCGCGCTCGACGAGACGCTCTCCACCGTGAAGGGCATTGCGCGGCGGCTTTCGCTCGAGCGGACGTGGCTCATGCAGCGGCTCACTTTGCGCGCGTGGCGGCAGCTGATGGAGCGGCCCGCCCTGTGATTCCAGTCGCCGCGCTGTGGGAGCGGATGCGCGAAGAGCTGGCTCGCGTCGGCGAGCTCTGGGCGGCCGATCTCCTCTTTGGCCGTCGCGACCTGGCGTTCACGCTGCTGCTGGTCCTCGTCGGCGTGAGCGTCGCGATGCTGCTCCTGCGCTGGGCCCTCCGCCGCGGCGGAGCGCGCAACCGGATCGGCGTCCCCGCGCTCCTCGGCCGCACGCGCGGATCCTGGCTCGGTCCGGCTCGTCACCTCCCGCTGCTGTGCTGGGTGGCGGGGCTCCCCCTCTTCGCGCTGGCGCTGGCCGAGCCGTACATCACGCTCGCCGAAGAAGAGGTCAGCCACCCGGGCCGCCGAATCGCCTTGCTCATCGATGCCTCCTCGAGCATGCTCGCGCCGTTTCCGGCCTCGAAGCTGGGCGCCAAGGCACCCAACGAGGCTGCCTTCTTCACGACGGTTGCCGCGGCGGACGCCTTCATCCGCCAACGAAAGGGCGGTCAGTATCGCGACCTCGTGGCGCTCATCGAGTTCGGGGACGAGGCGTACGTCGTGACGCCGTTCACGACCGACTACGACAACGTGCTCCTGAGCGCGTCGCTCATCGGCGACTGGGGCGAGTTCATGCACTTCCCCAACCAAGGCACGACGATTGGCGTGGCGATCGACCGCGCGACGGGTCTCTTTCGCGCGTTCAACTTCGCTGAGGCGGCGGGCAACCTCATGGTGATCTTCAGCGACGGACAGGACACGCAGGTACAGATCGGCAAGACGGCGGTCAGCGACATCATGGCGCAGGCCATCGCCACGAAGATCCCCGTGTATCTCATCCGCACCAGCCGTGGCAAGATGCTCGGCGAGGTCGTGCCGGACAGCATCTGGAAACCAGCGGTCGAGAGCACGGGCGGTCGCTTCTACGCGGCCGCGAACGAGAACGACGTGCTCAAGGCGATCCAAGACATCGACAAGCGCTCACCGGGTTCGATCCGGGTGAAGCGCTACAGCACGAACCAGCCGCGCTTCGCACCGTTTGCACTCGCGGCTGTCGTGGCGTGGACACTCGCGCTCGTGTTGCAACTGACGTTGCCGTTCATGCGGACGTTCCCGTAGGACACGTCCTGGGGGTTCCTAAGAGCCATGGTCAGTGCGCTCCTTCGCTATTGGGTGGCCGCGGCGTTGCTCGCGGCGATCGGCTTTGGCTTGTATCGAAGCGGTCGTCTGCAGCAACGCACCGCTGACGCCCATCGACAACTGCTCACACTGGAGTTCGACGGTCCAGTGAGCGAGTACGACGCGATTGGTGAGGACCTCAAATACGTCGCGGCGTTGCCCGGATTCTCGACGATCGGTGACGGCGTGCGCGAGCAGCGTGCGACCTCGAGCTACTGGCGGAATCGTTACGACGAGCTGGCACTGAAGACTAGCACGACCGGTGAAGTCACCGAACGGGATCCGCTGCTGCTCCTGATGGCCGCCAACGCCTCGTTCCGCAGCGCGAAGCGAGACGAGGCCGGTCCGTCCGGTATTCAACGGCTCGAAGGCGCGATGGCGCAGTACGCCGACGTGCTCCGGAGGGCCGAGTGGCAGTTCGACGCCGCCTACAACTATGAATACGTCGCGCGCCGGCGTGATGCGCTCATCAAGTCTCGCGCCGCTCGAAACGCCCCGAAGAAAGAGGAACCCCCACCGCCCTTCCCCAACACCCTGCACGGCCGCGCGGGCTCTGTGCCGCCGGGTACCGACATGAGCGAGTTCAAGATCGTCGTCCCGCAGCGGAGCGACGAGCGCCGCGAACAGCCCGAAGCGGGCAAGGGCGGACCCAAGTCTCGAAAGGGCTGAGCTATCGTGTTCGAGACCGAGACCCTCCGGTTCGGCGCGCCGCTCTACTTGTGGCTGCTCCTCGTGCCGCTCGGTCTCCTGCTGCTCTGGATTCGGCAAGCCCTGCGGCGGCGGCGAGACGTCCTGACGTTTCGTGCGCGACATCGTTCCCCAGACCGCGAATCGCTCTCGGCGTTCGGGGCCTGGCCCTTCTGGCTCGTGCAGATCCTCGCGCTGGCCCTGGTGATCGTCGCCTTGAGCGAACCGCGCGCCTTGGTGCGGCTGATTCGCACCGCAGGCGTCGATGTGATCATCCTGCAGGACGGATCCGCGTCGATGTATGTCCGCGATGTCAAACCGGATCGGTGGCAGCGGTCGATCAAGTTCCTCCGCGTGCTGGCCGAATCCATGCAGTGGCGGAACGACCGCATCGCGCTTGCGCTCTTCGCCCACATCGCGGCGCCCCAAGTGCGGCTGACGCGCGACCCGAACACCTTCTTCTTCTTCCTCGATCACCTGCAGCGCGAGTCGCCGTTCCCGCTCGCCGACGATACGACCTGGGACACCAACATCGAGCTCGGCATTCACTGGGGTGTGCGGCTGGTCGAGAAAGACGAAGAGATCCAAGGACCTTCGCCAAACGGCAAGGTCTTCGTGCTGGTCACCGACGGACAGGCGTGGAGCGGTCAGTTGGCAAAAGCCCTGGATGAGGCGCGCAAAGCCGACATCCCCCTGCACGTCGTGGGCGTGGGTACCTCGTACGGGGGATTCATCCCGCAGGCGCCGCTCGAAGTGGGGCAGGTCAGCAGCCCCGTGCTCAGGTCGGCCAGCCCTGCCTTCTCGGTGCTCGATCGGCCCTCCTTGCGCACGATCGCATCAGAGGGTGGTGGGCGCTACTTCGAAATCGAGCAGGACGGCGATCGACAGGTGGCATCGGCCATCATCGAGGCGGCGCGCCGGCGCGCGGGCACACGAGCCCTCGAGGAGAGCTTCGACGAGCTCCGTTGGTACGCCTTGGCGGCCGCGGCCTGGTTGTTGGGTCTGTCAGTCCTTCTGTTGTACGAGCGTGCCCAGCTGTTCCTTCTCGCTCTCGGGGCCAGCGGAGCGCTCGGAGCACTGTGGATACTGATAAGGTAATCTGTGAGTCATCACCGAGGAGTCAAGACGATGGACCGTTCGAGCCACCTGGTTGAGGGACCCACGGACGTGCGGATACGCCGTATCGCGACGCCTGGTCTCGTCTTCGCTGCCGCTGCGCTCCTCGCGCCGGCGCCGCCGGCGGCCGCGCAAGACCATGTGCACACGCTGCAGGTGAACGGTGTGGGCGGCGGACTGCCCGTCTTCTGCGCCGCGCCGACGGTGATGGCGGCACGCGACGGCGCCTGGTCGAGCAGCGCCACCTGGTCGACGGGCCAGGTGCCGAAGGCGGGCGACAAGGTCGCCGTGGGCACCGGACGGACGATCATGTACGACGTGGCGAGCGACGCGATCCTTCCGTGCGTCGAGGTCCGCGGCAAGCTGTCGTTCAAGCCTGACGTCAACACCCGCCTCCGCGTCGTCAACCTGACGGTGATGGAGGGCGGCACACTGGAGGTCGGAACCACTGCGGCGCCGATCGCCGACTCGATGACGGCGGAGATTCTGGTGCCCGACACGCCGTTCGACGAGGCCGTGGATCCGGCGCAGGTCGGCAACGGCATCGAGAGCCTGGGCGTGGTGACGATGCACGGTGCGGTGAAGAAGCCGACCTTCGTACGCTTGAAGGATGCGGCGCGGGCCGGCCAGACGACGCTGACCTTCGAGGAGCCGGTGAGCGGCTGGCGCAGGGGCGACCGGATTGTCCTTCCTGATACACGGCAGCTCCGCGCGGCCGATCGCATGCTGGGATTCCGCCCGCAAGACGAGCGTGTCGAGATCGCCGACGTGAGCGGTGCCACGGTCACGCTCAGCGCGCCCCTGAGGTTCGATCACCTCGGCGCGGTAGCGGCCCAGGGGCGGCCAGCGCTGTTGCCACATGTGGGCAATCTGTCGCGGAACGTCATCGTCCGCTCGGAGAATGACAAAGGCACACGCGGCCACATCATTTTTCTCGCGCGTGCGGGAGTCGACATGCGGTATGTCGAGGTCCGCGACATGGGTCGGACAACCGTCGCGCCGATCGACAGCGCGGTATTCGACGCGCAGGGCAAGATCGTGCGTATCGGCACGAACCAGATCGGTCGCTACGCGATTCACCTGCACCACACGTTCGGTCCGAAGCAACCGCGTCCGAACACGCCGCAGTTCACCCTGATAGGCAACGCGGTGAGTGAGCCGGCCAAATGGGGCGTGACGGTGCACGACAGCCACCACGGCCTGCTGCGCGACAACATTGTCTACGGCGCGCACGGTGCGGCGTTCGTCACCGAAGACGGCACCGAAAGCTTCAACGTCTTCGATCACAACTTCGCGGTCCGCGTACACGGCGCCGGCGATAACGCGCCGCGCGGTGGGTATGGCGGCCCGGGGCCTGACCCGGGCGGCGATGGATCCGGCTTCTGGTTCCAGGGCCCGAACAACTACATCCGCAACAATGTCGCAGCCACCGCTGAAGCGTCCGGGTTCAACCTGGCCGGCCGACTCCTGGGCACGGTGCCGATGCCGGCATTCCAAGGCGCGGACATCACGGTGAAGAGTGACACGAAGCCGCTCGACACGCTGCGCGCGCCGGTGCTCGAGTTCGCGGGGAACGAAGCGTACGGCGCAACGCCGATCGGCATCGACTGCGGGTGGAACGGCGACATCACGAAGTTCACCGCCTGGAACATCGGCCGCTACGCGGTGATGGGCACGCCCACCGATCGCATGGTCATCGATGGTTTGCTGGTCCGCGGCGATACGTCCGTTCTCGCCGACGCGCAGGAGGATCCCACCGGCGTGTGGATCGGCAACTACGCGTCGAAGCAGATCGCCGTGCGTAACGCGGACATCGAAGGCGTGCGAACCGGTATCGCGAGTCCGTTCTTCTCGGGCAACATCGGCGTGGATCCGAACGCGCGCGACGGCTCGATCCTCGTCGAGAAATCGCGATTCAAGAGCTACATTGGCGTGGTGATCGGCACCGGCTACGCGAGCAACGGTGCCGCCGCGGCGGGCGGACGAAGCTTGAAGAAGTCGGCCACGGTGCGCGCGTCGACCTTCGAGCCGCTGCAGGGCGTGCCTGAGAGCCCACTCGCGAAGCCGGCGGCGATTTCCATGAACTACCAGATGGCGGCCGGCGACGTCGAGCGGCGCGATCCGATCGTCGTGCAGGACTTCAACAACAAGGCGGGCGATAGTTTCAAGGTGTACTACTCGCTCGGAGCGCCCGAGAAGAACGCACCGTGCCAGGAAGCTCGAGCCGGCCTCGACGGGTGGGTCTGCAAGTGAAACAGCCCTTCGCCGCGCCCCTCGCGATCTCGATCACGGTCCTCACGGCTACGATCGTGCTGGCAACCGGCAAGGCCGAGAAGCCCACGAGCGAGTACGCCCAGGCGATGCGCGCGCTGGCGGTGGTCGCCGCCGAACTGCCGAAGCGCCTCGCGGCCGACGACCGCGAGGGCCTCAACAAGCTGGTGATCGACGCTCGGCCGCCGCTCGCCGTCCTGGACCAGTACTGGACGAAACGCGGCGCCGAGGATGCCATCGGCTTCGCCCAGGCGGCGTCCAAGGCCATCGCGGAGATCAGCGTCGCCGTCCATCTCATGGAGAACGGACCGAATCCGCTCGCGAGCGAGGGCGCCGCCGAGTCGATCAAGAACTTCAAGGCGGCGTGCGAGTCGTGTCACAAGGCGTATCGAGAGACGCTGCCCGACGGGACGTACGCGATTCGGTGACGGTTCGCTCACTGAGGATCGTCAGCCCTCCCGGCTATCGGTTGTTGGTTCGATTTGCTGACGTCCGCCGGGGTTCAGGCCATGCCGCGGTGAACCACGCGTCAGCGAGCGAACTCACACGCGCAAGTAGAGTGAACCAACGGGCGTCAGTGAAGCGAACCGGCACGCGTAAGGGCAGTGAACCGACGAACGCCAGCGCAGCGAGCGTGCCTGCGCTCATGGCGACGGCGCTCGCGCTCGTTCTATCCGCCACTGCGGCGCTGACAGGACAGACGCCGCCGCCGAGAGCGACATCAGCGCCACCTTCGGACACTCGTCTCTCCCGGCTCATCATCAAGCCTGTGCCGCTGCGGGCCGGCGTCGGCGCGGCGCACGAATCGGTGACAACGAAGGTCGTGAAGGCGCAGCAGTACTACGATCAGGGGCTGGCGTATCTGCACTCGTTCGTCTGGATCGAAGCCGCGCGCTCGTTCAACGAGGCGCTACGCGCGGATCCGGCCCTGGCAATGGGACAACTCGGCTTGAGTTATGCGCTCGCGGAGCTCGGTGACTCCACTGGGGCTCGCGCGGCGATTCGGCGCTCCACGGATTTGGTGTCCGCCGTGACGCCACGCGAACGATTTCGCATCGAGCTAAGGGCGAAGCAGCTCGCGGCGGCTGCCAATCCGAGAGACGCGACGGCCGCCGGGGCCTATCGAGCGCATCTCGATCGCATCGACACCGAGTTCGCTCAAGACGTCGAGCTGTTGTTGATCGCCGGCCAAATGGGGGGCCGTGCGGGACCTGGAGCCGGCGCGGCATCGTCACCTCATGCCGCAGGTGCCGCGCGGTCCGGTTCGGAGGAGCACCAGGCGACGGCGCCCGGGATGCGCGGCGATAGCGCCTCGTTGCGCTACTACGAGCGAGCGCGCGCGGTGGAACCCGACTACTTCGCCATCGATCACTATATGGCGCACGCGTACGAGAACATCGGGCGGCCGAAAGACGCCCTCCTCTTCGCGCAACGATTCGCAACGAAGGCCGCGAACGTGCCGCACGCGCATCACATGTTCGGACATGTCCTGCGTCAGGTCGATCGGATGGCTGAGGCAATCGCCGAGTTCGAAAAGGCCGATACCCTGCACGCCGCGTCGGCAAGAACCGACGCGATCCCGCTGGATCTAGACTGGCACTATCGCCACAATCTGGATCTGCTCGCGACGTCGTATCAGTACGTCGGGAAGATGACGCAGGCTGCCACGCTCCTCAAGCGATCGTTCGATCTCCAGGGTTCCGGCCACCTGGGCCGGGAGCAAGACGTGCACAAGCGCGCGTGGCCGCTGTTTCTGCTCTCGCGTGGCCGGACGCAAGAAGCGCTCGACGCCGCGCGGACCATGCAGCGTCACCCGAGCGGCTTGGTGCAGGCGCTGGGACATATTCTGGCCAGCCGAGCCCTCCAGGCGCTCGGCAAACCGGAGGACGCCGCGATCGCGGGCAATGCCGCGCTGAAGCAGATGCGCGCGTTGGGAGCGCAAGGCGGAACGCTGGTGCCCGACTTCGAGCTCGCGCAGGGCGAGTACCTGCTCCGCACCGGGAACACCGAGGCCGGCGGCAAGATGTTACGCGGTGGCGTGACCAAGCTGATGGCGGACCGCAGCCCGGACGCCTGGGTCGCAACGGTCTTCCAGCTCGAGGCTGCCGTGCGTGTCGCGCGCGAACGCGGTCAGACGGCACTCGCCGCTGATCTCTCGAGCGTGCTCCGCGAACACGCCCCGTACTACGCGGGCACACACTACGCGCTTGGACTCACCGCTCAACAACGCGGTGACAAAGCCGCGGCGCGGACAGCGTACGCGGAGGCGTCATCGCGCTGGCGCGATGGGGATCGCGACCTGCCTGAGCGAGTGGACGTCCGGAAGAGACTGGCCTCACTCGGCAGCTGAACGCCGTCGGGCGAACGAGCCACCACCAGGGCGAAGAACAACACCGACCATCCCGCCGAGCTGCTGGCGACGGGATCGCGCCCCTTACGCAAGCCATCATCTACTTCGCGGACTACGAGAACTGCCGCCAGCTTCTCATGGAACTGCGCTGGCCGGATGGTAAGGTAACGTGTCGAGAATGTGGTTCTGAGAAGGTCACGTACCTGGAGACGCAGCGCCGTTGGAAGGCTACGGCAAGCATCCGAAGCCGCAATTCTCGTTGAAGACCGGAACGATTTTTGAGGATTCGCCGCTGGGTTTGGACAAGTGTCTGGCTGCGCTCTGGTTGATTGTCAACTGCAAGAACGGCGTCAGCAGCATGGAGATTGCGCGGGATCTCGGTATCACGCAAAAGTTCGCGTGGTTCATGGCGCACAGGCTGCGGTTCGCCTTGCATCATGGATCGCTCTGACCTGCCTGGCGATGTGCGGACCAGCTGAAGCTTGAGAGAATGGCGCCCTCGGGCCACGGAGGGAGCCATGAAGAAGCCCGATTCACCGAAGAGCAGATGGTCACGATTCTCCGGGAGGCGGATA
>Ga0194132_10000542_pt1 | contig 77696 bp, 74 predicted proteins | sample TA2KigOf80mmetaG_FD_148612 | JGI IMG/M metagenome (GOLD analysis project Ga0194132, IMG submission 148612) | Freshwater microbial communities from Lake Tanganyika, Tanzania - TA2015054 Kigoma Offshore 80m | ecosystem: Environmental > Aquatic > Freshwater > Lake | place: Tanzania: Lake... | reverse complement strand
GCCGGCATAGCTCGGCGATCGAGTGTTCGCCGCGAAGCCCCGAGATCACAATCCGGATCTTCTCTTCCGACGAGTACTTCTTGCGGGTCTGGCGGCGGATCTCGCGGACATGCTGCTCAGCCGTGCCGTTCGGCGGCGTCTGTTTCATCGGTCTCATCCTCATCCCCTTCAACGGTGACGATGAGCCGAAAATCCTCCGCTAGCCAAACACATCAATCTGTCTCAGGGGTGCTGACGGGGAACACGACGAGAACGACCGGCCGGCCCGATGCGGCGAGCACCGTTCGGTCGATCGCCACCGATACCAGGCGGCCACGACCGTCGACGTGCGCGGCGAGAATGCGCCACGCGCGCACCATCTCGGTCGATTGCTCGATCGCGGTTTGCAACGCCGGAGTCCACCGTCGTTGCCAGATGTAGGCGTCGTGGGGCAACGCGACAAAGGTGAGGCTCGACTTCACGAGTCCTAACAGCGGCACGACCACGAGGAGCACGCGTACCCAGGTCGCCATCTTCGCATTCCTCACCGCACCGCCGAACGCATCATCGCCAAGCGTCGTGGCGGAACTAAGGCCAGCTAGTCTATGCGATGCGGTCTACGACTTGGAACACGGCCGCTTCTTTGGCGCCGTCCCGACGGTTGTCCGCCAATAGGCTCCGCGGCCACCCCAGCGCACCACTCACGCCGGCTGGACGCCGGCGCGGCGATCGCGCATTTCGATCCACCGCATGAGCGGAAGCGCCAGGACCACCATCCACGCCTTGCCGACGACCTGACCCAAGAGAAAGTCGAGATTGCCGAAGGCGAGCGAGAGGAAAATCACGCTGTCGACCACGAGGCCGACGATGCTGGAGGCGAACACCGCGAGCACAAGGCCGCGGCGCGCGAGCGGGGTGTAGACGGCGAAGTCGGCCAACTCGGATACGAGGAAGGCGGTCGCCGAGGCCAGCACCAAGGCGGGTGGTGCCACCGCGGCCGACAGCACGGCGCCGGCCAGGATCGCGCCCACCGACCACCATTTGCCCAGGCGCCGCTGCACGAGATCGCGCAGCACCAGGGCGAGCCCCACGGTGATCACCGCGGATGGCGCCATCAGGCCGGGCGCCACCGGTATCATGCATGGGCCGTCCGGCACGCACACGGTGCCGACGTTGCCGATCAGCCAATTCGAGGCAGGCACGCACAGGCCAAAGGCCAGGAGGTAGACGTAGCCCTCCCATCGACGCGACATAGGACGTACTCCTCGGACCGCGAACGTACCCGACCGCCCTAACCTAGCGCGCGGTTTGCCGCCGGGCCATCGGCTGCGCTAGGCTTTTCCAGCAACACGGGCGTCGACATGCCGGCCAAGAACGCGGCGCAGTGGCTCGAGCCGCCACGCGTACCGGAAACCCACTATGTCAGCGGGGCGGTGTACACCGACCCCGCGATCTTCGCCGAGGAACGCGAGAAGATCTTCTTTCGCACCTGGCGGATGGCCTGCCATGAGAGCGAGTTGCCGGCGCCCGGCGATTTCCGCACCTACGACCACGTCGGCATGCCGCTCGTCACGGTGCGCGGCAAGGACGGGCGGATCCGCACGTTCCTCAACGTCTGTTCGCACCGCGGCGCCACGCTGGTGCAGGAGATCGCCGGCAACGTCGAGCGCTTCGTCTGCTTCTATCACCTGTGGGCCTACGACACCGCCGGCACATGTATCGACATCCCGCGCGAGGACGGCTACGCCAAGACGGGCTTGCGCAAGGAGGACTGCGGACTGCGTGAAGTGCGGACCGAGACCAGGCTCGGGCTCGTGTTCATCAACATGGACGATGCGGCCGAGCCGCTCGCCGATTTTCTCGGGCCGGCGCTCGATCGCTTCGAGAATGTCATGTCTCACGGCAACCTCGAGGTGCTCCACTACAGCCGCCAGGTGCTGAAGGCCAATTGGAAGGCGTGGATGGAGACCAACGTCGATGCCTACCACACGTTCATGCACGTCGGTTTGCGCAAGACCCAGGTCGACACGACCCGGCGCATCACGGTTTATCCCAACGGTCATACCGGCGGCGGCGGACAGAAGATGACGTACGCGAATTACGCCGGGTGGGCGAACCGCGACCAGTCCCTCGCGCTCCCCGGGCTCGATGCCACGGAGATGCGCACCGTGCATCTGTGGCCCAATGCGCTCGTGCTGTCGCGCGGCACCATCATCCGCCTCGATACGATCGTGCCGATCGACATCGAGCACACCGTGGTCGAGTTCCGCGGCCTCGGGATGAAGGGCGACACGCCCGAGCAGCGCCGGCAGCGCAACAGCCACCACAACCAGTTCTGGGGACCGCTCGGGCGCAACATCCCGGAAGATGCCTTCGCCGCCGAAGCCTGTGCCATGACCTTCGGGCCCGGCGCGGCGCGTTATCAGACGATCGCGCGGCAGGAGAACCTCACCGCGCAGGACGATGCAGGGTTGCGCAACTTCTACGGCGAATGGAGCCGGCGGCTGGGCCGCCCCTACCACAATCCGAGCAACCGGACCTGACGGTGCTCGCGCCGCTGCATCGGCGGGCATTCTGGTACCTGCGCCACGGCGAAACCGACTGGAACCGCGACGGCCTATGCCAAGGTTCGACCGACATCACCCTCAACGAACGCGGCCTGGCCCAAGCCGAGCTGGCCGCCATGACCATCAATTGGACTCGCGTTCGCACGATCGTCACAAGTCCGCTGCGCCGCGCTCGCCAGACGGCGGACATCATGGCTGCGAAGGCAGGGATCGTTCCGCGGATCATCGACGACCTACGTGAGTGCGGCTTCGGTGTGCGCGAGGGCCATCCGTTCTCGGGCTGGTACGACGAATGGCGCACGGGCCGAACGATCCCTGACGGCGCCGAGAGTTTGTCCGCGTTCCTTGCCCGCGCCGCTCGCGGACTCAACGACGCGCTGCAGCTGCCCGGCCCGGTGCTGATCGTCGCACACGGCGGAGTCTATTGGGCGGTGGAACGTGCGGCGGCCCTCGTCGCACGTGATGCTGGGGTCGCGCGCCGCAGCGCCGTGCCCAACGCCACCCCGATTTGGCATGAACCGGCGGCCGACGGGCACACCTGGATACGCGCGCTTCCTTGGAAGACCGAGGACTACGATCGGATTGACGCGGAGACCGTATGAAAACCGAAGTCATCGTCGTCGAGAACGAGCGGGACCTCGATACCGCTCGCAAGCTTGTGGCGTCGCTCGGCCGTTCGAAACGGGCCAAGGACGTGGCTAGATTGCGTGCCCAGGCTCTGCTGCTCGAGGCCTACGAGGTGACCCGTTGGCCGCCAGCGCCTGTGTCGACCGCGGACCTCATCCGATATGTGATGGACGAGCACGGCCTAACCCCTGCGGATCTCGTTCCGATATTGGGAACACGCAGCCGGGTCAGTGAAGTTCTCCACGGTAAGCGCGGGCTCACGCTCGCGATGATCTGGCGGCTGCACAAGCGCCTTCGCGTGCCGGCGGACGCGCTGATCTCCGCTTCTGCGAAAGCCCCTTGACCGGCAGGACGTCCGTTCGCTTCGAACCAGTCGAGCGCGCGGGTGTCGACCGAGGTCACCGGTCGCGGCGATCAACGTCGATCTCGACCGAGAGCTCTTCCCACGTCGCCACAGGAAGCCGCGGTGGCGGGTTGCCGGTGCGCAGCGTCGGCGGCGTGAGCCACCCCTCGCGCACGCCATCCACGAGTTGGGCATCGGACTCGACTGGGCGCGTCGTCGTGCCTGGTGGCACCAGCTCCGCTACCACGCCGTTGCGGTCCGTGATCAGCACGGTCTCCCCCGACGCGACCATGCGGAGGTACGCGCCCAATCGGCGCCCGAGCGTCCTGACAGTGACGGTTCGCATCCTCTAGAAGTAGCGACCACCGCCATTGGCAACGAAGCGCTGCTGAAGCCGCTTTGGCCACCTTTCGCTCCATGGGCGGCGGCGCGGCGGGTTGTGGCCGGACCAACCTTGGGTTAAGACCGCCCACCCGTCCTGGATCGCGTATCGCCCGTGGATCGTTCACCGCACGAAATCGAACTCGTCGATGCCGCCGCCCCCAAGCCGGGCGCGATGGTCGAACTTGCGCCGGGGGTGTTCTGGCTGCGCTTCGAGCTGCCGCTCGGCTTCGATCACGTCAACGCCTGGGCGCTGGCCGACGACGACGGCTGGACCCTGGTCGACTGCGGCCTCGATACGCCCGAGGTGCGCGCGGCGTGGGAGGCGCTGCTGTCCGGCCCCCTCGCCGGACGGCGCGTCCGCCGCGTCGTCAACACCCACGCCCATCCCGATCATCTCGGCATCGCCGGCGAGTTGACGCGACGCACCGGTGCCGTGTTCTGCACCACCCTGGGCGAGTGGCTGCACGGCCGGGTTCGTCACCTGGAGGCGACCGCCGGATCCTCCCCGTCGGCGCGCGCGTTCCTGCATCACCACGGCGTCGCGCCCTCGACCATCGACCTCCTCGATCGCCAGCCGGTCGACATGTCGGCGTTCCATCGCGCGCTGCCGCCCTACGAATTTTATCGCCTGAGCGACCACGAGTCTCTGAAGATCGGCGGATCGCGCTGGCAGGCGATCATCGGCACCGGTCATTCGCCCGAACACATGGCGCTGTTCAACGACGAACGGCGCGTGCTGATCGCGGGCGACGAGGTGTTGGAACGCATCACGCCGATCATCGGCGTGTGGCCGAACGAGCCCGAGGCCAACCCGCTGCAGGCCTATTTCCGCTCGCTCGAGCGGTTCCACCGCCTGCCCGCCGACACCATGGTGTTGCCCTCGCACGGTCGGCCGTTTCGCGGGCTTCAGGCCCGCGTCCAGGCGACGGCCGAGCACCACCGCAACAGGCTAAAACGCATGCACGACCTGATCGGCGAGCCCGATAGCGCGGCCTCGGTCGCGGCCCAGGTCTTCCCGCGCGCCGCCGAACGCGGCCATGTGCGCCTCGCGCTCGCCGAGACGATCGCCCATCTGCAGTGGTTGACGACGGAGGGGCTCGCCGAACGGAGCGGCAGCCCCGGAGACGTCCGACGCTATCGCGCATGCGCGCCGTGGGACGACGTCCGTGTTCCCCGCCCCTGACCGCGATCAATCACCGCGCGTGCGGCGGCGAATCTCCTCGGTCATGGCACGCGGGGCCATCGGATAGCTCCACACCCGACCGACACCGAGCCCGAGCCGACGTTTCATCGCCACATGCCGTTCGGCGTCGAGCAGCGTGACCCCGACCGCGTCCATCACGACCGCGCCCGCGGCGTGGCGAATCCCCTGGTGGTAGAGCACTTCGTTCAGGATCCCTTCGGCCGGGATCAGGAGGTCGGCGCCCGCGGCAACCGCGACCGCCGCGGCTTTTTCGAACAACATCAGCAGCGGTGCCGGATGGGTCAGGGCCTCGTTCAACTCGCGCTCGGTGAGATCTTCGCCCAGCGGAAACAGGCCGGCGACCCGCTTCGCCATGTCGTGCCGCTCGACGACCTCGGAGAGTCGACGCGCGTACTTGGGCGACAGCGTGACGAGCGCGAACCGCTCGGCGAGGCCGCACGCGGCGAGAAACGCGCTCGCCGGCAGCGACAGCACCGGGATGTCGACCGCAGACCGGCACTGCCGCAGGTGGGGCTCGGAGAAGCTGCCGATGACGAACGCGTCGGCCCCCTGCTCGGCCGCCTGCCAGCAGGACTCGAGCGCCTCGTCCTGGATCAAGTGCTTGAGGTAGGGATAGGGGAACACGTCCCCCGGCACGAGCGCGCCGTAAGCCTCCGGCCGAACGCCCAGGAACGTGACCGTTGTGCCCGCGCTCACCACGGCCGCGGCGTGACGCTGCAACGCTTGGGCGTAGGCCGAGACGCTGCGGAAGTCCGTCATCGACTGATAGACGAGCCGGAGGGGCGAGGATGGGGCGGACATCGGAACTCCTGAGGACCTCACGCACGAGGATCGCCCAGCGTCCCATCCCGCGGCGACCGAGGCAATCCTCGGACAAGGCCCGCGTCATCCCGCCCAGTTTGCAAACCGCTGCCGGACAGCGACGGCCGCCGGCCGGGCGTAGCAGCGCGCGAGCCAATCGGCGACCGCGGGGAACGGCCTCAAGTCGAGCGTGCGGGCACGCGACGGCGACAGCACCCCGGCGACGTTGAGGTCGGCGACGGAGAAGTGTTCGCCAACGAGCCATCCTCGCTGCTGCAGCGTTCGTTCAAGCACGGCGAGCGACTGCGCGACGACCGGCCGGGCAGGCGCGGCGATGGCTGTCCGCAGCTCTTCCAACAGCCGGTCCTGCTGCACCCAAGGTTCGAGGTGCGCCTGCGCCCACAGCGTCCATTGCCAAGTCCTGGCCTCCCCTGCCGGCTCGCGCGGATAGAGCGGATCGTGGCCCTGCGCCCGGTATTTTTTCGCCAAGTAAAGGTTGATCGCCAGCGACTCGGCCACCACGACCCCGTCATCGTCGATTGTCGGGATCGCGCCGGCCGGATTGAGCGTCAGGAACGCGGGCTCTTTCAGCACCGGATCTTCGTAGGCATAGGGGATATGGGTGTAGGAAAGGCCGCACTCCTCGGCCATCCACAGGGTTCGCATGGTTCGCGACCGCGGCGAACCGTAGATCGTGAGTGCCATCGGGCACCATGGCGCGCGAGCGAGGGCTCGTCAACGGGAGGTGGCGATCGGCGATTGTTGGGGGCGAACGGAGCGCGGCGCTCTGCTATCACTCCGGGGCGATGAACGGTCCGTTCGATCCCGCCCTGCCGATCGCCGAGGTGCTGAGCCAAGTCCGCGAGACCCTGGCGCAGCACACCGCGCTCGTCCTGCAGGCGCCGCCCGGCGCCGGCAAGACGACGCAGGTGCCGCTCGCGCTCCTCGATGCGCCATGGCTCGGGTCCCGCCGTATCGTCATGCTCGAACCGCGGCGGCTGGCGGCGCGCGCCGCGGCGAACCGCATGGCGACACTGCTCGGCGAGGACGTGGGGCAGCGCGTCGGCTATCGAACACGACTCGATTCGAAGGTAAGCCGCCAGACCCGCATCGAGGTCGTCACCGAGGGCATCCTGACCCGCCGCCTGCAGAACGATCCGGCGCTCGAGGACGCGGGCGTGCTGCTGTTCGACGAGTTTCACGAGCGCAGCCTGCAGGCCGACCTCGGGCTCGCGCTCGCCATCGACGCCCAGCACAACCTGCGCCAAGACCTGCGGATTGTCGTCATGTCGGCGACGCTCGAGCCAAGCCCGATTGCCGCGCTCTTGGGTGGCGCGCCGGTGCTCGTCAGCACCGGACGGAGTTATCCGGTCGAGACGCGCTATCTCGGTGCCGCCGCCCAAGGTGTACGGATCGAGGCGCGCATGACCGAGGCCATCCTCCAGGCGCTGCGCGAGGAACCGGGCGACGTGCTCGCGTTCCTGCCGGGCGAAGCGGAGATCCGCCGCACCGCGACACTGCTCGGCGAACGCGCGCCCGCGCCCGATTGCCGCGTGATGCCGCTCTATGGCGCGCTCGACCGCGCGCAACAGGACGAGGCGATCCGCCCCTCGCTCCCGGGCAAACGCAAGGTGGTGCTCGCCACCGCCATCGCCGAAACCTCGCTCACCATCGAGGGTGTGCGCGTCGTGATCGATTCTGGCCTGTCGCGCCAGCCGCGCTTCGACCTGCGTTCGGGCATGAGCGGGCTCGAAACCGTGCGCGTCTCGCGGGCGGGCGCCGAGCAGCGCCGCGGCCGCGCCGGCCGCACCGGCCCCGGCGTCTGCTATCGGCTATGGGCCGAGCCCGAGGATCGCGGCTTGCGGCCATTCGATCCGCCGGAAATCCAGGGCGCCGACTTGGCCGGCCTGGTGCTCGAACTCGCCGCCTGGGGCACGCGCGATCCGCGCGCGCTGGCCTGGCTCGACCCGCCGCCGGCGGTGGCGGTCGAACAGGCGGGCGCCCTCCTCCGCGATCTCGAAGCGGCGGACGATTCCGGCGCGATCACCACCCATGGTCGGGCGATCGTCGCGTTGGGCGCGCATCCGCGTCTCGCCCACATGATGGTGCGCGGTCGCGAGCACGACATGGGCGGCGCCGCCTGTGATCTGGCCGCGCTGTTGTCCGAGCGCGACGTGGCCCGCACATCCGGGTTCGATCGCGACGCGGACCTGACGTGGCGCCTCGAGGCGATCCGCCACGACCGCGCTCCCCCTGCGGGTTACACGATCGACCGCAACGCCGTTCGCCTGTGCCGACGCGCGAGCGAGGACTGGCGGCGACGGCTCCAGGTGAAGGGCGACGGGAACCCCGATGTGGGCCTCCTGGTGGCGCTCGCCTACCCCGACCGGGTGGCGCAACGGCGCGGCGCCGGCTTTCGTCTGCGCAACGGCCGCGGCGCCGTGTTGGGCGAACGCGATCCCCTCGCCCGCGAACCCTACATCGCGATCGCCAGCCTCGATGACGGGGCGCAGAACGCGCGGGTGTTCCTGGCCGCCGCGATTGCCGCGACGACGATCGAGGCGCTGTTCGCGTCGGCCATCGCCGAGAGCGAGATTGTCGAATGGGACGAGCGCACCGGCGCTGTCCTGGCGCGCCGCCAGCGCCGCCTGGGAGCGCTGGTGCTCGACGACAAGCCGCTGAACGAACCTTCGCCCGAGGCGATCACGTCGGCCCTGATCGAGGGGTTGCGCCGCGCCGGCGCCGCGGCCCTGCCATGGAATGACGAGGCACGCGCCTGGCAGGCGCGTGTGCTCTTCCTGCGCCGCCACGACCCGGAGGGCCACTGGCCCGATGTCCGTGATCCGGCGCTGATGACGAGTCTCGCCGACTGGCTGGCGCCGTTCCTCGGCGCGGCGCGACGGCTCGCCGATATTGCCCGCGTTTCGTTGCTCGACGCGTTGTCCGCCCGGCTCGATTGGTCGCAACGCCAGCGCCTGGATCGGCTGGCGCCGACGCACCTCACGGTGCCCTCGGGCTCGCACAAGCGCCTCGACTATGCGGGCGAACGGCCGGTGCTCGCGGTCAAGTTGCAGGAGATGTTCGGCGCCACGGCCACCCCCAGCGTCGTCGATGGTCGCGTGCCGGTGGTCCTGCATCTGTTGTCGCCCGCCGGGCGTCCGGTGCAGGTCACCCAGGACCTGGTCAATTTCTGGCGAACCGGCTATCCGGCGGTCCGCGGCGAGTTGCGCGGCCGTTACCCGCGCCATCCCTGGCCCGAGAACCCGTTTTCCGCCCCGCCGACCGCCCGGGCCAAGCGCCGTCCGCGCTGAGATTCGGCCGATTCTGCGGCCCGACACCCCCTTGTAACTTCGGGAGGGAACCCTTATTTCTGTCGGCGACTACCGGCGTTTTGGCCTGATTGCCGACACTGCGCCCATGGCGCCCAAGCACTCTCTCCAAAAACCCGAGTTTGATCCCCTCGTCGGTCGAGTACCGCGGGGGCCTGAGGCGTACTAACGGAGAACGATTGATGGCTACTGGAACTGTGAAGTGGTTTAACCCGGCGAAAGGCTACGGCTTCATCCAGCCGGCCGACGGTGGTAAGGACGTGTTCGTCCATATCAGCGCGGTCGAGCGGGCGGGGCTCGGGCGCCTGACCGAAGGACAGAAGGTGAGCTTCGACATCACCAACGAACGCGGCAAGCCCTCCGCGGCGAATCTGAAGTCGGCCTGAGCGCTACTTCACACCGAACGGCGGCCCAGCCGTCGTTTGTTCGAAAGACAAAATTCAAGACCCTAAGAGAAAACCAAGGAGAGTGAGCGATGCCCGTAGGAACAGTGAAATGGTTTAACCCGGCCAAAGGTTTTGGGTTCATCCAGCCGTCGGACGGCGGCAAGGACGTGTTCGTGCACATCAGCGCGGTCGAACGCGCCGGGATGGGCAGCCTGAACGAAGGTCAGAAGGTCAGCTACGAGATCACGACCGAACGCGGCAAGTCCGCGGCGACCAATTTGAAGTCGGCCTAGAGCCTACTTCAGCGTTACGAAACGGCGGCCGCAGGGCCGCCGTTTTTGTTTTCTAGTCGGTCAACACGAGCGGGGCCTTCGCGATCCTTCCAACGCCGACCGGATGTCCGAACCCGCTTTCGAGCCGAGCTATGGTCGGCTGCACTCGGCTCCGCTCGCCCCCTCCGTTCGACCGTCGCTCCGCTCCGGTCTCACCGCCTCCCCCGTTCCGGGGGAGGATTCCTTGAACTCTCCCCCTGCAAAGCGAAGCGGCGCGGGGGGAGTAAGAGGGGGGCCGCGAGTGGGAAATGGTTTCGGCGAACAGCCGGGCGCAACCCCCTCCGCTCGCCCCCTCCGTTCGACCGTCGCTCCGCTCCGGTCTCACCGCCTCCCCCGTTCCGCGGGGGAGGATTCCTTGAACTCTCCCCCCGCAAAGCGAAGCGACGCGGGGGAGTAAGAGGGGGGCCGCGTGCGAGAACCAGTCTTGGCGAGCACCGGACACGCAACCCCCTCCGTTCGACCGTCGCTCCGCTCCGGTCTCACAACCTCCCCCGCAGGCGGGGGAGGATCCTCAGGTCTTCAGAAAGCGCGCCACCGTTTCGATGAACAGGGGCGCCTGCTCGGAGAACGGTTTGTGACCGCAGCGATCGAACAGCGCCACGGTCGCCTTGGGCAGGCGCTTGGCCTCGGCCTCGACCACGCGCCAGTCGGCGCGCGGATCGTCGCGACCGCTGATCACCAGGGTCGGCACGGCGATCTGTTCCAGCCGGGCGTAGACCTGGTGCGCCGGCTGGTTCGCCGATTCGCGCAGGCCGTTGGTCGTGTACTGGAACATCTCGACCCGGCCCGGCAGCCCGAAGGCCGTGAGCTGCGCCAGGACGATCTCCTCGAACACGTCGCTCTTGTCGAAATTGGAGCCGACGTTGCGCTTGCGGATCGACTCCCGCGATGGATTGGTCAGCGCCGGCAACTGGTTGGCCGCGGCGTCCGACACCGACCCGCCCTTCTTTTCGGGCGGGTGGAACACGGACGAGGAGCCGACCAGGATCAGCTTCTCCATCGCCTTGGGTCGCTCGAAATAGAGCAGCGCCGCGATCAACCCGCCGAACGAGGAGCCGGCGACGACGTAGCGGTCGAGTTCGAGCGCATCGAGGAACCTGAGCAGATGGCGAAGTTGGAAACGCTGTGGCGTCTCGCCAGGGCCGGGCGCGACATAGTCGGCAAAGCCGTGACCGATCAAATCGGGCGCGTAGACGCGGGCGTGCTGCGCCAGGGCCTCGATCACCCGCACCCACGTGTCGGCCGCCGCGCCGCCACCGTGAACCAGCACGAGATTCGGGCCAGCGGTGCCCGCCACGTAACAGCGGGTGCGCACGCCCCCGCCGAGATCGACGAACCGAACCTGCATGCCCTACCCCTGCCAGGCGCCGTGGAACGAAAGATTGAGCAGCGTGCCGTCGGGATCGCGCAGGAACATCTCCCACACCTCGTCCTTGATCGGGAGGACGAGCTTCGTCGGTTCGCTGATGATGGCAACGCCGAAGGCCCGGAGTTTGGGCAACAGCGTCTTCAGATGATCGGTGCGAATCACCAGACACGGCTCGCCGATCGTGACGCCGCGCGCCACCGGCTGTATTGGCAGTGGCGGCCTGGCGCCGATCGCCTCGGCCAATCCGATGTTGCCGATCGCGGTATCGCGCGCCCGCAGGATGACGACACGGATCGCCTCGCACGGCTGACCGAGTATCTGGCTCGCGCCGGGGTTGGGAATCCGGTTGTCGATGAAGACGGCGAGGCCCATCAGGTCGCGATAGAACGCGAGGGCGCGCTCCATGTTGCGCGTGAAGATCGTCGTGCGGGACACCGGGTCGAGCAACGCGGTCATCGCGACTCCCCGTACAGGTGGCAGGCCACCCATTGGCCGGGAAGCTCTTCGCGCAGGACCGGATCGGCGGAACGGCAGACGTCCATCGCCTTGGAGCATCGCGTATGAAACCGACAGCCGGGCGGCGGGTTGATCGGCGACGGGACCTCGCCCCCGAGAAGCGCGGTGCGATCGCGGTCGCGCGGGTGCGCCGGCAGGGCTGCGGCGAACAGTCCTTGCGTGTAGGGATGCAGCGGATTGGTGCGCAGCTGTTCGCTCTCGGCCCGTTCGACGACGCGCCCGAGGTACATGACCGCCACCGTGTCGCTCACCGTCCACACCGTCGCGAGGTGATGGGCGACGAAGAGATACGAGAGCCCGAGTTGCTCCTGCAGATCCTTGAGCAGGTTGATGATCTGCGCCCGAATCGAAACGTCGAGCGCCGACACCGGCTCATCGAGCACGATCAGGCGCGGTTTCAAGGCGAGCGCGCGGGCGACCGCGATGCGCTGACGCTGACCGCCGGAGAACTCGTGCGGATACCGTTCGGCGTACTCCGGCCGCAGCCCGACCTGATGCAGGAGTTCGCCCACCTTCACGCGCGCCTCGTCACGGCCGATGCCGTTGACGCGCAGCGGCTCGGCGATGATCGCCCCCACCCGCATGCGCGGGTTGAGCGAGCTTTGCGGGTCCTGGAATACGGCTTGGACGGAACGCCGGTACTCGGCGCGGCCAGCCGGGTCGAGCGCGGCGATGTCGCGGCCTTCGAACAACACCCGTCCGGCCGTCGGGCGTTCGAGGGCCAGGATCAGCTTGATCGTCGTCGTCTTGCCGCAACCCGACTCGCCCACGAGGCTGAGCGTCTTGCCCGCCCGCAATTCGAGCGAGATGCCGTCCACGGCCCGGACATGCCCGACCGTGCCGCCGAGGAGCGAGGCGCTGCGCACCGGAAAGTGTCGTTGGGCGCCGTCGAGCGCGATAATCGGCGTGTCGCTCATACCTTCCAGCACCGCGCCATGTGGTCGCCGCCCGCCGAGACCTCCGGCGGTTCTTCGTTGAAACACCGCGAGTCGGCCATCGCGCAGCGCGGCGCGAACGGACAGGCGGGGAGCTTCTCGTGCAGCACCGGGGGCTGCCCGTCGATCGCCGCCAACCGGCGCTCGCGCCGATCATGGCGCGGGACCGACGCCAACAACGCCTTGGTGTAGGGATGGCGCGGATCGTCGAACAAACCCTCGACCGAGACGAACTCGACGACGCGGCCCGCGTACATCACGGCGACGCGGTGACACATCTTGGCGACGATGCCCAGATCGTGCGTCACGAAGATCATCGACACGCCGCGTTCCTCCTGGACCTCGCGCAACAGATCGAGGTACTGCGCCTGCACCGTTGTGTCGAGCGAGGTCGTCGGCTCGTCGGCGATCAGGAGATCGGGCTCGCACGACATGGCGATGGCGCCGACCACCCGCTGGCGCATGCCGCCCGACATCTGGTGCGGAAAGTCGCGGACGCGAACCTCCGGCACCGGGATGCGCAGCAGGCGGAGCGCTTGGATCGCCTTGGCCCGGATCGCCTCGCCGACCAGCGGCTGATGCAGGCGCACCGGCTCGTCGACCTGGTTGCCGATGGTGTAGACCGGATTGAGCGACGTCATCGGGTCCTGCAAGATCATGGCGATACGCTTGCCGCGGATCTGGCGCATCTCGCGCTGCGACTTGGCCGCCAGATTCTGGCCGTCGAACAGGACCTCGCCGCCGACGATGCGCCCGCCTGCCGGCAACAACTGCAACAGCGAAAGGCAGGTGATGCTCTTGCCCGAACCCGATTCGCCGACGACGCCGAGCGTCCGTCCGCGCGCCAACGTGAAGCTTACGCCGTTCGCCGCCTTGACCTCGCCCCAGCGGGTGAAAATCGAGACCTTGAGGTCGCGTACGTCGAGCAGTGGGTGCGTGATCGCGTCCATCTAGAGCTGCCGCAGCTTGGGATCGAGGCGATCGCGCAGCCAATCGCCGAACAGGTTGAAGGTCATGACCGTGAGCAGGATCGCCATGCCGGGGAAGAATGCGATCCACCACCGCGTCGCGATGTAGTTGCGGCCGTCGGCCACCATGCTGCCCCAGGCAGGGGTCGGCGGTGGCACGCCGGCGCCGAGGAAGCTCAGCGCCGCTTCGACGACGATCACCGTGCCCAGTTGCAGCGTCAGCATGACCATCGCCGTGTTGACGATGTTGGGGAAAATATGCCGCGCGATGATCCAGGCGTTGGAGGCGCCGGCGACGCGGGCGAGCGCGACGAAGTCGCGTTCCTTGAGCGACAGCACCTCGGAACGGACGACGCGCGTGTAACGCGACCACAGGAGCAGCGCCAGGGCGAGGATCAGGTTGCCGAACGACGGCCCGAGGGTGACGACGAACAGGAGCGCGACCAGCAGCAAGGGCACGGCCGACGTGGCGTCGGTGAGGCGCATGATCACGGCATCCACCACCCCGCCCATATAGCCCGCGACCATGCCGAGCAGGATGCCGACCGACCCCGCGACGCCCACGGAGAACAACCCGACGAGCAGGGATATCCGCGTGCCGTGGATGATGCGCGAGAGAATGTCCCGCCCCAGGGCGTCGGTACCGAGGATGAACTGCCAGCTGCCGCCCTCCTCCCACACCGGGGGGCGAAAGCGGAAGCGCAGCCCCGCGACGTTGGGATCGTGGGGCGCGACCAGATCGGCGAACAACGCGGCAAATACGATGAGCGCCAGGAACAGGATCAGCGGCAGCGGCGGCAAGCGACGCCGACGCCGGGCGGCGAACCACGCCAAAGGGCCACGAACGGACGTCGGCTTGTCAACGGCGGCCAAGGCGAATCCTCGGATCGATGGAGGCATACAAGAGATCGACGATCAGGTTCATGCTCATGACGATGACCGCGATCATCGTCGTCACGCCCTGGATCAGCGGAAAGTCGCGGTTGACGACGGCATCGACGGCGAGCGTGCCCATGCCGGGCCAAGCGTAAACGGTCTCGACCACGACCCCCGCCGTCACCAGGAGCGCGAAGTATTCGCCGGCAAAGGTCAGCACCGGAAGGATCGCGTTCTTGAGCGCGTGCTTGGTGATCACGCGCCACTCCGGGACGCCCATGATGCGGGCCTTCTTGACGTAGTCGGAATCGAGCACGTCGAGCATCGAGGAGCGCAGGAGCCGGGTCATGCCGGCGAGCGCGAACACGCCGAGCGCAAACGACGGCAGCACCATGTGGGCGAAACCGCCGTACCCCGCCGAGGGCAACCACTCGAGGCGCACCGAGAACAGCTGGATGAGAATGAGCCCGATCCAGAACGACGGCGCCGATTGGCCGATCACCGCCAGCGTGCGGGCGATCCAGTCGATCGGGCGGCCGCGGTAGACCGCCGACAATACGCCCAGGATCAACGCCGCGACGATCGCCCACGACATGCCGATCAGGATCAGCTGCACCGACGCGAGCCAGCGTTCGGCAATCAGGTCGATGACGGGATCGCGCAGTCGCAACGACTCGCCGAAGTCGCCCTGCAGCATCTGCCCCAGCATGTCGAGGTACTGGACGATGAGCGGCCGGTTGAAACCGTAGATTTCGCGCAGACGATCGACGTCGTCCTGGCGCGCATCCATGGGCAGCAGGAACATGACCGGGTCGCCCAGGACCCGCGACAAGAAGAAGATGATCGCCGACAGCAGGAGCAGCGTCAGCAACGCTTGAAACAATCGCTCGGCGACGTAGCGGGTCATCGGGACGTTCCCCCAAGCGCTCCCCTCACCCGCACGCTTCGCTCGCTCCCTCTCCCCGGAGGGGAGAGGGAGGGTGAGGCGCGGGAGGGAGCCTCCCGCGGGCCGGGGGCAAACGAGGGCTAGCTACGACGGCCGAGATACTCGTAGCGCATCGAGATGTTGGGCCAACCTTGAGTCGGTTCCCAACCTTCGATGTCGCGCCGCGCGCCGTACAACGCACCCGTGTTGAACAGCGGGATCAGCGTGTAGGTCTCGCGGAAGTCGCGCGCCAACTTCTGGAACGCCGCTTCGCGAGCCTTCGGATCGAGCACGTCGTTGGCCGCGTTCCACTCCGTGTTCCAATTGATGTTGGCGACCTTGTTGCGCCCGTCCGTGGTCATGTAGTTGTTGAGCTTGCCGATGGCGAAGTCGGTGCGACCGGTACGCAAATTGTACGCGTCCCCGAGCGCCCCTTCGGCCCGGCTGTAGATCTGCGGACCGAGCGCCCCGAAGTCGGTCTGCTGGAACGTCACTTCGACGCCGATCGCCCGCCAGTAGTCGGCGATGACCTCGGTGGCCTTCGGGAACCATGGCGCACCGGCGAGCGGCATCGCCCACAGCTTCTGCTTGAAGCCGTTGGGATAACCCGCTTCCGCGAGCAACCGCTTCGCGCCGGCCGGATCGAACGCCGTGCCGTTGGCCTTCTCCCAAGCCTCGTCGTAGCCCAGGCCCCCTTGGAACGTCAGGAAGGCGTTGATCAGCTGCCCGCGCTTGTCGAGCATGATGTCGAGCAGTTCCTGGCGGTTGATCGCCATCGCGAGCGCCTTGCGTACGCGGACATCGGCCGCAGGAACCTTGTTGTCTTTGGCCTTCTGTTCCCAGGCGCCGATGAAGCTGATGAACGCGACATAGGCGTTGGGAATCTCGAAGACCTGACCGCCGTGCCCGACCACGGTCTTCGCGGCCTCGACGTCGACTTCGCCGATATCGGCCTCGCCACGCTGCAACATGGCGACGCGCGTCGCTTCTTCCGGGATGCGCGAGATGCGTAGCTTCTCGAACTTGGGCACCGGTCGATAGGCGTGCGCCGTAACGCGATCGAAGTGCATCGAGGCGCCCTTCTTGCGATCGACGATCTTGAATGGGCCGGTGCCGATCGGCATGTCGGCGAACTTTTCGGTGCCGAGGTCGTCGGTCGCCTTTTTGGGCGTGATGCCGCCGATCGTCGTATCCGAGGGCGTCAGTTTGCCGAAGAAGTCGGCGTCCGCTTTCTTCAGGGTCCAGACCACGGTCATCGGATCCGGGGCCTGCATCGATTCCGTCAGGCCGGCAATTTCGCTCGCGAAGATTCCTTGCTTCGACTTCGGCAATCGCACCGTGAAGTGATTGATGACATCGGCGGCCGAGAAGTCGTCGCCGTTGTGGAACTTGACGCCGCGGCGCAGCTTGAAGGTGTAGATCTTGCCGTCCGGCGTTACGGTCCAGCTTTCGGCCAGCCCCGGGACCATCTGGCGGCGCGTATTGAGCGTTACGAGATGGTCGTAGAGCGGCAGTTGGTACGAGAACGAACCGACGCCGCCGTCGACCGCGTCGAGCGTTTCGGTCGCGAACGTCGACACCGCGATCTTGAGTTCGTTGGCCTGGGCGCGTGCTTCACCCGGCTGGAGCGCGATCGCGCTCACCCCGAACGCGAGCACGACCGGCAATCCGAGATACCAATCCTTACGCTGCATGTAGTCCTCCCCTGGAATGTGGCTTGGTGATCGACGCCCCGACGGGGCGGCCTCACCCTTCTTGTCCGGACCGGATGCTAGAGACACCCGCTCAACGCGTCAACGAACCGGCCGGGCGCAAAGGTGCAGAAAACTGCGTCTCACGCCGCGTAGGCCTGATCCTCGCCCCGCCGCGCTGCGACGGCGGCGAAGCCACCCGGGCGACGGACGAAAAACTCGAAGCGAATGCCGTCCGGATCGGCGATACAGACACTCCGTTTGTGCGGCAGATCGAGATCGGCAAGAATCTTTGCGCCGCGCGCCTTGAGCGCTGCCACCGACTTGGTCACGTCCTCGTGAGGCCACAGTTCGAAACTCACGTGGTGCATGCCGTTCACGCGCCCATCGCGCTCCGGTAGCAGGACGATGGAGTACGGGGCGGCCGATCCCGCGAGGTAGACGAAGGAATCCCCGGAACCGCGCTCGACCACGCGAAAGCCCGCGACATCGGTGTAGAACTGCAGCGACTGGGCGAAGGTGTTCGACACCATCACCGCGTGCGTAACCCGCATCGGGTGCAGCGGCGCCGCTTCGACCCGGCGAATCACGGCATTCGGGTTGTAGAAGGGCTCTTTGCTCGGCGATTTTTCGCCCGGCACCCACTTCACCGAGCGATGGAGATGCTCGCACTCCCCGCCCGTATACTGCCCCCGCCAGTCGAGTTCGTTGTCGGCATAGAACTGATGGCAACTCCCATCGCGGGCGAACAGGTAGTCGGAATAGGACGTGCCGTTGTTGGTGACCCGCGGCTTCATGCCGGCGGCGGCGGCCCGATCGTGCGCCTGCACGAGATCGTATTCGTTTTCGAGTTCCCAACCGAAGTGGTTGAGCCCCGGAATCGATCCGCGCCCCTCGGGCTCGTTCGGATCGGGAAACTTCTTGCGAACCGCGGCATGGCCCTTGGCCTCGACGATGCCGATGTCGTGATGCGTGTTGCCGTTCGAAAAGAACGAGGCGCGGGCCGAGGGGATGATCGCCGTGCGTTCGAAGCCGCAGATGTCACGCACGAAATCCTGGGTCCGCTCCATGTTGGAGACGAACAGATTGACGTGGCCGATGCGCCGCGTGCGGTAGTCGATTTTCGGCCCGGTGTCGGCCTCGGTCATCTTCACGGTCATTGGATCGTCCTTTCCCAGCGTTTCGTTTCAAAGCAGATCGCGCGGGATCGTGAAGTGCCAATCGCGCGCTCGTACACGTTTCTCGTTTTCGTACGCGTCAACCCCGATATCGACCAGGAAGTCGGTGGCGTTCGCGGCCATGCGAAACCGCGTCTCCGTTCGCGTCTTCCAGGTGTCGCGTTCGATCCGCCAGGTGATGTCGACCTCCTGAACCGCGGATAGAGGGTCGCCCTCGCGAAGCGCCGCTCGTTGCCGCCGCGTCATGCCATAGACCAACTGATTGTGCTCGAGCCTCGTAAGGCTGGTTTCCTCGGTGGTTATTTCCAGCAGACCCGTATCGAGGTGCTCGATGAGACGATCTCTGCGGTAGGACGGCCCGATCGAGCTGAATTGCGGCGGCGGAGCGGTTTCGACTCCGTCGAACTGGATCGCGGCGTCGTCGCTGCGCGGCCGACGGACAGGCAAGGAAAGACGGCTGCCGCCGCAGTCGACCGTGATCGTTGCCGGGTCGGGTGTCGGCCAGCACGTCGGCCAGTAGGAAGTGGAAATCGCCAGTCGGATGCGATGGCCGGGACGAAACGCGTAGGAGGCGAACTCGAGTTCGATCGTAATGCGATAGCGCCGCCCCGGTTCGAGCGCCTTCGGCTGGATGTTATCGTCGCGGTGGGTGAGGTTGAGGAGCGCGAAGGTAACACGACTTGACGCTCCATCCGGCGCGACGTCACACAGACGCACGCAAATGAAGCCGTTGCGCCGATCGGCCGCGAGATCGAGGGTCAGGGATGGCCGACCGACGATCTCGAGGCGCTCGCGCAAGGGCTCGCTGTCGAAACAGAGCGATTTGGCGTCATCGTCACGCTGATCGCCGGGCAGTTCGGGGCTGGGGCTGTAGGCGAGAAATGGGCTCCATTCGCCCGAGCGCAGGCCGACGCTCAGGACCGAGCGGTGCGAGAGCTGGGCCGGCTCCGGTGTGTCGCTCACCAACGCCCGCGGCGCGAGGTAGTAGGCAAGCGATTCGACGGCTGGGCTCGGCCACTCGCGCTCAGCGAGCCATCGCCCAGGATTGTCGCGATAGTAGTTCTTGGCGGGGATTCCCTCGGGCATCCATAGCCGCATCTTCGGCCATCGGAGAACGTCTTTGTTCTGCCCTTTGAGCCAATGGTCGAACCAGCGCAGGACCTCCTGCAGATAACCGATTGCCGGCCCCGGAACGCCGTCGTGCGGCCGCTTATGCCCCCAAGGGCCGACGATTCCAAACACCGGCGTCCGCGCACCGGCCACGATCGCCGTGTCGTGGGACGACATCACGGGTTCCGCTATTCCCGAAACGACGAATGCTGGCACGCCGAGTTCAGCGACCCGATGATTGACGGCCGAGGCGTTCCAGTACGAGTCGAAGCGTTGGTGAGCGATCACCTTGTCGACAATCGGCTCGAGACTGTCGAGGCGCTCGAACCAGCGGCGGCGCCAGGACTCACCGACGATCTGCGGATCGGGTGGACGAGATCGCATCGCCAGGAGCGTGACCAAGAAGGTCGGCAGATGGCGAGTGACCACGCCGCCGCGATGGAAGCGGTTGGTGACAAAGCCGCCGATCGCGATCGCCTTGAGTTCGCGCGGCTTTTCGTGGATCGCCGTATAGTAGGCGCTGATCGCGCCCCACGAGTAGCCTAACATTCCGACGTTGCCGTCGCACCACGGCTGGCGCGCGATCCAGCCGATCATTTCCGCCGTATCGGTCCACTCCGGCGCGTCCATGAAAGTCTGCATGCTGCCGGTCGACTCGCCGTTGCCACGAATGTCGGCACGCACACAGACGTATCCATGCCCCGCGAGATATCCGTAGATGCGTTCGTCGCCGAGGTACGTCATGGTGCCTTTGCCATAGGCGATGACGTCGAGAATGGCTGGCAGTCGCATCGTTCCGGGCCCGTCGGGCTGCCAAACCGTGATTGCGATCTCGGTCCCGTCCTTCAGCGGAATGACACCGTTTTCGGTCTTCGTGACCTTGTAGGGGAGATCGGTGACGAAGCGCGTTGTCGCCGAGATCGTCCCGGCGGCATAGCCGAGATATCGGCCTCCCGCGCCGACCTGGTCGCGCGCGGGAGGCGAGGAGCGGGCGGCGTCAGCCATCGAGGCTCATATCGTTGTAGATCAGCCACCGGTGGTGGCGGTTGAAATTGCGGACTCGCTTCGCGAGGCCGAACGTGTTGATGGCTTCGACCAAGTAGAGCGCCGGTGGATCCTCACGGTAGCGGGCCATCACCTCCTGTAGGAGCCGTTCTCGCCGGACCGGATCGAACTCCTGATTCGACGCGGCGATCACCTTCTGGATCTCTTCGTCGCAGGCATACACGGGTCGCGACAAGCACGAGAACGCAGTCCAGAACCGCGCCGCATCGACATACGGTTCGGCAAACCAAGAGAGGTTGTGCACGATCCCGTCCCAAGTGTTGGTCAGGCGCTTGCGCTGCCAATCGGCGAACACCACCTGCCGCATCTCGAGGTTGATGCCGACGCGGGCGAGATCCTGTCCGACCTGCTGGTAGAGTTCGGAGTCCCCGGTGAACGAGCCAACGGCGATCTCCGCCACACCCTTGAACCCGTTGGCAAAGCCAGCCTCGGCCAGCAACGCTTTGGCTCGCTCGGCATTCTGCGGGTAGGGTTGAAGCGCCGGGTTGAAACCGACGACACCCGGGCTCGCCCCCTGGCCGGCCGAGACCCTGGTCTGGCCTTGGAAGATGCCATCGGCGATCGCCTGTTTGTTGACCGCGTAGTTCGCGGCCTGTCGCACGCGGCGATCGTTGAACGGGCTATCCTTCTTGGCAACGTTCGAGAGCGCAAGCGACAGCATCTGATAGGCGGGTCCCACAACGACGGTGTACCCCGAGTCACGAATCCGCTTGATGTCATCGAAATTCAGATTGCCGGCCACGTCGATTTGGTTGGTGATCAGGGCGGCCGCTCGGGTCGCCGGCTCCGGCAGTCCGACGATTTCGATGCGCGGGATTTTGGTGGCCCGCCAGGAACCGCCATGCGCCGCAAGCGCAACCACTTCCCGCGACCAACTTTCGACGACATAGGGGCCGGTTCCCACGGGTGTGGCGACGAACTTATCGAATCCGAGGTCCATCCAAGCTTTCGGTGCCGGCGCCAGGACCTGCGAGAGGCGCTTCGGCAGGATCGGGTCTGGCGCCTTGGTCCGGACTTCGAGGGTGAGGTCGTCGACCGCACGGGCGCTGTCGACTCCGACCACGTCCGGCGCCGATCGCCAAGTCTTGCCCTTTTCGTCCTTGACGAGATACTCGATCGCCGACGCGAACGCCTGGGCGGTAAGCGGTTCGCCGTTTTGGAAGCGGATGTTGGGCCGAAGCGAGAAACGCCAGACCTGCCGATCCTCGGTGATCCGCCACTCCCGCGCGAGCTGAGCAACCAACTGCCCGCTCTCGTTAACGAGGACAAGCGGATCGAAGATCGCCGAACCGGTAAAAATGGTCGGCGTTACCGCAGAGTTGAACGGGTTGCCGCGATCGGTGGGCACACTGGGAATTGCTATTCGAAGCGTGTCGGGCCGCGACGACTGCGACTGCACCGGGGTGGCCGTTAGAAGGGGAACGGTCAGGCCAACGACCAAAAAAGAAAGAACCGACCTAGTGTTCATCTTTGCCTCCGGTTTTCGATCCTTCGGCGACAGCGGTCGAGGCAATGATCGCCTCCGGACCCTCGGGTAACGACGGCAACAAGAGCTGTGCCGCATTTTCGATGTGCTCCTCGGCCAACGCGCACGCCAATGCCGCGCGCCGTTCCAGCGTCGCCCGCATCAGGCGCTCGTGTTCGGCCAGTGTTAGCGCCGAATCCTGCGTTCTTTTTTTGAACGCCATCTCGAGATAGCGCCATGCTTGGGCGTACAGCGTTGCTCGCATCTGCAGCAGTCGCTTCGAAGGCGAACCAGAAACGAGGGCCGCATGAAAGGCGTTGTGACGAGCGATGCGCTCGTTGTCAGCGGAGCGCCGTTTGTCGCGTCGCACGACCCGCTCATAGCGCGCGAAGGCCGCGACAATGTCGGCTTCCCATCGGGCGCCACCCTGCTCGATGGCGCTTCGCAGAGCGGCCGTCTCGACCACCTTGCGGACCGCCACCAGGTCCAACAAGTCGCGCCGGTTCATGGATGCCACGCGAACGCCCTTGTGGCTCTCGGTCGTCGCAAGGCCGTCAGCGATGATCCGCGACAGGGCCTCGCGCAAGGAGCCGATGCCGGCGCCATAGCGGCGGCGCAACTCATCGAAACGGAGGCGCTCGTCCGGGGCATAGCCTCCGGCAATGATGTCGGCGCGGAGACGCTGGTAGACGACCTCGTTGATGGTCGCCACTGCCCCGTCGGTTGGGCCTATTCCGCGGTCGGTCGTCGCGGATTCCTGACGGGTCTTGGTCATGGCCTAGGGTACCAGATTTTCGAATGTTGCGGAGTCCGGGCCGGCGAATGCCGGCAAAAAAGGCTCCATCCTTAATGCAGCCGATGGATATTTTCGAAAATACCCGGGTTCCGCCGACCGCTGCGGCCGTGCCGCGAACCGCGGAAAATGCGTTGACCGAGGCCGACCGAACATCGATGCTCCGGGCCGTTCCAACGAGGTCGGCCGATGCCGAGTCTTTTTCGCACCCTCCTGTTCGTCCCCGGATCGCGGCCCGACCGCTTCGACAAGGCGGTGCAATCGGGCGCCGACGTGGTCGCGCTCGACCTCGAAGACGCCGTGGCGCCACCTGAAAAAGACATGGCCCGGCGCGGCGTGATCGACTACCTCGCCAGACCGTCAACCCACGGCGCGCGGCGTTTTGTCCGCATCAACTCGCCCAAGACCGTCCACGGCGTTCGTGACTTGGCGGCTCTACTGGAGGCCCCGGCCGGGCCCGATGGCGTCGTCATCCCGATGGTGGGATCGGTCGAGGAGGTGCGCTGGGTCGACGGGTTGCTCGGAGCAAGGTTCCCGGAAATCCGCCTGTCGGCGGTGATCGAAACCACGGAAGGGCTCGCCAACGCCGGCACCATCGCCGGCGCCTCGCCGAGGCTCGAGGCGCTCGGTTTCGGAGCCGCCGATTTCACCGCCGAGACCGGCGGCGAGCAAAGCTGGGACGGTCTGCTGGTGGCACGCAGCCAGATCGCGTTTGCCGCGGCCCGCGCCGGAATCGTCGCCACCGACGGCGTGTGGCTCGCGCTCGACGATGAGGCGGGCTTGGTCGCCGAAACCAGGCGCGTGGCCGAACTCGGCTTTCGCAGCAAGGCGACGATCCACCCCAAGCAGGTCGCGCCCATTCACGGGGCGTTGCGGCCGAGCGAGGACGACATCACGCGGGCCCGACGAATCGTCGAAGCGTTCGAGGCCGCCAAGGGGGGCGTGGTGACGGTCGACGGCCGCATGATCGATCTGCCGCTCGTGACCCGCGCGCGACGCACCCTGGCGTTGGCGGGCGGCTAGGGCGGTGTCACCACCGTCGACGGTCGCATGATCGATGTGCCGCTGGTTACCCGCGCGCGGCGAACGCTCGCCGCCGCCGGGCGATCGGTTTGATGCAAGGAACCATCCATGAGTTATGGCAGCAAGAAGGTCGGCCCCAATCGCTACCGTGAAGATCTCGGGCGCTACTACGACGACTTCACGGTGGGCGACGTCTACGAACATCGCCCGGGCCGCACGATCACCGAATCGGATCACATCTGGTTCTCGATCCTCACCATGAACACCCATCCGCTCCACTTCGACGCCGCGTACGCGCGCAAGAGCGAGTTCGGCCGCATGGTGGTCAACTCGAGCATGATTCTCTCGGTGGTGAGCGGCATGAGCGTGAGCGACACGAGCCAGAAGGCGATCGCCAACCTCGGCTGGGACAAGATCAAGATGCTGGCCCCGGTGTTCGCCGGCGACACGCTGTACTCGGAGTCGGAGGTGCTGGAGAAGCGCGAGTCGAAGTCGCGACCGACGGCAGGCGTCGTCCGAATCCGCACCACCGGTCGCAAGGAGGACGGCACCGCCGTCATCACCTACGAGCGTGTTTTCTTGGTGCCCAAGCGCGGGCATGCCGTCGGCGACACCGCCAACTACTAGGTTTCATCCATGACCCTCCCTCTTCCCCTCGCGGGCGTGCGCGTCCTCGCGGTCGAGCAATACGGCGCCGGGCCGTTCGGAACGCAGTACCTGTCGGACCTCGGCGCCGACATCATCAAGGTCGAAAACCCCAAGGAGGGCGACGTCGGCCGCCACGTCGGACCGTATTTCGTCGACGGCGCCCAGGACTCCGCGGCCAGCCTGTTCTTCCAGAGCAACAACCGCGCCAAACGTTCGCTCACGCTCGACCTCAAAAGCGCAGAAGGCCAGCGCGTGTTTCGCCTGCTGGTGAAGAACGCCGATGCGGTGTGTCACAACCTGCGGGGCGACGTGCCGGGCAAGCTCAAGCTCACCTACGATGACCTCAAGACAGCCAACCCGCGTATCGTTTGCGCGCACCTCACGGCCTACGGCCGCGACAACGAGCGGGCAACCTGGCCGGGCTACGACTACTTGATGCAGGCCGAGGCCGGCTACCTGTCGCTCACCGGCGAGCCGGACGGACCGCCGGCCCGCATGGGGCTGTCGATCGTCGACATGATGACCGGCCTGTCGATGTCGTACGGCTTGGTCGCCGCCGTCCTGTCGGCGCGCACCACCGGCCAGGGACGTGATGTCGACGTGACCCTGTTCGACACCGCGCTCTACAACCTGAGTTACGTCGCGCATTGGTACCTGGCCGCCGGCCACAACGAGCGGCGCCGGCCGCGCTCGGCCCATCCCTCGCTCGTCCCCTGCCAGCTCGTCAAGACCAAGGACGGCTGGATCTTCCTGATGTGCAACAAGGAGAAGTTCTGGGGCCGCCTGTGCGAGATCATCAGCCGCCCGGAATGGGCGAGCGATCCACGGTTTGCCACGTTCAAGGATCGCTTCGAGCGCCGTGACGAGGTGAGCGACATGCTCGATCAGGCATTGGCCGCACGCACGACCGACGACTGGATCGACCGCTTCGCCGGACAGGTGCCCGCGGCGCCGCTACGCGACGTCGCCGGCGCCCTGGAGAATCCGTTCGTCCGTCGCCGCGGGCGCATCCGCACGCAGAAACGCCCCGACGGCAAGACCGTGCAACTGCTGGCGAGCCCGATCCAGATGGCGGGTATGGCCTACCCCGAAGCGACTGCGCCCGAACATGGACAGCACACGGACGAAATTCTGCGCGAAGCCGGTCTCGCGACGAACGAGATCACTGCCCTGCGCAAGGCCGGCGTGATCTAGCCGGCGAGAAACGCCTTCACCAGGCGATTGAACGTCTCGGGGTCCTCGGAGAACGGCTTGTGGCCGCAGCCCTCCATGATCTCGTGGCGGGCCCCTTTGATGCGGCGGACGTTGGCGTCGACCACGTCCCATTTGGCCCGTGGGTCGTTGCGGCCGGTGATCACCAGCGTCGGCACGCTGATCGCTTCGAGGCGCGGAAACATCTGGTGTTCGGGCATCGCGGTCGCGCGCTGCAATCCTTCGATCGTGTAGCGGAAAGCCTCCTGGCGCTGGGGCCAGGCGAAGAACGTAAGCTGTGTCAGGACGATCTCCTCGAAGGGATCGTCCTTGCGGTGATTCGATCCGGTGTTGCGCTTGCGAATGGAATCGCGGCTCGGGTTCTCCAGCGCCTTGATCTGATTGTCGAAGACCGCCTGGTGGATTTCCCTGCGCTGATCGAGCGGGTGAAACACCGAACTCGAGCCGATGAAGATCAGGCGCTCGACCTGGTTCGGTCGCGCAAGGGCATGGAGTCCGACGACCAATCCGCCGAACGACCAGCCCGCCAGCGTGTAACGCGTGAGGCCGAGCGCATCGACGAAGCGCCCGAGGTGTTCGACCTGGAGTTCCTGCGGCGTCCTACCCCTCGGGTCGGGCCAGTCGGCGAAGCCATGGCCGAGCAGGTCCGGGGCGTAGACCGTGTGGCGCTCGGCCAACACCTCGATGTTGCGCACGTACGCATCAGCCGACGCCCCGCCGCCATGAACCAGGATCAGCGCCGGCCCCGAGCCGGCGACGTAGGTGCGGGTGCGATAGCCACCGAGATCGAGAAAACGAACCAACATGGGTGTCCGAGAGTTGCGAGGTCTCCCCGAAAGGAGGGAGAGAGAGAGCGTGCGACAGCCGGGCGAGCAGAGGGGTACGCCTCTTGGCTCGCTGCCCCTCACCCGCGCTGCGCGCTCCCTCTCCGCGGAGGGGAGAGGCTAGGGTGTGGGGCGCCGAGCGACGACCTACGCGTAGTGCTCGCCGTTGAGCGACTTCCAGACCAGATGATTGAAGTGGTGCGTGCCCTCCTCGCTCCACCAGGATGACGATTCGTCGGTCATCAGGCGGCCGCGGCGGAAGCCGAGCGACTTGATGCCCGACATCTGTTTTTCCATCGCCTCGCAATCCTGCGGCCATACCACATCGCGATAGTGATTCATGTGGCCGAGGTCGAACTCGTTCGGCGGGTCGTTCGGGCAGAAGTTGATCTGATAGCGGATCGACTGCTCGGGCCCCTGGGGCATGGCGTGCAGGATCTGGAAATTGGGCGGTCCTTGGCGCGACACGAACACAAGGTTCGGGAACATGAACCAGACGTAGATGTCGCGATTGGTGGCGTTGGTGATCGGGTACGGGAACTTCTCGGGATGCTTGTCCATCAACTCGTAGTTGCCGAGCGTCCTGTGCGCCTGCCAAATGCCCTCGATATGAGCGTCCCAGGTCTTGGTCGTGGTCGAGTCCCGGCGGCCCATCGACTGCGGATGGATGTAGGGACAGTGGTAGCACTCCAGGCCGTCGAGGATGAACTTCCAGTTCGCCTTGACCTGGAAGCCCTCGCGGCGCGCCAGCAACAGATCATCGAAGCCGACCACCGCATCGCGGAACCGCTGGAGCAGCTTGCCGCCTTGATCCATCAACGGCGCGGCCGAGTCGTCCAGGTTGACGAAGATCATCGGCCCGAGCATTTCGGTACGAATCTCGGGAACGCAGAAGTCCTCGTTATGGAAGTTCCGGACCACCTCGGACATCGGGGCATTCCGGAGGTTGCCGAACGTGTCGTAGGACCAAGCGTGGAACTTGCATGTGATCTGCAAGGCGTTCCCGCGCGTGTCCGGGTCGAACAGCGTGTGCCCGCGGTGCTGGCAGACGTTGTAGAAGGTTCGAATCTTGCCGTCCTTGGAGCGGATGACGAACAGCTTCTGATCCAGAATCTGGGTCGTGAAGTAGTCGCCGACGTTCTTCAGGTCGGCCACGAGGCCGACGTATTGCCACGTCTTGAACCAGATCTCGCGCTTCTCTTTTTCGTAGATCGCCGGGTCGTAATAGTAGTGTGGAGGCAGCGTCCACGAATCGAGCGGGTCAGCGGTGAATTTGCGTTCCCGTTTGGCGTTCTTCTTCAGTTCGGACAGCAACGGCATCGATCGGCTCCCTCGCCCCTGGAACAACGAGGCCGAAGCCTAGCCTGTACGTCTCGCCATGGTCAAAGGTCACCCTCGCCGCAGGGGCGACAAAGCCTCTGGCGGCACTCGGGTGTTGGCGCTAGGTCGCCAGCGACTACATCCTCCGGCCGTGACGCATCAGGGGGCCGAATTCATCGGGCGTCAGTTTGCCGTCCTTGTTCTTGTCGCGTTCGGCAAACATCTCCTGGCTTTCCTGCGTCCATTCCTGCTTCGTGATCTGACCGGAGCTGGAACGATTGACTCCTTTGAAGTGTCGCTCCATGCCGCGCCCGGGCGACGGACCACCGTGCTCGGGCATCGAGATCGAGCCGCTCTTGTCCTTGTCCATCGCGGCGAACATCTTGTCGCGGTAGGCGAAATACTCGGCTTGCGTGACGACGCCGTCGTGATCGGCATCGATCTGGCCGAAGTGAAACAACTGGCGCTCGCCGTCGGTCATGCGACCGGGACCCATTCGGGGTTGCGCGTCCGCCGCGGCGACCAGGCCGCCCACGGCTGTCGCCGCCAGAAGTCCAACCAACCACCCCTTTGCTCGACGCATGGAGTCCTCCTTGGAATGCTGAGGCGAACAAGGGATCACCAGCACAACCGACCCGCCATGATGCAGGTCAACGGCCCATCGGGGGTCGCGGCAACTGGGGCGGTTGACCCCAGTGTCAGGCGCCGCGCTGGCGACGGCGCCCGACGTCGTCGTCCACCGACCGCTTCGCTGTGGGGCAACCACGGCTCAGGGGCCTGCCAGCCGGCGCGTGGAACGGTCCGGACAGGCCCCAGCTTGGCCAGACTTTGTGGCGCGGATGCGGCGACAATGCGCCTAGGCCTTGGCGGGCTTGGGCGGCAGCTCGACCTTGAAGTGGCGCCTAAGGATCGCGGCGATGTTCTCGTAGCACGATCCGAAACGATGCACGGTGCAGGTTTCGACGTCGAGCAGAGTCGAGGACAATCCCCACAGATGATACTTCATCAGCCCGTAGTCGATGATGATGTCGGCGATACCGGTGATCTCGGGCTCCATGTCGCTGACCTGGAACTTGGTTCCGGTGAGCGTCAGGTTGGCGGACGAGCCGAACAGCAGGTGTCCCGCCTCGTGCGAAAGCCGCGTGATCTCGGCATGGAACCGACCGGCGTTAAGCAGCATGAGGAGCGTGTTGCCCTTGGTCGAGCGCTCGTAGGTATCGGCATCGAGACGCTTCAACAACGGATGCTCCGGACGACACGGGGCGATCAACCCGAGCGGCAGGTCGTAGTCGAAGCAGATCGCCTGATAGATGTCGCGGGCGCGCGGACTGATGACGTGCAACTCGCGATGCAACGCGTCGTTCCCGACCATGGCGTTGAGCTTCGACGGTGCTCGGCGCTTGGTGTCAAAGATCTTCTTGAGCGAGGCCGCAGAACCGCCGATCAGCGAGTAGCCGACGTCCATCGGCAGGATCGCGATGCCGCCGTTTTTCAGGACGGCGAAGGCGCGCTGGGCGTCTTCCTTGATGTTGAGCACGGCCATGGGTCCCCCTTGTCGGTGGTCCGAGGGTTACACCGGCGCGTTCGCCAAGCCAAGCGAAGAGCGAAAAAAGAGGGGGCCCGCAGGCCCCCTCCTCCGAACCGGTCGGATCGTGCCTACACGGTGTCCTGGATGCTCTTCCAGGCGCCCGCGCCGAGCACGTCGTTGGCCAGACGCTCGGCCACCGGCGAGGTCAAACGACGCCCCTCGGCGTCGTCCAATTTGATGACGCTGCCGGCGCCGTTGAAGCCTTCCCACTTCTTGAAGTTTTCTTCACGCTCTTCGCGCACCGGCTTGTCGTAACCCGCCGGCTCCATCTCGCTGAACGTGTCGATCATGATCTTCTGGTGCGCCGGCGAAATCTGGCGCCACACGCGATTGGCGATAACGAACTTGTCGAGGCCGAGGCCGAACTCGTTGTTCACCGCGTATTTGCAGACCTCGTAGTACTTCTGGACGATGACAAGCGAGGACAGTGTTACCTGGCCCTCGACGACGCCCTGCTGCAACGCCGAATAGACCTCGTTGAACGGAATCGGCGTCGGGTTGGCACCGAAAGCCTTCAATCCTTCGAGCACGCCCTCGATTGCGCCGGCCCGGATCTTCTTGTTTCGCAGGTCAGCCCACGAGTTGATATTCGCCCGCATGTAGAGGCCGAAGGCCCCGGCGCGACCGACCCCGATCATCTGCCCCTGGTACTTGTCGGACAGCACCTTCTCGAGACGCGCACGGATCGCCGGATTGTTGACCACCTTCACCGCGTGGTCGTAGTTGCGGAAAAAGTTGGCGGTATAGAAAATGTCGAACTCACGGGTACCGGTGTAGGCGCCCTGGTAGAGGTCGAGCGTGCCGACGGCCATGCCTTCGAGCATCGCCTGCTCTCCGCCCAACGTGCCAGCGAACACCGTGCCTTCGATCTCGCCGTTGGTGCGCTTCTTCAACTCTTCGAGCCAAGCACGGGTGAACTTGACACCGACATACTGGTCGTTGGCGGCGCTGCCGCACTTGAGCGACACCTTGGCCTTGGCAGGCTTGGACAGTCCGACCTGGGACACGATGGCGGCGGCGGCAACGGCGCCTCCGAACTGACGACGGGTTAGCTTCATGACGGGTTCCTCCCTGTGGTCACTTTGGCATCACGAACGTGGGTATGGTCAAGGTTAGCATGGGAACGTAGGTGATGAGCGCGAGAACAATCATCAACGTGACGAAATAGGGCAACGCCTCGCGGAATATTTCGAAGACGCCTTGTTTGGAGATCGCCGCCAGCACGAACAGATTGAGGCCGATCGGCGGTGTGATCATGCCGATCATCAGGTTCAGCACCATCACGACGCCGAGGTGCACCGGGTCGATGCCCATGCCGGCGAACAGCGGGAACAAGATCGGCGCCAGAATCAACATGATCGGCAGCAGCTCCATGAACGTGCCGAGCACCAGCATGATGATGTTGGCGAGGCCGAGGAGCACCCACACGTTATCGCTGATCGACAGCATCCACTCCGTGAGAATTTCGCCCATGCGCGCCTGCACCGCGAGCCAGGCGAAAATCTGCGAGGTTGCCACCGTGAGCATGATGACGCCGGAAGCGATCGCCGTCGCGCCGGCCGCTTCGATCACCGCCTTGATCGTGAGCGATCGGTAAACGACGAAGCCCAGGACCAGGGTGTAGGCGACAGCGACCGCAGCGCCTTCCGTCGGGGTAGCGACGCCACCCACGATCGAACCGACGATGATGATCGGAGCCAGCAGGGCGAACAGCCCGTCGAAGGCCGCCGACACCTTCTCCTGACGCGTCGCCCGCGGTTCCACGGGGAAGCCGCGGGCGCGGCAGATCCACCACGTCGTAAGGAACATCGCCACGAACATGATAACGCCGGGAAGAACTCCAGCCAGGAACAGGCGACCGACCGAGACCTCGACGATCGCGCCCAGCAGCACGAAGACGAGCGAGGGCGGAATGATCGGCCCAACCGTCGCTGCCGAAGCGATCACCGCGCTCGAAAACGTCGGAGGAAACCCACGCTTGGTCATCTCGGGGACGAGGACCGTGCCGGTCGCCGCCGCGTCGGCCACCGCGGAACCGGACACGCCCGACATGATGAAATTGGCGGTGACGCCGACGTTGGCGAGTCCGCCCGACCGGTGACCCACCAACACCGAGGCGACCCGTACCATCCGATGCGTGACACCGGAGGCGTTCATGAGTTCGCCGGCAAAGACGAACAACGGGATGGCCAGCAGCACGAAGCTGTTGAGGCCCTCCCGCATCGACTGGGCGAACAACACGAGCGGAATCTCGCGATCCCACCAACCCATTTGGGTCATGAAGATGAACGCGAGGCAGGCCATGGCGATCGCCCACGCGATCTCCATGCCGATGATCGATAGGACGATGACGACGAGGATGAGGACGATGAGGAGCATCAGCGGGCTCGCGCCTTGCGGTACTCGTCGACCGACTTGGCCATCAGGCCCAACTGGTAGAACGCCATCATCACGCAGCCGATCGTGACCGGAATGATCCCGACGACGTTGGGCCAACCGGTCGAGAGCATGTGCGTTCGCATGCCGAGCCGCACCAGCGGCCAGCTGTAGTACGCGATGAGCAGCGCCATGATGATGACGAGCACGTGCATCGTATTCTCGAGCAACAGTCGGCCCGTCGGCGACAACCGTTCGAGCACGAGCGTAACCCGAAGGTTCTGGCCACGCTTGGTGGCCACCGCGCAGGCGATAAATGTCACCCAATAGAACAGGACGCGTGGCACTTCTTCCGACCAGATCGGGGCCGCATTGAAAAAGTAACGGGCGACCACCGTGTAGATGACCAGCCCGGTGATGAGCAGGATCAGCAGCGCAGAAAGGTAGTAGAGGCCGATCTCGGCCCAACGATCCAGTCGCCGCAAGGTCTGCAGCGTCGCGTCCACGTGGTCCCCCCGTCCCCTGTGGCGCCGTTGCCCGGCGCACTGTTTTCTCTTTATCCCCTATCGCCGCGGCATGGGCAACCGGGTCGAGCGCTCAGAACGGCGGGTTGTCGAGCGCCGGTCTGGCAAGGACCACGATGTCGCCCAGGGCTCGTCGCTCGGCGGCGAGCGCGGCATAGTGGGGATCGGCGAGGAATCCTTTGAGGGCCGCCATGCTCGGCCACCGCGAGAGGTGGATCGCCGTGTCGTAGAACGCGCCCTCGAGCGGCCGCAGGCTGTTGGCCGGCGCCACCGCCAGCGTTTCGCCCCCGACTCTGCCGGCGATCGCCTCGATCGTCCCCTGAATGAGGTTGAGCGCACTCTCGTCGCGGACTTTGGCGAACATGATCAGGAACGCCGAGCCCTGGGGTGGGCGCATCGCTGGTAACCGCCCATCCAGCTTGAGAACCGTGAAGGCGCCGCCGCCCTGGCGAATGGTGGCTGCCGCACGGTACTCCGGGCACCACCAGAAGCGTTCGACCAGTTCGGGCGAGTCGAATTGCGCGATCAGCGATCCGCGCGGCGCCCACACGCCTTCGATGACCTCGATCGGCCCACCGTAAGCGATGTAGTGGCCGCCGAACTGCTTGTAGATCGGCGGCAACGCCTTCGAGTACCGGTCGCGCTTATCGTTGTCCCAGAACGCTCCGTTGACGAACAGATAGCCGGCCGGCATGGAAGCCTCCCCTTAGGGCACGAGGACGGAAGCGCCGATGGTTCGGCGCGCTTCGAGGTCGGTGTGGGCACGCGCCGCATCTTTCAACGGGTAGCGTTGGCGTACCTCGACCTTGAGGATTCCCTTGTCGATAGCCGACAGAAGATCGTGGATCGCCTTGTCGCGATCCTCCCTCTTGGCCATGTAGGCGGGCAGCGTCGGGTGGATGAAGTAGCGGTCGAGCGGGATGCGCGCGTATTGCTCCGGCGTCACGTCGCCCGACGGATTGCCGAACAGCACGATCATGCCGAACACCGCCGTCGACTTGATCGACTCGTCCCAGGTCGTGACGCCGACCGCGTCGAAGACGACATTGGCACCGCGTCCACCGGTCAACGCTTTCACCTGATCGGCGAACTTGCCGTCCTTGTAGTTGATGACGTGATCGCAGCCGTGGCTCTTGGCGACCGCGACCTTATCCTCGCTGCTCACGGTGCCGATCACGGTGGCGCCGTAGTGCTTGGCCCATTGACAGGCGATCAGGCCGACACCACCCGCGGCCGCGTGATAGAGCACGACGTGCCCCTTCTTCACCGGGAACGTGCGATGCACGAGATAGTGCGCGGTTGCGCCCTTGAGCATGCTGGTGGCGGCGACTTCGTCGGAGACGCCCTTGGGCAACAGGTAGAGCGCGTCGGCCGGGATCAGTCGCTCCTCGGCGTACGAGCCCTGCGGGCCGAAATAGGCGACACGATCGCCCACCCTGAAGCCCGATACGCCCTGGCCGACGGCGGTGATGACGCCCGCGCCCTCGCCGCCGATCACGCCTGGCAACGGATAGGGCCTCAGGCCCTTGCGCACTTGGGTCTCGGCGAAGTTGAGACCGATCGCAGTGTGCTTGAGCCGCACTTGGCCCGCGGCGGGCTGCCCAACCTCACGATCCTCCCATTTGAAGGAATCGGGCGGGCCCGCTTTGTACAGGACTTGGGCTTTGGTCATGACGTCTTTTTTCCTGAACCTTTCTGATCCTCGCCCCACGCGGGGCGAGCTGCGAACGACGTGAGCGGAGGTATGGCCCTCCCCTCCTCACCCCTCCCCGGTCGGGAGGAATTTGCGCCACCAAACTACAAATTCCGGACCTTCGGCATCACCCGCTGGGAAAACAGCTTCATCCCCTTGAGGATCGCTGCGTCCGGCAGGTTGCCGATCTTCATATTGACGTTGAGCACGCCGTAGCCGAGCTCGGCATGCTGCGCTTTGATCTGTTCGACCACCTCTTCAGGCGTGCCGCACAACATGGTGCCGTTGTCGAGTTGCTCCTGCACCGTCGCACCGAACCTGATGCGCACGTCCTTGAACTCGACCATGTCTTCGGCAGCGTAATAGCGCGTTTTCTGCAACACGAGCCGTTGCGCCGTGCGTACGCCGCCGGTCAGCACCTTCTGGAAATATTGCCGACCGGATTCGAGTTCTTCCTTGGCTTGGCTCGAAGATTCCGCGACGTGGCAAATCATGCCGATCAAGACGTTCTCAGGCTTGGGCTCCCAGCCAGCCGATCGTGCAGCGTCCTTGTAGGCTTCGATTTGTTTCTTGGCGCCCTTGAGGTCGCTGACGGCGGCAATGCCGAGCGTCGCCCCCATCTCGCCCGCCAGTCGCGCCGAAGCCTCGTTCGAACCCGACATGATGATCGGCGGATGCGGACGTTGCCGCGGCCGTGGCCAGATCGAGACGGCACGGAACTGATAGTACTCGCCCTCCCAGCCGAACGGTTCGGGCTCGGTCCACGCTTTACGGATGAGAGCCATCGCCTCGATCAACCGGCCGCGGGATTCGTCGCCTGCGATGTTGTAGGCGACGTACTCGTGCGGGATGCCCCGCAGCATGCCGGCCAGGAGCCGCCCGCCCGACATCACATCCAGCATGGCGTACTCTTCGGCGACTCGGATCGGGTTCACCAACGGGATCAGGTTGCCGACGATCGCCAGTTTCGCCTTCGAGGTTCGCGGGATGAGCGCCGCGCCGATGATGTTCGGGTTCGACATCAGGCCAAACGGGCTCATGTGATGTTCGTTGCAGCCGATCCAGTCGAAGCCGCACTCCTCGGCATAGACCAGCGTGTCGAGATACGTCTTGTAGAGCTCGGTGCCCTTCTCCGGGTCGAACGCTTTGTTGGCCACCGGCCAATCCTGCGGCTCGACGGTCGTGTGCGTGTAGGGCATCAGGTGAAAGAACGCGAACTTCATCGCTACGCCTCCCCAGTGGCCTGAGCCTAGCGGACTGGCGCCCGACGCGCACCTCTGCGCTATGGTGATCGGACGCAATGGAGGACCATGAAACAACCATTGGACCTCACCCCGGCGCTGACGTTCGGTCGGTTGCTCGGGCAACGCCTGCTGCCGCTCGGACGCGCCTGAGCGTCGAAGCCCGCGGCCGCGCGCTTCAGCGATTCAAATAAGGCAGCGGTGCGCCGGGCCGTGGCCAATCGAAGGCGACCAACGTTCCGCTCGAGGAGAGTGTCGCGTAGGCCGTGGTGAGGCCCGGGCCGCCGAAACAGATGTTGGTCGTGGTCGGATCGGGAAGCGGTACCTGCGTGTAGCCGCTGGCATCGGGCGCGATCACGGTGATCGCTCCGGTATGAAGCGTGGCGACACACACGTTGCCCGCCGAATCGACGGCCATCGAATCGAACATCTGGTAGCCGGGCAACCCCAGCAGAAGATCGGCGCCGTGGACCGCGGGCGCGGGTTTGCGCCGGATCTCGCCCGGCGCCACCACGTCCCAGGCCCAGACGCGACCTGTCGGTGTCTCGGCGACGTAAAGGCGATCTTCGTTGGGCGACAGACCAATGCCGTTCGGCATGAACAGCGGCTGGATCACCTCTTTGATCGTGCGCCCGTCGGCCGTGGCGTAGCACACCGCGCCGCGATCCATGTCGCGCGCCCGCGACTTTCCGAGATCGGTGAACCAAAAGCCGCCGTGGGAGTCGAACGCGAGGTCGTTGGGCCCCTTGAGCGGCGCCTGATCGCTACGGGAATACAGCACCTCGACCTTGCCCGTCCTCAGATCGATCCGCTCGATGCGGCCGCCCGAATAGTTCTTGGCCTGGCCCGAAGGCATCGGCCCGCGGCCGGCATGCCGCACCCACTCGAAACCGCCGTTGTTGCACACGTAGCAGGCGCCATCCGGACCGATGGCGGCGCCGTTCGGCCCCCCGCCGGGCGTCGCCACGACCTCCGTGCGACCATCGGGAAGAACGCGCGTCAGGGTCTCGCGGGCGATCTCGACAACCAGGAACGTGCCATCGGGCATGGCGATCGGACCCTCGGGAAACTGGAGCCCGCGGGCGATTTCACGTACCGGCGTCATGGACCCCTCCTTCGAACGGGTTATTGGAGCACAAACCCAGCTCAAACGGCCGCCACAATTTTGCGCCTGATCCGTGCATAAGGTTTGGTGTGACCGAATACGACTACATTCCGACCAAGGGCGTCCCGATCAAGGCCTGGACCCGCGGACTGCCCATCGAACCCCAGGCAATGACCCAGCTGCACAACGTGGCGGCGCTCCCGTTCGTCCATAGCCACGTCGCGGTGATGCCCGACGTGCATTGGGGCAAGGGTGCCACCGTCGGGAGCGTCATCCCATGCAAGGGTGCGATCGTGCCCGCGGCCGTCGGCGTCGATATCGGATGCGGCATGATGGCGATCGAGACCGGGCTGACCTCGCACCAACTTCCCGACGCACTGGCCCCGCTGCGCAGCGCGATCGAGGCCACCGTGCCCCATGGGCGCACGAGCCACGACCCGGCCAAGGACCGCGGCTCCTGGCAGGAGGTCCCGAACGACGTCGCCGGCCACTGGCAGGACGCGTCCTACGCAGACGGCACCCTGCGCCAAGGGCTCGAACGGTTGATCGCGCGTCACCCGGCCCTGGCCCAGGCCAACAGCGTTCATCATCTCGGGACGCTCGGAACCGGCAATCATTTCATCGAGCTCTGCCTCGACGAGCACGATCACCTGTGGATCATGCTCCACTCGGGCTCGCGCGGAATCGGCAACCGCATCGGCAGCTACTTCATCGAGCGTGCCAAACGCGAGGCCGAGCGTTGGCACATCCAGCTTCCCGATCGCGATCTCTCGTGGCTTCCCGAGGGCACGCCGTTGTTCGACGACTACCTGGAGGCGGTGGGCTGGGCGCAGGCCTTCGCCCGCACCAACCGCGACCTGATGATGGCGCGCATCATCGAAACGCTGCGAACCCACCTCACCGACTTCCGGTTGGGGGAAACCGCGATCAATTGCCACCACAACTACGTCGTCGAAGAAGAGCACTTCGGCGCCAAAGTGTGGGTCACCCGCAAGGGGGCGCTGCGGGCGCGGGTGGGCGACCTCGGCATCATTCCGGGGTCGATGGGCGCGCGCTCCTACATCGTCCGTGGCAAGGGCAACCCGGCGTCGTTCCACTCCTGCTCGCATGGCGCTGGTCGGACGATGTCGCGAACCCAGGCTCAGCGGCGCTTCACCGTGGCCGACCATGAGCGCGCGACCGCCGGAGTCGAATGCCGCAAGGACGCGGGCGTAATCGACGAAACGCCGATGGCCTACAAGGACATCGATCAAGTCATCGCGGCGCAGCGCGACCTCGTCGAGGTCGTGCACACGCTGAAACAGATCGTCTGCGTCAAGGGCTGAACGTCACGGCGCTCAGTGCATCAGAGCGACGATGCCGTAGGCGACCGGCGCAGCCACGAGCAAGCCGCCGATCCGGTCCATAACACCGCCGGAGGCAGCCAGCGCGCGGCCGAAGGTCGCGACGTTGGCCGAGCGCTTGAGGGCGGCGGCGAGGGCATCACCGAGCACGACGGCGGCGCCGACGAACAGTGAGCCGAGGACAAAGAGCGCCAGCGGCGCGCCGAGGATCGCGCCGTGCATGAGGATTCCCCCGAGCAGGGCGCCAACGAATGCCGCGATCAGCCCGGCGACGCTGCGCCCGGGCAGCAGACGCGGGGTCACGGGGGCCCGCCCGAACACGAGGTCGCCGAGCGTGCCGAGGAGGTCGGTGAGGATGACGACCAGGAGCAACCAGGCCACGGTCGCGAATCCATCGGCGCGCCCGCGGAGCAGCACCAACAGGCCGAGCGGTACCGCGACGTAGAGAATGCTGAACACCTTGCCGGCGATCGCGGCGAACGTCGCCGCCGAGTCTTCGCGGGTCCGCACGATGCCGGCGGCCGCGGCGCCGAGGAGCGCCACGATCAGCGCTCCGGTCAGGCCGCGTCCCCCGGCGACGAGCGCCGCGAGTACGATCGCGGCGGCCGCGATCGAGGAAAGCCGGCCGTCGGCGGCCAACGCTGCCGAACGCGCGACCGCGGCCACTTCCCGCGCCGCCTGCCAGCCGAGCACCGCGAGGGCTGCGCCGAGCAACAACAGCCCGAAGCCCGTACCCGACAAGAACAAGAATGCCGCCAGGACCCAGACAGCGAAGCGCGGCCACAACGACACCAACACCGCGCGTCGCGCCTCAGCCATGGGCAGCCATTTCTTGACGCCAACGATGATGAAACCGCACGCGAGCAGGGCCGCGACGTAGCGCAACGTCACGTCGATGGCATCGGTGGGAAACTCGTCGGTCATGGGCTTCCTAGGGACGTCAGCATAACCAACCTGTGGCGGCAGCCCAAACCTCGCCACCCGCGCCCATGCTAGGCTAAGGCCCGAGCAGCGAGGGAGCGCGCGATGGCGAGCAACGCAGCGATGGCGGGACGCGTCGTGGTGGTGGCGCCCGACGGCGGCCAATCGTTCTGGCAACCACGGCCGGCCAACGGTTTCATCGAGGTGGGCCTGTCGCCTGCGCTCACCGGCTTTGACGGTTTCGTCCAGGGCTTTCAGACGATCGCACCGCATTCGCACATTCGCGAACATCTGCACACCGACCTCGTCGAGATGTTGGTGTGCATCGAGGGTGCGGGCCGGTTGGTGTATGACGGCCAAGAGCGCGCCTTCGCGCCCCGCACCGCATGCCTGATCGGCCCCGGAGTCCGCCATTCGGTGGTCAACGATGCCGACCAGCCGCTCACCATGCTGTGGCTCCAGACCCCGCCCGGCGCCGAGAAGTTCTTCGACCAGGTGGGACGGCCCCGTCGGCCGGGAGAGCCCGCACCTTCGCCCTTCGAGCGACCGACCGACTCGAGTGCGCTCGCCGCGGCCTCAGGGCTCACCTATTTCGGCGGCGACCGCTGAATGGCGCTGGAGAAGAAATCCGTCACCGTCAGTGGCGAGCCGTTTCATTACCTCGAAGCGGGCGCCGGCCCTGCGCTCCTGCTCGTGCCGGGATTGGGCGGCGATGCTGTGTTCTGGACCGAGCAATTGGCTTTGCTCAGCCCGCATTTTCGCACCTATGCCCTCGATCACCGCGGTTGCGGTGCCAACCCGCGGACACGCCAACCAGTGACGCTCGACTCGATCGTCGCCGACGTTGTCGCCTTTATGACAGCGGCCGGTCTGAACCAGGTGCTCTACGCCGGCCATTCGGCTGGCGGCGCCATTGGCCAGATGATCGCGCGCCGCCACCCCGAGCGCCTGCGCGCCCTGGTCTTGAGTTCGACGTGGGCAGGACCCGATCCCTATATCGATCGTACGTTCGCGACGCGGCTTGCGTTGTTGCGCGCCGCCGGCTTCAACGCCTACCGCCATGCCGTCAACAACGTGCTCTATCCGCCGTGGTGGGTGAGCCGTCACGCCGAGCAACTCGCGGCGGCCGAGCGCCTACCCGCCAACGTCGACGACCAATGGATTCTGGAGCAGCGCATCGCCGCATTCATGAGTTTCGACGGCCGGGCGCACCTCCGCGATATCCATTGCCCAACGTTCGTTATCGGGGCGGCCGATGACATGGTGACGCCAATCCACTACCAGGAGGAGTTGGCGGCCGGCATTGCCGGCGCCCGGTTCGTTCGCCTGCCCACCGGCGGACACACAGCCCCGCGGGTGTGCGCCGCAGAGTACGCCCAGCATGTCGTCGGGTTTCTCCGCGGGTTCGCGTCTTAGTCTGGTGGCGCCCTAGGGCGCCACGGCGAACGGCCGTACCCGTCGCAGCAATTCATCGGCGGTCTGCACGCCACTCGCTTCGATGGGCAGGCCAGCCGACGCGAGCGCCCGAACGGTCCACGTGTTGCAGGTGTTGAACAGGTGAAACGCACCGGTCGCTGGGTAGAAGGCGCTGAAGCTGTAAAGCCCCTTGGCGCTCGAGGCGACGCGCGCCGCGCCATCGCGCTGGAAACTGTCGGCGAGATAGCCAACCAGCTTCGCGAATTGCTCGGAATCGAGATCAAGCCGGAGCACCGTGACCTTGACGAAGACCTCGCTCGGATGAGCAGGCAACCCGGACATGTGTAGCACCGCCGGTCCCGGTAGCACCGTGCCGAGCGCTAGCCCCAGGGTCGGGCGCGGTGCCGGGTAGTAGTCGGCGTCGCCCCAGCCGAACTCGTAGAAAGCAGCCTCCGGGAAATCCTCGGTCTCCGGGATCGCGTTTCCCGGTAGGTCGTCCCGGGCGATGACAATGCCGCTATGCCAACCGTTGGTGGTCACCAACACCTGACGTGTGCCCTGAGCAAGGAGGGGCGACGAAGCGAAGAGGAACGCGAGCCAGAGGAGCGTCGCCGGGAAGCGCATGGTCATCATCGCGCGTACTCCGATTCTGGGAACCATGATGACCGCCCAGGGGATCGTCAACGGCGGTCGTTCTCCGCGAGGTCGCCTAGCGCGGAGGCGGCCCGGCCGGCCGACCGCCACCGGGCGGCGGACCGGGTGGACGCTGACCGTTCGGCGGGCCGCCGCCAGCACCCCCGCCGCCTGCAAAAAGCGTGCGATCGACCGCGCCACGAAAACAGCCGAGCGTGTAGGGGTATTCACGCGTGAAGTGGTAGTGGTAGATCGTCACGCGACGCCCGTCCCACGGCACCTCGTGGACGTGTCCATGGCAGGCATCGAGTGCGGCGTTGCCGACCTCCTTCCCGTCGTCGCCGACGGGCCCGAAAATCCCGAAACCATCGAGCGCGTAACCGAGGAGTGCACTGTGCCGTCCGGCCTTGCCCTCGCGATCGTCGAGACAGGGCGACAGATCGTGGTAGTGATACTGCCCGGAACGCTCGGGATGGCCTCCGCAGGCGTCTTGAATCTCGTAGGCCGGGGCGTCCCGCCCAAGCCCGTCGAGCGCGTTGTAAATCGCGACGCCCGAGAGCGCGATTCCGATCTGGCCCATCGGTACGCACGTGGGGTGAGCGGCGGGCACGGGCTGCGCCGGCAGGCGCCAAACGATTCCCTGTTCACGGATAGTGTTCGGGTTGCGGTCATAGGCGTACGCCGGGTCGTCGGCCCGCACCGGAAATTGCCCTGACGCATGGTTCGGCAGGTTGTTGGCGCGGATGACGCGATCCCGCCCTTCGACCGCGATCGAGAACCGCGCGTTGGGCCATGGGACGTTGCCGCGCACGGCGATCTTTTCGCCGGCGAACCAGAAGCCTTCGCGCACCCAGGGCCCGACCCGCTGGGCCCCCCCACCGCCAAAGCGAGTCTCACAGACGAAAACGTGGCCGACCCGCGGCTCGCGCGCGATCTTGCCATCGCCAATGGGAAGCCCGTCGTGGGCGATGGCCGCGCTCCCCGCCCAAAGGCCGGCAACAAGACCGAGCCCTATTGCCAATCTGTTCATGGTTGTCCCCCTTGTTTATCACGGGCCGGAGAGCGCAATCCGTCGCCCGACTGGGTTATGCTGGTGGCAACGACGAGGTAGCCATGGCCCGAATCGCGCCCGACAAGTTTCCCGATCCCGACCTCGATCTCGCCCCCGGCAAGGGCGAGCGCTGGGCGGTGTTCGCCGGTGGCTGCTTCTGGTGCGTCGAGGCGGTCTACCGCGAACTCGACGGCGTGATCGAGGTGGTCTCGGGCTACGCCGGCGACGATGAAGCCACAGCCAACTACGATGCGGTGTGTTCGGGCGAGACCGATCACGCCGAAGTGGTGCAGATCAAGTACGACGCCGCGCGCGTGAGCTTTGGGCAACTGCTCAAGATCTTCTTTGCGGTTGCCCATGATCCGACCCAGCTCAATCGCCAGGGCAATGACGTGGGTACGCAGTACCGTTCGGCGATTTTCTATGCCGACAAGGAACAGAAACGCGTTGCAGAGGCCTATATCCGGCAATTGGACGCGGCCAAGGTGTTCGGCGCGCCGATCGTCACCACCCTCGAACCGTTGGAGAAGTTCTTCGTCGGCGAGGACTACCACCAGAACTACGCGGCGCTCCACCCCTACCAGCCCTACATCGCCTACACGGCCGCGCCCAAGGTGCTGAAACTGCGCAAACACTTCGCTGACCGCCTGAAGCTGGCGCGCAAACGGGCCTGAATCAGCGCTCGTCCTTGTTCACGACGAAGCGGCGACGTATCGCTCTCAAACCGCGGCGGGTGTCCGCGCAAGTGGCCCGACAACTACGCAAACGCCCGAGAGGCTCCACAAACGCTCAATCGTCCTGCCCACCCGTCGCCTCATTGCGTCCTCCGGCTCGTTTGCAAGCCCGCGTCAGCGCTCGTCCCGGAACTCAACGTCATGGCGATAGTAGAAGCCTCTTTGCTTGTCCTCGTCTTCGGCACGATCGGGCAGTCGCATCCGAGCATGTTCCAAGAGGCGACTGAGATGAACTGGATCCGCCGCCGCAACAATCGGCGCCAGGGCAGCCTCGAATGCCGGGAGGGCATCGCAGTAGGCCGAAACCAGGGCCATGTAGTACAGCATCGACGCCCATCCACCCGGGCGGTCGGTGTCCCAATCCCTGGTCAGCGGTTCAGCCGCTTCGGAGTCGCGAACCCACTGTGGCCATTGGATGGATTCTTTGAGCGGTTGCTCGCAGGTCGCTTGGCGATTCACCACGAAGATGCCGAACCGGACTTCGAGGTGAAGTCGAAGGGCAGGCGAGCAGGCGTGGCATAGGACGAACTCCCAGTGGTCATAAATGTCGTAGAAGGTTCCGCCCTCGTATTCCATCGCCTCTCCGAGATGGTGCAGACGGCCGTCCTTCTCGAGGAACACATGCATGGCTTCTTCGCGCCACGCGTTGCCCCCATTTTGGCCCCGCACCATCAAAAAACCGTCTTGCCAAACGACAGCCTTCATCGTCTGCGCCCAGAGACTTTCGCGTGAAGTGTCTCCGTAGAATCTCGTCTCAATCCTCGCCGTGCGCCGACCAAGCGACACGCTGATCCAGCCAAAGTCGGAATCGTCGACCGTACGGGGCGGCCCGATCGTGAATGGGCCGAGGCGGTAGGTTTCACCCCCAGGCTGCGCCGTCGCCAGCCCGGACCACTCGACCGGAAGCAGCACGAACCCTGCGGCGAGGGCGGCGAAGAAAAGTCTGCGCGTCAGGAGAACGCCTGCCAACACCCCCCGGAGTCTGCGCCGCATGGTCCTCTCCCTTCGACGAAGGCCAAAGGAAAACACGGCTCTGCGGCCGAATTGCGGCCCCCGGCCGGGCCGAGGCGCCCGCTAGCGCTTGAACAGCCCCATCAGCGTCGCCCTGCCGATCGTCATGAAGTGGAGCTGAAAGCCGATCTGCGCCGCCGGCGTGTCGGCCGTCACCTGCACCTTGCCTTTGACCGCGTGCAAGGCAAACAGGTAACGGTGCGGGTGGTCGCCTTCGGGCGGACACGGGCCGCCATACCCGGGCTTGCCGAAGTCCGTGCGCGTTTCGATGGCGCCCGCCGGCAGCTTGCCGCCCATGCCGATCCCCGCCGGCAGCGCCCGGCAATCGGCCGGCAGGTTGCACACCAGCCAATGCCAAAAGCCCGAGCCGGTCGGTGCATCGGGGTCGTACATGGTGAGCGTGAAGGATTCCGTGCCGGCCGGCGGATTCTCCCACGACAGCGCGGGCGAGCGGTTGCCGCCCAGACAGCCGAAGCCATAGGCCGCGCTCAGGATGTGATCCGACTTGAGGAACTCGCCATCCTTCAGATCCGAACTCAGCAGACGAAACGCCACGACGCTCTCCTCCTGTTTATATCTTCCGTTGCGACGGCGGCGATGATAACCAAGTTCGGAGAACGCGCGGGGGCGACTCCGGCGCCGGACCCGCCAACGTGACCGTCGTCACGCGAATCTGTGTCCTTCACGCAACATGACTCGAACGATTTTTTCGGGTCGGCCCCTGACCCAAATTTTTTCTTGAATCGAAATCCGAATCACCCCATTAGGGACAATTAGACGCTAATCGCACGTGCCCGTGGCCTATTAGTTGGTCAAGCAACGACGTCAACGCGTCCTTTTCGGGAGAGCTGGTCACCGTGGGCCAGCACCTTAAGGGAAGTGGATCGATGACCGGGCATAGTCCTGCGCCCATCCCACGCCACGACAGGTAGATGACGATCGGCCGAAAACGCCGCGGTCGCCACTCGTCGGGGCCTCGATTCCGCATGTTTTTGAATGGGTTCTCCCTGGTCTCTACCAAGGGATCGGAAGACCTGCGCCTAAAGCGACGCCGCGCGGATGCGACGGCAGGTGGTGATCCGTAACGATGTCCAAGTTCAAGAAGCACGTGTCCTATCCCGGCCGCCTCGTCATGGTCGGCTTCGGGTCCATCGGCCAGGGGGTTCTCCCGCTCCTCCTTCGCCACGTCGAAATGCCGCGGGAACACATCGTCATCGTCACGGCCGAGGAGCGCGGTCGCGAGGTTGCGGCCGAATTCGGCGTCGACTTCCGCCAGGTCGCGCTCGTCCAGGGCAACTACCGCCAGGTGCTGGAGCCGTTGCTGCGCAAGGGCGACTTCCTGCTCAACCTCTCGGTCGAGGTCGAGACCGTCGCGCTCGTCCACCTCGCCCAGGAGAAGGGTGCCTTCTACCTCGACACCTGCATCGAGCCGTGGGCGGGCGGCTACACCGACCCCGGCCTCACGCCCTCGCAGCGCTCGAACTACGCCCTCCGCGAACGTGCCTTGACCCTGGTGCCGAAGTACGCCGGCGGCCCGACCGCCGTGCTCACCCACGGCGCCAACCCGGGTCTCGTCTCGCACTTCGTCAAGGAAGCCCTGCTCGAGCTCGCCGCGACCACCAAGCCCGGCGCCCGCGCCCCGCGCGATCGCATCGGTTGGGCGCTCCTGGCGCGCGACCTCGACGTGCGCGTGATCCACATCGCCGAACGCGACACCCAGGTGGCGAACCAGTCGAAGCGGCCGGGCGAGTTCGTCAACACCTGGTCGATCGACGGCTTCGTCTCGGAGGGCTCGCAGCCCGCCGAACTCGGCTGGGGCAGCCACGAGCGACACTTCCCGCAAGACGGCAAGCGCCACGAGTTCGGTTGCGACGCGGCGATCTATCTCATGCGCCCGGGCGCATCCACGCGCGTGCGCACCTGGACGCCGCTCGAAGGGCCGTTCCACGGCTTTCTCGTGACCCACAACGAAGCGATCTCGATCGCCGACTACTACACCTTGGCCGAAGGCGGCACCGTGCGCTATCGGCCGACCGTGCACTACGCCTATCACCCGTGCGACGACGCCGTGCTGTCGCTCCACGAGCTCGCCGGCAAGAACTGGTCGCTGCAATCCGAAAAGCGCCTGATGATGCGCGAGATCACGCGCGGCCTCGACGAGCTGGGTGTCCTGCTGATGGGCCCCAAGCATTCGAGCTACTGGTACGGCTCGCGGCTGTCGATCGAAGAAGCCCGCACGCTCGTGCCGCACAACAACGCCACCAGCCTGCAGGTCACCGCGGGCGTGCTGGCCGGCGTCATCTGGGCGATCGAGAACCCCGCGGCCGGCATCATCGAGCCCGACCAGATGGATCATGCGCGCGTCATGGAAATCGCCCGCCCCTACTTGGGCGAAGTCGTGGGCGTGCGCTCCGACTGGTCGCCGCTGGTCGACCGCGGCCGCCTCTTCCCCGAAGAGGTCGACCCGACCGACCCCTGGCAGTTCAAGAATTTTCGCGTCGCCTGACCACGTAGAGGAGTACCGACAGGATGACCAAGAAGATCGACCGATTTCTCGCCGAGCGACAACCGCGCACGCCGTGCCTGGTGATCGACCTCGACGTGATCGCCGACAACTATCGGAAGCTTCGCACCGCGGTGCCGCGGGCGGCGATCTACTACGCCGTCAAAGCCAACCCGGCGCCCGAGATCCTCACGGTGCTGGAAGGCCTGGGGTCGAGCTTCGACACCGCCAGCGTCAACGAGATCGACATGGTGCTGGCGACCGGCGCTTCGGCCGACCGCATCTCCTACGGCAACACGATCAAGAAGAAGGCCGACATCGCGGCGGCGTTCAGCCGCGGCGTGAAACTCTATGCGCTCGACTCCGAGCCCGAGCTCAACAAGATCGCCGATGCCGCGCCGGGCTCCAAGGTGTTCTGCCGCATTCTGACCTCGGGCGCCAACGCCGATTGGCCGTTGTCGCGCAAGTTCGGCTGCGACGTCGCCATGGCCAAGAAACTGCTTATCGCTGCCGCCCAGCGCGGCGTCATCCCGATCGGCGTGTCGTTCCACGTCGGTTCGCAGCAGCGCGACCCGGGCCAGTGGGACGCTGCCGTCGGCCAGGCCGCTTGGCTGTTCAGCGAATGCGAAAACGCAGGCGTGACGCTCTCGATGCTCAACATCGGCGGCGGCTTCCCGACGCGCTATCGGCGCTCGATTCCGACGATGCCCGAGTACGGCGCCTCGATCGAGGAGTCGTTGCACAAGCACTTCGGCAACCGCATCCCCGACATCATCGTCGAGCCGGGCCGCCAGATGGTGGGTTCGGCAGGCGTGATCCAGAGCGAGGTCGTCTTGATATCGAAGAAGTCGGATCGCGACACCAAGCGCTGGGTCTACCTCGACGTCGGCAAGTTCGGCGGCTTGGCCGAAACCATGGACGAGTCGATCCAGTACCCGATCACGACCTCGCGCAAAGGCACGCCGCGCTCGGTGATCCTGGCCGGCCCGACCTGCGACTCGATGGACATTCTCTACGAAAAGGCGGACTACCGCCTGCCCGAGGACTTGGAGATCGGCGACAAGATCGAGATTCGCGCCTGCGGCGCCTACACCTCGACCTACGCCTCGGTCGCTTTCAACGGCTTCGAACCGTTGAAGACCTACTGCATCTAGGCTTCCTCACCCGGCCCACGCCCCTCACCCGGCCCTACGGGCCACCCTCTCCCGCTCCGCGGGAGAGGGTGGAGCGCCGAAGGCGCGAGGGTGAGGGCCTGCTTCAGCACGACCTTGCCCCGTGATAGGTTCCGCCCGCGTTGCGGGGCGACGGGAAGCGTCCCAGGGAGTGGCGGGTTGGCGGGGTCGGACGACTGGCTGCGGGCGATGCCCAAGGTGGAGCTTCATTGCCACCTGATCGGGGCGATGCGCGCCTCGACTTGGCGTGAACTCGCACACAAGAACGGAATCGCCTTGCCCGCCGACCCCGAGTTGATCTACGCGAACATGAATTCCAGGCCGGCCGACCCGGCGGCCTACGCCCACGCCGTTGTCTCCATGGCGCCCGATCCGGACGAGGTCTATCCCGATCCGTCGTTCAGCCTGCTCACGATCTACGACACCGCGGCGCGATCGGTCGTGACCGACGACGACTTCGTCCGCCTGGGCTACGAGATCGCCGAGGATGCGGCGCGAGAGAGCAACGTACGCTATCTCGAACTGTTCTACGACCCGACGACGTTTTTCCCGCAGGGCGTCTCCTTCGCCACGATCACGGACGGCCTCATCGAGGGCTTCCGGGCGGCGGAGCGAGCCTATGGCATTCGCTCGCGCCTGATCGCCGCGATCAACCGCGCCGAATCGGCGGCGCTCGCGCGCGAACTCCTGGAGATCGTCATCGCCGAGCGTCGCGACGAGATCCTCGGCATCGGCCTCGACAACCTGGAGACCGCGGGGCCACCAGAGAAGTTCGCCGAGGCCTTCGCGATGGCCCGGCGCGCCGGCCTGAAACGGACGGCCCATACCGCCGAACACGATCCGCACGCCCGCAACATCGTCACCTGTCTCGACGTACTCGCCTGCGATCGTCTGGACCACGGCTACTTCATCCTGCACGACCCCGCCGTCGTCGCACGGTGTCGCGACGCCGGCATCCATTTCACCTGTTCGTTCACCACCTCGCGCCGGTCATGGCGCGCGTGGCGGCGACGCTCGATCAAGGCGATGCACGAGGCGGGGCTGCGTTTGGTGCTGGGCGCCGACGACCCGACGATGTTCCCGACGACGCTTGCCCGCGAATTTGCGATCGGCCGTGACAAGGTCGGGTTCAGCGACCAAACGCTCACGCAGATCGCGCTCAACGGCATCGACGCCTCCTGGCTCGATCCCGGGGAAAAACAGTCGCTGCGCCGGGAATTCACCCGCGAGATCGCCCGATCGAGGGCCACCAAGGAGACCGTATGACCCACCGCTCGTTCCTCCGCCGTTTGCTGACCGGCACCGTGCTCGCCGGCACGACCCTCCTCGCCGCAACGAACCTGTCCGCCCAGACGCGGGGCGGGACCGCCGTCATCGTCATCGACTCGGACCCCGAAACGCTGAACGCGGCCATCACCACCGGCAACGCGCCAGGCGATATCGGGGCCAAGCTGTTCGAGGGCCTGGTGTGGGTCGACCCCGACTACAAGCCGCAGCCCTCGCTCGCTACGCAGTGGACGGTGAGTCAGGATCAGAAGACCTACACGTTCACCCTGCGCCGCGGCGTCAAATGGCACGACGGTCGGGACTTCTCGAGCGCCGACGTCAAGTTCACCTACGACGAGGCGCTGGCCAAGCTCCATCCGCGAACCCAGACGACGCTACGCCGCTTGGCGCCCGAGATCGAGACGCCCGATGCCAACACCGTGGTCTTCAAGCTGAAGGAGACCTACGCGCCGTTCATCAACATCCAGACGCCCTTCGAGGCGCCGATGATTCCGCGTCACGTCTACGCCGGCAGCGACATCAAGGCCAACACGGCCAACGAGAAACCGATCGGCACCGGTCCGTTCAAGTTCGCGGAATGGAACCGCGGCCAGGCGGTGCGCCTGGTGCGCAACGACGCCTACTGGGAAGCGGGCAAACCCTACCTCGACGCGCTGGTCTTCCAGATCATCCCGCAGGGTCCCAACCGCTCGACGGCGCTCGAAACCGGCGAGGTCGACTTCCTCTACCAGTTCTACGTCTCGCGCCCCGACGTCAAACGCCTGGCCGACAACAACCGCATCCAGGCCAAGCGCGGCTCGGCGACGCCGGCCGTGTACTTCTTGATGATGAACACCGCCCGGCCGGCGTTGGCCACCAAGGAGGCGCGCCAAGCGCTGGCCACGGCGATCAATCGCGACCTGCAGGTGGCCCAGGCCATGGACGGCCACGCCCGACCTGGCTACGGCGCGTTCGGTGACGGTTTCCCGTGGCTCGTGAATGCCGATGCGGCCTACGCCAAGAAGTACCCGCTCGATCCGAGCAAGGCCAAGGCGCTGCTCGATCAGGCCAAGGTCGCGCCGAACACGACGCTGAACCTGGTGTTCGACCCGGCGCGGCCGATGTTCAACGCCGGCGGCCAGATCATTCGCGACAACCTGCGCCAGGTCGGCCTCAACGTGAACCTGGTGCCGCTCGAACGATCGGTCATGATCCAGAAGGTCTTCACCGAACGCGACTTCGATCTCACGTTGCAGTCGTTCTCCTCGAGCGGCGATCCCTCGATCGGCTACCACCGCATCTACCTCACGAACGAGACGCGGGCGCAATTCCTCAACGCCAGCGGCTATTCCAACAAGGCGGTGGACGACCTCCTGGGCCAGGCCGCGACGGCGGCCGATCAGGCGACGCGCGCGCGGCTCTATCGCGAAGCGCAGGGCATCCTCAACGAAGACGTTCCAACCCTCGTGCTCTACGACGAGGTCGGCACCGACCTCGCCTCGCGCAAGTTGAACGGCCTGTGGAAGGGCGTCGACGGCCGCGATCGCTGGAGCGAGGTGTGGATGACCCGCTGATCCGGCGGGTCGTTCCCGGGACGTGGGGCCGCACGAACTCGCACTGCTGACGCTGCGACGCCTGGTGGCGGCGATTCCGCTCGTCATCGGCGTCGTCGTCGTCAACTTCACGCTGATCCAGCTCGCCCCGGGCGACCCGACGACGGCGCTGATCGGCGACTACCCGGCGCCGCCAGGTTACGTCGAACAGGTACGGGCCGAATTCGGCCTGGACCGCCCGATCCCCGAGCAACTCGGCCGGTACCTCTGGCAGGTCGGGCACGGCAACCTCGGGTATTCGTTCGCGCATCGCAAGGACGTGGGCGAACTCATCCTCGAGCGCCTGCCAGCGACGCTGCGCCTCATGCTGACCGCGCTCGCGATCGCCATCGTGCTCGGCGTCGGCCTCGGCATCCTCGCCGCCCGTCGTCGCGATTCGCCCCTCGACCACGGCACGCGGCTGTTCTCGATGACCGGCTATTCGGTGCCCGAGTTCTGGCTCGGTCAGATACTCATTCTGGTGTTCGCCCTCGGCCTCGACCTGTTGCCCTCGCAGGGCGCCCGCTCGCTGCGCGCCCCGCCAGAGGGCTTTGCTGCGTTCCTCGACGGGCTCCGCTATCTGGCGCTGCCCGCCTTCGCGCTCTCGCTGCGCTACATCGCGCTCATCTCACGGATCACACGCGCCAGCCTGCTCGAAGTGATGAACGCCGACTACATCCTGGCATCCCGCGCCCGCGGCGCCCGCGAACGGACGGTGCTGCTCGCGCATGCCCTGCGCAACGCTGCGCCACCGATCGTCACCGCGATCGCCTATGATTTCGGGTTCGTCCTCGCCGGCTCGGCGCTGATCGAGACCGTGTTCGGCTGGCCCGGCATCGGCCGCCTGCTGTTCGAATCGATCACCCGACGCGACTACCCGGTGATGACGGCGATCCTCCTGTTCGTGTCGCTCGGCGTCGTGCTCGCCAACCTGATCGCCGACCTGTTTCATGCCGCGCTCGACCCGCGGGTGCGCCGCCCATGACCGGATTGGCCCTCGCCCCGCGCAACACCCTGTGGTCGCGCCTGCGTCGGCGCCCCGGTGCGACGCTGGCCATGGCAGCGATCGCGATCAGCGTGTTGGTGGCGATCGCCGCACCGCTCCTCGCGCTACGCGACCCCTTCAGCGGCAGCGCCGCCTCCCTGTTGCCGCCATTGTCGCCCGGCCATCCGCTCGGCACCGACCACCTCGGGCGCGATCTGTGGTCGCAGCTCGTCTATGGCGCCCGCGTCTCGCTCGCGGTCGGCATCCTGGCTGCCGCGAGCGCCGTCCTGATCGGCACCGCGATCGGTGCCATCGCCGGCTACGTCGGCGGCGTGCTCGACAACGCCCTGATGCGGCTGGCCGAGTTCTTCCAGACCCTGCCCCGCTTCGTGCTCGCCATCGTCACCATCGCGTTCTTCGGTTCGAGCGTCCTTCACGTCATCATCGTGATCGCGATCCTGTCCTGGCCGCAGACCGCGCGTTTGGTTCGGGCGGGCGTCATCACGCTGCGATCGGCCGCGTTCGTCGAGGCGGCCAGGCTCGGCGGCAAGAGCGACACCGCGATCGTCGTGCGCGAGATTCTGCCCAACGTCATCGCGCCCATCGTCGTTACCGGCTCGCTCGACGTCGCGGCTGCGATCCTGCTCGAGGCCGGGCTCGGATTCTTCGGCCTGGGAGACCCGAACCTCGTGTCCTGGGGCGGCATGCTCAACCAGGCGCAGCAGTATCTGCGTCAAGCCTGGTGGATGTCAGTGTTCCCCGGACTGGCGATCACGGTCGTGGTGCTTGCCTTCAATCTGCTGGGGGATGCGCTCAACGACGCCCTCAACCCGCGGCTGCGCGACGCGCCATGACCGAACCCCTGCTCGACGTGCGTGATCTTCGCGTCTCGCTCCGGCGATCGGGCCGCGAGGTCAGCGTCGTCGATGGGGTGTCGCTCGCGATCGCACCGGGGGAGTTCGTCGGTCTCGTGGGCGAATCGGGCTGCGGCAAATCGATGACGGCCTTCGGCCTCGTCAATCTGTTCCCAACGCCCGCGGCACACCTGGCCGGCGGCACCGTGACGTTCCATGGCGGTCGCCGGCTCGATGGTCTGCCGCCCGCCGCGATGCGGCGGATTCGCGGGGCCGAGATCGGCATGGTGTTCCAGGACCCGAACACGTACCTGGATCCTCTGCTACCCATCGGGCATCAGATCGCCGAGGCTTTGCGCGAGCATGATTTTGCGGGCGACGTCGACGCCCGAGTCCTCGAGCTTCTGACCCTGATGGAGATTCCCGATCCTGCCTTAGCCGTCCGGCGTTTTCCCCATGAGCTCTCGGGCGGCCAACGCCAGCGGGCATTGATCGCCGCGGCGCTCGCGATGAACCCGAAGCTCCTGATCGCCGACGAGCCGACCACCGCGCTCGATGTCACGATCCAGGCCGCGATCCTCGATCTGCTGCGACGCCTGCGCCGCCAGTTGGGCATCGGCGTCCTCCTGATCACGCACGATCTGGGCGTGATCGCCGAAACCTGCGATCGGGTCTACGTCATGTACGCCGGGCGGATCGTCGAGAGCAACACGACCGCGAGCCTGTTCGCCACCCCGCGCCATCCCTACAGCCAGGGCTTGATCAAGGCGACGTTGCGCCCCGACCGGCGCGAGGCGCTGTTCTCGATCCCGGGTCAGGTGCCCTCGCCGGATTCGCCCCCCGCCGGCTGCCGCTTCCATCCGCGTTGTCCGATCGCGATCGCCAAGTGCATGGGGCAAAGCCCCGAACTCGTGTCCTACGATAGCGGATCCGTGGCCTGCCATCGCGCCCACGATCCGGCGGCCAGGACGACCTGGAGTGCGTCGGCCGCATGAACGCCTCCGTAATCGCGGCCCACGACCTTCAGCATGTGTTTGCGATGCGCACCGGCCTCTTCGCGCGGCGGCCGCTCTATGCGCTCGACGGCGTGTCGCTCGACCTCGGTCGCAACGAGACCATCGCGCTCGTGGGCGAGTCGGGCTCGGGCAAGACGACGCTCGGCCGCCTGCTCGTGGGTCTCCAGACCCCGAGCCGGGGGCAGGTCACCTACCGCGGCCAGGACCTCGCCGCGTTGCGCGGCGAAGCCTGGCGCGCGTTCCGCCGCGCGGCACAGGTCGTGTTCCAGGATCCCGCGGCCTCGCTCAACCCCAGGCGCAGCGTTGCATCGGCCGTTGCCACCGGCCTCGAAGGCCATCTCGGTCTCAGGGGCACCGCCCTGTACACCCGGGTCGACGAACTCCTGGAGAACGTCGGGATGCCGCCGGCGCAGTACCGCGATCGCCTGCCGCACGAGTTGTCGGGCGGCCAGCGCCAGCGCGTGGCGATCGCACGCGCCATCGCCGTCGACCCCGAAGTCCTGATCGCCGACGAACCGGTCTCGGCCCTCGATGTCTCGGTGCGGGCGCACATCCTGCGCCTACTGCAACGCCTCCAACACGAACGCGGATTGGCGTGTCTCCTGATCACGCACGATCTCGGCGTCGCCCGAGCCATCGCTGACCGCGTCGTGGTCCTGTATCTGGGCCGCATCGTCGAACAGGGCCCGGCCGAAACGCTGCTCGATCGACCGCGCCATCCCTATACCCGCTCGTTGCTCGACGCGAGTCCGCGCCCCGATCCCGCGCGGGCGCGCGAACCGCAGGCGCCGCGCGGCGAGATCCCCTCGGCCGTGAACCGGCCCACCGGATGCCACTTCCACCCGCGCTGTCCCCACGCCGTCGATCGCTGCCGGGAGGAAACTCCCAACTTGCGGTCTTTCGATGACGGACGGCTCGCGGCGTGCCACCGTGCCGAAGAACTGTAAGGGGGGCGAAGATGTGGCAGCGCGATACCGGGTGGCAGGAGGCGGTGATCTCGGTCGGCGATCTTGGCCGCTGGATCGAGGCCTTCGCCGCCCTCGGGGACTGGACGGTGCAACATCGCGGCGCCGCCGATCGGCGCCTGCTCGCCCACTGGCAACTCGGTTCAGGCGCCACGGCCGAGGAGGCCGTGTTGCGGGCGCCGGGCGATGAACCGCGCTGGATCAGGCTGGTTCGCTTCGACGGCGTGGCCCGCACCACGATGCGTGGTGGCGCCCAGGCGTGGGACACCGGCGGAATTTTCTCGCTGCTCATCCGGACACGGGCGATCGAGACCGTGCTGGCCAAGGCCTACGAAATCGGCTGGAACTCGTTCAACGACATCGACGTGATGCGCTTCTCGACGCACGTCAATCGCAACGTCGTCCTGCGCGCGCCCGACGGCGTATGCTTCGGACTCTACGAGGCGGAAAAACCGGCGCCCGGCACCCAGATGTTCGGCATGCCGTTCACCGCCCAGATGATGGTGCGCGACTCGCGAGCATCCCGTGCGTTCTTCGTCGACAAACTCGGCTGGGGCACCTGGTACGACGGGGAGGCCACATTGGCCATCAACCAGTTCAACATGCCCGCCAACTACGCCGGGCGGGTGCCCAAGAACGTCGTGCTCGCCCATGCCAGACCAGAGGCCTACGGCCAGGTCGAGATCGTGCAGTGGCGGATTTTCACTGGCCGTGATCTCGCGTCGCGCTGCCGTCCGCCCAATCGCGGCCACTTGGCGATTCGCTGGGCGGTCGATTCCGATGTGGCGGCGGCGATCCGGCATCGTTCCGAGGTGCTTTCAGGACCAACCTCCGTCGCCCTGGCTCCGTTCGGCGAGGCGCGCCTGACGACCGTCTCGAGCCCCGCCGGCGCGCTGATCGAGTTGATCGAGGCTTGATGCGAGCAACGATGTTTTCTTGCCCCGGCGCCCCCGCGACCCACTAGGATGACGACGACGCAGACGGGCTCCGCCCGGATGCGGCATCACGGTTGGTCATGGCTCATCCTGCGTTGGGCGGCATCGGCCGCGCGTTTTCGAACCGCAATTATCGCGTCTTCACGGTGGGTTCGGCCCTGTCGCAGATCGGCGGCTGGGTGCAGCGCGCTGCCGCCGGCTGGCTCGCGTGGGAGATCACGCACGACCCGTTCTGGGTCGGGATCGTCGCTTCGGGCGACCTGCTGCCGGCGGTGATATCGAGCCCGTTCGCCGGTGTGTTGGCCGACCGTCACAACCGCGTGCGGCTCCTCGTGATCCTGCAGGCGCTCTTGCTCGTTCATGCCGTCGTCACCGCAGCGCTGTCGTTTGCCGGGCTTCTGTCGATCGAGACGCTGCTCGCGCTCACCGTGGTTCTCGGCGTCTTCACCGGCTTCAACCATCCGGCCCGCCAATCGATCATCACTTCGCTGGTTCGCCGCGAAGACCTTTCGGCCGCCGTGGCGATGAGCTCGGTGTTGTTCAACGTCACGCGCATCGTGGGCCCGAGCATCGCCGGGTTCCTGATTCATTTCGGCGAAGCCGGGGCGGCCTTCGGCTTCGTCGCCCTCACCTACGGCGCCATGCTGGTGTCGCTGGCGCTCGTCCGCCTCGCGGACGAGGCGCCGCCGCCGCGGGTCGCGACCAGCGTCTTCACCGACATCCTCGCCGGGTATCGCTACGCCTTCCGCCACCGCGGCATCGGTCCGATGCTGATCCTGAGCCTCGCGGCCGCGTTCCTGCTCCGGCCCGTCCTCGAATTGCTGCCCGCCTTCGTCGGCAAGATCTACGAGGGCGGCGCCGACCTGTTCGGCCTGATGATGGCGATGACCGGCATCGGCGCAACGGTGAGCGGCATCTGGCTCGCCTGGCGCGGGGCCGATCGGGGGCTGGTGACCATCGCCATCTGGGGCAGTCCGCTGTCGGTCATCGCGCTGCTCGGACTCGCCGGAAGCCACGATGTCTGGGTCGGCATCGGCAGCGTCGTGCTCATGGGCGTTTCCATGTCGCTACGCGGCACGAGCGTCCAGACGCTGATGCAGAATGCGGTCGACCCGCAGATGCGTGGCCGCGTCATGAGCCTCAACACCCTGATCTTCAACGGTGGTCCCGCGGCAGGCGCGTTTCTGCTGGGTTCGGTCGCCTCGTGGGCCGGCTTGCAACCGCCGCTCTACGTCGCGGCGGCGCTCACGCTCATCGTGTGGCTGTGGTCGCTAAGAATCCGGCCCCAGCTGATGGCATCCTTCGAGCCCGAGTCAACGCGCCGCAACGAGTGAAGCACGCGGACCATCGGCGCCCTTGGCCCGACACTCGCGAACGCCGTAACCTCGCGGTGACGCGAGCGGGTTGCCTCGGTACGAGGCGCTGCCCGTGACGAACAGCGGTTGCCTGGGTCGCCTCGCCGCCCTTGCGCCCTGACGCTCAGGCCGCGATGTCGGGTTCCATCCCCGGCGTCGCGCGATCCTTCTTGGGCTCCTGCACTTCGGTCATGGTGGCCTCGGTGAGGAGCAGGAGCCCCGCCACCGACACGGCGTTTTCGAGAGCGATGCGTACGACCTTGACCGCCCTTCCCGCCACGCTGCGTGACCGCAAAGCCATCGGCTGGCGCGCCCGGCTCGGCGTTGCCGTGCCGATGACCAACACGGTGTGCGAGGCCGAGTTCAACCGCCTGAGCCCCGAGGGCGTGTCGTTTCACTTCATCCGCATGCCGCCCAAAGCGAGCCGCGACGGCGACCCCATTGCCCACATCGTGCAGGAGGCGACCGACGCGGCAAAGGGCCTGGCCATGGCGCGGGTCTCGGGCATCGCCTTCGCCTGCACCGCCGATTCAATGGCCTGCCCGGCGGACAAACTGATCCCGGCGATCGAGAACAATTCGAAGGCGAGCGCGATCTCGACGGCGGACGCCATCGTCGCGGCCCTGCGTGCGCTCGGCCTCAAGAAAATCGGCATGGCCTCGCCCTACCGCCAGGAGTCAAACAAGAAGGAAGCGGGGTACCTCGCCCGTCACGGCATCGAGGTGGTGGCGATGGCCGGCCTCGGACTCGACACGCCCGAGCACGTCGGCGAAATGAGCCGCGTGCCGCCGCCCAAGGTGTTCGAGCACGCGCTATCGGTCGATCGTCCGGAGGTCGACGGCATCCTGATCTGCTGCACCGATTTCAACACCTTGGACGTGATCGACTTGCTCGAAAAGACCACCGGCAAACCGGTGATCAGTTCGGTGACGGCCACGTTCTGGAACATCCTCCGGCGCGCCGGAATCAAGGACAAGGTGCCGGGTTACGGCCGGCTCCTCGCCGAGCACTGAGCGCTCAGGCGCGCTCGCGCGTCTTTTCGAACCGCAGCTCGGGCCACTCCTCGATGGTCCTATTGAGTTCCCATTGGTTGCGGGCGAGGAACACGGTGGCGTTGTCGCGATCCTCGGCCACACTCCCCCGCAGACGTTCGATGAACGCCTTGACCTTGGCGGGCTCGCCCACCACCCAGCGCGCGGTTTCGTAGGGCGCTTCCTCGAAACCCATCGCGATCTTGTATTCCGCCTCGATTCGCGCCGCCAGCACGTCCAATTGCAATGGCCCGACGACGCCCACGATCCACGCCGTGCCGATCACTGGGCGGAACACCTGGGTCGCCCCCTCTTCGGCCAGGTCTTCGAGCGCCCGGCGCAACTGTTTCGCCTTCATCGGGTCGTCCAACCGTACGCGGCGCAGGATCTCGGGCGCAAAGTTCGGAATGCCGGTGAAGCGCACCGCCTCGCCCTCGGTCAACGCATCGCCGACGCGCAGCGTGCCGTGGTTCGGAATGCCGATGATGTCGCCGGGCAGCGCCTCCTCGGCGCGCTCGCGTTCCTGGGCGAAAAAGAAGATCGGCGCCTGGATCGTCATCAGTTTTCCCGAGCGCACGTGAAACAGCTTCATGCCGCGCTTGAACCGGCCCGAACACAGCCGCACGAAGGCGACGCGGTCGCGGTGGTTGGGGTCCATGTTGGCCTGGACCTTGAACACGAAGCCCGCGACCTTGGGCGACGCCGGATCGATCGGCTTTGGCTCGGCCGGCTGGGACCGCGGCGGTGGTGCCAGTGTTTCGAGCGCGCCCAACAGCTCGGCCACCGCATAGTCTTTGAGGGCCGAGCCGAAGAACACCGGGGTCATCCGCCCGCCGCGATAAGCCGCGATATCGAGCGCCGGGTAGGCTTCGGCCGCGAGCGTCGCGCCTTCGCGAAACGCGGCGAGGACGCTTTCGGAGACGCGCTGCGCCAGCTTGGGATCGTCCGGTCCTGTGCACGACAGGCCGGGGACCCCGGGCACCGTGCCCGCACCATCGGACAGGAAACGATGGCCGACGAGGTCATAGACGCCGTGGAACTCGCCGCCCATGCCGACGGGCCAGGTCATCGGGCAGACGTCGAGCGCCAGCGTGCTCTCGATTTCGTCCAACAACGAAAACGGATCACGACCCTCGCGATCCACCTTGTTGATGAAGGTGACGATCGGAATATCGCGCAGCCGGCAGACCTCGAACAGCTTGCGGGTCTGGCTCTCGATCCCCTTGGCGGCGTCGATCACCATGATCGCCGAATCGACGGCGGTGAGCGTACGGTAGGTGTCCTCGCTGAAGTCCTGGTGGCCCGGCGTGTCCAGGAGGTTGAAGGTCACCTGGCCGCGCTCGAACGTCATGACCGAACTCGTGACCGAGATGCCGCGGGCGCGCTCGATCTCCATCCAGTCCGAGCGCGCGCGGCGACGATCGCCGCGCGCCTTGACCTGGCCGGCCAGGTGCACCGCGCCCGAGAACAACAGGAGTTTCTCGGTCAGCGTCGTCTTGCCGGCGTCGGGGTGCGAGATGATCGCGAACGTGCGCCGCCCGGCCCACGCCGCGGCGGGCGCCTCTTTCGGGTCGGTCATCACGTTGGCAACGGTCACGGCGGCGGAACCTAGCGGTTTCCCGCCAGGACGCAACGGTTTTGCGCGGCTCTAGAGATCGCGGACGTGCGGCAGCACGCGCTGGCCGAACAATTCGAGGCCCGAGGTGGTCACGTCGTTGGCGATGTTGCCGATCTTCATGTTGAGGTTCATGCGGCCGTGGCCGATCGCCTTGTGGATGTCCTTGATCTGGGTGACGACGTCTTCCGGTGTGCCGCACAGGATCGTGCGCCGGGCGATCAGGTCGTCCATGGTCGTCGTGCGCATCTGGGCCGCGATGTCCTTCCAGCGCCCCTTGGTCGAATCGTCGAAGTAGCGCGTCTTCTGCACGACGAGCTTCTGTGCCGTGCGAATGCCGCCGCCCAGTACCTCGCCGAAGTACTTGCGGCCCTTGGCCATGCGCTCCTTGGCCTCCTCGCGGTCCTCCGAAAGGCTCATGGAGAGGCCAACCAGGATGTCGTCGGGCGTCGGCTCCCAGCCGAACCCCTTGGCGGCATCGCGGTAGACCTTGATGAGATGCCGGGCGCGCTCCAGGTCTTCGAGCGCCACGAGACCCAACATGGCGCCGTGGCGGGCGCACATCTCGGCCGACTGCTCGTTCGAGCCCGACATCAGGATGCGGGGATGGGGCTTGGAGAACGGCCGCGGCCAGATCGAAACGGCGCGGAACTGGTAGTACTTGCCCTCCCAGCCGAAGGGTTCGGCCGCGGTCCATGCTTTTTTGATGAGCGTCACCGCCTCTTCCAAGCGCTCGTGGGACTCATCGGGCGCGATGTTGTAGGCGACATATTCGTGGGGAATGCCGCGCAGCAGCCCGGCGATCAGGCGCCCGCGCGACATCACGTCGAGCATGGCGTACTCCTCCGCCACGCGCAGCGGATTGAGCAGCGGCACGAGCGACCCGACGATCGCGATCTCGATCCGCTTGGTGCGCTGAATCAAGGCGGCGCCGATGATGTTGGGGTTCGACATCAGGCCGTAGGGGCTCATGTGGTGCTCGTTGCACCCGACCCAGTCGAAACCGCAGCGCTCGGCATGCGCCATGTTGGCGATGTAGGCGTCGTAGAGTTCGGCGCCGCGCACCGGATCGAAACGCCAATTGGCCACCGGCCAGTCCTGCCCGCTCTCGGCGATCTCCGAATAGGGCATCAGGTGCATGTAGCCGAAACGCATCTTCGATCCTCTCGTTGGCGGGCGGCGCCGCTCGTCGTCCACCGGTGGGGCAAGGTCTCACGGAACCTTGCAAGACCGATTTAGATGCCCGCCCATGGATTCCCCGGAACCGGCCAAACTGCTAGGGTTTGCATCGTTCCAGGGGTCCATTTGGGGAATGTCGGTTGAAGTGTCCGCGCGCCAAGTAATAGCCTTCCTCTTTGTTTGTGCAGTGACGCTTCCCGTATCTGTCCTCGCCCAAGACGCGTCGATCCTGACACGCCCCTCCGGGCCGCCGCGGACATTCATCATCGACGTGCCGGCGAAACCGCTCCCTGCGCCGCTCCTAATTGTATTGCATGGCGGCGGGGGAAACAGTCGACAAATGCGGAGTTTGATGGGACTAAGCCCATCCGCGTCGTCGCGCGGGTTCGCCGTCGCCTATCCCGACGGTATCGACGGCGTCTGGAATGTTGGACGCGAGGTCGAAGTCAATCGCCCGGGCCACGGCCCGATCGACGATGTCGCGTTCATCGAGGATCTCGTTACCCATCTCGTCTCCCATGGCGTGGCCGATCCACGAAAGGTGGTCGTTCTCGGCGTCTCGAACGGCGGAATGATGGCCATGCGGTTGGCCTGCGAGCGGACCACGCGATTTGCCGGAATTGGAGCGATCGTCGCACACATGCCCCGGCCGCTTCTGGGGAGCTGCGCGCCGCAGGCGGGATTGACGGTCCTTCTTGTCGCGGGAACGAAGGATACGCTTATGCCATGGGAAGGCGGACGGGTCGTTCCGATGGGCATGCGGGATCGAGGCGAGGTCGTATCCGCGAACGACACGGCGGCATTTTGGCGCCGTGCGAACGGTTGCACGGAAGAGCCGGTCGTCGTTCAGCTCCCCGATAGGTCGCCGGACGACGGAACGAGGGTATGGCTGTCCTTGAGCGAGCGGTGCGCGAGGTTCGGGGGGCGTGTCATTGCATGTCGTGTCGAGGGCGGCGGGCACACGATTCCCGGACGGCCCTATCCGCCAGGCGTGATCTCTCGTCTTTCCGGCGCAACGACGTTCGACGTCGCCATCGATGAACTCGTTTGGGCGGCATTCGATCGAAGCGACTGAATTCGGTCCCGCTTTCGCAGCTCGCGATTTCCTCACCGACGGGACGAACCGACCGTCCGGGCCATTTGCGGAGGAGAACGCGGGTCAGCCCGGCGGCGCGTAGAGGCCGTCCCGTTCGTAGCGGGCGATCACATCCTTGGTGGGTTGCATGCCGCGGTAGGGATAAGGGGACGACGGATCGGCCCACAGATCATTGGGCATCCCCCGCCCCAAATCGTAGATTCCCGCGTACACGGCTGGCTCGTCCCACAACGCCAGATTGACTCTCGGGTTCGCTCTTGCCCGTCGCAGGGCGACAAGATCGATACGGCCGTCGAGCGCGATCCGCCCCGGCCCATCGGCGACGGCCTGTACCGAACCGTCGAAGTTGACGAGCTTCGCATGCCCGCGCGAATAGAGGTTGGGCACGGTGTCGCCCTCGTTCAGGTATTCCCCACCCATGGCGGCTGACACCACGTAGGCCGTGTTCTCGAACGCGCGCGAACGGCGACCGAACTCCCAGGCGGCGCGCCCGGCGTTGTGCGGCTCGGACGTGGGATGCAGGAGAATCTCGGCCCCGTTGGCGACCAGGGCCCGCGCCGTCTCCGGGAAATTGATGTCGAAGCAGATCATCGTGCCGATCCGTCCTATAGGCGTGTCGGCGACGGGGAACAGGTGGTCGTAACCGTACTTGTCGACGTATCGGGTGAACACGCTGCCCGGCGTGGTCACCGGCAACGTGCCCATCAGATCGGCACAGTGGATCTTGCGGTAGCGATGCACGAGGTTGCCGGAATCATCGAAGATGAACGCGGTGTTGAAGAACCGCCCGGGCCAGGCATCGTCGACCTCGAACACGCCGCCCGCGATGTAGATCTTGTGCTTCTGGGCGAAGGCCGCGAGCGCATCGGCCTCGGGCCCGGGGAAGCGCACGCCAATCTTGGCCCACACCTCGGGACCCCGCGGCACCTGCGCGCCGGTGACGAAGAACTCTGGGAAGATCGCGAGCCGGGCGCCGGTGCGTCCGACCCGGGGCTCGATCAAGGACAACGCACTCGCCACGTTGCGCATCTTGATCTCCTCGGCTGCACCGGCGGTGCGCAGAATGTGCACGACGTGTTGGGCGATGACGATCGGGTAGTTGGTCTGCACCTGATGCGCGCTCGGCCTGGCATTGGCTTGGGCGCGGCGCTTGCCCTCCTCGACCCATGCGCCCTTCGATCCTGGGGCCGGCGGCCGGTTCACCTTGGCCCGTTCGCGATAGCCGGGCGCATAGACGCCAGTGCGTACGATCGCCGGGAAGTTGGCGCCCGGGGCGCGGCGGACGCGGCGCAGCTTCTGCAGGTCGTAGTCGCAGAACAGGAACGTCTCACCGCCTTCGGCGCGAACACCCTTGCCGGTCCAATCACACAGTGCCGAAGCCGCCGGCAAACGCACCCGCACACCGTCCTGGGCGACTTCGGCGGGCGCGGCGTGCGCCAGATACATCGTGTTCTCGTAGGCCCGCGCCCGACGGACGATCTGGCGAATCTCGAAGCCGTCGTCGGTCTGCTCGCGCATCGAATTCAAGACCAGCTCGGCCCCGTTGAGCGCGGCGGCGCGCACGAGGTGCGGCATCAAGACGTCTTCGCCCGGCAACAGCGCAATGTGGCCGTGCGCCGTCTTGGCGATCGCGAAGGCGGCTGGCTCGGTGAGCGCACTGGTCGAATCCGTGTAGCCCTCGATGAGATCGGGTGTCACCTTGGGCGTGCGCAGCAGCAGGCCTGCGCCCGAAGCCAGGAAGGCGACCGTGCGGCGCTCGCCGCCCGGCGCGGCGACGAGCGCCGCGGCCGCGATGGTTGTGCTCGTGGCGCGCGCCAGCGCGACCAACGCCTCGCTCACCTTGGTTTCCGGTGGCGCGCCTGAGGCCGCGGCGAGCGGCAGCAGCACCAGCGGATCGCCGCCCGTGTGGCGCCTCGCGACCTCGATCAGCGCCTTGACCTCGCCGGCCAACGCCTCGACCGACCACGACACCTGCACAATGACCAACACCGAACGCTCCTTCGCTTGGGGCGCACCAGCAGACCCGTTTTGCCGCACGAATGCCAGAGGTTATGGAACCGCGCGGTCGCTACGCCCGTTCCAGTAGAGCGCGAGGGCGCCGAGCGCGATCAACGCCTGTACGCCGATGAGGGTAATCGCGTTCTGGGTGCCCAGCCATTCGGCGAGTCCACCGGCGTAGAGCACGCCGAACGGGCCGATGCCGATGACGACGCTGAGGAGCCCCATCATCCGGCCGCGCATGCCCGGGGGCGAGCGGAACTGCGGCAATGTCACCTGCATGTTCGAGAAAAAGCCGATGCCGAGCCCGGCCACGAACAGCGCCGCGATCGCCAAGCCAAAGGTCGGCGCCAGGGAGAACGCGATGATGCCGATGCCGAAGCCCGCGCTGCCAATGAAGTACGCCTGGCGATAGTGGCGCGGCTCGATGAAGGCGGTGCAAAGGCTGGCGCCCACGAGGGCGCCCATCCCTTCTGCCGAGGCAAGCACCCCGACGAGCGCGGGGGTCAGTTCGAGAACGTCCTTGCCGATCACCGGGATCAGCCGGCCATAGGGAAACAGCAGGATTTGCGCGACGAGGCTCACGAGCAGGATACCGGCGAGCGCGCGATGGGCCCGCACCGTGCGAATGCCCGCAATGGTGTCGGCGATGAGGCTCGGCCGCGTGGTCGGCGGCACGGCCGTTGCGGGGCTGCGCCGCTCGCGCATTCTGATCACCAGCACGAGACAGAGGGCGTAGACCACGGTTTCGGTGAGGTAGGTCCCGGCAAGACCGGTCTCCTGGAGCAGAATGCCACCTGCGGCGGGTCCCGCCATGCGCATGCACTGCCGCGTGATGCTGTCGATGCCTATCGCCGCGCCGACGTTCTGTTCGCCCGCGACGTCGGCCAGGAGATTGCGGCGTACGGGGAACTCGGTCGTGAAGGCGATGCCTCCGATGAGCGTCGCCAATGCGATGTGCCAAAGCTCGATCCGGTCGAACAGCGCGAGCACGCCGACGAAGCCGGTCGCCATGGTCGTGATCGCGAGCCCACCCACATACAGGCGCTTGCGATCGAGACGCTCGGCGAGCGAACCGGTGAACGCGCCCATGAGGAGCAGCGGGATCAGGCGCAGGAAGTTGAAGAACGCGACCGCGAGGGCCGACCGCGTCACTTCGTAGATGTAGACGCTCATCGTCAACATCTCGACCCAGCGCATGCCCTCGGCCAGCGTGCCGACGAGCCAGAGGCGACGGAACTCCGGCTGACGGAACAGCGCGAGGCGACGGGACAGCGTATGACGCAGGGACATGAACGGAACGAACGCCCGATCGGCGGGGATGATCGACTTTGAGCGCGCCCGCCCGCGCTGGCAAGCGCGACGTCAGGCGTCGAGATCAGCGAGCGACAGGACCGAGCGATGTGCCGCGGCCGGGACGGTGTCGGGGAAGTCGCGGCGGTAGTGGGCGCCCCGGCTCTCGCGACGGCGCTCGGCGGCGCAGGTGACCAACCGACCGACCAGCACGGCGTCCTGGGTCGCGCGGGCGAGCGTCTGTGCTTCCTCGGCAAGTCCGCGCATCGACTTGGCCGCCGCCACGAGGTCGTCGGCCTGGCGTTCGAGCCCTACGGCATCGTTCATCGTCGTCCGCAGGCGCGCGATCAACGCCCGGTCGGCGGCCGCGATCGGCGGCCCATCCGGCGGCGGCGGCATCGGCCGGACGCGCGCGCTCGTTTCGCTCTTGATGGCCGAGGCGGCCCGCCGCGCGAACACCAGCGCCTCCAAAAGCGAATTCGAGGCCAGCCGGTTGGCGCCATGCAGGCCAGAGGCCGACACCTCGCCCACCGCCCACAGGCCTGCGACAGACGATCTCCCATCGATGTCGATCTTGACCCCGCCCATCTGGTAATGCGCCGCGGGGGCCACCGGGATCGCGGTCTCGGTCGGATCGATCCCGGCCGCGATGCACGCGGCATACACGGTCGGGAAGTGCTCGGGGAACGCCCCGCCTGCGACCTGACGCGCATCGAGATAGACCTCGCCCCCATTCCGCCGATGACGCCAGATCGCGCGCGCCACGATGTCGCGCGGCGCGAGGTCGGCCAACGGATGCCGCCCCGTCATCAGGCGCCGCCCATGCTCGTCGATCAGCACCGCCCCTTCGCCGCGCAGGGCCTCGGTCACGAGCGGCATCGGATCGCGATCGACCCGCAGCGCCGTGGGATGGAACTGGATGAACTCGAGATCGGCGAGCGTCGCCCCGGCGCGGGCGGCCAGCGCCACGCCGCGCCCCCTCGCGGTCGTCGGGTTCGTGGTGTAGCGGTAGAGACCGCCGATGCCGCCGGTCGCGAGCACCACCGCCCGACCGGCAATCGCCGTGCGCTCGCTGCCATGGCGCATGACGACACCCGCGACGCGTCCCTCATCCTGGAGCAGCACTTCGGCCTCGCTGTTGCCGACGAGCGTGATCGACGGATGCGCGCGGGCCACCGCCAAGAGCACCCGCAGGATCTCGGCGCCACTGCGATCGCCCACGGCATGCAGCACGCGCCGGCGGCTGTGGCCGCCTTCCCGCCCCAGGTGAAAGGCCCCGTCGGCGGCGCGATCGAATGGCACGCCGAGGGCCATCAGTTCGGCGACACACCCCGGCGCTTCCCCGGCCACCACGGCCACCACCTCGGGGTCGGCGATGCCGCAAGCAACCGCCAACGTGTCGTCGCGATGGCGGGCGGCGCTGTCGTCGGGCCCGATGGCGGCGGCGATCCCGCCTTGCGCCCAGGCGGTTGCAGCGCCCTGGCCAATGGGCGCCGCGCTCAGGACGGTGACCGGCATCGGCGCGAGCTTGAGCGCGGTGGCGAGCCCCCCGATGCCGGCCCCCACCACGACGACTCGGTCCTGGTCCGCATGGAACGTCATGGGAGGGGGCGCCGGACGAGTTCTCGCCCGTCCCGCTGGATCATCCGCTCACCCGGCCGCAACAGGCGATGACGCTCTTTGAATAACATCGGCGCTGCGATCAGTGGCAGACTCAGGTTGGCAAACGGTGAAGCGTGGCGCATGACCGGTCGTCTTAACGTTCTTCGCGCGCCGTAACCAGAGGCCGCCCCACAATTTCGCCGACCGCGCCCGCGCCGTCGTGGGCTAGAGTGCCGCACCAAACCCTGGGGAGGGGCCATGTCCGACAAACCATGTCTCGGGCCGATCGCTGGCGCGACCGTGCTCGCGCCGGACTTCGACGCGACCATTGCCGCCTACGACCGCTATTTGGGCTACCGCGCGATCGCCACCGGTAGGATCGAGGTTGAGGCGGCCGGCGCGTGGGGCACCCCGGCCATGACCGGGCGCCGCTTTGCGGTCACCCGGCCGGCGAGCGGCGATGCGACATGGATTCGCTTCGTCGAAGGACCCCGCGTTCCCGGTTACAAGGCGATGACGACCCATGGCTGGCACTCGATGGAGATCGTCATCACGGACGTCGAGGCGACGCCCGGACACCTCCAGGGTTCGCCTTTCGTCCATATCGGTGGGCCCAAAGAGGTCGGCACCTCGGGTTTCATCCGCGCCGCACAGTTCGAAGGACCGTGCAACGAGGTGCTCTATCTGACGCGGATTCTCAAGGACCCGTCGCGCCCCTACCTGCCGACCGCCAAGTCGTTCATCGACCGGATTTTCATCATGGTGCTCGGCAGCCGCAGCATGACGGCAGCGCGCGACTTCTACACGACACACTTCGACACCAAACCCAACGTCGACCGGCCGGCCGTGATCGGGTTCTTCAATCGGGCCAACGACCTGCCCGAGGACACCCCGATGCAGATCTGCACGGTCGTGCTCGACGGACAATGCCTGATCGAGATCGACAACTATCCGTCGGTGGCCCGCGAGCGGCCGCGCGACCCGGGCGCCCTGCCGCCCGGCGTCGGCATGGTGTCGTTTGCCGTCGATTCGCTCGCCAAGGTGAAGCTGCCGTTCATCGCTCCGCCGCGGCCGATCCACGGCGCGCCCTACGATGGCCGGCGCGTCGGCACCTGCCTCGGCTCCTCGGGCGAATACATCGAGCTGATCGAAAGTTAGCTGCCCTCACCCTCGCGCCTTCGGCGCTCTGCCCTCTCCCACAAGATGCGGGAGAGGGTGGCACGCGAAGCGTGCCGGGTGAGGCGCGCCTCGGGTGATCACGCGGCGCGTGGCGCCACTTCGCGCGCGATGCAACGAGCCAGCGGCCCCTTGGCCACTTCCAAGTCGTTGCGAAGCTGCAGATTGGTCCAGAACTCCGGTGTCGTGCCGAAGTACCGACCGAGCCGAAGCGCCGTATCGATCGTGATGGCGCGACGACCAAGCACGATGTCGTTGATCCGCGAGCGAGGGACTTTGATCGCTTTGGCGAGCGCATAGACGCTGAGGTCGAGAGGCTCGAGGAACTCCCGGCGCAGAATTCGACCGGGATGGACCAGTGGTAACCGGCGCTCCGTGATCTGGCCACGAAAGTCGACACGTCCCGCGTCCAAGTCCTCTCGGCGAATACTCATCGCGGAGCGCGACCTATCGCTTGCGGCGTTTGGCGGGCGGGCGCTTCACGGTGCTGCGCTCGGCTTCGAGCGTGGCGCGTTCGGCCTCTTCGTGCAGCACCTGGAACACGCGGCCGATCAGTTCGTCGCGCTCCTTGAACCGCTCCCCTTCGATGGCGGCATCGGGGCGGAAGGCTTCGACCTCGGTGCGTTTGAGCACGCCGCGCCGATCGAGCAGGCGTTCGACGGTGTCGAGGCGTTCGCGCGCCACCGACAACTCGCCGGTCAGCGCCACCACCATCGCCATCAGGTGTTCGGTGACCGGATCGGCGAAGATCGGCCGTTTGGGCCCCTTCGCCCGCCGCGGCAGCGACACCATGACCGGGCTACTTCCAGGCGCCGAACGAGAACCACGCCTGGCCGTTCTCGACCTCCGGCGGCACGGCTTCGCCGCGCACGCAGGCGGCGAACACCGCGTCGGGCCAGGTGCCGTAGTTCGGCAACTTGATCTCGAGATAGTTGGCGGCCTTGAAGCCCGCGTCGGTAAACACCTTGCGCAGGTTCTGGCGACGGAACGCACCGACGAACGGTTCGTTGTTGTAGAACTCGTTCCACGTGTCGGCGGTGAAGTCGTAGTACGGATCCTTGGCGGCGGCGACCGGCATCATTTCCTGGTTGATCATCAACCCGCCGGGCTTCAGGACGCGGAACGCTTCCTTGGCGATCTTGCGCCCCGATTGCACGCTGATCTCGTGATAGAAAAAACTCGTCGTCACGAGGTCGAAGCTGTTGTCCGGGAAATCGAGCCGCTCGGCGTTCTGCTGGCTGAAATGCACCGTCTTGCCGAGCGCCTGGGCGCGGGCGTGGGCGTAGCGCAACGCCGGCGCAGCGACGTCGACGGCAAAGGTTTCCGCCGCCGGAAACGCATCCATGATCGAGAACATCTCGCGCCCAACGGTGCAGCCGAGGTCGAGGTATTTCGCCGGCCGGAAGTGGGGATAACGAATCTTGAGGAATTGCGCCGTCGTTGCGCCCCAGCCGCCGCGCAAACGATGACTGAGGCCGCCCGAAAACACCTGCGTGCCGAAATGGTAAAGCGCGCCCTGGGCGACGTCGTCGGTGACGTGCTCGGTGTGGAAACACCCGGGCATCAGATGCACGTCGAGCTCGGTCACGGTCTTCGGAATCTCGACCGAGGGATCGAGGCGTAGCGAGCCACCGGTCGGGTTGGCCGCCGCCGCGGCCCTGGCCACCTGCACGAGCTCCGGAATCCTGCGCTCGATCGCCGGCTGCACCGACCACCAGGTCATGTACTGCGCCTGCTGCATCAGCGCGATCCATTCCTGGAATGCCGGTTCGTCTTTCATCTCCTTGCGAATTTCGAGACCGGTCTTGGGCGCACGGCCATGCTTGCGGGTGAAGCGCGGTGCCGCGCGTTTGTCGTAGACGGTGCGGACATCGGCCGCGAACTCGGTGAGCACGTGCTTGCGCAACACCGAAACGAAACGTTGACGCGAGTGCTCGTCGTGCGTGGGCTGCACCACGTCATCGATATTGGGAACGTTGTCCATGGCGACCTCCGGCTCCGCCCATTATGGGCGGGTCGATCGGGGGTTCAAAGGGCGGCGCCCCCTTAGGCTGCCTTGGTCAGCCGCCGCACTTTGATGTGTCGCGCTCGTTTCATAGCGTTGGCAAGGTCATAGGCCACCTGGAGACGCAACCAGGTATCGGCCCCGCCGCCAAAGGCCTTGTCCAGCCGGATCGCCATTTCGGGCGAGATTCCGGCCCGTCCATTGATCACCTCGGACAACTGTTTGCGGCTTATGCCCAATTGGCGAGCGGTCTCCGTAACCGTGAGACCGAGCGGTTCGATGCAATCGAGCAAGATCGATTGACCTGGATGCGGCGGTTGTTTCATCGGCACGACGGGTACTCCTAGTGATAGTCGATCAAGGTCACGCCATGGGCGTGGCCATCCGCGAAGCGGAACACGATCCGCCACCGGCCCGACACCGACACGGCCCGTTGCCCCGCCCGATCCCCCTTCAGCGCATGCCGTCGTAGCCCCTGCAGATCGAGGTCGCGGGGCGCCGCGGCCACGTCGAGGCGCGCCCTACGACGGGACCTGTCTCGGCTCCTCAGGCGAATATATCGAACTGATCGAGAGTTAGCCCCCTCACCCCTCACCCGCTCACGTCGTTCGCTTCCGCCCCCCGCGAGGCGCCCTCACCCTCGCGCCTTCGGCGCTCTGCCCTCTCCCGCAAGATGCGGGAGAGGGTGGCACGCGAAGCGTGCCGGGTGAGGGGCACGCAGAAAATGGAGTCACGTTGGGGATCGCGAATGGACCCGTTAGCCCCGCCACAGATGCCGGAACTGCGGCGCCACCACCTGGTCATAGCTGGGGCGGCCCTTGAGGATCCCCAAGTCGCGCGCGAAGTCTGTCATGCCAGCGACGAAACTTTCCGAGATTGCCGGATCGTAGAACGGCAGGTCGCGCCGGATCAGCTCGGCGATCAATTCCGCTTCACTCGCCGGGAACAGCTTGCGCCCGATTGCCGTCGCACGGCCCGGGTCGTCCTTGAGGGCGCGGTGGGTGGCGACGATCGCCCGCACGATCGCCGCCGCTGTCTTGGGCGAACGCTCAATGAGCCGATCGGTGACCGCGATCGAGGCCATCGTGAAGTCGAAGCATTTCTTGGGGCCATCGCCGCGGCGCACGTCGAGCACCACCGTGCCGATGCCCTTGCGTACCGCCACCTCGGTGCCCATGCCGTTGGCCCAGAAGCCGTCGATCTTCCCCTCTTCGAGGGCCTTGGCGGCGGTCACGCCGAAGTTGACCCCGGCGTTGAGCGACCCCGGCACCGGCGCGATCTTGATGCCATCGCGGGCGAGATCGTACCCCGCCTCGATCAAGAGACGGCGCAGGCCCATCTCGACCCACGGGGCAGCGCCGATGCTCTTCCCTTTGACGACCGAGAGGTCGCCCTTCTTCGCCTTCAGGTCGGCGCGCATGACCAGGAACCAGTACATGCCCTGGCCCTGGGCGCACAGCAGCTTGGCGCCCTGGAACTCGGGGAACGCCGAGAGGATCGAATGCGCCGAGCCACCGACGATGTCGACCTGGCCGTCCCGCATCTGGCCGTACGCTTTGTCGACCGGAAACACCATTTCGAGGGACACGTCGAGCCCCTCGTTCTTGAACATGCCGAGTTCGACGGCGGCGACGGCCGGAAAATACGAATTGGAGATCAGATCGGGGACGGCGAGCTTCATGGACCACCCTTGGCGTGAGTGCGACTATTTCTTGTTCTTGGTCTCGTCGTAGTAGTGCATCTCATACAGCAGGCAGCCGGCGCTCGATTTGAACGGCCCGTGCAGCGCCCCGGGCGGGCGGCAGGCGTAGGTCGGCGCGTGGAACGGCTCGCCGCCCTTGCCTTGCTTGTCGCTGCCCACCGTGAGGTCGCCCGAGATCAGGTAGACCTCTTCCCAGTGGTCGTGGACGAACGGTTCGGTCGTGTAGACGCCCGGATCGAAGCGCAGAAGGCGGGTGCGACTGCCGGATTTCTTTGTTTCGTCGATGTCGCTCGCCAGGATCTTCTGTTTGATGCCGGCGGGATAGCCGGGCGGCGTCGCCCAGCCCGTGCCCATGTCGAGGCGATGGAATTCGAGGTGTGGCTTGTTGAACGGCATGGCGCTCTCCGTGGAAGAAGGTTCAGCCGGCGATGGGCAGGCTAACGCTGCGATAGCGATGGCGCAGGCGGCGGCCGAGGACCGGGTCTTCGAGTTCGAGTGTGATGGCGGTCGTCGCGCGTACCCCGCCCTTGGCTGCGAGCGTGCCGCCGAACATCAGCGTGCCGTTGCTCAGACGATCGCCGCCGCGATAGCGACGAATGAGATCGTCGGGCGCGCGCATCGCGCTCGCCAGTCCCTCCTGATACAGCACCTCGCGACCGTTCTCGTAAACGTGCGAACGCAGGACCAAGCGGTCCCAGTGCGCCGCCACCTCGCTCATCGGCCAGAACGTCGTTCCGATCGGCTTGTCGCACATCTGCTTGGAGACCGTGACGCCGTAGGCCTCGACCTCGCGGTCGGTGTGATCGGACCCGACGCCGACCCACAGGCGATCGCCCGACTGCAGCAGGACGAACTCGACCTCGCCGCCCGACTTGGCCCCGAGCACCTCGATCGCGTCATCGGTGGTGAGCCGGCGCGCGGCGATGCGATAGAAGATGGGCGTCATCGCCGGGCGTTTGACGCCGAGTTCTTCGAGTTCCTTGATGTGCTTTTCGAGCGCCGCGGTGTCGCGCCCGGTCCAGCCGGCGATCACCGCGTGGTCGACGACGACCGCGCGCCGGTCGGTCCCCGTTTTCGATTCGAAGGACAGATGGAGCACGACGTTCGACACGGTGTTTGCCTAGGATTTCACAAGCGAAACGCAGCCATCGTCTTGGCCACGGGGATGATCGCGATGGTCGGCGTCCTGGCCTTGCCGTGTCAAGCGGCGGGCCGCCACGCCTGATCCGCCTCAGATGATTTCGAGCACCGTTTCGGGTGGACGGCCGAGCGCCGCCTTGGCGCCATTCACGACGATCGGCCGCTCGATCAGGATCGGATGCTCGGCCATCGCCGCGATCAGTTGCTCGTCGTTCGCCTGGGCGAGCTTGAGGTCGCGGTACGGCGCTTCGCTCGTCCGCACCACGTCCCGCGCGCTGCGCCCGAGCTTCTTCAGCAGCGCCTTCAGTTCCTCGCGGCTGGGCGGCGTGTCGAGATATTCGATCACCGCCGGTTCGATGCCACGGTCGCGCAACAACGCGAGCGTCGCCCGCGACTTGGAGCACCGCGGATTGTGATAGATCGTGATGGCCATTGTCGGACCAGAACCCGGCCACCCATGGGGCGACCGGGTTCCCCCTGGGGTTAGCGAGTCAGCGTGATGTTCTCGAAGGAGAAACGCTGAATCGTGTTGGTGAAGCCCTGCACGCGGCGGTGAATGCCGGTCAGGTCGGTCAACTCGACGAAGAACAGATTCTGCGCCTGATCTTTGTTGACCGCCATCAGCTCCTGGATCAGCCCGCGACGCTTGTCGACGTCGAATTCGCCCATGGCGCGATCGAGCAACGCGGTCTCATCCCGATCGCAATGCGAAGCCAGTTCTTTCTTGCAGGTCATGTTCGGATAAGCGTCGAACGGGATCGCGTTGAAGTTGTGACACGCGTTCGAGAAGATGTCGGTGAAGCCCATCGTGCCGTCCGGCGCCTTCTTGCGACCGAACCACTTGTCGAGCCAGTCCGGGAAGGTGATCGGCGTCACCTTGGTGTCAATCCCGACGGCCGAGAGCTGCAGGCCGGCGAGCTGATAGATCTCGCTGTCCGCCGGGAAAGACCCCACCACGGTCTCGACCTCGGTCTTGAAGCCGTTCGGGTAACCCGCTTCCGCGAGCAGCGCCTTGGCCTTGGCCGGATCGTACGGATAGGCGGTGACCGCCGGATTGAAGCCGAAGGTGTTGCGCGTCGCGCACTGACCCTGCGGCACCGAGGTGTTGCCAAGCAGGCTGCTGGCCATGCCAGCGCGATCGATCGCGTAGTTCGCCGCCTGGCGCACGCGCTTGTCCCGGAACGGGCTCTTTTCGCGCACCGACATGAAGCGCCAGCCGAGCACCGAGGGACGATCGGCGATGTCCATCTTGTGGCCGGCCGTCTCCAGGCGGCCCTTGGCGTCGAACGGCACGCCCTGGGCGATGTCGATCTGGTTCGAGAGGACGCCGGCAACGCGGGTCGCGGATTCGCCGAGGGCGACGATCCTGAGGTTCTTGACCTTCGGTTTGCGCAACGCGTCCGGGAACGCAACCCAGTCGACCGATCCGTCGACGCCGCCCGTCCACTGTGGGTTCATGTACGGACCGGTACCGACGGGTTTCCGCGAAAAGTCGGCGGTGCCCAGTTCGTCGCGAACCGTGGTTTCCGGAATCCAGAAACCGGCGAGTTGGCGCGGAATCTCCGGGTTCGGGCTCGAGGTCTTGAACTCGACCGTGTAGTCGTCGATCGCGTGGGCGCTGGTGATAAACGCCTGCTGCTTGTTGGTCGAGTTGGCAACCGTACCGGCCGAGGACTTGTCGTCGATGACGAAGGCAAACTGGGCTGCGACGTGTTGCGCCTTCAGCTCTTTGCCGTTGTGGAACTTGACGCCCTTCCTGAGCGCCACCTGCCAGGTGCCCTTGTCGAGGTTCTTCCAGCTTTCCGCCAGCAAGCCCGAGACATCGCCCTTGGCATTGACCATGGTGAGCGAGTCATAGAGCGGCCACAGTGTGTAGACGCTGGGCGAGGCCGTGCCCTGTTCCGGGCGGCCGAAGGCCGGCGAGATGCTGGCCGTGGCGAAACGAATCGTGTCGTCCTGCAGTTGCTGGGCGGATGCCTCGCCGACTGGCGCGAGCACCGTGGCGGCGGCCACCGCCCCGAGCAGGGCGGCCGAATAACGACGTGTCATGATGCTGTGGTCTCCCCTTGCGGCCGGTTGTTGCAGCCCGGCAATGGCCGCCACTCTAGCAAATTCGGCGGCGGCGGCGGCTCTCAATTGCGTGTTATTCGATCGACCGCGCCAGATCGTGGCCAACACACAGGACGACCGCGCCGCCCTCGCTCACCATGCCCGGGCCAGGCGTCAGCGCGGCGTCGGCCCAATGCACGAAATGTCCCTCGTGCGCGACGATGTCCTCCACTGCCGCTGGAGTGGTAAGCCGCAGGCGCAAATCACCCGACAGGAGAAAAAGCCATCGGCGTGACGCCCCCGGCACCGGCTTCAGACTGGCCGGCGCAATCGACTCGGGCGGGACGCTGACCACCATGACCGCCGGTTGATCACCATCGGTCGGCGCCACGGCGCGAATCTTGGCGCCCAAGAGGGTCGGATGCTGGCGCCACGACTGTAGATCAACGGCGACGATCCGCGGTCGCGCCCACGGCCCGTTGTCGGGCGCGCGGGTACCGGGCGGGAACTCGTGGGTCTCGTGTTTGGCGTCGGCCGCAAAGATCGACGTGCCACCACCGGTGTTCCACACCAGCATCTGGGTCGCGATCTGCGGCCGCCGGTGTGGTTGCGAACCGTGCAACGTGCGCGGCGGATTCTCGACATACATGTGGCGCCGCATCAGGGTCAGAGTCGGTTCAGACTCGGGCGCCGCCCAATGCCAGATCGGATAGTCCCCGCCCATCGCATAGTGACGTTCGTTGACGGTCGCGTGGTAGTGGCGATGCGTCCCGTGCTCGTCCAGAAGCTTGGCATGCGCGGGCGAGAACCCGGCGGGCCCGTAGTTCATGGCGACGGTGGCCCCTGTTTGCGCGTCGCGCCACAACACCTGCTGGCGCGCGCCGGGATTCGAGTCGACCCCGGCGAAGGGCATCGTCAGCGTATCGAGATGGACGTAACCCGCGCTCATCGGCGCTCCTCTATGGCGCTGCCCTCGCTAGTCGCAATCTTCGTCGCTCAGCGGCGCGGGCTCAAGGCGCCCGCCCCGGATCTGCCACGGCGCGAGACAGCGGACAGCCCGCGCTACTGCAGCGGGCGGACGATCCTCGAGAGCGGTTTCCCAAAGGTCGACCTGTCCCGCCATGGCGACCGCGAGCCAGAGCCCGTCGCCGGAAAACGCGAGATCGTGGATCGGGCGGTCGCGTGAACTGCGCCCTGGCGCTGCGGCATCAAGCTCGAACACCGCGCGGCCGGAGGGCAACTCCCAGAAGCGTACCCTGCCGTCGGTGTGCGCCGTGGCAACGAGCGCCATCCGAGGATGAAACGCCGCGGCGACCGCCGGAACGGGGTTGCGCAAGGAACTCGCGATCCTCAGGCTCGGCGCATCCCAGATCCGGACCACTCCCTGGTCGTCGACACTCGCAAGGAGGCGTCCATCGGCGCTGAACGTGACGCGTTCGATGAAACCGCCTTGGCCGTCGGCTGAGGCAAGACCTCGGCCCGACGCATCCCAGAGGTGAAGTCCGCGACTCGCGGCTGTGACCAGTGTTCCACCGGTCGGGTCGAATCGAACAATGCCGACGTCGTGGGTAACGTGACTGAGTGCCAGCAGCCGCGTTCCGGTCTCGGCATCCCACACGGTGGCGTTGCGGCCCGTGCCGACGATCGCCGCTCGTCGACCGTCGGGGGACAAGCTGCCGCGAAGCATTCCGGAGGCGAAACCGCCCGCCTCGACAGGCGGCGTAAACGACGCATTGGTTCGCGACTCTCGAACGTCCCACACCCGGACCGCCCCCTCCTCGATGGTCATGGCCCGCCGACCATCGGCACTCAACTCGATCGCCGTGACGGCCGCCTCGGTGAGGGTCGTGGTCTGGCCTGCCGCAGGGTCCCAGATGGCGACGCGTCGGCGATCGGCCACCGCCAATCGATCGGACGACGCCGAGAAGCCGCGCAGCGCCCCCGTCGTGGGATAACCGCCGAGCCAGCCATTGTCGGGCACGATGAGAAGCCGAATCGCCCGATCCGTCGGGGAGGCGACGAGGTCGACATCGGGCGCGATCGCCGTCAGGAACGGACCAGTTTCGTATTCGGCGCGCAATCGACCACTCGATGCGTCCCAAATCTTGACCCCAGTGGCGTCATGCGTGACCACTACTCCGGCCGCCTGACCGAATCGCACGGCCTTCAGGTTCGGGCGATGTCCGCCCAAGCTGTTCCGAACCGTGTAGTCGGTGTCCCACAGCTTGGCGGTGCCATCCCAACTTGCGGTCGCGAGCTGGCCTTCGGGCCCAAACACGGCATCGACGACTCGGCCCTCGTGCCCCTGCAGGAGTTTGAGGCGATCCCCGGTCCGCGCGTCCCAGACGATCGCCTGGTCTCCCGCGGTGACGATCCGCTCACCGGCTTCGTCATAACGCGCGACCAGGACGACGCCGTCCTCGGCGGTCATTGTCACTCGCGCCTCCCCGGTCGCGAGATCCCACACCCGCGCCGATGGCCCGGGTCCCGGCAACACAAGGCGCTCGCCACCACGGTCGAAGGACGCACGATCGAGGATGAGGCCAAAGGTGAAGCGAACGGGAAACGCGTGCAGCTGCGCCCCGCTTGCTGCATCCCACACGTGGACGGACTCGTGCGCAGCCGTCACGATGCGCCGCCCGTCGGGCGCGAACACCGCCGTGCCACCACCGGCGCCGGCTATCGTGAGCTGCCGCCGCCCGCTAGCCGCGTCCCATACGACGACCGTCCCGTCGAGGCTCGAGGTGACGATCCGCCGACCATCGGCATCGAAGGCCGCGTCGACCACGCTGTCGGTGTGGCCGCGCAAGCTCTGGAGGGGTCGCCCCGCGGCTGTCCATACGCGGGCGGTCCGATCCGCACTCGCACTTACGAAGTTGGTCCCGTCATCGCTGAAGCGAATCGCAAGCACGCCCGCCTCATGACCGGCGACGAGGGCCTGCTTGATGTCGATCGTGCGCAGTGCGTGACCGAGTTGAAGGCGGAGCAACGGATCGTCCTTGCCGAGGCCATAGGCCGCCGCAAGATATGGCGCGGCCCGGTCGGGGCGCTCGTTCATCAATTCGCGCACCCCCGCATCGTGGTAGCGCTCGCGCGAATCGCGGGCGTCGATATAGGCCGCGACGACCGCAACCAGCAATGCCGCGACGAAGACGGCCGCAGCAAATCGAACGCGACGCCAACGCCGACGACGGCGGTCGCGCTGCTTGAGTTCGTCATAGTCGACGCCAAGCAGGCCAGCGATCATCTTGAGCAAGGCATCGGCTCGACCGTCCTTGCCGCGCCGGGCATCCGCTGCGATCGGTTCGGCGCGCTCGCGCACCTCCCCCGGGGCCGCTGAACGGAAGCGAAGCGCCTCAGGAAAACACTCTTGTGTCGCGCCTTCGCCGCGATCGCTGGCGTTGGGCTCGCCATCGACGATGAGGCAAAGGACGCGTCCCTCCCCAACCAAGGCCTTGAAGGTCGCAATCTCTCCGTTCACCCAGCGCGATTGGGCGGCCGCTGGAGAGCAGATGACAATCAGGTAGCGCGAGGCGCGCAACGCCTCACGGATCGTCGCCCCTAGAGCGCGTTTCTGAAAGGTTGAATCGGCGGGGATTCCCTTGGTCGGGGATTCGTGATTCAAGATGCTGGCTGGATTGGAGGCCAGCAGCGATGGCGC
>Ga0194132_10000540_pt1 | contig 77815 bp, 68 predicted proteins | sample TA2KigOf80mmetaG_FD_148612 | JGI IMG/M metagenome (GOLD analysis project Ga0194132, IMG submission 148612) | Freshwater microbial communities from Lake Tanganyika, Tanzania - TA2015054 Kigoma Offshore 80m | ecosystem: Environmental > Aquatic > Freshwater > Lake | place: Tanzania: Lake... | reverse complement strand
ACCCCGAGCGACATCCCTGACGCGGGGGGTACCCCGCGGTACCCCGCGTGCGCGCTCTTGTATGACTGCCCCTGATCACCAGTCGGAGGGGGTCGGGTGTCGAGATCAGTTACCGACGAGAGGCCGCGTGGGGACCTCGATGGAATGACTGTGGAGGAGTTCGACTCGCAATTTGAAGCTGACCAGTGATCGGAGTGGTCACGGGCGGCCGACCGCAGGGGCGGAAAGGAGGGGGTTGATGTCTGGGAAGTCCTCGCGTCGCGCACCGGGGGAAGGTGGACTCTATCAACGAGCCGACGGTAGGTGGGAAGGGAGAATCACCACCGGCTACTCAGCAGAAGGGAAGCGAAGGCGAAGAAAGGTAGTGGCCCGCACAAAGCGCGAGGCCGCTGAGCGACTGGAAGTGCTCAAACGTGAGCTGGATGCAGGTCTCAGTGGCGAGGCATCCAAGTGGACCGTCGCGGACTGGCTGGAGCTGTGGCTGAAGGACGAAGCAGCTGCAACCGTGCGACCGCGTACCTTGGCCGTCTACACGCAGATCGTGCGGTCACACCTGATCCCCGCATTAGGACATTATAGGCTTCGGAAACTTGAACCGTCACATGTTCGCGGCTACTTCCTGACGAAGATCGCCGCTGGTTTGCAACCGAGGACGGTTGGAAATCATCACATCGTGTTGCGTCGGGCATTGGAAATTGCGACGCGCTACCAATACGTCGAGCGCAATGTGGATCGATTGGTGAGCGCGCCCCGCGCAGAGCGGTATGAATCGCATCCTCTTGATCAGGATGAAGTCGGTCGGTTCCTCACGGCCGCCCGAGGGCATCCGCAAGAGGCCTTGTTCGTTCTCGCGGCATCGACAGGGATGCGCCAGGGCGAAGTGTTAGGTCTCGCTTGGCCCCAGGTCGATCTGGATGGGGGGTACGTCCGCATCTCTGCCGCCCTTAGCCGATACGGCGATGCGTTCCACCGGGGAGAGCCGAAGACGGCGAAGAGTCGCCGTACGATTGCTATCCCTCTGCCGGTCGTGGAGGTCTTGAGACATCATCGCGACCGTCAGACTTTGGCTGAGCGTCGCGGACGAGATTCGGGCATGTGGCTCGGGAATGAGTGGGATCTCGTCTTCACGGGGGATCGAGGGCAGCCATTGGGCGCGCACGCGGTCTATACGGAATTCGTTCGTCTACTCAAGTCCGCCGGAGTGCGGCCGGTTCGATTCCATGATCTTCGCCACGGCGCTGCGACCTTCCTGCTTGCTCAAGGGGTGGACATGCGAGTCGTACAGGAGATCCTGGGGCACGCTCAAATAAGCATGACGGCCGACCTATACTCGCACGTGGTCCCCGAGTTGCAGCGTGAGGCGGCAAATCGGATCGGCGATGTTTTGTTCGCGACTCGGTAGGTTGGCCCCCTGTTGGCCCCCTACCGAGTCATCTCCGAGGTCGTTGGGGCGAAAGCCCCTAGTAACGGCGCGGTCTTCTAGCTGCACCCACTCGTCGCGCCACAGTTCATGCACTTGAGGCACGTCCCGTTGCGGACCAGCATCAGCTGGCCGCAATCGGTGCAGGGGTCGCCCTCGTAGCCCTTCTGGCGCGCCTCCGCGTACAGCGAGGCCTTCGTGCGGACCTCCCCCGTCGCCGTCGCCGTCGTCGAGGTCACCTCGACGGCCACCGCCGCCGAGCGGAGCGCCGGCGCGGCCGCCACGGGTGCGGGCATCGAGGTCGGGAGCACCGGCGTCGGCGGCGTCACCCACGCGACCGGGGCGGCGACGGGAGCCGTCGGGGCGACCGGGGCGGGCGCGACGTACGTGGTGACCGCGGGCTGCGTGCCGGGCGCGGAATCCTCCACCGGGTCGGTCGCCAGTTCGACCGGGCCGACGTGCGCCAGTTCCTCGCGGCCGAGGTAGGAGACCGCCAGCTCGCGGAAGATGTAGTCGATGATCGAGTTCGAGAACTTGATCCGGTCGTGCCCCTGCACCATCCCCATCGGCTCGAACTTCGTGAACACGAACGCGTCCACGAACCGCTCCAGCGGCACGCCGTACTGCAGCCCGATCGACGTCGCGATCGCGAAGCAGTTCATCAGGCTGCGGAAGGCCGCGCCGTCCTTAGCCGTGTCGATGAACAGCTCGCCCAGGCGGCCGTCCCCGGCGAACTCACCGGTGTGGATGTAGATCGTGTGTCCGCCGACCTTCGCCTTCTGCGTGTAGCCGTTGCGGCGGTTCGGCAGCATCTCCCGCTCGCCGCGCTGCAGCCCGCGCTCGGCCTGCTGCACGTTCGTGATCGCCACCATCCGCTCCGCCGCCGCGACCGCCGCCGCTGCCGTGGCCGCCGGCGCGACGTCGTCCCCTTCGAACTCGTCGATGTCGGCGAACGCCGCGTTGGCGAGCGGCTGCGACAGCTTCGAGCCGTCGCGGTAGAGCGCCAGCGCCTTCACGCCGGTGCGCGCGGCCTCCAGGTAGACCTCCTTGACCTCCTCGACGGTGGCCTCGGCGGTCATGTTGATCGTCTTCGAGATCGCGCCGGACATGAACGGCTGCGCCGCCGCCAGCGTGCGCACGTGCGCCATCGCCGCGATGAAGCGGGTGCCGTACTTGCCGCACTTGTTCGCGCAGTCGAACACCGCGTAGTCGCTGACCTCGAGGAACGGCGCGCCCTCGATCGTCATCCGGCCGAGGATGTGGTCGTTCGCCGCCTCGATCTCCTCCTTCGCGTAGCCGAGCGCCTCGAGCATGTTGAAGCCGGGCGTGTTCAGCTGTGCATCCGTGAAGCCGATCGCGCGGCAGACGTCGTCGCCGAGCGTCCAGCGGTTGAACACGAACTGGATGTGGAACGCCGTCTTCAGCGCGTTCTCCAGCGTCGCGATGGCGCTCGCGGGGAAGCCCGCGCCGGTCAGCCGCTCCGTGTTCACGTGCGGCGCGCCCTCGAGCGTCTGCGTGCCGACGCAGTACTCGACGATCGCCGCGATCTGCGCGTCCGTGTACCCGAGCCGCTTGAGGGCGGTGGGGACCGACTCGTTGATGATCCGGAAGTAGCCGCCGCCGGCGAGCTTCTTGAACTTCACCAGCGCGAAGTCCGGCTCCACGCCCGTGGTGTCGCAGTCCATCAGCAGGCCGATCGTGCCCGTGGGCGCGATCAGCGTCGTCTGCGCGTTCCGGTAGCCGTAGTGCTCGCCGAGGATGAGCGCGCGGTCCCACAATCGCTTCGCCGCGGCGAGCAGGTCGGACGGGCACACCGCCTGGTCGATCCCGGCCGGCAGGACGGTGAGCTCCTCGTACTGGTCGGCCGGGGCGTGGTACGCCGCGCGGCGGTGGTTGCGGATCACCCGCAGCATCGCCTCGCGGTTCTCCGCGTAGCGCGGGAACGCGCCCAGTTCCGCCGCCATCTCCGCCGAGGTCGCATACGCGCCGCCCGTGAGGATCGCGGAGAGCGCGCCGGTCCACGCCAGCGCCGCCGGCGAGTCATACGGGATGCCCTCGAGCATCAGCAGCGCGCCGAGGTTCGCGTAGCCGAGGCCGAGCGTGCGGTAGTCGTACGACAGCCGCGCGATCGGGTCGCTCGGGAACTGCGCCATCAGCACGGAGATCTCCAGCACGACCGTCCAGAGCCGGATCGCGTGCTCGTACCCCTCGAGGTCGAACACGCCGGTATCGAGGTCAGTGAAGGCGAGCAGGTTCAGCGACGCCAGGTTGCACGCCGTGTCGTCGAGGAACATGTATTCCGAGCAGGGGTTGGATCCGTTGATCCGGCCGCCCGCGGGGCTCGTGTGCCACTCGTTGATTGTGGTGTCGTACTGCAGGCCGGGGTCGGCGCTCTGCCACGCGGCGAGCGCGATCTTGTCCCACAACTGACGCGCCGGGATGGTGCGGTGCACCCGGCCGTCGGTCCGCCGCTTCAGGTCCCACGGCCGGTCGGCCTGCACGGCTTCGAGGAACTCCTGCGTCACGCGCACGGAGTTGTTCGAGTTCTGGCCGGAGACGGTGTTGTACGCCTCGCCCTGCCAGTCCGTGTCGAACTGCGCGAAGTCGACCTCGGTGTGGCCCTCCTCGGCGAGCTGCAGCACGCGCTGCACGTACCCCTCGGTCACGCCGTCATTGCGCGCCAGCTTCACGGCGCGGCGGAGCGAGGCGTTCCGTGCCGGGTCGAGGCCCCCCGCCGTCGCGTCGAGCGCGGCGTCGAGGATCGAGCGGAGGTGCTTGCGGGTGACGAAGGCGCCGGTGACGAGCGCGGCGACCTTTTCCTCCTCACGCACCTTCCAGTCCACGAACTGCTCGATGTCCGGGTGGTCGGCGTTCAGGATCACCATCTTCGCCGCGCGGCGCGTCGTGCCGCCCGACTTGATCGCGCCCGCCGCGCGGTCGCCGATCTTCAGGAACGACATCAGGCCGGAGGACTTCCCGCCGCCGGAGAGCGGCTCATCCTCGCCGCGCAGGTCGGAGAAGTTGGAACCGGTGCCGGAGCCGTACTTGAAGATGCGCGCCTCGCGCGTCCAGAGGTCCATGATGCCGCCCGGGTTCACCAGGTCGTCACTCACGGACTGGATGAAGCAGGCGTGCGGCTGAGGACGCTCGTAGGCGTTCTCGGAGACGCGCAGCTCCCCCGTCGTCGGGTCGACATAAGAATGGCCCTGGGCGGGGCCGGTGATGCCGTACGCCCAGTGCAGCCCGGTGTTGAACCACTGCGGCGAGTTCGGCGCGGCCATCTGCTTCGCCATCATGTGGGCGAGCTCGTCGTGGAACGCCCGCGCGTCCTCCTCGCTGTCGAAGTAGCCGTGCTTCCAGCCCCAGTAGGTCCAGGTGCCGGCCAGCCGTCCGAAGGTCTGACGCGCGTCGTCCTCGCCGCCCGGCGCGGAGTCCGGCGCGGGCACGGAGCGCTGCAGCCACTCCGGCACGCCCTCCTCGGCCACCCGCACCGTCGAGGCGGGGACACCGGCCTTCCGGAAGTACTTCTGCGCCATGATGTCCGTCGCGACCTGCGAGAACTTCGCGGGCATCTGGATGTCGCGCGCCTCGAAGACGACGGAGCCGTCCGGGTTCACGATCCGCGAGGTGCGCTGGGCGAACTCGATCCACTCGTACGGGTCGTGCCCGGCGGTGGTGAAGCGGCGCGAGATCTGCATCGAAGGAAGCCTCCCGAGAGGGTCGGGCCCTTCCGTCTCTGAACCCAAGAACTTGGGGAGGGGGAGCGGAGGGGACACAAGATGTTGGGACTATCTGTTCAGGCGCATGAGCACCTGTTCAGAGGAGTGAGGGGCATCATTGATCCGCCGAGGAGGCCTGTCAACGCGATCAATCGCGTTAACATTTGTGCGCGTATCAGATTGGCGCAAGGTGTCTCCGGCGCGTCAAGCACCAGTCACGCAGATTCCGCGTTGTTAAATTCTGCCGGGATGCCGGAGGCTACCCCCCGATGATCGCCTCGATGGTGTCCGGGTCGCTCGGGATCCCTTCGCTCAGATTCTCGCGTCCACGCTCGGTCACGAGGACGTCGTCCTCGATGCGGATGCCGATGCCCCTCAGGCGGGCCGGGATGCCCTTCGTCTCCGGCTCGAAGTAGAGGCCGGGCTCGACCGTCAGCACCATCCCCGGCTCGAGTCGAGTTGACTTCCCCGCCGTCCGGTACGGCCCCGCGTCGTGGACGTCGAGGCCAAGCCAGTGGCTGGTGCCGTGCATGAAGAAGGGGCGGTAGGCCTCCTTCTCGATCAGCCCGTCGATGTCGCCTCGGAGCACCTTCAGGTCGACGAGGCCGCGCACGAGGACGCGGAGCGCCGCGTTGTGGACGTCGTGGAAGCCGGCCCCCGGCCGGGTCTTCGCGATGCCGGCCGCCTGCGCTTCGAGGACGACGTCGTAGACCGCCCGTTGCGCCGCCGTGAAGCGGCCGTTCGCGGGTACGGTCCGGGTTACGTCCGCGGAGTAGAGATCCCATTCCGCGCCGGTGTCCATCAACAGCAGGTCGCCGTCCGCGATCCGCGCGCGGTTGGCGGTGTAGTGCAGCGTGCAGGAGTTCGCCCCCGCCGCCACGATCGCCGGGAAGCCGTCGCGCACGGCGCCTTCGCTGCGGTAGGTGGCCTCGAGGATCGCCTGCACCTCGTACTCATGCATGCCGGCGCGCACCCCGCACATCGCCGCGAGGATCCCCGCGCCGGTGACGTCGATCGCCTGGCGGAGCGCCTTCACCTCGGCGGGGGACTTCAGCAGCCGCAGTCCGTCCACCAGCGGCTCCGGGTCGCGCCACGCCTCCAGCGGCTTCGCGCCGCGCTGGGCGCCCTCGCGCCGGGCCGCGATGTACTCGATCAGCCGTCGCTCGACGCGCTGCGCGAGCGGGGCGGTCTGGCCCATCGAGTAGTGCAGCTCCTTCACGCCGCGCAGCACCTCGGGCAGCCGCTCATCGAGTTCCTCGATCGGGAACGCCTGATCCGCGCCGTAGGTGGCGCAGGCGCCCTCGACGCCCGCGCGTGGACCCACCCAGACGGCCTGGACGGGGTCGTGGGGCCGCACGAGGAGGGTGAACGGCTGCTTGGCGCCCGGGCGCAGCACGGCGACCGCCTCGGGCTCCTCGAAGCCGGTGAGATAGAAGAAGGTCGAGTCCTGGCGGAACGGGTGGTCGACGTCGCCGTTGCGGCGGCTGTCCGAGCCGGCGACGAAAACGGCGGCGCTGCCGGGCCCCAGCGCCTGCATCAGCCGACGTCGACGCGCCGCGAACTCCCGAGGCCCCACGAGTGTGCCCGCCATGCCGCGCTCCATCCCCGAGAAAATCAGTCGTGAAACATGAGATTCGTTGTTTGCCTGTGAGGCCGATGATACCGGCTCGGTCTGGCGAGGAGCCTGCCTGTGCTGGAAGTCGCGCTGCTGGGCCTGCTCGGCTTCTCCGTCGGCGCCTTCGGCACGCTCGTGGGCGCGGGCGGTGGCTTCATCCTCGTGCCGATCCTGCTCTTCCTCTACCCGGACCGTCCGCCTGAGGTCATCACGGCGATGTCGCTGTTCGTCGTCCTCGGGAACGCCACGTCCGGGACGCTCGCATATGCCCGCCAGCGCCGGATCGACGTGCGGAGTGGCCTCGCGTTCGCGGTGGCGACGCTCCCCGGTGCGGTCGCCGGCGCGATCGTCGTGAAGCAGATCGACCGTGGCACCTTCAACCTGATCTTCGCCGCGGCCCTCGCGGCGATCGGCGTCTACCTCATCCTGCCGAGGCCGGTCGCGGCGATCCGGGAACCGCTGCGGGGGCGTGGGGTCGTGCGACGGACGCTGACCGACCGCGACGGCGTGACCTTCGTGTACGCCTACCGGCGCTGGCAGGGGCTCGCGATCAGCGGTGGCGTCGGTTTCATCTCCAGCCTGCTCGGGATCGGGGGCGGGATCGTGCATGTGCCGGTGATGGCGATGGTGCTGCGCTTCCCGGTCCATATCGCGACGGCGACGAGCCAGATGGTGCTGGGGCTGATGGCGCTACACGCGGTCGTCACGCACTTCGCGTCCGGCACGCTGACGTGGGATCAGACGCTCGCCCAGGCCGCCTTCATGGCCGTCGGCGCCGTCTGCGGTGCGCAGGTCGGCGCGCTTGCGGCGAACCGCCTGCGAGGCGAGCTCATCCTGCGCGCGCTTGGTGGGGCATTGCTGGTGGTGGCCGCGCGTCTCGCGCTGTTGGCGCTCGTCTAAGCCGGTAAGCCGGCGTCAGTCTCGCCCGCGCAGCACCTCGGGCGTGTACGTCGTGCCGACGAGGCCGCGAGCGCAGAGGGCGTCGTACTCCTCCTGCGAGTAGCCGAGGAGGTCGACGTAGATCTCCTGGTTGTGTTCGCCCAGCTTCACCGGGGGCGTGCGGATCCAGTTCGGAGTGTTTGCCCACTTCGTGAAGATGCCGGGGTACCGGTGGGTGCCGACCCCCTCCATCGTCAGCTCCTCGAAGAAGCCGCGTGCCTCGAGCTGCGGCGACCGGGTGGCCTCGACGTCGTTGTGGACGGGCCCGGCGACCACGCCGACCGCCTGGAGCGCGTGGAAGAGTTCTTCCTTGTCGAAGCCTCGCGTCACCTCGCCCAGCGCTGCGTCCAGCGCCGTCCGCTGCTCGACCCGGCCACCCGCCGTGCGGAACCGCTCGTCCGTGGCCAGCGCGTGCGCGCCGAGGACGCCGCAGAGCGCGCCGAATTCCTCGTCGCTGGCGACGTCGATGGCGATCCACTGGTCGGCGCCCGTGGTGGGGTAGATGCCGTGCGGTGCGCGCGCGGGATGGCGGTTCCCCTGCTGGCCTGTGGCGCGGCGGTTCATCGTGTAGTCCATGATGTATTCACCTATGACCGGCAGGAACGACTCGGCCAGCGGCATCTCGATCTGTTGCCCGTGGCCCGTGCGTGCGCGGTGGCGCAGCGCGGCGGTCACCGCCCACGCGCCCATCACGCCGGCGATCGCGTCGGCCGTGTAGGCGTCGCCTGTCTCGTCCGGGGTGCCGTCGTCGTATGTGCGGATGAGGTGGTGGCCGATCATCCCCTCGACGTGTGTGCCGAACCCTCGGTAGTTCTTGTAAGGACCACTGAGGCCGTACGCGGGCATCCGCAGCATGATCAGCCGCGGGTTCACCTCGCGCAGGATCTCGTAGGTGATCTTGGCGCGCTCGATCGTCTCCGGGACGTTGTTCTCGACGATCACATCGCACTGCTCGATGAGCCGGAAGAACGCCTCGCGGCCTTCAGGGAGACGGATGTCGCAGGCCATCGAACGTTTGTTGCGGGCGTGCGAGTTGAACGCGGGCGAGCGATTCCACGGGTCCTTGCCGGGGTCGAAATCGGGCGGGATCCCCATCGTCACGCCGGTGGAGCCCATGTAGCGGTACTGGGCCTCAGTACTGATGCGCTCGGCGCCGCGCGAGTACGGTTGGATCGTCGTCACCGGCTCCACGCGGACGATGTCCGCCCCCCACTCTCCGAGGAGCTGCGTGACGTGAGGGCCCGCCCACACCACGGTGATGTCCGCGACTCGAATGCCCTCCAACGGCAGGCGGTGCGCGGCGTCTCGCTCGGGTCGTGCGTCCGATGTCATGCGAGCCTCCTAGATCACGCCCTGCGCGCGCAGCCGGGGCAGCGCCGCGCGGTCGTACCCGAGTTGAGTGAGGACGTCGACGGTATGTGCGCCCAGGGGCGGCGCTGGGCGGGCGGGTGCTTTCGGGCTGTCGGAGAGGATCAACTGGCGTCCGGGGTATTCGAGCGGGCCCGCGATCGGGTGGTCGATCGTCTCCCACACCCCGCGGCCCCGATAGTGCGGGTCGTTCACGAGGTCCTCGGTGGACATGATCGCGCCGCCCAGGATGCCATGCCGCTGCGTGCGCGCGATGGCTTCCAGTTTCGGTGTCGCGAAGAGCCACGCGAGGTAGGAGCCCTCTATTTCCTGTTGGTACTCGGCCGAGTACTCATGCACCTGCTTGCCGAAATCCGGGTGCTCCTTCAGGTCGGGCCGGCCGATCTCGTCGAGGAACCCGTCGAAATGTTTGGTCCCTCCGGCGAAGATGTTCACATAGCCGTCGATCGCTGGGCGGACGCCCATCGCGGCTCGTCCGCCAGGCGGCTGGCGCGTGTTGGAGAGGCCGCTGTATGCGGCGGCGGTGAGTGAGATGGTGCGGCGGTCTCGGAAGCCCGCCTGGGCCTCGTACACGGACTGGTCGATCCAGTCGCCCGCGCCGCCCGCCTCCACGCGGAAGCGCGCCAGCAAGATGGCCAGCGAGGTCGCCAGACCCGCATGGTAATGCGCCGTGTTGCCACCGAGTTTCGCCGGCTCCCGGTTCGGCGCCCCATTGCCGTGCAGCGGCCCACCCATCGCCTGAAGGGTGATCTCGCTACCCGCGTAGTCGCGCCAGGGGCCGCTCTGTCCAAACGGCGTGATCGAGGCCATGATCAGGTCCGGATGTCCCGCGGACATCGCCTCGTAGTGCATCTCGTAGTCGTCGAGCAGGCCCGGACGAAAGTCGTCGATCACCACGTCCGCGTGGCCGATCAGGCGGCGGGCGATCACCCGACCCTCCTCGGCCTCGAGGTTGAGGGTCATCGACTGCTTGTTCGTGTTGAGGTGCAGGAACAGTCCGGACTTCTCCGGGTGGGGGATGTCATCCGGGAAGGGGCCCGTCTGGCGCGACGGATCCCCGGTGAGGGGCTCGACCTTCAGGACCTCCGCGCCGTAGTCCGCGAGCAGTTTCCCCGCGAACGGTCCGGCGACGTTGGTCGCGAATTCGAGCACACGGATGCCTTCGAGCATCTGCGTCACGGCTGTCCCTCCTCCGCGGCGCGAGACATCCTCGCTGTTCGGCGTGCCCGCGCAAACCATGCCGCGCCGCCGGGCGGGACGATACCACGACCGTCATCCGCAACGGGTGCTGCGATCCGCGGCGGCGGCCTGGTAGCATGGGTGTTATGGAGAATGTCTCATCGACCGCGGCGCCGCTTCCTGTGTTGACCCCGGTAGGTGATCGGGTGCGGCTGGGTGATGCCTGGTCGGAGCGGCCGGTGGTGCTCGCGCTGATCCGGCACTTCGGCTGTCAGTTCTGCAAGGATCAGGTGTCGCAACTGGTCCCCGCCGTGCCCGCCATCCACGAGGCGGGGGCCGAACTGGTCATCGTCGGGAGCGGGAGTCCCCCGATGGCGGGGTTCTTCGCCGAGGACTACCACGTCACCACGCCGCTGTTCACCGACCCCATGCGCGATGTGTACCGCGCCTTCGGTGCGAAGCGCCCCACCTGGGCCGCGTTGCTCAACCCTCGGTTGTACTGGAACGGACTCAGGGTGGCGCTTCGCGGTCACTGGCCGGGCTGGCCGCAGGGCGACCTGGCTCAACTCGGCGGCGTGTTCATCGTGCTGCCCGGTGGCGACATGCCCTTCGCCTACCGCAGCGCGGTCGCGGGTGATCTGCCGAGCGTGGCGTGCGTGATCGATGAGTTGAAGGCCGCGCTGCGCCGCTAGCGTTCCTCCGTCTGGACACTAAGAAGGGGAGCGGCCAAGCCGCTCCCCTTCTTAGTGTGCCTTCGGCCTCACGGCCTCACATCGACCCTTACGAGGCGATGAAGAGTGGCGCGAGCACCAGCGTCACCGTGGCCAGCAGCTTCACGAGGACGTGAAGCGACGGGCCGGCGGTGTCCTTGAACGGGTCACCGACGGTGTCACCAACGACGGCCGCCGCGTGGATCGCGGAGCCCTTCTTGACGACTTCGCCGTTCTCGTCCTTCATGTCGCCGGACTCGATGTACTTCTTTGCGTTGTCCCACGCACCGCCGGAGTTGTTGAAGAACGTCGCCATGGCGATGCCGCCGATGGTGCCGATGATCAACATGCCGGAGACCGCAAGCCAACCGGAGGAGTGCGGGTACTCCATCACGGTCAGGACGCCCTTTGCGTCGTGACCGTAAATCGTCGCCGTCGCGTCCCGCAGGTAGCGGAAGATGAGGCCCACCACGATCGGGGCACCCACCACCAGGATGCCCGGCGCCACCATCTGGCGAAGGGCCGCCCGCGCCGTGATGTCCACGGCGCGCGCGTAGTCCGGACGCTCCGTGCCGGTCATGATGCCGGGGTGCTCCCGGAACTGGCGCCGGACCTCATCGATGATTGACGACGCGGCAGAACCGACGGCGCGGATCGTGAGGGCGGAGAAGAGGAACACCAGCGTCACACCCAGCACGCCGCCTGCGAAGACGTCGATGCTCGCGAGGTCGATCGGAAGTTCCGTGACCAGCGGGATGTCCAGCCGCTCCTTCACCTTGTCCAGGTATGCGGAGAACAGCAGGAAGGCCGCGAGGCCGGCGGACGCCACCGCGTACCCCTTGGTGAGGGCCTTGGTGGTGTTGCCCACGGTGTCCAGGGCGTCCGTGATGTGACGGGCGCTGGCGGGAGCGCCGGAGAACTCCGCGATACCGCCAGCGTTGTCCGTGATCGGGCCGAACGTGTCCATGGACAGGATGTACGCGGCGGACATCAGCATGCCCATGGTGGCGACAGCCGTGCCGAAGATGCCGGTCGTGAACGCCGGGACGTTCGCGATGTCGGCGTGTGAACCCAGCGTGTACGAGACGACGAGGGCTAACACGATCGCCACCGCGGATGGTGCGAACGTTTCGAGGCCGACCGAGGTGCCGATGATGATGTTCGTCGCCGGGCCCGTCTTGCTGGCCTCGGCGATCTCCTTGACCGGACGCCAGGCGCCGGCCGTGTAGTACTGGGTGATGTAGACGAAGGCGAACCCACAGGCGATCCCTGTGACGCCGCACCAGAAGAACCACATCCACGAGTCGCCCAGCATCTGGCTGGTCGCGATGTAGAGGCCCACGATCGAAAGGGCCGAGACCACGTAGTACCCCATGTTCAGGGGGCGCATCGGGTCCTTCTCCGCGTTCTCGGAGAACATCGGCACGACCATCATGCCGATGATCGTCGCGAAGACGCCGAACGAGCGGAGGACCAGCGGGAACAGGATCCAGTTCAGGTCCTGCGTGACCGTGTAGATGGCCACGCCGAGGATCATCGCGCCGATGTTCTCGGCGGACATGGACTCGAACAGGTCGGCACCACGGCCGGCGCAGTCGCCGACGTTGTCACCGACGAGGTCCGCGACAACGGCCGCGTTACGCGGGTCGTCCTCCGGGATACCGGCCTCGACCTTGCCGACGAGGTCAGCACCGACGTCAGCAGCCTTCGTGTAGATGCCGCCGCCGATCTGTGCGAACAGCGCGACGAACGAGGCGCCGAAGCCGAAGCCGACCAGCAGGAACGGCGTGATCGCCTCGGGGTAACCCAGGACGCGGGTGTAGACCACCCACATCGTCGAGACACCGATGAGGCTCAGGGCCACGACCAGGAAGCCGGAGACGGCGCCGCCGCGCAGCGCGACGGTGATGGCGTCCTTCAGGCTGTTGCGGGCGGCGGCTGCCGTCCGCAGGTTGGAGCGCACGGCGATGTACATGCCGATGTAGCCCGACACGCCCGAGCAGAGCGCGCCGACGATGAAGGCGATGCCCGTCAGCATCCCCTCCTTCGTCGAGGACATCACGACTTCGCCGTAGACGATCGTCGTCCCGTCGAGCTTGATCTCCTTGACACCGTCGGAGACCAGCGTGACGACACCCATCAGTACCGCGGCAATGACCGCGGTCATGATGGCAATGGTGCCGTACTGGCGCTTCAGGAACGCCATGGCGCCCTCGAAGATCAGGCCGGCGACCTGCTGCATTTCAGGCGTCCCGGTGTCGCGAGAGAGCACATCGCGCGCTAACCAGAGCGCGAAGAGCACGGCTGCGACGCCGGCCACCGGTACCAGAACAATGAGATCCATGGTTCCTCGCTTTTCCACTCGCACGAAGAGGAAGGCGGGGAGGAGGCCCCACCTGCAAGCGCCACACCGTCCTCGACCCTCACGAGGCGTGAAGTCGGGGGCGGGCCCCTCTGCGCACTAACCTGCGCGGGATGATGCCACCTCGCGTGCTCATGCGCGAGTGTTCGATCACCGGGGCAACAGATGAGTTATGACGAGTAGTATTTCGACATCCGGTCAAGTTCGGAAGCCCGCTGCCTGGGCGCCAGCGTCTCATCCACCGTAGCGGTCGCCGATCACCCCGTCCGCCTGGAGTTGGGCGATCGCCTGCGGCGAGTAGCCGAGGCTGCCGAGCACCTCGTGATTGTGTTCGCCCACCAGGGCGGCCGGGCGATCCCATGAGGGTGCATCGGGGCTGACACGCCACAGGAAGCCAGGGAACAGGTGCGTGCCTGCATACGGGTGGTCCACGGACTGTAGCCACTCGCGGTGGGTGTGCTGAGGGTCAGCCAGGATCGACCAGGGTGCGACGACCGGCGATGCGATTGCCCCATGGCGCCGGATCGTCTCCGCAATGTGTTCCGCGGTATCCCCGCCGACGAAGCGTCGCACCGCGTTATGTACCTCGTCGCGTGCGGCGAGACGTCCCGGGATCGTAGCCCAGGGGTGCCCGCGCCCGGCCCAGTCCGCGTGGCCCATCGCCTCGGCCAGCCCGGCCCATTGCGTGTCCGTCTCAGCAGCGACGACGACCCATGAGTCATCCTCGCCGGCCTCGCCACCGCCTGCCCTGAAGCAGCCATGGGGGACGATGAGCGTGTCGCTATTGCCGAGGCGCACCGGAAGCCGCTGGTTCATCGTCCACTCGGCGACCTGCGCCGGCAGATGCCAGTTGAGCACTTCGATCTGTGAGATATCGATGTACGAACCCATGCCAGTCTGCTCCCGGCGATGGAGCGCGGTCATGACCGCGAAGATCAACGCGAGGGCGCCTGTGGCGTCCGAGTGGTAGATCGGCGATGTGTCCTCGACCGGTCGGTCCGGGTAGCCCCGTACGATTGTGTGGCCGCCAGCGGCGTCGAGGCCGGAGCCGAGCGTCACATATCCCTGGTAGGGGCCTTGCGCTCCCCAGCCGGGCATGGAGGCGTAGATCAGCCGTGGGTTGATCGCATGCGCGGTCTCCCAGTCGAACCCCATGCGGTCGACTGTGCCAGCCGAATAGCCTTCGAAGAAGATGTCGGCGGAGGCCAACAGGTCGCGGAAGACTGCAGCGCCGGCCTCCGAGCGGATGTTGAGCGCGATGTTGCGCTTGTTCCGGTTGGCCAGATGGTGGATGTGACTGCGTTCCCACACGGGGCCTTCCCCCGGGCCAGGGAGGGGGCTTACCAGCGGACGGGTCATCGAGTTCCGCGGGAACGACTCCACCTTCACGACATCCGCGCCGAGGTCCCCGAGCAGCGATCCTGCCATCGGGCCTGCCCAGACCTCGCATAATTCAACGGCACGGAGGCCATCCAGCAATCGGGAGGTCATTCGGCTATCCCGTCACGCCCCCACGGAACAGCGCGAGCCGCTCCGTGGAGGAGTAGCCGAGGTCGCGCAGGACCTCGTCCGTGTGCTCGCCCACGCGGGGTGGGGGGCCGGCCTCCCAGCCGTCCATCATGCGGAATGGCGGCCCGGCGATCACCGCCGTCTGGCCGTCGGGGAGCGGACGCTCGACGAACGACTGGCGGGCGACCGCCTGGGCGTCTCCGGCGATCTCCGATGCGTCGAGGACGGGCGCGACCATTACGCCGTACTGCTGCAGTGTGGTGAAGATCTCGTGCTTGGTCCGTGCCCGCAGCCATGGGTTCAGGACGGTAATGAAGTCGTTAAAGTGGAGCGGCTTCCGAACGGGGTCAGCGAAGCGTGGGTCAGCGGCGAGTTCCGGCCGCCCGATCCCCTCGCAGAGCCGGCCGAAGAACGGTTGGTTCGCGGCGGCGAAGACGACGTAACCGTCGGCGCACGGGTAGCAGCCAGCCGGGTACGCCGTCTGTGACTGGCCCGCCACGCGAGGCATCTCCACCCCCATGAACTCCCAGGCGACGAACCAGGCATCGACGTTGCCGGTGAGCGCCTCGACGCCGCTTACTTCGATCTCGCTTGCTGGTTGGCCGTCCGTGTGTGCCCACAGCGCGGCGGCGCCGGCAGCCGAAGCCGTCGCCGCCCACTGCATCTCCGCGACGTGGGGGGCGTACCGCAGCGGCTCCTCCCCGGCGATCGCGTGTTGGCGCATCCGGCCGGTCCACGCGAAGAGCGACGTGTCGTTTTCGATGTGGCCGCTGCGCGGGCCGTCCAGTCCGTGCTCGGTCAACACGACCACCACCGGCGGTCGGGCGAGCGCACGGATATCCTCGCGGATGTCGATCGCGAGGGTGCTTGTCGTGTGGATGAGTACAAGGTCGGCCTGGGGGCAAAGCCGGCCGAGGATCTCGCGGCCTGATGCGGTCTGGATATCGACGACCACCGAACGTTTTCCGGTGTCGAGCGCGATGTGCCAGGCCCCTGACTCCAGGTTGGGGACATCGCCCAGAAAGGGGGGGAGGCGGCGCATCGGCGCGCCTCCGATTGGTTCGACCTTGATGACGTCAGCCCCATAGTCGGAGAACAATTTGGCCGCTGCCGCGACCGGCAAGGAGCCACCGACTTCGAGGATGCGGCGTTCGGCCAGGGGACGGGGGATGCTCGTCATCGTGCGCTGGCTCACTTTTCCCGTCATGTCCGCGCGGCATCATGGAGCCGAAGCGATTGCCGACATTCATACCACGGTGGAGGAAGATTCGATGGAACCACCTGCGGCCTGGTGCGCCGGTGAATGAGCGAAATCGCGGGGTGGGCGGCTGAGTGGTTCAGCACGCCGGCTCCGGGGCATCTGGTGCCCCCGGCAGGAATCGAACCTGCGCACATGGTTTAGGAAACCAACGCTCTATCCACTGAGCTACGAGGGCGCGCGAGCCGCAGCGGGCTCCGCGGGCGGAATGGTGGAGATGAGGGGACTCGAACCCCTGGCCTCCGCGATGCGAACGCGGCGCTCTCCCAGCTGAGCTACATCCCCACAGGGCTCGCCTCCCTGAGAGGCAGCATGACCGAGTATAGGGCGCACCGAGGGACGGGCAACGCGACCAAGGCCGTGGCTACTCGCGATCCTCAGGCGATCCGCTCAGCAGTCCCTTCACCGGCTCGATCACCATGCGCTTTCCCGGCACGTCCACCTCGATCACGATGTGTCCGAGCGCGGGGATCAGGACATCCTTCTGGTCCGGCAGCCGTACGAGGTAGACATCGTTCGCGCCGGTCACCAGCACCTGCTCCAGCACGCCGACCGGCTCTCCCGCCGTGGTCACTACGGACATGCCGATGAGATCGTGGGTGTAGTACTCGCCCTCCGGGAGCGGGGGCAGGTCGCTCTCCGGGATTTCGATGAGCAGTCCGCGCAGCGCCTCGGCGGCGTTGCGGCCCTCGTGGCCCTCAAACAGGACGCAGGGGAACCCGAGCGGAGTCTCGATGTCCGCGATGCGGGCGCGGGCGCCGTTTAGGATGACGACGGCCCCCACGGTGAACCGTTCCGGGTTCGCGGTGAGCGGGGTGACTTTCACATGCCCCTTGAGCCCCCATGGTGCGTTGATCCGTCCGATCGCCACCCGCTCGTCGGGGGTAGGCACCGGGGAGTCGTCGATCGGCCGGTATGCCGGTCGAGGGCCGGGCACGCGCAGGACGCGCGCACCCGGCCGTCGGGGACGGCGGGCGGGGTTGGGCCGGGAGCCTGACATCGGAGGCGCGCTTTACTCGATGTTGAGCGTGGCGCGGACGCCGGCACGCACAGCCGCGACGTGCAGCAGAGAGCGCATCGCGTTGGCGCAGCGCCCGTCACGGCCGATGACGCGGCCCTTGTCCTCGTCGTTCACGTAGAGGTAGAGGAGGATGCGGTCGCCGTCGTGCTCTTCCTCCACGACGACGTCGTCGGGGTGCTCGGCGAGGGCGCGGGCCAGGTACTCGATGAGTGCGCGCATCGCTTAGTTCGTACCGGCGGCCGCCTCGGCGGCCGCCTTCTCAGCGGCAGCAGCAGCCTCGGCGGCAGCCTTCGCGGCGGCGGCCTCAGCGTCCTTGCGGGCCTTCACCTCTTCGGCGTGCGCCTTCTTGGCGGCCTCGGCTGCCTCACGCTCAGCCCGGGTCGGTTGGGTGACGCGCCGCTTAGGCTCGGTCGTGGTGACGCCGGCGCTAAACAGCAGGCGCGCGACCGTCTCCGAGGGCTGGGCGCCGACGGACAGCCAGTATTTCGTCCGCTCCGAGTTCACCTCGAGCGTGCGAGGGTCGGTCGTCGGGTTGTAGTGCCCCACGATCTCCAGGAAGCCACCGTCACGCTTCGTCTCCTTGTGGGCGACGACGATGCGGTAGGAGGGCTGATGCTTCTGGCCGGTACGGCGGAGGCGGATACGGAGCACGGGCAGATTCCTTCAGGGGGCGTCGCGTCTCTTCACACGCGGACGCCGGGGGTTGGCTGGTCAGTGTCGGGCGGTTCGGGGGTGGGGTCTAGTGGGGGCCATGCCCCAGATTCATAGGCCCAGCATCCGACGGATGCCGCCAGCGTTCTTTCCGCCGCCGCCAGCCATCGCCTTCATCAGTTTGCGGGCTTCGGCGAACTGATTCAAGAGGCGGTTCACGTCGGAGGGGTGGGTGCCGGATCCCCGGGCGATCCGCCGCCGTCGAGAACCGTTGATGACCTCTGGGTGACGGCGCTCCTCGACGGTCATCGAACGGATGATCGCCTCCGACTGGCTGATGAACTTCTCATTCATGTCGAATCCGCCACCGAGCTGGGCCTTGATGGCCCCGGCGCCGGGGAGCATGTCGAAGATGCCGGAAAGCGGCCCCATCTTCTTCAGCTGCTCCATCTGGCCCAGGAAGTCCTCCAGGTCGAACTGGCCGGTCCGCATCCGCCGGGCGACCTCTTTGGCGTCCCGCTCGCCAATCGCCGCCTTCGCCTTCTCGACCAGCGTGACCACGTCCCCCATGCCGAGGACACGCGAGGCGAACCGGTCCGGGTGGAACTCCTCCAGCGCTTCCAGCCGTTCGCCGGTGGTGATGAACTTCACCGGCAGGCCGGTGACCTCCCGCACGGAGAGCACGGCGCCGCCCCGGGTGTCGGAGTCCACCTTCGTCACGACGATGCCGGAGCCTTCCAGGACATCGTGGAACTCCTTGGCGAGGGTGACCGCTTCCTGGCCGGTCATGGCGTCCACCACGATGAGGAGCTCGGTCGGGTCGACCTCGTCCGCAAGCGCGGCGAGGGCGTCCGCCAGCTCGTCGTCCAGCATCACCGCGCCGACGGTATCCACGATGATGGCGTTCGCGTTGATCTTCGCCGCGTGGGACAGCGCCCGCTTCGCGACCTCCGCGGCCGGGGCCTCGTGCTCCTCGACGTAGACGGGGACATCGATCGACTCCGCCAGCACCTGCAGCTGCTCGGAGGCGGCGACGCGCTCGAAGTCCGTGGAGACCAGCAGCGGGCGGAAGCCTTCCGACTTGAACTTCAGGGCGAGCCGGCCGGCGAGGGTGGTTTTCCCCGAGCCCTTTGAGCCGACCACCATGATCTTGGTCGGGCCGCCGTTCGCACGTTCAAGCGGGGCGTGCTCTTTGCCGAGGGTCTCGACGAGCACCTGGTGCACGATGCCGATGACCTGCTGGCCGGGGGTGATCGACTGCAGCACTTCCTGGCCCAGCGCGCGGTCCCGGACGCGGGCGATGAAGTCACGCACCACTTTGAAGTTGACGTCGGCTTCGAGGAGCGCGATGCGCACCTCGCGGAGCGCCTCGTCGAGTTCTTTCTCGCCGATGCGCCCGGACGAGCCGAGCCGCCGGAAGGTGCCGGAGAGCCGTTCAGTCAGAGCGTCAAGCATGGTTCGAGTGTAGGTGGGGCGACGCGCAGGCGCGTCCGGAGAGGGCGAGGCGTGGCGCGGAGGCGGGCTCGAGCCTGAGCCGCCTCCACGCCAGGTGTGCCGGATGCCCCGCCGCATCGGCCTACATAACATAACACAGACGCCCCGGAGCCGGGGCGTCTGTCAGGAGCGCCAGCAGTTCGGGGCGCTAGGAGAGGCCTCGCTCCGCGATCAGCGCGACCACGTCCGTCAGCCGGCAGGAGTATCCCCACTCGTTGTCGTACCAGGCCATGGTCTTGGTCATCCCGCCCGGGACGATCAGGGTAGTCGGGGCGTCATGGATGGCGGAGCCGGGGTGGCCTTTGAAGTCCATCGAGACCAGTTCGTCGGTCTCGTAGTACATGTACCCCTTCAACTCGCCCTCAGCAGCCGCCAGGTACGCCTCGTTGATCGCACCCACCGAGGGCGTGTCGCGGAGCGACGTGACGAGGTCAAGGACGGAGACCGTCGGGGTTGGCACGCGGTAGGCGAAGCCGTCGAACTTCCCGGCGAGCGACGGGATGATCCGCCCCACCGCGTCGGAGGCGCCCGAGGACGTCGGGACGATGTTCATGGCTGCGGCGCGCGCTCGGCGCAGGTCCTTGTGGCTGTTGTCGACCAGGTTCTGGTCGCCCGTGTATGAGTGGACCGTGGTCATCATCCCGCGCTCGACGCCGAACGCGTCGTTCAGGACCTTCACGGCGAGCACGACGCAGTTTGTCGTGCAGGAACCCGCCGAGATGACGTGGTGGTTCTTCGGGTCATACTCGGACTGGTTCGCGCCCATGATCACGGTCCAGTCGTCGCCCTTCGCCGGCGCCGAGATGATGACCTTCTTTACGGAATCGCGCAGGTGGGCCTTCGCCTGCTTCGCGTCCCGGAACTTCCCGGTGCAGTCGATTACAAGATCGACGTTCGCCTCGCCCCACGGGATCTCTGCCGGGTCGTCAGCGTTGAAAACACGGACCTCATGCGTGCCGCCCACCGCGAACGAATCCTTGCCGTCCTCGACGGTGGCTGGGAAGCGTCCGTAGTCGGAGTCATAGCGCAGCAGATGCGTGCGGATCTCGACCGGTCCCCGGTTGATGGCAACGATCTCGAAGTCGTTCCGCCGGTGTTCCCACCAGGCGCGGAACGCCTGACGGCCGGTTCGTCCGAAACCGTTGATGCCGACTCGCAGCGTCATCGGATTCCCTCCATACGCCCGCAGGGGAGAGCGGCGCGGCACGGATCGTAGCGAGCGAGGAGCATGTGGGGGAGGGGCCCCGGAGGACACCCCTGATCCGGATGCGGGGAAGGCACGGGGTCCTTCCTGGCGCGTTAGAGCAAAATTCTCGTGGGGGCGTCCGAGGGCTTCCGCCGGAACCCCGCGAGGATTGTGCGGCGCCGCCCGCGAGGGTCCTCCCACTCTTCGATGTGGCAACGGCCGGAGGCGTCCAGGGTGGCCTCGGCGGCACGCGCATGGGCGACGGCCTCCGCGCGGAGCTCGGCGTCCACAGGGAAGTGCTGCGCCAGGTGGAGCGCCTCGTGCAGCTGGGCAACGCCGATGCGGAGCGCCCAGCCGATGAGCAGTTGCGCCCAGCCCAGGTGGAACGCGCGGTCGGCGAAGACCAGCGGGTACCGCTCGTGGCTCGCGCCCTCCGCGACGAACAGCGCGGTGGGGCCAAAGTTGGGCCGGGAGAGGTCCGACGCGGCCCGGTAGATCAGGCGCAGGTGCGGGGTGGAGGCGATCGACTCACCGGAAAAGTACTGCCCCATGCCGACTTCGATGGAGCGGGTGGGTTCGTGGCGGCCGTAGGCCTCGTGCGTCCAGCGACGCCATTCGTCCATCTCGCCGGTGATCCCATGCTCTGCGGCGACCATCTCCACCGCGTTTCTCAAGAGCGGGACGGCGGACTGGTAGGCACCGCGGCGGAGGAGGGCAGCGGCGTCGGAGAGCAGGAGGAAGGCGCGGCTCCAGAGACTGGCGTACGCCGCCATCGTCATCGTGCGCGCGGTCATCTGGTAGCCCGCAGCGGCCACGCGCGCCTGGATGTGCAGGTTCGCCTCCAGCAGCCGCCATTCCTCCGCGCAGACGAAACCCGTCTGACGCCACGCGTCCTCTTCGACGTCGTCGAGCCCGTCGGGCTTGCCGGGGAGCGCCCAGCCCGGCAGTACCTTCATGCCGGAGACGCGTTGAGGCGGGTCGGCGATTCGCAGCGGGGGGTGCTCGTGGCCGTCGTGCGCCGTCTCGCCGGTGGTCATTGTGCTGCCTAACGACGCAAGGCGGCGCGGCCCGGATAGACCGCGGCCCCGCCCAGTTCCTCCTCGATGCGGAGGAGTTCGTTGTATTTCGCATTGCGGTCGGATCGCGCCGTCGCGCCCGCCTTGATCTGGCCCGCGCCGGTCGCCACGGCGAGGTGGGCGATCGTGGTGTCCTCCGTCTCGCCGGAGCGGTGGGAGATCACGGTGCGGTAGCCGTTGGTGTGCGCCAGCCGGATCGCCTCCATCGTCTCGGTGAGCGAGCCGATCTGATTCACCTTGATCAGGATGGCGTTTGCGGCGCCCTCGTCGATGCCGCGGCCAAGACGCTCGATGTTCGTGACGAAGATGTCGTCGCCGACGAGCTGTGTCCTGTCACCGATGCGCTCGGTCAGTGCCTTCCACCCGTCCCAGTCGTCCTCGGCCATGCCGTCTTCGATCGAGACGATCGGGTAGTCGCGGCACCACTCGGCCCACAGGTCCACGAGTTGTGCGGCCGTCGCTGTCCGCCCCTCGCGCTTCAGGTCATAGACGCCATCGCGGAACAACTCGGACGCCGCGGGGTCGAGGGCGATCGCCATCTCGTCGCCCGGCCGTCGTCCGGTCACCTCGATCGCCTGCAGCAGCAGGTCGCAGGCAGCGCGGTTGGTGTCGAGCTTCGGCGCGAAGCCGCCCTCGTCGCCGACGTTCGCGGAGAGCCCGCGCTCGTGCAGGATCTTCTTCAGCACCTGGTACGTTTCGGCGACCCAGCGGATACCCTCGCGGAACGAGGGCGCTCCCACAGGCATCAGCATGAACTCCTGGAAGTCGGTCGAGTCCGCCGCGTGGGCCCCCCCGTTCAGGACGTTGCACATCGGCACCGGCAGGACGCGAGCGTCCACTCCGCCGAGATAGCGGTAGAGCGGCTGTCCGGTCGACTCGGCGGCCGCCTTCGCGACGGCGAGCGAGACACCGAGGATCGCGTTCGCGCCCAGTCGGGCCTTGTTGGGGGTGCCGTCTTCCTCGATCATCCGCTGGTCGATGGCGGCCTGGTCGAAGGCGGACATCCCGATCAGGATCGGGGCGAGCGTCTCCTCGACGTTCCGGACGGCCTTGAGCACGCCCTTGCCGCCGTAGCGGTCCAGCTCCCCGTCGCGCAGTTCGACAGCCTCGTGCGCGCCGGTGGAGGCACCTGAGGGCACAATCGCGCGGCCCAGCGAGCCGTCGCCGAGTTCGACATCGACTTCGACCGTGGGGTTGCCGCGGGAGTCGAGCAGTTCGCGGGCGCGGATGTCGACGATCTCCACGGGGGCCTCCAGTCAGGCGTCGCCGGCTTGGGGTACGGGTTGAGGATCGCCCCTCCGGCTGGAGGAGGCAACCGGCATCGGAGTCAGCGCGCCCGAGGGTGCACGGACTGGTAGACCTCGCGGAGGTGCTCGTCCGCGAGTTGGGTATACACCTGCGTCGTGGAGACGTTGGCGTGGCCCAGAAGCTCCTGGACGTCGCGGACCGATGCCCCACCTCGGAGCAAGTGGGTAGCGAAGGAATGGCGCAGCGTATGTGGCGTGACGTGCGCGGTGATGCCGGCGGACTGGGCGTAGCCCTTCAGGATCAGCCAGAAGCCCTGGCGGGTGAGGCGTTCGCCGCGACGGTTCACGAAGAGGGCGTGCTGGGTGCGGTTCTTCAGCAGCACCGGTCGGGCTTCGTCCAGGTATTTCGTCAGCGCCTGCACGGCGGCCTCATGGACGGGGATCGTGCGCTCCTTGGACCCCTTCCCGAGGCAGCGTGCCCAGGCAGGCGCCGGGGAGAGGTGGACGGAGTCCATATTCAGGGAGACCAGTTCCGTCACCCGCATACCGGTCGCGTACATCAATTCGAGCATGGCGTGGTCGCGGACCGCCTCCGCAGAGTCGTACTTGCGGGGTTCCCGCAGGAGCGAGTCGACTTCCTCGGTGCTCATCGGCTTCGGCACGGGCTTCGGGGCGCGCGGGGAGTCGATCTGGGCCGTGGGGTTTGAGGTGAGGTCGCCGTGGTCAAGCAGGAAGGCGCAGAACGACTTCACCGCGGCGACTTTCCGCGCAACCGTTGCCTTCGCGTACGAGCGTCCGTTGAGGTCGCCGATGAAGCCGAGGATGGTCTCTTTGGTGACGGCCTTCGCGATGGAAGGGGATGAGCCGTTCACGCTTCCGTTGTTGCCTGCGTGGGCGGTGATGACGAACTTCTCGAAGCCATTGAGGTCGTTGCGGTAGGCGTCGATCGTGTTCTTGGACGCACCACGTTCAGCGGACAGGTAGTGCAGGAACGCCTCGATGCGGTCGTGCATCTTGCATCCTTCCATGCTCGCGTCGCGCGAGCCCGCCGCTCTCCACCCGCGTCGTCGAGACGCGCATCGCCGTCCAACCGTCAGTCGAGGCAAACCCCTGCCGGCAAGGGCTTTACGTATACAGGGGTGCGCCGGTGATGTCTACATAACGCGCTCGTTTGTGGGTGAAGATTTCGTGTCGTCTGTCCGGACCATCCGGAGCTAGTGCAGGTCGCAGCGTTACAGCGCCGCCTTGACAGCGACCGCGAGGCGTTCTGTGAAACCAACTGTTGAGGCGATTTCCTCCACTGTGGCTTCCCGGATCGCCTTCACCGACCCGAACTTGCGAAGCAGTGCACGCTTCCGCTTCGGCCCGACCCCGGGCACGGCATCGAGGGCAGACTGCACCGCGGCCTTCCCGCGCACCTGACGGTGGTAGGTGATTGCGAAGCGGTGCGCCTCGTCACGGATGCGTTGCACGAGGTAGAGCGCCTCGGACTGGCGCGGAAGCATGATCGAGTCCGCGAGGTCCGCGACGAAGATCTCTTCCTGTTGCTTCGCGAGTCCGCATACGGGGATGTCACGCAGCCCGAGGTCCCGCATCACATCTAGCGCGGCGCCGAGTTGTCCCTTGCCGCCGTCGATGATCACCAGGTCGGGCACTTCGTCCCACGGCGAAGATTCCTCGGGCACAGCCGGCCCGCCGGCCTCGCCGGGGGCATCCGAGACCGCAGGGAGATCGGCGGCGTCGGCGGACGCGGCGAGTTCGCTGCGGCGGCGATCGGCGATCCGGCGGAAGCGGCGCGTCAGCACCTCTTTCATCGAGGCGAAGTCGTCCTGCCCTTGCACCGTCTTGATGCGGAACCGTCGGTATTGCTGATTGGCCGGGCGACCATCGATGAACACGACCATCGAGGCGACGGTACTCGTCCCCTGGATCGTGGAGATGTCATAACACTCGATACGGTGAGACGGTGAGGGGAGGTCCAGCTCCTCGGCCAGCAGATTCAGAGCAGATTCGGTCCTGTCCCGGTCCACGACCCAGCGGGCGTGGTGCATCCGCAGGCTTTCGCGCGCGTTCTCCTCGGCGGTCTGGACGAGGCCTCTGCGCTCGCCTCGGACGGGCACGGCGATCTCCACAGCTCCCGTGCGGCGTTCGCGGAGCACGATTTCGAGGTCGGCGCGGTCAGCCGGCTCGAACGGGAGCAGCACCACCCGCGGGACGTAGGTCGCGTCCGCGTAGAACTGCGCGAGGAAGGCGGCGAGCACTTCGGCGTCGGAGGTGTCGGCGGTGCCGTCGAGCATGAACGAATCGGTGTCGGCGACGACGGTCCCGCGCACGAAGAAGACCTGGACACAGGCCTCGTCGTCCTGGCGGGCAAGCGCGAAGACGTCGGCGTCGAGGGTGTTCGTCGTTGCCATCTGCTGCCGCTCGGTCACCCGCTGGATCGCCGTGACCTGGTCGCGCAGCCGCGCCGCTCGCTCGAACTCGAGGTTGGCGGCCGCGCGTTCCATCTCCGCACGCGTGTGCTTCAGTACCTCCGCCGAACGTCCTTCGAGGAACAGGATCGTCTCCGCGATGACGCTGTCGTACTCCTCCTTCGTGCAGTAGGACGTGCACGGAGCGATGCAGCGCTTGATGAAGTAGTCGAGGCACGGACGCGGGTCGTCGCCGGTGATCTCCTTGGTGCAGGAGCGCCACGGGAACAGTTTCTTCACGACATCGAGCGTGCGGCGCACGGAGCCGGCCGAGGCGTACGGCCCGAAGTAGCGGGCGCCGTCGCTTGCCACCCGTCGAGTGATCGTGACCCGGGGCCACTGGTGCTGCACGTCGACCTTCAAGTACGGGTAGTGCTTGTCGTCCTTCAACCGGACGTTGTGCGGTGGCTGGTACCGCTTCACCAGCGTCGCCTCGAGGTGGAGGGCCTCCGCCTCGTTCCGCGTGACGACGTGTTCGATGACGCGCGCGGCCTCGGCCAGGAAGCGCACCTTCGGCTCCAGCGAGCGCGAGGAGCCGAAGTAGGAGCGGACGCGGTCACGCAGCCGGCGTGCCTTGCCGATGTAGATCACGTCGCCCCGGGCGTCTCGCATGATGTAGACGCCCGGGCTCTCGGGGAGGGAGCGGACCTGGTGGAGGACGGACTCGTCAATCATGGGACGGATCGTACGCTCGGGAGCCGGAGCGAATCGGAACCCCTCCCGCGGCGGGGAGCGGGTGGGCGGGAACCCGACCGGGGGAAGCATGAAAAGAAGGTGGTGCGCCCGGGAGGATTCGAACCTCCGGCCTCTGCCTCCGCAGGGCAGCGCTCTATCCCCTGAGCTACGAGCGCACGAGGTGGACGCCGTCGTCCGGTCCGTGCACGGGACTTGGTGCCGAAGGCGAGATTTGAACTCGCACGAGCGATAGCTCACTACGCCCTGAACGTAGCGCGTCTGCCTGTTCCGCCACTTCGGCGTGCGGGTCTTCCGGCGGGCTCGATGGTGGGCGGTATTGGACTCGAACCAATGACCTCTCGCGTGTGAAGCGAGCGCTCGTACCAGCTGAGCTAACCGCCCGGCGTGCCGTCCCGGAATAGTCATGCTATCCCGCGCTCGCCGTTCCAGACAAGCGCGGGAGCGGTTCGCCGAATCCGTGCCGGGGTCTACGATCGCTCCCTGTTGGATCTTGTGCACGTTCGGAACCGGCCAGCAACCACTGGTTGGGGCCGCCTCAAAGGAGCGAACGATGCCTCGGATCACCAGTGTTGCAGGCATGGCGGTGCTCATCGGTCTCGCGGGCGTAGTGGTCTCGTGCGCTGGTGGGGATGCGAACCCGGAAGGGAACCCGGAGGAGGCAGCCCGGGCCGCGGCGGCGGCTGCGCTCTTCACCGGCCCGGCGGGCCAGTCGCTGAACCTGGAGATGACGGATCTGAAGTTCAGCACCCGGGCGCTCTCCGTCAGATCGGGCGAACTCGTCGAGATCGCGCTCGTGAACAGGGGCGGCATCGAGCATGACTTCGCCATCGCCACCCTGCCGGGGGAGAAGGCGCTGCGGGTCGAAGGCAAAGACACCGCGGTGGCGAGGGGCAAGAATGAGATTCACGCCCACCTGCGGTCCGGGCAGAACGGGGTCGTCCGATTGAGGGCGTCGTCGCCGGGGGCGTACGAGTTCTTCTGCACGGTCCCGGGCCACAAGGAGGCCGGGATGAAGGGGACCTTCACCGTCCAGTAGTCTCGAATCTGCCCTCTGGCCGGGCGCTGGCGTACCATGGGCGGTGCCTTGAGGTCGCGATTCGGCGTCAGCATGCGCTCCCCGGCGCCTCACCGGGGCGTGCGCTTCGAAAGGCTCAGGCATGTCCCTGAATAGTTTCGGCGCGCGCGACACCCTCTCCGTGGGCGGGCAGTCGTACACCATCTACCGGTTGGATCGGGCGGCGGCGGCGCTGGGCGCCAACCTGGACGCACTCCCCTTCACCCATCGCATCCTGCTCGAGAACCTCATCCGCTACGAGGATGGTGTCTCGGTCGACCGCGCACAGATCGAGTCCGTGGCGAAGTGGAACCCCATTGAGGAGCCGGACAACGAGATCGCGTTCCGCGTGGCGCGCGTCCTCCTTCAGGACTTCACCGGCGTCCCGGCGGTCGTCGACCTCGCTTCGATGCGAGACGCGATGTCGGAGATGGGCGGCGACCCGAAGAAGATCAACCCGCTCCAGCCGGTCGACCTCGTGATCGACCACTCGGTGCAGGTGGATGCCTTCGGCACCAACACCGCCTTCGCCGAGAACGTGGAACTCGAATACCAGCGCAACATGGAGCGCTACCTGCTCCTCAAGTGGGCGCAGCAAGCCTTCAACGGCTTCCGCGTCGTGCCGCCGGGCACCGGCATCGTCCACCAGGTCAACCTCGAATACCTCGCCCGGACCGTCTTCACCAACGCGGACGGTGAGGCCTATCCGGACACCACCGTGGGCACCGACTCGCACACCACCATGATCAACGGGCTGGGTGTCCTCGGCTGGGGCGTGGGCGGTATCGAGGCTGAGGCCGCCATGCTCGGCCAGCCGGTGACGATGCTCGTGCCGCAGGTCGTGGGTGTGCGCCTCGTCGGCGCGTTGCCCGAGGGGGCGACCGGCACCGACCTCGTGCTGCGGGTGACGGAGATCCTGCGCTCGCGCAACGTCGTCGGCAAATTCGTCGAGTTCTTCGGGCGTGGTCTGACCCGCCTGCCGCTCGCCGCGCGCGCCACGATCGCGAACATGTGCCCCGAGTACGGCGCGACCGTTGGCTTCTTCCCCGTCGACGCCGAGACGCTCAACTACCTCCGCTTCACCGGCCGTGAGGAGTCCCTCGTCCAGCTGGTCGAGATGTACTCGAAGGCCCAGTCGCTCTTCCGCACCGACGAGACGCCCGACCCCACCTACTCAGAGGTGATCGAGCTCGACCTCTCGACGATCGAGCCAGCGATGGCCGGCCCGAAGCGTCCGCAGGACCGGATCTCGCTGCGCACGGCGAAAGCCGCCGCCCGTACCGAGATCGACATGTGGGTGAAGGACGGTGCATCGCCGACGCCCGTCCAGGTCCACGGCTCGAACTACGCCGTCCAGAACGGCTCCGTCGTCATCGCCGCCATCACCTCATGTACCAACACCTCCAACCCGGAGGTGATGGTGGGTGCGGGCCTGCTGGCGAAGAAGGCGGTCGAGGCCGGCCTCACGGTGAAGCCGTGGGTGAAGACCAGCCTCGCACCGGGCTCGAAGGTCGTCACGGAGTACCTGAACGACGCCGGCCTTACGCCGTACCTCGACCAGATCGGCTTCGAGCTCGTCGGCTACGGTTGCACCACCTGCATCGGCAACTCCGGTCCGCTCCCGACGGAGATCGAGGCCGCGGTGGACTCCGGCAACCTCGCGGTCGCCGCGGTCCTTTCCGGCAACCGGAACTTCGAGGCGCGTGTCCACAACAAGGTGCGCTCCAACTACCTGGCCTCGCCGCCGCTGGTCGTCGCCTACGCCCTCGCTGGCACGACCGACATCGACGTCTATGCCGAGCCGCTCGGCACCGGGAAGGACGGCAAGCCGGTCTTCCTGAAGGACATCTGGCCGACGCAGGCTGAGGTGCTGGGCACCATCCAGAAGTCCGTCCGCCAGGAGATGTTCCGCAAGGAGTACGCGGATGTCTTCAAAGGCGACGAGCGCTGGCAGGACGTGAAGGCTCCGACTGGAGAGCGGTTCGCGTGGGACGAGAAGTCGACCTACGTCCGCCGCCCGCCGTTCTTTGACAACCTCCCGCGCGAGCCCAGGCCCGTCGCGGACATCGTCGAGGCCCGAGTACTCGCCGTCCTCGGTGACTCTGTGACGACCGACCACATCTCGCCTGCCGGCGGGATCGCGAAGGGCTCGCCCGCCGCCAAGTACCTTGACCAGAACGAGGTCGCGCAGAAGGACTACAACCAGTACGGCGCGCGTCGTGGCAACCACGAGGTGATGATGCGGGGCACGTTCGCCAACGTCCGCGTGAAGAACGCACTGGTCGGCCGGGAGGGCAACCTCACGCTCCACCTGCCGGACGGCGCCGAGATGTCGATCTGGGAGGCTGCCGAGAAGTACCAGCAGGAAGGCGTCCCGCTGATCGTGATCGCGGGGAAGGAGTACGGCACGGGCTCCTCGCGCGACTGGGCGGCCAAGGGGCCGCTGCTGCAGGGCGTCCGTGCCGCTATCGCCCAGTCGTTCGAGCGCATCCACCGCTCGAACCTCATTGGGATGGGCATCCTGCCGCTGGAGTTCATGCCGGGCGAGTCGCCCGCCACGCTCGGCCTCACCGGCCGTGAGCGCTTCGATATCACCGGGATGGCGGCCGGGCTGACCCCGCGTCAGTTGATGAGCGTCCGGGCGATCGCCGAGGACGGCAGCGAGCGGGCCTTCGTCGCCCGCTGTCGTATCGACACCCCGGTGGAGGTGGAGTACTACCGCCACGGCGGGATCCTGCAGTACGTCCTCCGACAACTGCTCAACGACTAGCCGAGGCCGGCTGCGATACCGGGAGGCCCCGCCGCGCGGGGCCTCTTCGATCCGAGGGGACGCGTGTGAATCTGCCACGGGACGCTGAACTGCGGATCCGCGCGGCGATCCTCGCGGGCGCCTCGGACGACGACATCGCATCGGCGTTGGGGATCAGCGTGAAGGTCGTGCGTCCGATCCGGCAGGCGCTGGAGGCGGCTCGCCGGCCTCGTTAGCCGGCGGCGGCCTCGGCGGTGGCACGTTCCGGCAGCGCGGGACGGGTCGAGAGGACGAAGAAGACGGAGCCGGCGGCCGCCATCAGGGCAACGACGGTGAAGCCGAGCTGGTACGAACCGGTCCAGTCGTAGAGGAAGCCCGCGATGATCGGCCCGAGGATCGGGCCGATCGTCGTGATGATTGATGACCACCCTGAAATCGACCCGAAATGGGTGCGCCCGAAGTAGTCGGCGCGGATCGCCTGCATCATCGGCCCGCGTGTGCCCCAGGCGAGTCCGTGCAGCACGGCGAACCCGGCGACCGCGAAGAGATTGCGTCCGGCCCAGGCGATCAGCAGCAGCCCCACCGCGTGCATCGCCATGCACACGATGACGATGAACCGCTTGCTCATGCGGTCGCCCAGCGCGCCGCCAACGACCTGCCCGACGACCTGCATCAGGATCATCGAGGTCAGGATCCATCGCGCCGCGCCGTCTGAGTAACGCAGGGAGTCTGTCAGGTGGAGCACCAGGTGGACCTGGACCGCCGTGACCACGAGCAGGGCGGAGGCGTGGCCCGCTGAGATCATCCAGAACGCCCGCGTCCGCATCGCCTCTCGCGTGGTGAAGTCCACCTCGGTGCTGAAGACGCGCGTGGGCTGGGCCAGGCGGTAGGCGTCGCGCTCCGCGGGCGACACACCGTCGACGTGCTGGCCGATGTCCTCAGGCCGGTCGTGGAAGTACCAGGTGAGGGGCAGCGCCAGTACCAGCATCAGGATGCCGGAGACGAAGGAGGTCTCTCGCCAGCCGTATTCAGTGATCGCGTAGGCAACCGCCAGGGACGCCGTGATGCCGCCGAAGGCGAACCCGACGCTGGAGACCCCGAGCGCCCTCGACCGATAGCGGTCGAACCAGGAGACGATGGAGATGGTGATCGTCTGGAAGCCGCCGAGGCTGGCCCCGACCGACATCACGATGTAGAACAGGAAAAACTGCCAGAGCGAGCTGATCGTGGCGAAGAGCAGGAACCCGCCGGCCATGATCACGATGCCCAGCTGGAGTACTCGCCGCGCCCCATACCGGGCGACCATCCAACCCTGCGCCGGGCCCATGGGGCCTTCGACCCTCGCGAACGAGAAGGCAGAGCCGACGGTGCCGCGGCTCCAGCCGTACTCTTTCACCAGGGCGGCGGCGTAGAAACCGAACGACTGCTGCATCAGCGCGGACATGACGAACTGGATCGCCGAACCCGCGGCGACGAGCCACCAGCCATGGAACATCCGCTGTTTCATGGTGCCCCCGGTCGTCGTCGGCGCGCCTGAGGGCGTCGCCGCGCTTCCGAGGCCAGTCTATGGCGCGACCTCGCTACGTCCCTCTGGCGCTCAGGAGGTCGCGAATTCCCGGCACTTCACCGCCCGCTCCAGGTCGTCGATCGCCTCGCGGAGGCTTCGGCGGAGGAGTGTGGAGGATTCCGGTGTGGCGGCCAGCAGGTGCTGCGCACGCTCCAGTGTGGGGCGGTCGACGAGGTAGGACGGCCAGAGACTGGAGAAGTAGGTCCCCGAGAACTCCCGTTCCTCCCGCTCAAAGATGCCCGGAAGCGCCTCGAAGTACCGCTCCACATACGGCTGGAGCAGGTCCTTCTGCGCCCAGTAGTGGAAGCCGCTCATCGCCGCGCCCGTGAGGTGCAGCGACCCGTACGCCGATGGGCCAGTCTGGAATTTCTCCCAGGCCGCCTGTTTCACGGCCGCGTCCGGTGCCGAAACCTCGCAACGCAGCAGCGCGCGCTGGCCGCGGTCCGAAGGGTCGCGGCGGCGCTCCTCCGCCACCCGCTCGGCAGCGCTCTCGACGCCGTAGGCGACGTAACGGGAGGCGATGCTCCAGCGCATCTCCTGGTCGATCGTGAGCCCCGGGATCTCCACCTTGCCGTCCGCGAGGTCGCCGCAATGGCGGATGTCGGGCGGGTTGATGGCCACGCCGATCAGCGTGCGCGCCCAGATGATGCGCAGGTCGGGATCGGTCGTGCGCTGGAGGGCGTCCAGGCACAGTCCGAAGAGTCGGTGGCCCGCCTGCAGTTTCCGCCCCTCCGGCACGTACCGCGCAAGGGTGGCGGTCATCTGCGAGAGGATCGTCTCGACCAGTTCGTGGTCGTGCTCCATCGCCACCTTCGGACCCGCCAGTTCGAGATAGTCAGTCGACTTCAACTGCTGGTCGCGCACCATGTTCCAGAGGGTCTGCCAGATCAGCTGACGCAGCAGTGGGTCCTCGACCCGTTCGAGACTGGAGCGGACGAACTCGAGTGAGCGCTCGTCCAGCGCGATCTTCGCGAACGCGTGGTCGTTGTGGTTTGGGAAGACGAAGTTCGGGGCGGGGCGACCCACCGCGGACCCGACCTCGGCGCGTTCGCCGTCGATGTTCCCCGGTACGGAGTCAATGACGATGCGCGCGCCTTCCTCGCGGACGAGCGCGAGCTCGACGTGGTGCGGGCGGAGCGTCGGGTAGGAGGCAGGTGCGCTCTGCCGGAGCGCGAGTGCGCTGATCCGCTCGCCGTCCGTCTCGACCTCGGCGGCGATCGTGTTCAGCGAGGGCGTCTCCAGCCATGCCTGCGCCCAGCCGTGCAGGTCACGCCCGACACCCTGGCCCAGGGCGTCCAGCCACTGGGAGAGTGTGGTGTTGCCGTACTCGTGCTGCTTGAAGTAGCCGCGCATGCCGGCGCGGAAGCCCTCCATGCCCATGGCGGCGACCAGTTGCTTGATGACCGCCGCGCCCTTGCCGTAGGTGATGCCATCAAAGTTGAGGAACGTCTGTTCAGTGTCGGCGACCACGCCCGAGATCGGATGTGTGGTGACCAACTGGTCCTGGCGGTAGGCCCAGTTCTTCATCCCGGAGTTGAACGCCTGCCACGCCGTCGTGAAGCGAGTCGCCTCGGCGAGCGACAGATACGCCATGTAGGTCGCGAATGACTCGTTGAGCCAGAGGTCGTTCCACCACTTCATGGTCACGAGGTCGCCGAACCACATATGCGCCATCTCGTGCAGGATGACCTCGGCGCGGCCCAGCCGGTCGTTCTCGGTCGGTGGGTCCCGGAACACCATCCGCTCCGAGTGGGTTACCGCCGCCACGTTCTCCATGGCGCCGGCGTTGAACTCCGGCACAAAGACCTGGTCGTACTTACCGAACGGGTACGGGTAGTCGAAGAATTCCGCGTAAAAGTCCAGCCCCTGCTTCGTCACCTCGAACAGCTCATCCTGGTCGACATGCGGCGCGAGCGACTTGCGGGCGAAGAAGCCGAGGGCCACCGTCCCATGCTGCGAGCGGAAAACCTCGTACGGCCCGGCGATCAAGGCAAGCAGGTAGGTCGAGAACGGCTTCGTCCGCTCGAACGCCGTACGGACGCGCCCGTCGGGGAGCGCTGACGTGCCCTCAGCCGGGCTGTTTGCGATCAGCTGCCAGGCGGCGGGCGCAGAGACTGTCAGGCGGTAGGTCGCCTTCAGGTCAGGCTGGTCGAAGCAGGGCATCAGCCGGTGCGCGGAGTACGGTTCGAAGTTGGTGTAGAGGTACTCCTGGCCGTCTTCCGGGTCGATGAACTGGTGGAAGCCGTCTCCCGTGTGGTCGTACTCGTTCTCGTACGTGATGTGGACGGTGTTCTGCGCGCCAAGACCGTCGAGGGTGAGCCGGTATCCCGTCCACGCGGGCGCCTCCACGGCGGTGCCGTTCACCTCCATCCGCTCGATCCGCTTCCCGGTGAAATCGAGGAACACCGGAGCGGTGTCCGCGAGCCGGAACCGGATGGTGACGTCTCCCCGGTAGGTGGGGCTGCCCTGCGTGATGTCAAGCGTCAGGTCGTACTCGACGGCGGAGACCCGTGCGGCGCGGCCGATCGCCTCGTCCTGGGTCAGCACGTCACGGGTGGTCGGGGTGGGTGCGTCCATGCGGTTTGGATCCTCGCCGTTGTGCCAGGTGATGAGGCTGACCATGCTAGCGGGCCTCGGTGTCCAGGCGGAGTGAGTTTCACGCGCACGTTAGAGATTGGTCGGCTCACAGGGATTCGCACTTTGTTCACACACCGCCCTGCCCCTCCGGAGACACTGACGCCTGCCCGGGTCTACCAGAACTACATGAAGTGGGGTTGCGATGCGGCGGACGGTGATCATCGGCGGGGCGTTGGCAGCGACCGCAGTTGTGCTGGCTGCGGTGGGCCTGTTCTGGTTCTTCGGTGGCGATGAGCCCGAAGCAGCCTCGGTGGATGCGGCGCTTCAGAAGGCGGCCACGCCCGCGGCGACATCTGCCGCGGCCGCAGCAGCAACGGCGACCGCGACTGCCGCGCCCTCGTCTGACCTGGCGGGAACCTATCAGGTGGTGAAGGGCGACAGCACCTTCGCGGGGTATCGCATCAAGGAAGAACTGCGGAGCATTGGCAGCAACACGGCTGTCGGCCGTTCGCCCGATGTCGCCGGTAGCCTCACGTTCGACGGCAAGGCCATCACGTCCGTGGAGATCACCGTCCAGACGAGGAGCATCAAGAGCGACGACGCGCGGCGTGACAACTTCATGCAGCGTTCCGGCCTGCAGACCCAGCAGTTCCCCACGGCGAAATTCGTCCTCACGCAGCCGATCGCGGTTGCGTCACTGCCGGCCGAAGGGCAGAAGGCCAAGTTCGACGCAACCGGCGACTTCACCCTGCACGGCGTCACCAAACGGGTCACCATCCCCCTCGAGGGTGCGCGGCAGGGCGGGATGGTCGTGGTGGCGGGCTCGCTGGAGATCGTGCTGGCCGACTACTCGATCGCGAAGCCCACGGCTCCCTCCGTCCTTTCGATCGAGGACAAGGGCCAGATGGAGTTCCAGCTGCAGTTCCGGAAGTAGCGCCTCATCCGGCTATCCCTGATGCGCGGTCGCGTCCCGGGGCTTGCGGCGGGGCGCGATGATGAACCGCGCGACGGCCACGCCGACGAGTGCCGCGGCGATGCCGAACCAGGTGAGCGCGTACTGCAGATGCGGCGTCGTGTTCACGAACGGTCGGTAGCTTCGCACGGGGAGCGCACCGCCCGCGGGCGGCAGATTGTCCTCGCCGGACTCAGTGCCCTGGATGACGGCCCACGACAGCAGCGGGATGCCCTCTGTCGCTGACATCGATTTCGGGGCGAGCGCGGTCCATGTCCCATGCGGTGTGCGTCGCGCGGTCCGTCCAGAGGCGTCCACCCCCAGTCCCACAATGTCGGCCTGGCGTTCCGCGTCGAGGCTGGCACGGACGCGCTCACGCTCGGATTCTGGATACCAGCCTCGGTCGACCAGGACGGCGGCGCCACCGGAGGCCGGGAGCAGCGGCGTGACCAGTCCCTCGCCCTTGATCCCGTACCGCACGCGGTTGGCGAGCACCATGCTGCGGCTGTGATCCCATGTCCCCACCAGGTGGACCCTTCGCCACGCCACCTCGGCGGGTGGAAGGTCGAGGGCATCGGGCGCCTCCAGCGGTGGAGCGGCCAGCCGGGCGGCCCGCTCTTCCACCAATCCCAGTTTTGATTGGTGACGCTGAATTTGCCAGGCGCCGAGCCCGCACAGGACGGCGACTGTGAGTGCGAGCAGGACCAGCAGGACGGGGGTTGGGAGCCGCATCGGCCGTACCTCGGTTGGTGGGTTCGACCCAGTCTGGCTGGGTGGGCGACGAGGGGCAAACGCCGCTCCCTGGGAGCCGGAGGGTTCTGTTTGAGGCCGGGGCCTGAAATACTGCTGAAACAGCGGGGGCATAGTCTCCGAGTGCAGCGGACAGGTTCCTGGCCGCAAACGCGGGGGTGGCCCGGTCTCGGGCCTGACTTCGGAAGGACCGAGATGGCGTACAAGGCTGAGTACATCTGGATTGACGGCGCGGAACCGACGCAGAAGTTGCGTTCCAAGACGAAGATCATGGCCGACGACGAGATCCCCGGTATCTGGGGTTTCGACGGATCGAGCACGAACCAGGCGGCCGGTGAGAGCAGCGACTGCGTACTCAACCCGGTCCGTGTGGTGCCCGACCCGATCCGTGGCGGGGCGAACAAACTTGTGCTGTGCGAAGTGTTGCTCACCAACATGAAGCCGCACCCCACGAACAAGCGCGCCGCGCTCGTAACCACCGCCAAGAAGTACGCGAAGCACGAGATGTGGTTTGGCATCGAGCAGGAGTACACGTTCTTCGACGGCATCAAGCCGCTGGGTTGGCCGGACAATGGCTTCCCGGCCCCACAGTTCGGCTACTACTGCGGCGTCGGCGCGGACGAGATCTTCGGCCGGGAGATCGTAGAGGCGCACTCGGACGCCTGCATGGTGGCCGGCCTCACCATCGCCGGCACGAACGCCGAGGTCATGCCCGCCCAGTGGGAATTTCAGATCGGCCCCATCGGCCCGGTCGAATGCTCTGACGAGATGTGGCTCGCCCGCTGGCTGCTCTACCGGATCGCCGAGGACTTTGGCGTGTCCGCGACGCTGAACCCGAAGCCCATCGAGGGCGACTGGAACGGCGCTGGCGCGCACACCAACTTCTCCACCAAGCAGATGCGGGCTTCCTACGCTCCGATCGAGCAGGCGTGCCGCGCGCTGGGCGAGAAATGGGAGCTCCACGTCAAGAACTACGGCTACGGCATCGAACGGCGGCTGACTGGCCGCCACGAGACGGCGCCGTGGAACAGGTTCTCGTGGGGTGTTTCGAACCGGGCAGCCTCCGTCCGGATCCCGTGGCAGGTCGCGGTGGCCAAGAAGGGCTATGCGGAGGACCGCCGCCCGAACGCGAACATGGACCCGTACACCGTGACGCGGCTCATCACCGACACCGTCTGCTCCTACGCGGAAAAGGGCGGCAAGTAGCAGCCCTTCGTCCCCGTTTCCGGGGAGCGCTGAACAAACGCAGGGGCGGCCGCGAGGCCGCCCCTGTTCGTTGCGCCGGCGATGCGTGACCTACCGCGTGAACCCGCTACCGCCCAGGATGAGCGGAACCTCGGTCTCGGCCGGAGTCAGCCCGGAGTGGGACGAACGCATCCGGAGGTAGCCGTCACGGCCGGAGAACCCCGCGTACCGGAGCGCCGCCGCCCCCCGTGCGACCGAGAGGTAGTCGCCCAGGCGGGCGCGGGCCTCAGGAGAGATCGGCATGGGCCCGAGCAGTCGGAGCTCGTCTACGGTGGCCGCAGAGAGCAGCAGGAAATGCTTGCCGAAGCAGGCGTGGAACTCCGCCTCGAATGCGGCATGCGCACCTGGTTTCACATGCCAGTACTGGGTGCGCAGGTCGCCGGCGGGGGGGACGCGGAGGAGCGAATAGATCCGGTCGTCGTCCCGTACCTCCAGGCGCGCCGAGTCGTCGATGGCGAGGTGTCCGTGGTCGGCGATCACGATGATGCGCACTCCACCGCGGATCTCTGCCAGCGACTCCTCGATCGCCTCCAGGTGGGCGTCGAGCGCGTCGATCGCGTCAGCGGCGGCGGAACTGTCGATTCCCGCCTCGTGCGCGACGGTGTCCGGCATCGGCGTGTAGAGGTAGGTGAACGTCGGTTCCTCGGCGCGTCGTACGCGTTCGACGGTCGCGGAGACGATTTCGCTCTGGTGGTGATAGCCGATGCGGCGTGCGCCGCCGGCCATCCAGCGCGTGAACGCGGAGTCGATGATCCCGGCCGGCATGACGAGCGCCGTGTCACGCGTGAACCGTGGAAGGAGCAGTGGGCCGGGGAGCAGCCCCTCAACCGACACCCCGAGGCCGTCCAGCGCGCGGTTGTCCGTGGCGCGCTCATGGGCGAACACCGTGACCGGTGCCGCGATCTCCTGGACGTAGGTCCACCAGCCGAGGATGGCGTGTTGAGCAGGGTACTCGCCCGTGGCCAGCGAGGTGATCGCGACCGGGGTCGTCGCCGGGAAGGGGGCACGGATCGCGCGCAGCAGGCGGCGCCGGAGCCAGGTGTTACGGGCCAGCCGGTCCACAGTGTTCACACCGAGGCCGTCCGCGAGCACGAGGATGACGTGCCGCGCATCACGCAGGTGGGCGGCGATCGCCTTCGCATGGTCGTCCGGAGACACGTCCGCGCCGCAGGCGTAGGCGACGCCGCGCATGACATCCACGACGCTCATGTATGTGGGGTCGGGGCGCAGCAGCGAGCCTGCGGCGAACGCCTCCAGTAGCTGGTCCCGGTCAGGCAAGTCGCGTCTCCTCGCGCGTCAGACTAACGGGATCGAGGGGCGGAATGTGGGCACGAATTGTGATGGCTGGCATCGCTGCGTTACGTCGTGCGGTCGCGGTACTCGCGCAGCCCGGCGACGCCGCGCCAGACCCCGAACGTGATCATCAGCGAGAGCAGCCCGCCGATCTGCATCGTCCGGGACGCCCCGATCTCGGCGGTGAGGAAACCCACCCAGATCGTCCCCACGTTGTTCGCCGTCACCGCCGCCAGGTAGCCCAGGCTGACCGTCCGGCCGCGCATCGCGTCCGGCGTCTCGATCTGCACCACCGTCTCACGCATCGTCACCGAGACGCCGTCCGTCGCCCCCATCAGCGCGATGACCGCCACACCCATCCACAACGCCGTCGTGGTCCCGAACAAGAGGACGGCGAGCGAGAATCCCACGGTGGCGTAGACGACCAGCATCCCCTTCCTCGGATACCGCTCGAACCGCACCACCGTGAGCGAGCCCAGCACCGAACCCAGCGAGTTCGCCGCGGTGAGGAGGCCGACCCCGCCCGGCCCACCCCGGAACAGGCCGCTCGCGAGCGCCGGGAGCACCTGCCGGTAGAACGTGAACACGGTCATGCCGATGTCGAGCAGGTAGAGGCCGGGAAGCAGCCTGTGCCTGCGGACGAAGGTGAACCCCTCCCATGCCAGCCGCACCACCTCCCGGGGCCCGCCCGTGACCTCCACGCCCTCCTCACGGGCCGGTCGGGTGTCGGCACGGATGCCGAGCGGCATCAGCACGCTCGGGATCGCGGTGACAGCGGCCATCACGAAGGCAGCGGTCAGCGACAGCCGTTCCGTCACCATCGCGAACATCAATGGCGCGAGGATCGAGCCGACCTGCCGCGTGATGTTGTCGGAGCTCACGGCGTACAGGAGGTGCGTCCGCGGCACCACGTTCGCCGTCAGCGCCCCGCGCGCGGGCTGGCTCACGACGCCCGTGACACCCAGCACCGCGGTCGCGGCATAGATGTGCCAGGGTGTGAGAGTGCCGGCAACGGCGAGGATGGCGAGCGCCGTCAGCACCGCGAACGTCGCCGCCTGCACGGCCGCGATGAGCCGCTTCCGGTCGAACTGGTCGGCGAGCGTCCCGCCCCAGACGAGCGCGACGATCTGCACGAACAACTGCACGACGCCCAGCAGCGCGAGGCGCGCCGCCGAGCCGGTCTCCTCGAACAGCCAGACCGCGGTGACCAGCACTGCCATCTGCGCCGTGATCGTGTACGCGGCCGAGCCAAGCCAGAGCAGCCGGTAGTCGCGGAAGGCGAAGGGCGACCAGATGGTCAGCCGCGCCGCGCGCGCGCCTTCTGGGTCAGCGGGCGTGGTCGAGTTGCTCACGCAACATCTCCGGTGTGTGCGCGGGCAGCCCGCAGACCATCGCCTCGCACACGTATGCCGTCGCCTCACCCGGCGCGACGCCCCGGCCCTCGAGGACGGGCAGGAGGCCGCCCGAGGCAGCCGGCACGATCACCGTCGTGGGCAGGAAGCGCCGCGCGACCTCGCGCTCGAACGGCGCGCGCAGCTCAGGCGTGCCCACGATCGCGATCTCCCGCGGGGGCGCGGCGATCAAGTCGAGGGCGAGCAGCGTCGAGCCGAAGCCGGTCACGGCGCGCTGGAGCTGCCCGGCCACCAGGGCGAGGACTTCGCCGCCGACGGTCTCCCACTCCTCGTTGCCGGTGTAACGCGCGAGCCAGGTCGCCAGCTGCGCCATCGCCCCGTTGCCGCTCGGCGTGGCCGCATCGAAGAATGGCTTCTGCCGGAGGATCAGCTCCTTGCCGTCGAGCGGCGACTCGAAGAACCCCCCGCTCGCCTCGTCGTGGAAGTGGTCGAGCGCGTCGTCCAGCAGCCTCTGGGCCCAGTGCAGCTGCGCGATGTCGCCCGTCGCCTTGAACAGCTCGAGCAGCCCCAGCCCGACGAAGGCGTAGTCCTCCAGCAGCCCGTCGACCTTCGCCTCGCCATTCTTCCAGGTGTGGAGCAGGCCCGCGTCCCACATCTGACGCCGCAGGAACGTCGCCGTGCGCGTGGCGACCTCGACGTAGTGGGCCTCGCCGAGCACGCGGCCACATTCGGCGAAGGCCGCGAGCGCGAGGCCATTCCACGAAGCGAGCACCTTGTCGTCGAGGCCCGGATGGACACGCGTCTCGCGCTCGGCGAGCAGCCGCGCTCGGAGGGCCGGCAGGCGCGCCTCCAGCGTCGCGACATCAAGGCCGAGGTCGCGGGCGCAGTCCTCGATCGGCTGCGGGCGGTGCAGGATGTTCTGGCGGCCGAACTCCGGGTGGTGTGGGTCTTCGAAGTTCCCGGCGTCGGTCACGCCGTACACCGTGCGGAAGAGGCGGCCGTCCTCGGCGCCGAGGATGGCGTCGATCTGCGCCGGCGACCAGACGAAGAACTTGCCCTCGATGCCCTCGGTGTCGGCGTCCTGGGCGGCGTAGAAGCCGCCGGAACGGTCGAGCATCTCCCGTTCGAGGTAGCCGAGGGTCTCCCGTACAACCCGCTCGAACGCGGGGTCACCGGTGGTCTGGAACGCGTGCAGGTAGAGCCGTGCCAGCTGGGCGTTGTCGTAGAGCATCTTTTCGAAGTGTGGCACCAGCCAGCGCGCGTCCACGGAGTAGCGGTGGAAGCCGCCACCGAGGTGGTCGTAGATACCACCGTCCATCATCCGTCGCAGCGTGTGCGTGACGAGGTGGAGCGCCCGAGGTTCCAGCGGGTCGTCGGGGTGGCTCGCGTGGTACGCCAGCAGGAACTCGAGGTTGGACGGCGAAGGGAACTTCGGGGCGCCGTCGAAGCCGCCCCACTCCTCGTCGAACTCGTTCCGCAACGCCTCGACGACGCGCGCCGGGAGCGCGGCGTCGATGGCGGCGCCGCTGCCGCTGTTCACGCGACGGGTCGCCTCCTGCAGTTGGGTCGTGATCTGCTCCGCCGAGTCCACCACCTTCTCGCGGTCGGCCTCCCAGGCTTCGTGGATCGAGCGGAGCAGCCGGGTGAACGCGGGCCGGCCGTGGCTGTCGACGGCGGGGAAATAGGTGCCGGCGTAGAACGGCTTGAGGTCAGGTGTGAGGAAGACCGTCATCGGCCATCCGCCCTGGCCGGTGAGCGCCTGCGTCACCGTCATGTAGACGGCGTCCACGTCGGGACGCTCCTCCCGGTCCACCTTCACGTTGACGAACCACTCATTCATCAGCGCGGCCGTCGAGGGGTCCTCGAACGACTCGTGCGCCATCACATGGCACCAGTGGCAGGCGGAGTACCCGACCGAGAGGATGATCGGCTTCCCGTCCGTGCGAGCGCGTGCGAACGCCTCGTCTCCCCAGGGGTACCAGTCGACAGGATTCTCCGCGTGTTGACGGAGGTAGGGGCTGCTCTCCCCGGCCAGGCGGTTCATCGAAGTGTCCCATCCGTCGGAAGCGCGCCGAGCAGAGACGGTAGCATGGCGTCACCTTCGCCCGAACCCCCGCCCGCTGAGGAGTGCCTGTGACCGCTGACCCGACCCTCCGGATCCGTCCGGCGCGACCTGCGGACGCCACCGCGATCGTCGAGTTTGTGCGCGGCCTCGCCCGTTTTGAGCACGAGCCGGTCGAGCATGTCCGCCTCACCGTGCGGGACATCTGGCGCGATGGCTTCGGGCCGCGCCCGGCGTTCGAGGTCCTGATCGCCGAGCGTCTGCTCGACGCCGGTCCGCTCCCGGTCGGGTTCGCGCTCTTCTTCCCGAACTACTCGACGTGGGAAGGCCGAGCCGGCATCTACATCGAGGACCTGTTCGTCATCGAGGAGGAGCGTGCCTCGGGCGTCGGCCATGCGCTGATGGCCGCCGTCGCCCGGTTCGCGCAGGATCGAGGGGCGGCGCGCCTCGACCTCGCGGTTCTCGACTGGAACCCGGCGCGCGGCTTCTACGAGGCGCTCGGGATGGCCCATCAGCAGACGTGGCTGCCGTACCGGATGGAACGCGACGCCATCGCGCGGCTCGCCTCGGAGGCGGCAGAGGCGGACTAGCGCGCGTTTGCGAGGCGGGACTGGGTCACGCGGCCGTACCGGCCGCGCTGGTCGTACCAGATCGACTCGACGAGGCCGACGCCGGCCGCCTCGTCGCGGTGGTCGACCCGCATGCAGAGCCACTCGCCCACGGGTTCGCGGACCAGGTTCAGGTTGATGTCGGCGTTGATATATGACAGCCCGTCCCCCGCGCCCGCGAGGTTGCCGAGGGCGTTCCCGAAGTCCGCCAGCGCCGCGGCGCGCGTCGCCGGCGTGGTCTCCTCACCCTCGATGAACGGCATCGGGATGCGCACCCAGGTGGTGGGCGGCTGCTCGTCGGGGGCCGACACCCAGCGCGTCTCCACCGAGGTGTGGAACCCGAAGAGGTGCGGCCGGACGGGCGGCGTGCCCAGCGGGGGCTCGACGCGCGGGAAGCGACCGATACCGGCCTGCGACGGGTAGCCTTCCGGTCCCGGCGGGGGCGGATAGACGCCGCCGCCCACGGGCGCCTCGGACCGTCGCAGGAGCAACGCCGAGGCCCGCACGACCTCCACGCCGTCCGCGATCAGGGCGGCGTCCACGCCGACCACGCGCCGGCCGCTGCGCACCGCCTCCACCTTCGTCCGGAGCGGGACGTTGGGCACCATGCGGAAGAGGTCGACGGTCAGGCGGGAGAGCTGCATCTCGCGGTCGTCGATGAACCGTTCGATGGCGTAGGCGAGGAGGCCGGCGGGCGGCCCGCCGTGCAGGCCATCCGGGCTCCACGGGCTCTTCGCGTGGCGCATGGGGACGTAGGAGTCGCCGTCGCGCGTGAACACGGATTCGGCCACACGGCCGCCTTTCAAGCGTTCGGGATGGAGTGCTAGCGGGCGGGCTGGTCGGCCTCGGTGTTGGCCTGCGAGGCGCCGACCGGTGACCAGCGGTGGAGTTCCCGCGGTGCGGCCTCGGCGGGCGGCTGGGACTTCGGCAGGAAGCCGCGGATGTGATCGCGGGCCGAGCGCGCGAATGGCGCGGCGGCCGCCATCAGCGGGACCCAGATGTGGACGGGGCAGCCCATGATGTCTCCCTGCTCGTTCGCAGCGAGCCTAGCACCGGGCGGCCGTCGGTTCTACGTGGCCGACGAGGTGCGCGCGGCGATGCGGGCCAGGCACTCCTCGGGGGTGATCCAGCCGGGCTGGCGGCGCTCGGCCGCCGTCTGGGCAGCGATGTCCAGCATTTCCGCGTTCGCCGGCGTCGGAACCCCGTGCAACTTCCCGAGCAACACCATCTCCCCGTTCAGGTAGTCCGTCTCCAGTGACCGGCCGGTGACCACGCTCTGCCAGGTCGAACCGCCCTCGCGTTTCAGCCCCGGGATCTCCCCGTAGACGAAGTTCGTCTGCCGCGCGCGCTCCGGCGGCGTCCAGCGGATCCCGGCCGCTCGCATCGCCGCCGCTCCCTCCTCGCGCAGCAACCGCACCAGCTCCGTCGGATCATCCTTCGGCGTGAACAGCGCCTGCGCGATGTTGTTCAGGTTGAAGAGCAACTTCGCGTACTTCTGCTCCAGCGCCAGCGGGTCAGCCACCGACTCGAACCCCGCGTCGTTCGTGTCGCGGCAGAACTGCTCCGCCGTCGCGTCCACCCCCGAGGGGTAGACGCAGGTGTCGAGGTTCCCCCAGGTGTGCGCGCCGAACAGCTGCACCTCGCCTGGCGTCAGATGCGTCGTCGGCATCTGCACCAGCGTGGCGTACACCCGCTCGAAGCGGCGCGCGGCCATCCGCTCGTTCTCCACGCCGTTCTGCGCGCAGAACACGGGCACGCGCGACCCCGCCGCGTCACGCAGCGCCTCGAGGGCGGGCACGGTGTCCTGCGTCTTCATCGTCAGCAGCACGACCTCGTCGCCGCGCCAGTCCACCTCGGACGGGGAGGCGACGGCGGTGACGGGGACGCGGACGTCCTCTCGCGGCGAGCGGACGCGGATGCCCTCGGCCTGCATGACGCGGAGGTGCTCCCCGCGCGCGATCAGGACGACATCCTTGCCCGCCTGGACCAGCTTCACGCCGATGCCGCCGCCGACTGCCCCGGCCCCGTAGATGACGTAACGCATCGGCTGCTCCTGCCTCGAAGGTGCGGGGGACGAGTCTACCGAGGGCTGGACTCGCGCGGGATACTCGATTCCGCACACGGGAGGCCCCCATGCCCGAGCCACGCGAGTACGGAGCGCCGCCACAGGTCACGCCGAAGCGCCTCGCCGACTACCTCGAGGTGATGAGCAAGTCCGTCATGCAGACGGGCATCTCCTGGGCGGTCGTCGAGAAGAAGTGGCCCGACCTGCGGGAGGCGTTCCACGGCTTCGACCCGGAGCGACTGCTGGCGCTCTCCGAGCGGGAGGTCGATGCGCTGCTCGTCGACCCGCGGATCATCCGCAATCGCACGAAGGTGAACGCGATCCTCCACAACGCCGCACGGATGCTCGATCTGGAACAGCAGCACGGCACCTTCCGCAAGTACCTCCGCTCGAAGCCCGACTACTGGGACCGCGCGAAGATGCTCGGCAAGGACTTCAAGTTCATGGGGGACATGGGCGCCTTCCACTTCCTCTACGTCGTGAAGGAGCAGGTGCCCTCCTACGACGAGTGGCGCGCCGCGGTCAGGCCGAAGCGCGCGCCCCCGGCCCAGAAGGCCCCGCCGGCGACTCCTCGGGCGCCGGGTGCGCGCGGAACTGCCACAACAGCAGAACGTCGTACACGCTCTTGAGGACGCCCGCGCAGATCAGCGGCCACCCGAACGAGGTCGCCTCCAGCATCGCCCCCGCCAGCAGCGGCGCGAACGCGGAGGCGAGGCTGCGCGGGACGTTGGTGACGCTCGCGGCGACGGCGCGCTCCTCGGACGGGACGACCGCCATCACGTAGGACTGGCGCGCGGGGACATCCATCTGCGACAGCACCATCCGCGCCAGCAGGCAGGCCACCGCCAGCGGCGCGGTCGGCATCAGCGCCGCGAGGATCAGCAGCCCGTTCGAGGGCAGGTGCGTGTATACCATCGTGCGGATCAGCCCGATCCGCCGCGCCAGCAGTGGCGACGCCAGTTGCGAGGTCGCCGCGAGCAGCCCCGCGCCGAAGAAGATCGCGCCCACCTGCGCCACCGGCATTTCGAACCGTTCGAAGAGCCAGAGCGCGAGCAGCGACTGCACCACGAAGCCGCCGCCGAAGGAGTCCAGCGAGAACAATGCGGTCAGTCGGTAGACGGTGCGCTTCGCCTTGCGCAGCGGCGCGCCCTGGCGCAGTCCCTCGACGGCGGTGTCGACGCGCAGGCCGGATTAGATCGCGAACAGCATGAGGGCGGTCGCGGCGTAGAGCAGGAACGCCAGACGCTCGGCCTGCAGGAGGTCCCAGCCCGCCGCCCGGGCGACCGCCACCGGCAACCCCGCCCCCAGCGCCCCGACGGCCGCCGCGAACAGCCCTCCGAGGTTGTAGCGGGCGAAGAGAGCCGTCCGGTCGCGCGCCTCGACCGTCTCGGAGAGCAGCGCCTGCTCGGTCGGGAGGAAGACGGAGACGTCGCCGTTGGAGGGGTTCAGCGTCCCGACGACGGCGATCGCGAGCAGCGGCCAGAACGCGGTGACGGTGGCGAAGCCGATCCCCGTGCCCGCCATCAGCCCCACCGCGCCGAACAGCACCGTGCGCCGGCTGATCTCGTACCCGAACAGGCCGAGGCCGAGCGTGAGAGCGGCGGAGCCGAGCAGCGTGCCCGTGATCACGGCGCTGATCTCGACCGGGGAGAAGCCGGCGTCGCGCAGGTAGGCGGCCAGGAGGACGGAGACGAAGCCGTCGGAGAGCCCTCGGACGGTGCGCGCGGCGACGAGGCGGGCGGCGTCCGGGGTCGCCGAGGCCGGGAGCAGTCTCAGGGGGAAGGTCATCGCGCGATCCTACGCGCCGGGTGTCCTGCTGCCGCGCGCCCGCTATACGTCACGCCCCCCAGCCGCAATCATGCGTGGATGCCGAAGATAGCCGACCTCCTCGCGGCTGGCCGCACGCTCTCCTTCGAGTTCTCCGCGCCGCGCGACCCGGAGGGCGAGCGACGGCTGGCGAGGACCTTGTTCCGGCTCTCGGCGCTCCAGCCCTCGTTCATGTCCGTCACCTACGGCGCCGGCGGGACCTCGCGCGGCCCGACCCCCGAGATCGTGCGGCAGATCATCGGCCTCGGCGTGACCGGGATGCCCCACCTCACGTGCGTCTCCCACACCCGCGAGGAGATCCGCGCGTTGCTCGACGCCTACGCCGCGATGGGCGTGGAGAACCTGCTCGCGCTCCACGGCGACCTCCCGCCCGGCACGACCGAGGTGCCCGCGGGCCACTTCACCCGCGCCATCGACCTCGTCGCGCTCGCCCGCGTCCGCACCGACTGGTCGATCGGCGTCGCCGCGCACCCCGAGGGCCACCCGAAGGCGGCCGACGCGGCCTCCGACCTCGAACACCATGCGCAGAAGCTGGCGGCGGCGGACTTCGCCATCACCCAGTTCTTCTTCCGCGCTGAGTACTACGAGCGGTTCGTGGAGGCGATGGCGAAGCGCGGCGTCCGCACCCCGGTGATCGCGGGCATCATGCCCCCCACGAACGTCGAGGGCATCGGCCGCATGGCGGAGCAGAACGGCACCGAGTACCCGCGCGAGATCGTCGCCCGCCTCGAAGCCGCGGGTGAGGACGTCGACGCCCGCCGCGCCATCGCGACGGACGAGGCGACCCGCCTCGGCGAGGCGCTGCTCGCCGCCGGCGCCCCCGGCCTCCACCTCTACACGATGAACTTCAGTGAGCCGGCCCGCACCATCGCGCGGAACCTCGGGCTGGCGTAGCACGCTCACTCGCCTTCCGAGGAGGGGGCGAGTGATGGCCCGACTTCTAATCGGCAGCATGCCGCGAATCCAACGACGAGCAGTCGGGTCTACCCGCTCGCGGGTGAAGTACGCACCCTGCTAACGCTTCTTGGGCTTTCGATTACTTCGCGTGTTCCGCTTCTTCGGAGGGCGGGTGGGAAACCGGTTGTCGGTTGGGCTTCGTTCATCGAAGAAGCCGCCAAACAAGGGGATCACTTCGTCGCGAACGAAACGATTGAGTTGGCTGAGTCCAGCAACTCCGACCATCTCACCCTCGCACTCCACCCCAATCTGAGCGGCGATGTCTAGATGGCGATCGTGATTCGCTGGCTCGATGTGCAGTTGGAGCATGTCGCCGTTCTTTAGCGTGTGCGGAATCTTCACGGAACTCTTCGACGCACGATCTGTAATCGTGGCACGGCCAGCAACGAACGGCGTGGCCCGATGTTTGTCCGCGTTGGCGAGTTCGTTGATGTACCTCAGCCACCCAAGGTCAGGCCAGTCGAAGCCGTGGTAGGGCTGCAACGATTCGATCAAATCCCATGCTTCGGGGCGGACGTGGCGCAACACGTCGAGTGCAGTGGATTCCCAACTTTCGGGATCGTTCTGGATCGGGAAGGCCGTGCGCTTATATGGGGTGGTGCTTTCTCCACAGTTGGAGAGGGCGAGTTGCCATGTGACATGGTCGAGGGCAGACCGCATGTTGGTAACGGCATCACCAAAAATGAGGCCGGTATGTGTCGGCGGTTCACGAAAGTCGAAACGGAAGACGTTGCCTGTCTGATCAGTGTGACCCTGGAACGTGACGCCAATAGGGTTGGGATGCGACCGTTCCCAAGTCTTGAGTTCACGGTCGAGCGCGTCGATGTGCTCATCAGCCCGCTGGAGTTTCTGGAGCGGGCCATCAAGAGGATGTGCCACGGAGTCCCTCCCGCTATCCGACCGCTGACGAATCTTGCATGGCTACCGCCGCCGCTCGTACCCCAGGTTCGGGGCGAGCCAGCGTTCGGCTTCGGCCACGCCCCAGCGCTTGCGGCGGGCGTAGTCCTCGACCTGGTCGCGGTCGATGCGGCCGACGCCGAAGTAGCGGGCGTCCGGGTGCGAGAAGTAGAAGCCGCTGACGGACGCGCCGGGCAGCATCGAGAACGAATCGGTCAGCACGATGCCCGCGTTCGCCTCGGCGTCGAGGAGCGCGAACAGCGTCCCCTTCTCGGTGTGGTCCGGGCAGGCGGGGTAGCCCGGGGCCGGGCGGATGCCACGGTACTTCTCCGCGATCAGCGACTCGTTGTCGAGCGCCTCGTCCGGCGCGTACCCCCAGAACTCGCGGCGCACGCGCTCGTGCAGCCGCTCCGCGAACGCCTCCGCGAGACGGTCCGCGAGCGCCTTCACCATGATCGAGGAGTAGTCGTCGTGCTGCGCCTCGAACGCCTTCGCGCGTTCCTCGACGCCGAGGCCCGCCGTCAAGGCGAACCCGCCGAAGTAGTCGGTGAGCCCGCTCGCCTTCGGCGCGATGTAGTCGGCGAGCGCGGCGTTCTCCGTGCGCCCCCGGCTGCGCGGCGTCTGCTGGCGGAGCGTGTGCACCGTCGCCAGCACGCGCGTGCGCGTCTCGTCCGTGTACACATCGATGTCGTCGCCGGCGCCGTTCGCCGGCCAGAGGCCGATCACGCCGCGCGCGGTGAGCCAGCGCTCCTCAACGATTTGCTTCAGCATCCGCTGCGCGTCCTCGAACAGCGGGCGCGCGGACGGGCCGACCGTCGGGTCGTCGAGGATCTTCGGGTAGGAGCCCGCAAGTTCCCAGGTCTGGAAGAACGGCGTCCAGTCGATCCGCTCGACCAGTTCCGCGAGCGGGTAGTCCTCGAACACCGTGATGCCGGGGCGGTGCGGGACGGGCGGGGTGTACCCCTCCCAGCGCACCGGGGCGGGGTGCGCGCGTGCCTCCTCGATCGGCGTGCGGTCGGCGACCTCCTGCCGTCCGAGGTGTTCGGCGCGCACGGCGTCATACTCCGCGCGCACCTCGGCGGCGTACGGCGCCGACTGCGTCTCGGAGAGCAGCCGTGAGACGACGCTCACGGCGCGCGAGGCGTCCGGGACGTAGACGAGCGGGCCGCTGTAGTGCGGCGCGATCTTCACGGCGGTGTGCGCGCGGCTCGTCGTCGCGCCGCCGATCAGCAGCGGGCGGGTGAACCCCTGCCGCTCCATCTCGCTCGCGACGTACGCCATCTCCTCGAGGCTCGGCGTGATCAGCCCGGAGAGCCCGATCGCGTCGGCGTTCACCTCGGTCGCCTTGTCGAGGATCTTCTGCGCGGGCACCATCACGCCGAGGTCCACGACCTCGTAGTTGTTGCAGGCGAGCACCACGCCCACGATGTTCTTGCCGATGTCGTGGACGTCGCCCTTGACGGTCGCCATCACGATCTTGCCGTTGCTGCGGTTGCCGCCCTCGGCCTTCAGCGCGTTGATGAACGGCTCGAGGTGCGCGACCGCCTTCTTCATCACGCGCGCGCTCTTCACCACCTGGGGCAGGAACATCTTCCCCGCGCCGAACAGGTCGCCGACGACGTTCATGCCGTCCATCAGCGGCCCCTCGATCACATCGAGCGGATGGGCGACGCCCTGGCGCGCCTCCTCGACGTCCTCGACGATGAACTCGTCCGCCCCGTGCACGAGGGCGTAGGTGATCCGCTCGCCGACCGGCGCGCGCCGCCACTCGAGGTCGACCGTGACCTCCTCGCGCGCTCCGCCCTTGTACCGTCCGGCGATCTCCAGCAGCCGCTCGGTCGCGTCCGGGCGGCGGTTGAGGATCACGTCCTCGACGCGCACATTCAGTTCCTCGGGGATCTCGTCGTACACCGGCAACGCGCCCGCGTTGACGATCGCCATGTCCATCCCCGCTGCGATCGCGTGGTAGAGGAACACCGCGTGCATCGCCTCGCGCACGCGGTCGTTCCCGCGGAAGGCGAACGAGACGTTCGATACGCCTCCGGAGACCTTCGCGTGCGGGAGGTTCGCCTTGATCGCGCGCGTCGCGTCGAAGAACGCGAGCGCGTAGCCGTTGTGCTCCTCGATCCCAGTGGCCACCGCGAAGATGTTCGGGTCGAAGATGATCTCCTCCGGCGGGAACCCGTGGTCGACGAGCAGCCGGTACGAGCGCTCACAGATCGCGAACTTCCGCTCCGCCGTGTCCGCCTGGCCGTCCTCGTCGAACGCCATCACGACCGCCGCCGCGCCGTAGCGCCGGACGAGGCGCGCCCGCTCGACGAACGCCGCCTCGCCTTCCTTCAGCGATATCGAGTTCACGATCGCCTTGCCCTGGACGCAGCGCAGCCCGGCCTCGATCACCGACCACTTCGAGGAGTCGACCATGATCGGGACGCGCGCGATGTCAGGTTCGGCGGCGATCAGGTTCAGGAAGCGGGTCATCGCCGCCTCGGAGTCGAGCATCCCCTCGTCCATGTTGACGTCGATGATCTGCGCGCCCGCCTCGACCTGCTGGCGCGCGACCTCGACCGCGGCGGTGTAGTCGCCAGCGAGGATCAGCCGGCGGAACCGCGCCGACCCCGTGACGTTCGTCCGTTCGCCGATGTTGACGAAGGAGGCGCGCGGCGCGGCCCCCTCCCCGGGTGCGCTGGAGGTCATCTAGCCGCCGATCTCCACCGCTTCGAGCCCCGCGAGCTGGAGGACAGGCTCGTGCGCGTGGACGGTGCGCGGACGTAGCCCGCGGACGGCCTCCGCGATCGCCCTCGTGTGCTCGGGGCGGCTGCCGCAGCACGAGCCGACGATGTTCAGCAGCCCGTCGCGCGCCCACGCGCCGAGTTCCACCGCCATAGACTCCGGGCTCTCGTCGTACCCGCCGAACGCGTTCGGCAGGCCCGCGTTCGGGTACGCCGCGACCGGCACGTCCGCGACCCGCGCGAGTTCCGCGACGTACGGCCGGAGTTCCTTCGGGCCGAGCGCGCAGTTGAGGCCTACCGCCAGCGGCTGGATGTGCTTGATCGAGGTCCAGAACGCCTCGGCCGTCTGCCCGGAGAGCGTGCGCCCCGAGCGGTCGGTGATCGTCCCGCTCACGATGACCGGCAGTGCCTCGCCGATCGCCTCGAAGTACTCGTCGATCGCGAACAGCGCCGCCTTCGCGTTCAGCGTGTCGAACACCGTCTCCACGAGCAGGATGTCCGCCCCGCCCTCGGCGAGCCCGCGTGCGGCCTCGTAGTACGCGACGCGGAGTTCCTCGAAGGTCACGTTGCGCGCGGCGGGGTCCTCGACCTCGGGTGAGATCGAGGCCGTGCGGTTCGTCGGCCCGAGCGCGCCGGCCACCCAGCGCGGCCGCCCGTCGCGCGCCGTGAAACTGTCGGCGACCTCCCGGGCGAGGCGAGCGCCCTCGCGGTTCAGTTCCTCGGCCAGCTCCGACATCCCGTAGTCCGCCTGGGCGATCCGGGTGGCGGTGAAGGTGTTCGTCGAGGTGATCTCGGCGCCCGCCTCGAGGTACTGGCGGTGGATCTCCGAGACGAGGTCGGGCCGCGTCAGGTTCAGGAGGTCGGTGTTCCCCTTCAGGTCGTACGACCAGTCGCGGAACCGCTCTCCGCGGAAGTCGGCCTCGCCCAGCCCGTACCCCTGGATCAGCACCCCCCATGACCCATCGAGCACAACGACGCGCTCCGCGAGGGCCTCGTGGAGGGCTTTGATCCGGGCCTGGCGGGCGGCATGTTTGGTGGCCATCGGTGCATCGACTCCTGCACCCATGATAGGCGGCGCCTGTGCGACGCCAAATCGCCTCGATCGGACAGGAGGGGCGCCCTGCGGCGCCCCTCGTCCATCGTTGGCCTGATCGGGCCTACACGGCGACTCGACGGAAGTCCGGGCTGACCTCCAGCGGCGCGCCGGTCACCGCCTGGATCTCCTCGGCCGTGTAGCCCGGGGCGTGCTGTTCGAGGATGAACTTCCCGTTCCGGACCGCGACCACGGCGATGTTTGTCACGACCAGCGTGACGCCGGACGGGGCCGTGACGGGGAGCGAGCACTTCTCCAGTAGTCGCGGCTCCCCGTCGCGCGTCGTGTGCTCCATCGCGAGGTAGATCTGCTTCGCGCAGGAGGCGAGGTCCATCGCACCCCCGATCCCGCCGAGGTTGTTCCAGGGCTCGTTGGTGGTCTTCCAGTTGGCGAAGGAGCCGTCCGGCGCGACCTGGTAGGCCCCGAGGCAGGTGACGTCGATCATCCCCCGGCGGATCACCGCGAACGCGTCGGCGTGGTGGACGATTGAAGCCCCGGGGTTCAATGTCACCGGCTGCGTCGCCGACGCGTTCACGATGTCCGGGTCCTCCTCGCCTTCGCCGGCGAGCCGCCCGTATCCGATCACACCGTTCTCTGAGTGCAGGACGATCTCCTGGTCGGGTGTCAGGAAGTTGGAGACGTTCGTGGGGATCCCGATCCCCAGGTTCACGATCCACCCGTATCCCATGTTCTGGGCAAGTACCGCGGCCATCTGGTCGCGCGTCAGGGGCTGCTTCTCTTCGGCCATGGCGGGACTCCTCGATGTCGCGGTCAGGCGGTCTGCCGGATCGCCATCCCGGTCGCACGGTTGATGTGCAGGACGCCGCCGACCGGGATGCGCACCAGTGTGGTGACGTAGATGCCGGGGACGTGGACCTGGTCGGGGTCGATCTCACCGGCCTCCACGATCGGCTGCTCGACCTCGACGATCACGTTCTTCGCGGCCATCGCCATGATCGGATTGAAGTTCCGCGCTGCGCGCCGGAACAGCAGGTTCCCCGCCGTGTCCGCCTTGTGGGCGCGGATGAAGGCGTAGTCCGCGAACAGCGCGGTCTCCATGACGAACGCGCGGCCGTTGAAGTCGCGGTGTTCTTTCCCCGTCGCGGTCTCGGTGCCGACGCCGGCCGGCGTGTAGAACGCTGGGATGCCCGCGCCCCCCGAACGGATCCGCTCCGCCAGCGTACCCTGTGGCACGAGTTCCGCCTCCAGCGTCCCGTTCGCGACGAGGGCCTCGGCGGTGCCGGTGCGCGACGGGCGCGTGGAGGCGGTGAACGCCGCGATCACCTTCTTCACCCGGCCCGCCATCACGAGGTCGCCGAGCCCCTTCTGGTCGGGGTCCGCCGATTCGAACCCGACTCCGTTCGAGATGGTCGTCAGGCCCGTCGCGTTCGTCCGCCACAGCGCAGCCAGGAGGTTGGTCGGCTGTCCGGGGCCAAAGCCGGGGATCATCAGCGAGGCGTTGTCCGGGAAACTGGCAACGGCCTCATCCATCGACGTGACAATGCGTGGTCGAGGCACCGGTGCATCCCCTTCGTGAATCCGAGTGGCAGTACGCGCGGCGTTATACACCCTTTGCTTTGGAGGATGGAAACGCGGGTGGATTGCCGTTGTGCGTCGCATTCGCGCCGCGGCGGATGGTCGTGACCGGAATGCGCCATGCCGGCCATGATCGTGAGTGGCGCTTGCGGGCCTATCCTTCGACCGGTGCGTGGGGGACGGCAGCGTGCCGATCGCGACCGGCGGGCTCAGGTGCGGTGTGCGGAGCGACTGGTCGCGCCATCGATGGGGCGGATGTCCGCTACGTTAGCCCCCGGTACTGGCCGTACCCGGCCGGCAGCCCGCCCGCTCCAGCGTCGGGGGCCTGGCTGGCCCGCACTTCTTCGATGGCCTGTGCGATCTCTTCGGGTGTGAGGGCGGTCGCAGAAGGTGGTGCGCTGGCCCCCGGGCTCGCCTCGATCGGTCCGTACGCGGTCTCCTGGTTGTAGGTGCCATCGTCGATGTCCGCGGCCCCGCCCCCCACCGATGGCCCACCGCCACCCGGGATGATGTCCGCGCCCGCCGCGCTCGCGACGTAGGCCGGGTCGTACAGCCGTGCGTCAACGGCGTCGGCTGGAACGGGCGGGGCCTCCGGCGCCAGCTGCATCGCGCCACCGGGCACCGGCCCGGCGGCTGCGGTTCCCACACCGCCCGCCACCGCGGGGGCCGGTGTCGGCTCACGCTCCGGCCCGAAGGCGTCGCCCTCGTATCGAGGTGTCTTGGCCAGCAGTTCCTTCATCAGCGAGCCCTTGGCGCGGATGCCCTTCTCGTTGCCGCCCGCCTGCTGGTACCCGGAGAAATGCACCGAGGCTGTCTCTCCGCGTTCCTGGCCCTTCCCTTTCTCCTTCGTCTTGTCGACCAGGTTGACCCGGCCCGTCGCCGAGTTGGGATTGAGTACGCCCTGTCTCGCGAGTTCGTCGAACGCCGCCTTGGTGTGGGCCTCGTCCGGCCGGTAGTGTCCGCTGTCGTCATCGAGGTAGTTCACCGCGCCGCTCTCGACGCCGATGTGCCCCGCATGGGTCACGTCCGCCCCCGCGAGCAACGACGAGTGGTGCATGTTGCGCCGCTGACCCTCCACCACCTCGTAGGCAGGACGGTCAAGATTGCCGACGACCTGCCCCGCCTGGCCCATCGCGTAGATGCCCTTGTACGTCGCGGGCGCGCCGGCGGGCGTCGTCAGCGAGGTGCCACCGGCGCCGGCCTGAGGCTTGAGCGTGTTCTGCTCGATCTCCTCAGGCGTGTTGTACTTCGTGACGACCTTCTTGCTCTTGGAGTTCGCCGTACGGCGGGCCGTCTGCTCCGGTGTCTCCCCGGGCTGTTCGTCAAAGAACGCGCGCCATCCCGCCTCACGATCCTCACCCGCGTACTTCGCCGGCAATGTCAGCGGCGCGAGCCCACCGATGCCCGCGCCAGCCCCCCCGCCCATCGCCGCAGCGCTCGGACTTCCTGCCGCCGGCGTTGCGGAACCGTCCGCCAGCGGCGCGTCAGAGCCGAGCGAGAGGTAGTTCTGATAGCCGGACTGATCGGACATCGACGCGGATCCACTGGACCCCGCGATCGGCGTCGACGGCGAAGCCCCCACGATCCCGCCGGAGGGCACGACCGGGGCGCGGGGTGCTGGCGTGGCCGGCGTCGGCGGCATGGCACCTGCCTGCGGCGTGAGCGCGCCGGCATTCTGATAGCCAGACTCGCCAGACTCATAGCCGGACATCGAAGCAGCCCCGCTGGCTCCGGCTATCGGGGTTGCTGGACTCGCGCCGGGGATGCCGCTCTCTGCCGCGGGGATCGAGGTGTACGGCGTGTACTGGGAATACGCCTCCTCATCGCCGCTTCGCTGGGCCGGCTGTTGCCTCGTCCTCGATGCCTGCACGAGGCGCTGTACCGCGCGGTTCCCCGCTGCCCCCTGCAGCGAGTTGAGCCGCGTCGTGATCGGGCGCTCCGCAGCCCTCGGCGGGACAGCGAGCTCCGAGGGCTGCGCCACCCGCGTGGGAGTGGCGTCATCAGGCCGTCGTGCGCGCTCGGACTTCGGCATCGCACGGCCTCTGGCGATGAGCGGACGCTATTCGGTCGCCATCGTACGCCCCGCGCCTCGCCGCGCCGAGCGAGTTATCCACGAAGGCTCCCGAGGGAGCGCTATCCGGCAGCGACGGTGTCCAGGCGCCGCTTCGCCTCCGCCAGCACGTCCGGCGACAACGGGCCCTTCCGTGCGGCGTCGAGATTCTGGCGCAGGTGCGCCGGGTTCGCGGTGCCGACGATCGTCGCGTCGAGTTCAGGGTGCGAGAGCGTGAACCGGAGCATGAACTCCATCCGGGTCGCGCCGTCCAGCAGGTCGTCGAGCGCCGCTGCCTCCCAGAGGGTACGTGGGCGTTCCTCCGGCACCTCCGGTAGGCGACGGATCTCCCAGCCTTTCTCTTCGGACGGTGCGCCCCGGGCGACGCCACCCCGGATCACGGTGGCCGCGCCAGCCTCGCGCGCGCGTTTGATCAGCGCCTCGTGCTCCCGCTGCAGGGCGGAATACGGGATCTGGAAGACGTCGAAGACGCCGAGGTCGATCTGCTCCGGCAGGTTCGGCAGCGTGCCGGAGACGCCAATGAACCGCACCTTCCCGGCGCGTTGAAGCGTTCGCAGCGCCTCGATGGCGCCGTGTTCCTCCAGCGTCGCCCGGGACGGGCTGCCGTGAAACTGGACGACATCGATGTAGTCCGTCTGCAGGCGCCGGAGGCTCTGTTCCACCGCGGCCGTGATGTTTCGAGGGGTGAAGACATGCCCCTGCTGGTCTGGCTCAACGTCCACGGGGCATCCGCACTTGCTCGCCAGGATGTACTGGCTGCGGCGGTACGCCAGCGCCCGTCCCACCATCTCCTCGCTGGGGCCGTAGTCCGGCGACGTGTCGACGAAGTTGATGCCCGCGTCCAGCGCGAGGTTCAGCACTTCGTCCGCCTCGGCCTGCGAGACGGTACGTCCGAAGCGAGCGTCCAGCGACATCGCGCCGTAGCCCAGTGTCGTGACGTGCAGTCCGGTGCTTCCAAATGGGCGTGTGGGCAGATGGTTGTCGACCATGAGGCACCTCGTCCGTCGGGTCGTCCGAGGCAGGGTACCGCGGCGTAGGATGGCCCGGAATTCGCCAGGCTACGCGGATCAGGAGGCCCCGATGAAGATTGTCCACATCACCACTGGTTCGGATGGCGAGTCGCACGTCGAAATCACGGCGCCCCAGTTCACTGAGAACGAGCACCGCCGGACGGCAACGCAGGCGACCGAGAGCATCACCTTCATGAAGCGCGAGGTCGGATTCATCGAGTTTCATCCCGCCCCACGCCGGCAGTACATGCTCTACCTCACTGCCCGCGTTGAGATCGGACTGGGAGACGGCTCGTCCGTGATCATGGAGCCGGGCGATGCCCTGTTCGCGGAGGACACGACTGGCCGTGGCCATACGTCACGGGTGCTCCAGGCGGGAGTGTGCGCGGTGGTGACGCTCGTCTAGCGGAGCCTCACGGCCCTCGACTGGGCGAGCGTGGAGGATGTCCCGGCCTCGGCATCGCTCGTGAGGTCATCGGCAGCGCGCCTCATCAGGATGACGAAGGCCGCGAGGCCGACGACCGCGGAGATGCCGGAGAAGTAGAAGACGGACGCGATCCCGAACTGCGTCTTGACTACCGCGCCGAGGAGCGACCCCGCGAGGAATCCGGCGGACGATCCCATCGAGTTGATCCCCATGATCGAGGCCATCCCGACCTTCCGCCCGATCTGGACGAAGATCGCCTGTTGCGACGGGAACGCGAGTGACTCCGCGAGGCCCGCGATGAGCAGCGCGACCAGCACCCACGGCGCCATCACGAGGACATCCCCGAAGAAGTCCATCCTCACCAGGTTGTGCGGCACGAGCGGCACCACGAACTGGGCGACGCCGGCGATCGCCAGCCCAACGACGACCAGCATCACCCGGTCCATCCGGTCGGCAAGCGCCCCGGTGTATGGCTGGAACGCCGCGTTGATGAGCGAACGGCTGGAGAGCAGGATCCCGACGAAGAGGGCGCTGTCCGTGCCCAGACCTTCATCGCTGATGACGTAGACGGCGAGCCAGGTGGACGCCGTGCCGAAGCCGAGGGAGGTGAGAAGGACGAACAACGTGCTGGCCTGCACGGCCGGCCGTCGGATCAGGACTCGGAACGGCACGACTGTTTCGACGCCGCGGTCATCCTTCGACCGCAGCGGGGCCGGCTCAGGCCGGTCGCGCGGGAGGAGCAGAAGCGTGACGAACGCGGTTCCGCCGAGCATGACCGCCATCGCGCCGAAGGCGAAGTCCGTGCCGAACAGGTCGCGCAGGGCGCCACCGAACAGCGGCCCGGTGCCGAAGCCGGCGATCTGCGCGACGGAGAACCAGCCCATGTACCGGCCCTCGGCACCCACTGGGGCGATCCGGCCGACGTACGCCATCGCCATCGGGAAGACGCCGGCCGCGCCGATGCCGGACAGGATGCGGAAGAAGACGACCAGGTGCCACGTCGTTGCAAAGAGGTAGCCGATGGCGCCGAGCGCGTAGATGGCGAATCCGAGCACGATGAACTGCTTCGAGCCGAAGGTGTCCCCCAGCCGCCCGAGGAACGGCGCGGCCATCAGCTGGGCGAGCGCCAGGCCTGAGAACGAGAGTGCCACCGCGACCGGGGGCCCCCCGAGGTCGTCTTGCACGTATACCGGCAGCAGCGGCGACACCATAGAGATGCCCGCCATCGCCACGAACATCGCGACAAAGAGGACGACGAAGGCGCGCGACAGCACAGGGGCTCCTCGCTGGTACGCCAGCACTGGCACGTCCCGAGGTGGTCGACCCAGCGTACGCGAGGTGGAGCCTGTGATCGTCCCGCCAGAGGGGAGCACGCCCGTGGGACTCGACCCGGGTGGCATAATCGCGCGATTCGAAGGCACGGGGCCCAGTCGGACGGAGCACGCAATGGCGGAGATGACACCCGACGAGGTGAATGCCTATCTCGACAGCCACGGTGGCTACGCCGTGCTGTCGACGATTGGCAAGGACGGCTATCCCCACGCTGTACCACTCGGGTTCTTCCGGTCGGGGGAGGACGTGGTGCTCCCCGTCCGGGGGCAGCGGAAGGTCAACATCGGCCGCAACCCGAAGGTCGCTGTGACCGTTGAATCCGGCCACACGATGAAGGAACTGAAAGGCGTCGTGATTCGTGGCGACGCGACTCTCATCGAGGAACCGGCGGCGGTCCTCGAACTGCTGCGTGACGGCGCACGCCGGCGCGGTACGCCCGACGACCAACTCCCGACCGAGGCGCGCCGGGGCATGGCGTATGTCCGTGTCCGGCCACGGAAGATCGCCTCCTGGGACAACACCAAGCCGTAGCCCCGTGGCTTGCGGCTCCTGGCGCGGCGGTAATGGACGGACGCCGAGCGATGGACACGTGCGGGCAGTATTGGAGGACAGTGGTGGATCTCGGACTCAAGGGCAAGATCGCGATCATCACCGGCGGGAGTGACGGCATCGGCAAGGCCGCTGCGCTCTCCATGGCGCGCGAGGGCGCTCGCGTGGCGATCGTCGCCCGTGCCCAGGACAAACTCGAGACGGCTGCCGCCGAGATCCGCGCTGTCGGTGGCGATGTCCTCGCCCTCTCTGCGGACGTCATGGACGAAGCCCAGGTGAAGGCCGCGGTCGCCCAGGTCGTCGCGAAGTGGGGGGGCGTCGACATCCTCGTCAATAACGCCGGGACTTCTGCTGCGCACAAATTCGAGGACGTCTCCGACGAAGTCTGGGAGACCGACCTCGGCATCAAGGTCTACGGCGCGGTCTACTGCTCCCGCGCAGTGATCCCCTACATGAAGGCTGCCGGTGGCGGCCGCATCATCAATACCACGACCGGTGGCGGTAAGGCGCCCGGCGCTGGTTCGCTTCCGACCTCGATGGCGCGTGCGGCCGGCATAGCCCTCACGAAGGCGATGTCGCGCGACTATGCGCCGGACAACATCCTGGTGAACACGGTCTGCATTGGCCTCATCAAGAGCGGCCAGCACGAACGCCGGTATGAGCGGATGCAGGAACGCGATCCGTCGGCCACGCTGGAGCAGTTCTACTCGGGCATGGGAGAACGTGTCCCGCTTGGCCGGGTCGGCGAGGCCGCCGAAGCCGGCGACGTCATCTGCTTCCTCGCTTCCGAACGCGCCTCGTACGTCACTGGCGCCTCCATCAATATCGACGGAGGCTCGTCGCCGGTCGTCTAGCGAGTTTGTGGCGTCCAGTACGGCAGAGTCTGAGCGACGTCCTGCCTCGACGTGAACCGAAGGCAACGCGATGAGTGACACCGGGGTCGACATCACCGTCGAGTACTGTGCGGAGTGCGGCTACTATCCCCGCGTTGGATGGCTGCTCGGCGAGATCATGGCCGACATCCAGCACGACGTGAAGCGCGTCACCATCATTCCGTCCGGTGGCGGACGCCACGAGTGGAAGGTCGACGGCGAGCTCGTGTTCAGCAAGGCCGCAGCGGACCGTCACCCCGACGTCGACGAGTTGAAGGCCCTCATTTATGCGAAACTGGCGTAGCCGGGGAGGCTCCGATGGCTGACGACAGCATTCGCATCTTCGACCCGCGTGGTCACATCCTCGAACAGCGCAGCACGCTGGCCGCGCGCCCGAAGTCTCTCGCCGGGTTACGTCCCGGCATCCTCGAGAACCGCAAGCCCAACGTCCGCCTGCTTCTCACCTCCATGGTCGACGCGATGCGCGAGCGCATGGACCTCGGCGATCTCATCATCGAGGACAAGCCGATCGCTGGCCCACCCAGCAAGCGGGTCATGGAACGGCTTCGTGACTGCGACTTTGTCCTTGTCGGATCGGCCGACTGAGGGTCCTGCACGACGTGGAGTGTCCACGCCGCCGTCCTGCTCGAATCCGAAGACATCCCGGCGGTCGTCGTCGGTACCGATGAGTTCGCCGAACTCGTGCACATGGAGACCGTCCAGCGAGGCCTTCCCGATCTGCATCGCGTCGCCCTCCCACACCCGCTAGGCGGCATCAAGCCGCCCGAGGTCGTCGCCAAGGCGCACGCTGCCATCGACGAAGTGATCGCCCATCTCACGGAGCCGTCATGACCGAGCCATCGAAGGCCCGCGGCCGCCTCCCCGACCTCATCGAGGTTCCAGCCGATATCGCGACGCTTGGCCGCGAGCTTGCCCGTCGCCAGATGGGTGACGGCCTTCCCGTCGTGCCGCCCACCGAGGAGCGCGTGGCCGCGATGCTCGCCGCCACCGACCGCGACCCGCTCGAGGTGCTCGGCATCATCCCCCCCCGACGGGGAGAACTCACCGTCCACGCGATCGCCGTGAATGCCGTCATGGCCGGCTGTGAGCCGCGCCTCTTCCCGATCCTCATCGCGGCCTTTGAGGGCATCGTCGATCCGGCCTTCAACATCGCCTCGGTCAACTCGACCACTCACTCCTGCGGCGTGTTCGTGCTGGTGAACGGGCCGCTGGCTGAGCAGGCGGAGATCGCTTCCGGGACCGGGTGCTTCGGCCCCGGGTTCCCCTCGAATGCCACGTTGGGCCGCGCCGTACGGCTGGTGCAGCTCACCGTCGGCGGCGCCTGGCCGGGCGCGGGCGACCGCGCCACTCAGGGCTCTCCCGCGAAGTTCTCCTTCTGTGCCGCAGAGAATGAGCGCGCCAACCCCTGGGGCCCGTACCACGTGGGCCGCGGCTTCGACGCCTCCACGAGCACCGTCACGGTCTTTGCCTGCGAGGGGCCACACAATATCCAGGAGCACGGGAGCAACACCGGCGAAGGGGTCCTTCGCACCATCGCCGGTTCGATGGGGGAGGCCGGGAGCAACAACCTGTTCCGTGGCGGTGAGCCCGTCCTCGTCCTCGGGCCTGAGCATGCGGTGACGATCGCCGCGGACGGATACGATCGAGGCGCGATCCAGCGGTTCATCTTCGAACACGCCCGCTACCCATCGCGCCTCCTCGACCCGTGGTTCCGGGGCGACTATCGCTTCCGTCTGCCGGCGGGGCGGGAAGCCGAGGCTGATCGGATGGACCTCGACTACCCGGTCATCGACCGCCCGGAGGATCTGCACATCGTCGTGGCGGGCGGGCCGGGGAAGCATTCCGCCTGGCTGTCGACCTTTGGCAACCAGACGATCCCGCAGACGCGCGCGATCGCCCGCGCCGACGGGTCGCCGCTCTACCGTCTCGGCTAGTCGACGCGGGCGATCGCACCCTCCGCCATGCCGTGTCGGGTGATCCGACGATTGCTCTCGTGCGCCGGCCCACCGAGCTGTCACGCCTCGCGGCCTCTGGCCGATTTAACCCCGCGCTGTCGTTCCATTAACTCCGCGCGCACCGCGCGTTAACGGGCACACTCGACGCTCTGAGTGCCATCACCAGCGGCATTCACCCCTGCAAAAGAGCGGAGTATCGATGTCCATCACGCCCGAGCGACCTGAACCGCAGCCTCTGCAGTTCGTCGAAGACCGCAATGCCCTGATCCCGAACAAGTGCATCTGGAAGTGTGCCGGCGCCTGCTTCCACGAGGCGCCGAACGAGCAGCATGGCCGCGACAGCATGGCCTCCATCATGGCGCGTCGCTTCGGCCGTCGTTCGCTCATCAAGGGTGCGGCAGCGGCCGCGATCCCGCTGGTCGCGGCTGGTACCCCGCTCGCCTCGGGCCTGCTCGGTACCCCCGTCGGCGCGAGGCGTGCCGAGGCTGCCATTGAGGGCCGGAGCCTCGGGTTCGCCGGTATCCCGCTCCACACGGCCGACACGGTCGTCGTGGCACCGGGTTACACGTCGCAGGTCGTGCTTCGCTGGGGCGACCCGATCTTCCCGAATACCCCGCGTATGACTCTCGACAATGTCTCCGCTGAACTCCAGGCGAAGACCTTCGGCTACAACTGCGACCTCAACGTCTTCTTCCCGCTCGAGGGGTCGACCGGTGGCATCATGGCCATCAACCACGAATACACCGAGGGTTCCCGCATGTTCCGCTCGTACAGCGGGGCGACCGCGACCCGGGCCCAGGTCGACGTCTAGCTGGCCGCCCACGGCATGACCTTCGTCGAGCTGGCCCGTCTGGGTGTGGTCTGGGCGCCGAGATTGGACTCGCGCTACAACCCCCGCATTACCGGCACGACTCCCATCGAGATCACGAGACCGCTCCGGGGCGATGCGATGATGAAGACCTCGGCCGACCCCACTGGCACCACCGTCCTGGGCACGCTCAACAACTGCGCCGGTGGTCGCACCCCGTGGGGGACGGTCCTCACCGCGGAGGAGAACTTCAACCAGTATTTCGGCAACAGCGACAGTCTGACTGACACGACCCCTCAGAAGGCGATGAACAAGCGCTACGGCGTGCCCGGGAAGACGACCGAGCGCCAGTGGGAGCGGCTGATCGACCGCTTTGACGCGGCGAAGGAGCCAAACGAGGTCAACCGGTTCGGGTACCTCGTCGAGATCGACCCGTATGACCAGACGTTCGTCCCGAAGAAGCGCACCGCCCTCGGTCGGTTCAAGCACGAGGCGGCCTCAGTCGGCATCGCCAGTTCCGGCCAGGTCGTGGTCTATTCCGGGGACGACGAGCGGTTCGACTACCTCTACAAGTTCGTCTCGAAGGGCATCTACAACCCGTCCCCCAGCGCGAAGGCTGCCAACATGGCCCTGCTGGACGAGGGCACGTTGTATGTCGCGAAGTTCTCGGACGACGGCACGGGCGAGTGGATCCCGCTTGAGGCCGGCAAGGGCGCGCTTGCGAACTGGACGGTGTTGCAGGTCCTCGTCAACACCCGAGGCGCCGGTGACGCCGTGAAGGCCACCCCGATGGACCGCCCCGAGGACGTGGAGATCAACCCGGCGAACAATCGTATCTACATGGTGTGCACGAACAACACCGGCCGCACCGTCGCCCAGATCGACGGCCCGAACCCGCGGCCGAACAACGCCGCCGGTCACATCATCGAGATGGACGAGCGCAACGGCGACTTCGCGTCGACACGGTTCACCTGGTCGATCTTCATGGTCTGCGGTGATCCTTCGAATTCGGACACCTATTACGCCGGCTTCGACAAGCGTGACGTGAGCGCGATCGGGGCACCGGACAACGTCGCCTTCGATGGGATCGGCAACATGTGGATCGCCACGGACGGCCAGTTCAACCCGATCAAGAAGAACGACTCGATCTTCGCCGTCCCGATCGCCGGGCCGGATCGCGGGAAGCTGCAGGCCTTCCTGAACTCTCCTCCCGGTGCGGAGGTCTGCGGGCCGGAGTTCAGCACGGACTACCGCGCACTCTTCGCCAACATCCAGCACCCCGGTGAGGGTGGGAAGGGCCCCAACGAGCCGCAAAGCGTTTGGCCGGATGGCACCTGGCCCGCGCTGCCGAGCCTCATCGTCGTGACCAAGCACGACGGCGGTCGTATCGGCTCCTGACCACGTCGGCTGCGTCGTCCACCCCCGACGCGGCCGCCTGGACCCCAACATGGACGGCGCCCCTCCCTCCAGGGGCGCCGTCCATGTTGGGGTCGGGCCATTGTTACATCCGTGAGAACCCGAGCCTGGTCGGTCGATGCCGAGGCCATGGCCCTCGATCGCTTGGACGTTACCGAGGTACCGACGCGAGCGAATCGAGCAGCGCGCGTAGGGCGACAGCGTCCAACGCACCGAATCTGCGTTCGATCACACGCTCGCCGTCAGGTTGTATGACCGCGTACGCGGGGTGTGCACGGACGCCGAGCCGCTGTGCCAGTCGTCCGTCTGCCTCGATGTCGTAGTCGAGGATGACGAAGTTCACTCGGTCCTGGTAGTCGTATCGAAGCCCGTGCACGACGGGCCGCGCGATTGCGCAGAACGGTCACCAGATCGCATCGACGTAGACGAGCGTGGGCTTCCCGTTGACCGGGATAGTCGCGCCGGTCGACGGTACCCGGTCGTTCGGAGGCTGATACCCCTTGGGCACCCGTACAGAGCCGCCCGTTGAGGTCTCGGTAGTTGCTACCTCGGGCGCAGCAGTCGATGTCTCCGGACGACCGCCCTCGGGCCCGCATGCCAGCATGAGTACCGCGGCGAGCGACGCTAGGACGATTGTGGGGCGCGTCAGGTTCATTGCCGAATCGTAGGGGTTGGTGGCACGTTAAAAGTGAACGAAGCATGAAGAGCAGCGTGCTACATCCGTGAGAACCCCGACCCCGGCCGGTCGATGCCGAGGCCATGGCCCTCGCTGATCCAGCCGAAATCCTTCAGGATCTCCTGGCTGTACGTCACCCGCCCCGTCACCTTGTCCAGCGGCTCCGTCGCCAGCAGTAGAGCGGCGCGGGACATCATCGACATCGGCTCGCGGTCCGGGTCGTCGAGGCTCTTGGCGAGGCCGAAGTGCACCGTGCCCTCGGTCGCGACGCCGATGCCCGGGGAGTAGCAGGCGACCGTGACGCCGTACTCGTAGACCTCCTGCGCGAGACCCTGCGTGAACCGTTCCAGTGCGGCCTTCGACGCGCCGTACATCACGCCGCCTGTCGCCTTCGCGCCGGGGTAGGGCCCTCGGCCCGGCCCGATCGCACCCACCGAGGAGATGTTCACGATGGCACCGGAGCGCTTCGCGATCATGTCCGGCAGGACGGCGCGCGAGAGCATGAACGGCCCGTGGACGTTCACCGCGAAGGCCCGAATCCACCGGCTCGCCGGGTAGTCGACGATCGGGATGTAGTAGTTCAGTGCGGCGTTGTTGATGAGGATGTCGACCGGGCCGAAGGCGGCCTTCGCCTCCTCGACGATGCGGTTGCAGTCCTCTTCCTTCGACACGTCTGCCGTGACGGCCAGCGCCTCGCCGCCCGCGTCGCGGATCCGCGTCACCGTCCGGTCGAGGCTCCCCGCCAGCATGTGGTCGCCCTCATGCAGCGTGCGCGCGGCGCACACCACCTTCGCGCCCTCGCGCGCGAACTCCTCCGCGATCCCCTGGCCGATGCCGCGGCTGGCGCCCGTGATCAGCGCGACCTTCCCGTCCAGCTTGCCCATCTCGCCCTCCCAGTCGTCGACTCCGCTCGCTCAGCCGGGGCAGTGTCCCACTTGCGCAAAGACGGTGCCCATGCGGGCGCCGTCTCGTTCGTGGCTTCCTTTGGATCTACGAGGCGACCTTCGGGATCCCCTTCAGCGCCTCCTCGATCCGGTCCGCCGGGTACTCGTAATCCTCCAGGTCGCCGGCGAGGTACTGCTCGTACGCGCCCAAGTCCAGAAACCCGTGCCCCGAGAGGTTGAAGAGGATGGTCCGAGCGGTCTCCGCCTCGCGTGCCTCGATCGCCTCGTCGATCGCCGCGCGGATGGCGTGCGCCGATTCGGGCGCCGGCAGGATGCCCTCGGCGCGCGTGAATTGCACGGCCGCATCGAACACGCTGTTCTGCGGGAACGCGCGCGCGTCGATGAAGCCGTCCGCGTGCAACTGGCTGATCAGCGGCGCCATCCCGTGGTACCGCAGCCCGCCGGCATGGATCGCCGGCGGCATGAACGCGTGCCCCAGCGTGTGCATTTTCACGAGCGGCGTGAGGCCAACCGTGTCGCCGAAGTCGTACGTGTACAGCCCCTTCGTCAGCGAGGGGCACGAGGCGGGCTCCGCCGCCACGAACCGTGTCTTCGACTCCCCCGCCATCCGGGCACGCATGAACGGGAAGGCGAGTCCCGCGTAGTTCGAACCGCCCCCCACGCAGCCGATCACCACGTCGGGCATCTCGCCCGCCATCTCCATCTGCGCCTGTGCCTCCTGGCCAATGACGGTCTGGTGCAGCAGCACATGGTTCAGCACCGAGCCCAGCGAGTACTTGGTGTCCTCCCGCGAGGCCGCGTCCTCGACCGCCTCGGAGATCGCGATGCCCAGCGAGCCGCTAGAGTGCGGGTCTTCCCCCAGCACGGAACGCCCGGCGTTGGTGTCCGGGCTCGGGCTCGGCACCACGTCCGCCCCGAACACATGCATCATCGCCTTGCGGTACGGCTTCTGTTCGTAGGAGACCTTCACCATGTAGATCTTCAACTCGATGCCGAACATCTGGCAGGCGAACGCGAGCGCCGAGCCCCATTGCCCGGCGCCCGTCTCGGTCGTGATCCGCTTCACGCCCTCCTGCTTGTTCATGTAGACCTGCGCCAGGGCGGAGTTCACCTTGTGCGAGCCGACGGGACTCACACCTTCGTACTTGTAGTAGATGTGGGCTGGGGTCTGGAGCGCCCGCTCCAGGCGGCGGGCGCGATACAGAGGCGAAGGCCGGTACAACCGGTAGGCCTCGCGCACCGGCTCCGGGATCTCGATCCACCGCTCCGTTGAAACCTCCTGCAGGATCGCCCCCATCGGGAACAGCGGCGCGAGGTCGGCCGGGCCGATCGGCTGCCCCGTCCCGGGGTGCAGCGGCGGCGCAAGCGGGTGCGGCAGGTCCGCCTGGATGTTGTACCAGTGCGTCGGGATCCTGGATTCGTCCAGCAGGTATTTGGTGTCGTTCGCCATCGCGACGCTTCCTCCATGCTCGTCCTGACGGGGCGCGCGACTGCTGACGCCCCTGAGGCAGCAATCGTGCCGCTGTCCCGGGCTCGCCGCGAGGGCCGAAGGTCATGTGCCAGGTGGGAACGGCAGTGGGAGCGGCCGAGTGGCTGTCCATCGCTTCCGTTCAGACGGGAGGCCTCGGTACGCTTTCGCCTCCGCCGGGGTTCCCGGAGGCGAGGAGGTAGCCAGGTGGCCGTCCCTGATTTGGAGACATGGCGCTCAAGCTGGGGGTCCGCGGACCAACAGCGACTCGGTGTGCGGCCGGTGACGATCGCGCGGAGCTACGCCGCGATCGCCGTTGAACTGCCGTACGGGGACGAGCGGGATGACGATCCGCTGTTCGCGACGTCGGCGCTGTCGTACGTCGCCGACGTCGTGGCGCTCTCTGCCGTGCGGGCGCATCTGGACGAGGAACGCGAGCAGCCCAACGGCACGATGAGCCTCCACCTGAGTTTCATCGCTGCGCCGGGTAGCACGGTGACGGTCGAGGCGCGCGTGGCCGCCCAGAACGAGATGGAGGCGACCGTCGACCTCGTCGGACGTGAACCGGACGGGCGCATGGTCCTGCGGGGGCTGGCGACGTTCTCTGTGCGGCAGAAGACGCCGGGAGGTGCCGCGTGACCAGCACTCCGGATTGGTCGACGACCCCGTTTTTCCGTCAGTTCGGCGTACGAGTCGAGGAGACCCGAGAAGGCTATGCGCGTCTCTCGATCCCGCGCGAGGCAGTCCGGCTGCGCGGCGCCCGCGACTCGATCAACGGCGGCCTCGTGGCGGTGCTCGGCAACGCAGCGATGCAGGTATGCCTGCACACCCTTATGGGGCCCGGCGAGCGGGCCGGGCGCACCCACGAACTGACCGTTGCGTTCCTCGACAGCGCACGTGGCGAAGTCACGAGCATCGAGGCGCGCGTACTCCGCAAGGGGGGCCGGATCGTCGTGGGCGAAGTCGAATTGCGGGACACCGCGGATGGCGCGCTCAACGCGAAGCTCCGCGTCACCTGTGAGGTCGTACGCGTGGCGACACCGGAGCCACGCTGATCGGCCTGAGGGTAATCCTCGTTACGAGGCGTCCCGGGCCGGCGGGGTGGGCCTCACGGACAGCATGAAGAACAGGCAGCCGAGCGCTGCGATCGCCGCGATCGTGGTGAATCCCATCCGGTAGCTGCCGGTGATGTCAACGAGCCAGGCCGGGATCAGCGGGCCGGCGATCGAGCCGATCATGATCACCATCGACGAAAACCCCATGATCGTGCCGAAGGAGGCACGGCCGAAGTAGTCCGCGCGCATCGCCTGGACCACCGGGCCGCGGGTCGCCCATGACACGCCGAGGATCAACGCGAACGCGACCACCATGACGTAGTGCTGCGCGAAGGCGAGCAGCAACGGTGCGACAACATGTCCCACCATCGACGTCGCGGCGACGATCCGCTTGTCCCCCCAGTCGCCCACCGCAACCGCGATCACCCGCCCTCCCAGCATCGAGAGCGGGATGAGGGCGACGACAAAGCTGGATTCGCCCAGCGAATAGCCGAGGTTCTTCAGGTGCGGCACCAGGTGGACGGTCATGGCTCCCACGACCAGCACACCTGTGGCGTGCCCGAGGGAGAGGAACCAGAATGCCGCGGTCCGCATCGCCTCGCGTGGCGTGAAATCGAAGGGCTTTGCGACCGGGTGCGAGAGGGCATGGGCGGTCGCGGCCGGCGATCGCACGCCGTCCGGTATCGACCCGAACTCCTCGGGACGGTGCCGGATCAGTTGCGCCAGGGGGATCCCGACCGCGAACACCAGCAGCCCGGAGGCGAACGCCACGGTCCGCCAGCCAAACTGGTCCAGTGCAAGGATCACGATCGAAGAACTGAGCCCAGCCAGGGAGAGCCCCACCGAGAGCAGCGCGATCGCCGTTGCTCGCCGGGCGTCGAACCAGTTCACCACCGCGACCTGGAGGGCGATGAAGCCTCCGAGGTTGGCGCCCGTGGAGAGCAGTGCGAACGTCAGGAAATAGACGAGGGGGGAGTGCAGCTGGCTGAACAGGATGAAGCCCACCCCGTACATCACGAGCCCGACGCGCATCACGGCGCGTGGCCCGTATCGGTCAATCAGCCAGCCCTGTACCGGGCCCAGGATGCCGTCCTCCAGCCGGGTGAAGACCACCGCGGATGAAACCAGGGTCGCGCTCCAGCCGAACTCGCCACGGAGCAGCACCACGTAGGCGCCGAAGGCGTGTGACATCAGTCCCTGGGTGATGACCAGCAGGGCGACTCCTGCGGCAACGATGTACCAGCCGTAGAACACCTTGCCCGTTGAGTAGTCGGTCATCTCGGTGCGGATGTCGCGGAACCGGAGCAAGGTGGCCTCCCGTAGGTCGTCCCGCGCGAGCATACCCCCCTCGCCCACCGACCCCGGGCGGCCCATGACTCCTCGACGGACGGACTCCCGCTGCCTGCCGGCTCCGGCAATGGCGCCGATGGCCGGAGTATCCTGCGGCGGCCCGAGAGGGCGTGGCGGAGGTGGAGGAACCGGTGAGCAACGAGGCCCAGCACGAAACAACCCAGCACGAAGCATCCCAGTACGAGACCTATGACCCGACGAAGCACGGACGGGACACGCCGCAGAGCACGTTCGGGCCCGTGGTGAAGGTGGAGAAGGTCGAGGATGGCCGGATCCACGTCATCACGATGAACCGCCCTCATCGCATGAACGCGATCGGCGACGGGATGAACGAGGCCCTCTACGACGCCTGGATCGATTTCCGCAACGATCCGCAGGCCCGTGTGGCGATCCTCACCGGGGCGGGCGACCGTGCATTCTGTGCGGGTGCTGACCTGCTGAACGCCGCCGCGCGGACGCGAGAGCCACAGCCCAGCCAGTCCGAGGCGCTTGCGCGACGCAACGCGGGAGACGCGAAGCACTGGATTCCCCTTGCGGAGAAACTGGGCGTCTGGAAACCCACCATCGCGGCGCTCAACGGCTTCGCCATCGCCGGGGGGTTCCAGTTTGCGATGCAGTGCGACATCCGCGTGATGTCGGAGACCGCACGCGTGGGGATCGCGGAAGCGCGGTGGAACATTACGGCTGCCCACTGGGCGATCCCGTTGACCCGCCAGATCGGCCTCGGCCCCGCGCTCGAGCTCACGATGTGGGGGGACACACTGTTCGACGCGCAGCGGTGCTACCAGCTCGGGTGGGCGAACCGCGTCACCTCTCCCGATGGTCTGATGGACGCGGCGATGGAGTACGCCCACCGCGCTCTGGACATGGCCCCGCGCGCCGTCCGCAACATGAAGGAGGCGATGTACCGCGGCTACTACATGGACCCGATCCTTGGTGAGGCCTTCGGCGGGGCATTGGAGGCGAACCTCGCGGGGATGCAGGACTCGATCGAGGGGCCACGCGCCTTCGCCGAGAAGCGGCGTCCGAACTTCACCGATTCTTAAAGTGCCAGGCTTGGATCTGACTGTTGGCTGACATTCTCGCCGATCAAGGGTGTTCCCTATCGGCCTTGCTGCATGCCGTGCCGACACTCAGAGTTGAACGGAGGCGCTGCGGGCGTCTTCGCCTCTGGATAGGTGGTGGGGTCCATGGCGGCGCAGCAGGAACAGCAGATCGTCGTGTTCGAGCTTGCGGATGCCATTTATGGCGTCGATATCCGCGCGGAGCAACTGATCGAGGCCTCGCCCGTCCTCCGGGAGATGGGACTCGAGCTGGCAAAGACCGGCCGCCGTGAGGAACTGGTCCAACTCGCGGTGATGGCCGAGGAAGTCGGCGTCCCGTTCGAGCAGATGATCATTAGCCAGCGCGAAACGGCGGCGGCGTTCGGCTTCAACCTCCTCCAGCGCCTTGACCGCGTGTTACAGGGGCTGTCGCGCCAGCTGATCCAGGCGCGCGGCTGGATCAAGGCGGGGGACGACGCACGCGGAGTCATCAACACCATGCTCGTGAACGGGCGAGGGCTCGTGACCGGCTCATCGACGCTCACCGCACAACAGGCGCAGGTGATCCGCACCCTCATGCGAAGCCAGGACGACTTCTTCGAGTGGGCCGCGAAGCTCTACGACGAGGGCACCGAACTCGCGGCGTCGCTTCCGAAAGGTTCTGGCGCGAACGCGCAGGCCGCCGAGGCCATGGGCGCCGGCGGCTACGATTTCTTCGGCCTGGTCTGCAACGCGGACGACATCGCCTTCATGCGCACGCTCGCGCAGGCGATGGAGACCTGCGGCGACGACCTCGCGCGGCTGCCGCAGGTCCTGAAGGATCTGCTGGGCCCCGCGCGGGTCGCCGCGGTCGAGGCACAGGCGGCTGCGGGCGTGGGTGTGAGCGCGGTCGGTGCCGCGATGACCACCGGCGCCGGTGTGACCGGGACAGCGGCGACGTTCGCGGACGGGACCGTGGCGCCGCGGCCGATCATCGGCGCGATCGGCAACGCGCAGAGCTACTTCCAGCAGTTCGGGATCGTGGGCGAGTCCTTCGGATCGAACATGTGGGACCTCGTGACCTCACCGATCGAGACGACGGCGGGGATCTGGCACAGCCGCGAAGGGTTGACCGAATACAAAAGCTTCTTGGAGCAGTACGCCGACGAGATGAAGGAGATGTCTCTCGGCCTCGCGGACGCGATCGGCTCACTGGAGCGGATGCAGAACCTGCTGAACTCGGCACGTCCCGGCGACCCCGCCGGTCCGCTGCGCAGTGCGAGCACACAGTTGCGGAACGCCGCGAACGACCTGCAGAGCGCGTTCGACCAGGCCTCACCGCAGTGGCAGCGCGAACACATGCAGGAACTCCAGACGCGCCGCGCGCACATCGAGCAGAAGCTCTCGATGATGGAGGGGCCACCGCCTGGATCGGCGAGATGCAGTCGAAGCTCCCGGGCCTCCTCGCGGCGCTCGATGCCCTCCGGCGAGGCCCGAACGGCGAGTTGCTCTACCTGATCGAACTCCTCAACCCCGACGTCGCGACGGCGCTCGTCCAGATGTCGATGTTCCTCGAGGGCGGCGGCTGGGGCGCCTTCGGCGGCAGTCAGGACCGCAAGCCCCTCACCACCGACGAGATCGCCCAGCGTTCGCGCGACCTCGAGGCCTACCAGCGCCAGATGGCCGAGGAATTCGACTCCCACGACGAGGAAGCCTACGAGGAGCAGTGGCGCCAGCAACTGCAACAACTCGACATGCCCGTCGACGGGCAGGGTCCCCGCTGACGGTTGCGACCGCGCATTTACGCGAAGAGGCGCCACCGGGGGCGCCTCTTCGTCTGTTCGAGTGGTAGCAGGAGCGGGATTTGAACCCGCGGCCGCGGTCCTACGTCGTGGAGCCCGTTCGGCCCAGCATGTACCTCCGCAGGAAATGGCCCCACGGTATCGCGACGATCGCCACCGGAGCGATGAGGAAGACGTTCGTCATTCCCTCGGCGCTTGAGCCCGCCAGCTGACCGGTCGACCAGAGTGGGTAGGCCACAACAAGCAGCCACAGGCTCTTGTAGATGACCATGAAGACCATCAGCGGAAGCATCCTGAGCGGCTGGAAGACCCCGATGATCGACAGAGACGAGTACGAGGCGAACATGCACCACGCGACCGCCTGCATCGGACCCCACGGGCCGTCGTGCCCGAGGATCGTCGACCACGAGTCGTAACCCACGAACAGGAACATCAGGAGGAAGAGCGCGCGCAGCAGATAGATGTGGACCGGACGGACGCCTTCGTAGCGGTCGACGCTGCGGATGAACGGGTTCATGGCGTGCTTCCTTGCGTGTCCGTTGGCTCGAATGCGAGCAGGTCCCCTGGCTGGCAGTCGAGCGCCACGCAGATCGCCTCAAGTGTCGAGAAGCGCACCGCTCGGGCCTTACCGGTCTTCAGGACTGAGAGGTTGGCGAGCGTGATGCCGATCCGCTCCGAGAGTTCGGTGAGTGTCATCCGGCGGGCGTGCAGCACGTCGTCCAGCAGTACCTGGATCGGCACGGTCAGACCGTCCCTTCGAGATCCTGGCGCATCCGTGTGCCGTGATCGAATACGCGTGCGAGCACGAAGATCGGGAGCACCGCGAGCCAGCGTGTGAGCGAGAGGTTCCAGTCGAGGTCGAGCGGCTGCGCGGCGGTCGAGACGCCTGCCGAGATGGCGCCGACGGCAAGGTGCAACACCTCGAGTCCGAGCAGTGCCCACGCGATCGTCCGCAGGCGCGTCGCGTTCTCGGTCACAAAGGGATCGCCGGTGGTGACGGTCCGGAAGATCTCGACCAGGCGCGACAGGATCAGGTGCACCACCGGGACCGAGGCAATACCGATGACCATGATCACGCGCATGCCGGTGATCAACGCTGCGTTGTCGTGGTCCGCCGCGACGCCGAGTGCTTTGAAGACCGCCGAACTTGCGATCAAACTCGCGATGAGGAGGCCCAGGATGAGGCCTCCCATCACCAGGTTCAGCGCGATCACGACCTTGAGCGCCTTGCGCGAGAGGGTGACGGGGTCGGGAGATGTGCTGCTCATCGGCTCTCCTACAGGTGACGTGACCGTGGTACGTGATTATCGATGAACGATAATGTTCTTATCGATAAACATAAAGTGGCGGCCAATCGCCTTCTGATCTCTGATCTGGGTGGAGGGCCTCGGTGGGAGGCGGTGCGCGATGCGCGAGTGCGGCGTGCGCTCGTGGCGTCGGCCGCGCTGACCGATCGTAGCGCGATTGCGCGGGTCGCCTTCCGTGTAGGGGAGCTGCATCGGGGCCGAGCATCGGGCCACCATCAGGATGGGATGACACAGAGAGGCGCCCCGCGGGGCGCCTCTTTCATGCTCCAGTGGTAGCAGGAGCGGGATTTGAACCCGCGACCAACGGCTTATGAGTCCGCTGCTCTACCGCTGAGCTATCCTGCCGTCGCCCAGTATCCCGAGGCGGCGCCAGCACTGTCTACCCCGGCGCGCAATCCGCTGAGGCCTCACCTTCGTCTACCGTCGCACAGGACTCGCGCCGTCGAGGAAGGGCCGCCCATGCGCATCGCCATCACCGGCGTCACCGGCCTCGTCGGCTCGGCGCTCGCGGGCTACCTCGAAGGCCAGCGCCACGAGGTCCACCGCGTCCGCCGAGGCACATCCGACGACCGCCTCGCCGACTGGAACCCCGCCGTCGGCTGGGTGCGTCCCGACGCGCTCGACGGCATGGACGCCGTCGTCCACCTCGCGGGCGCGTCGATCGGAGGCGAGGGCCTGCGCACCATCCGCTGGACCCGTGCCCGCCGCGAACTCCTCCGCATCTCCCGCGTCGACGCCACCCGCCTCCTCATCGATCACCTCGCTGCGCTCCCCCACCCGCCAAAGACGTTCATCGCTGCCTCCGCCATCGGCTACTACGGCGACCGCGGCGATGAGCCGCTGACCGAGGCCTCCCCGGGCGGTATCGGCTTCCTCGCCACCCTCGCGCGCGACTGGGAGCGCGAGTCCCTGCGCGCGGACGGCCTCGGCATGCGCGTCGTCGTGTTCCGCTCGGGCCACGTCCTCTCCGGATCGGGCGGCCTGCTCGGCCGCATGCTCCCGGCGTTCCGCCTCGGCCTCGGCGCACGCTTCGGCTCCGGCCGCCAGTACCTCTCATGGATCGCCATCGATGACCTCGTGCGCGCCATCGAGTTCGCCCTCACGTCGGACGTGCGCGGCGTCTTCAACGCCACCGCCCCCGAGCCCGTCACCACCGCCGCCTTCACGAAGGCGCTCGGCCGCGCCCTCCACCGCCCCGCCGTCCTCGCCGTCCCACCCTTCGCCCTCCGCCTCCTCCTCGGCCCCGGCGCGGATGAGTTGCTGCTGTGGGGCCAGCGCGTGCTGCCCGAACGGTTGCTGGCGTCGAGGTTCACGTTCCGACACGCGGAGGTCCATGGTGCGCTGCGAGCGATTCTGCGGCGCAGGTAGCGCCCCTGCTGCTTGACGACCGACCACGATGATCGTGATAGTACCCCCGCCACGCTTCACATTCGCGAGGTGACACCCGCGTCGCTCCGGCAACACCGCACCGGAGATGGGAGACTCACATGGACTGGAAAGACAGCCCCGAACAAGCCGCCTTCCGACTAGAAGTCCGGGGCGTCATCCAGACCAAACTCCCCGAGCGTTACCGCGTGAGTGGTGGTGAGAGCGAGGGCGGCTCCTGGCAGGTGGATCGCATTTCCAAGGATCCCGCGGCGAAGCAGGCGGCCCAGGAGTGGGCGCAAGCGCTCGCCGAACGAGGCTGGATCGCGCCGCACTGGCCAGTCGCGTACGGCGGCGCCGGCTTGTCGCCCATCGAGCAGTTCATCTTCAAGCAGGAGATGGCGCAGGCGCAGGCGCCGGCCGTCGGCGGTATGGGCGTCTCCCTCCTCGGCCCGACGCTCATCGTGCACGGCACCGAGGAGCAGCGCGCCCAGCACCTGCCGAAGATCCTCTCAGGCGAAGTCGCCTGGGCGGAGGGCTACTCGGAGCCCGGTGCCGGTTCTGACCTCGCGTCGCTACAGACGCGCGCGATCCGCGACGGTGACGAATACGTGATCAACGGCCAGAAGATCTGGACCTCCGGCGCGCACACCGCGGACTGGCTGTTCGCGCTCGTGCGGACCGACCCGGAGGCCCCGAAGCACCGGGGCATCTCCTTCGTGATGATGGACATCAAGACGCCCGGACTGAACGTCCGCCCGCTCATCAATATGGCGTGGCAGCACGGGTTCAACGAGACGTTCTTCGAAGACGTCCGAGTGCCCGTCGCGAACCGCGTGGGCGAAGAGAACCGCGGCTGGTACGTGGGCGCGACGCTGCTCGACTTCGAGCGCTCGAACATCGCAGCCGCGATCGAGAACCGTCGGTTGCTCGCCACCCTGCTCGAGTATGTGAAGACCGAAGATGGCCAGCGCCAGTCAAGGCTCGGCGAGAGTGTGGCCTTCCGACACGAGGTCGCCGAGGCCTACACCCAGACGGAAGTGCTGTTCAACTTCTCTTTCCGCGTGATCTCGATGCAGAACCGGGGCATGATCCCGAACTACGAGGCCTCCATTACCAAGTTATTCAACTCCGAGTTGGTGCAAAAGATCGCCCGCTTGGGGACGCGCACGTTCGGGCTATACGGAAACCTGTGGTCGGAGAAGGAAGCGCTCGCGCCAGCTGGTGCCCAGTTCACCCGGCTGTACGTCACCTCGATCCCTCGGACGATCGCCGCGGGTTCATCGGAGATCCAGCGCAACATCATCGCGACCCGCGGCCTCGGCCTCCCCCGCGGCTAGCGCTCGCCTCGCGACGACACCAGCAGGCCCGCCACCCGGCGGGCCTGCTGCTTACAGCCCGCCTAGGCCTCGACCCTGCCTGGGTGGGGAAGGATGCGCAGGGAAGGCATGGATCGCGCGCCGGGCGCGAGCGCGCTCGCTCGATGCGTTGAGTTGAACCGCTACCGGTAGATGAACTCCGGGCCGTCGAGATCGATCGCGGGGATCTCGTCCTTCTCGCGCCAGTAGTCCTGGGTGTGCTGCCACTCGGGCTTGTCGCCCCGCTTCGGCAGCAGGTCCAGGGAACGCATCAGATAGCCGGGGTTGAAGTTCTCCGGGTCGATCCAGGGGAGGAGCTTCATCTCTGCGTCTTCCGGCCGCAGCGCCACGTCGACCTGCTTCGCGCCGATCTCCTCCATGTGCGCCAGCAGCCGGCAAACGAAGTCCGCCAGTAGGTCGGCGCGAAGCGTCCAACTCGCGCGGAAGTAGCCGAACACCCACAGCAGGTTCGGGACGCCCGTGAACATCATCCCGCGATAGTTGACCGTCTCTGAGAGCGCGAGCGGCCGCCCGTCGATCTCGAACGCGATGTCGCCCAGCACGCTCATGTTGAACCCAGTCGCGGTCACGATGATGTCGGCCGGCAGTTCCTCCCCGGACTTCAGCCGGAGCCCCGACGCCGTGAACCGGTCGATCTCGTCGGTCACCATCGACACTTTCCCGGACTTGATCCCCTGGAAGAGGTCCCCGTCCGGGACGAACGCGATCCGCTGCTGCCAGGGCCGGTAACTCGGCGTGAAGTGTGTCTCGATGTCGAAGTCGGGGCCGAGGTGCGCGCGCACGCCCGCCAGCAACTCGGACTTCACTTTCTCCGGCTCCTCCACCGCGCGCTTCGTGAAGATCGCCTGGTCGCGCAGCATCTGCCGGCGCACGATCTCGTGGATCCACTCCTCGTCGATCTTCAATTCGCGAAGCGTCTCGGCGATATCGTTCCGGTTGCGCCCCGGGCGGAAGTACGTCGGGGAACGCTGCACCACCGTGACGTGCGCGCAGTCAGCCGCGATCGCGGGCACCACCGTGGCCGCCGTCGCGCCCGATCCGATCACGACCACCTGCTTGCCGGCGTAGTCGAGGTCCTCGGGCCAGGTCTGCGGGTGGATGATCTGGCCGCCGAACTCGTCCATCCCCTCCCACTCCGGGGTATACCCCTCTGAGTGGCGGTAGTAGCCCTGGCACATCCACAGGAAGTTCGCCGTGAAACGCCGCGCCTCGCCGGTGTCCGTCCGCGTCGCCTTGATCGTCCAGCGCTGGTCCGCGCTGGACCACTGCGCCGACGCGATCCGGTGCTGATACCGGATGAACCGCGCGAGGTCGTTCTCCTCGATCACCTCGCCCAGGTAGCGGAGGATCTCGGCCGCGGTGGCGATCGGGGCGCCCCGCCACCGCTTGAAGCGATAGCCGAAGGTGTGGAGGTCGCTGTCGGAACGGACGCCCGGGTAGCGGTGCGTCCACCACGTGCCCCCGAAACTGTCGAGGCTGTCGAGCACCACGAAACTCGTGCCGGGCCGCTGCTTCGTCAGGTGATACGCCCCACCGATGCCGGAGATCCCCGCCCCGACGATGAGCACGTCGAAGTGCTCGGTAGGCGTCTCATGCGTCTCGGTTGCGTGGTTCGCTGTCGTCATGCCCGCACCCATCCTCTCGCCGACGCGGCAGTATCGCACGAAGGTCGCTCCCCCCAGTCTGAGGCCGTCGCCCGCCCCGACAAGTTCGCTACAGCGAGTTTCGAACATGCGCCCCTCAGCCCCATTTACGCTACCCGCCGTTGCGTAAATCCCCTCCCAACCA
>Ga0194132_10000539_pt1 | contig 77826 bp, 58 predicted proteins | sample TA2KigOf80mmetaG_FD_148612 | JGI IMG/M metagenome (GOLD analysis project Ga0194132, IMG submission 148612) | Freshwater microbial communities from Lake Tanganyika, Tanzania - TA2015054 Kigoma Offshore 80m | ecosystem: Environmental > Aquatic > Freshwater > Lake | place: Tanzania: Lake... | reverse complement strand
TAATCTCTCCGCTGATCATGATGGCGTCCTCCGAGCGATCGATCGGACGAGGGTGATAATAGAAATGGGCGCGCTTGATTGCAACCCGAGCACGTGGCGAGAAGCGAGTGGCGAGAAGCGAGTGGCAAGATCCTCGCACTTGCTTGCGCGGCGTGCTCTCCATAATGCACTCTCAGAGGCTACACCCATGAAACAACTCACCGTCGTCGTTCGTCCGATCACTGCCGAGGCGGTTCTGAAGGTCGTCAGCGAACTCGACATCAACGCTTGTCTTGTGCAGGAAGCCAAGGGTTACAGCCGGCAGAAAGATTATCTCGAACGCTATCGCGGTAGCGAGTACAGCATGGCATTTCTGCCCAAAGTCGAGATCACCATCTGGGTCGCCGACGCGCACGTCCTGGAAGTCGAAGAAAAGATCATGAAAGTCGCTCGCACGGGCCGCATCGGAGACGGCAAGATGCTCGTTGTCGACGTTGGCTGGCCCGGCGCCATGGAGTTTTGACACTGTCGCCAATTACTCTGTGTCTTCTGGCGCGACACCCGAGGCTCGCTCGGCGGTTTGCCGCGAGCGAAGTTTACGACATCGCAAGGCTCCTCACGCGCAAGGCCGCCGGCAACAACTCGATCTCCAGTTCATGCACGCCCTCGCCGGGTAAACAGAACAACTCCCCATCGGTATGGGCGATCAACGGCGTCGCCGACGCGATCCGCACGCGCCGGCATTGCCCCTGACGGACTTTCGGATACTCCTCGGGCGGACCGAGCAATGCTAATCGCGGCAAGAACTTCAAGATCTCCCACCGTGACAGGTCGGCCGCGTGCACGAAGTCGATCAGGCCGTCATCGACCTCGGCCTTCGGCGCCAGCACGAATCCGCCTTCGCGCTTGCCGATCAGCGCCGTGAACAACAGCGTCGGCACAGTCCACGCCGCCTCATCGTCGATACGCAGCGTCATCTGGGGAACGCTGTAGTGGTAATACATCGCGCGAATGGCGGCGAGTCCGTACAAGAACACGCCTTGGAGTCGCTGAATGCGCCGTGCTTCCCACGTGACGAAGCCGTTGAAGCCGATGCCCAGGCAGCAGCCGAAGTATTCGAGCTTGCCACAGGGCGTTCGAACGATGCCGACATCGACGCGGCGTTCCGGCGGCGAATCGTCGAGACCAAGGCTGAAGGCATAGTCGTTGGCGGAGCCGATCGGCACGATGGCATAGCGGACGTCGGGATTGCCGGCGCGCATCAGTCCGTTGAGGACTTCATGTGCGGTGCCATCCCCTCCGGCCGCGGCGACGACGGAAAAGCCCTCGGCGACCGCCTGCTGGGCCAGGTCGACCGCGTGGCCGGTATGTTCGGTCGGTCGAAAGGCGACGTGCGGGCCCCAGTTCTTGCGAATCTGCGCGAGCCTTGCTCGTCCCCGGTTCTTTCCGGCGGCGGGGTTGAAGATCACGCATAAGTCGCGAGACTGCATCCGAACCTGCGCGCGGGTTATTGGCGTCACTGTTCGTATCATTGTACGAGGGGCACGTTGAAAACGCGCCCCACACACGGGAGCTTCTTCGTGACCTTTGACGGCATCCTGGTCATCGACAAACCGAGCGGCGCCACTTCGCGCGACGTCGTCAATCGCGCGCTCCGCTGGTTCGGTCGCCGCACGCCGATCGGCCATGCCGGCACGCTCGATCCGCTCGCCACCGGCGTGCTCGTGCTGTGCGTCGGCTCGGCGACGCGGCTCATCGAGTACATCCAGCAGATGCCGAAAACGTATCAGGCGCGCATCGTCCTAGGCGCGACGAGCGACACCGACGACGCCAACGGTACCATCACGCCGACGCTCAACGCCACGTCGCCGACGCGAATACAGCTCGACCTCGCGCTCGGCGCCTTGGTCGGAACCATCGAGCAGGTTCCGCCGGCGTTCTCCGCGGCGAAGGTCACGGGCCGCCGTGCTTACGACCTGGCGCGCCAGGGAAAAGCGTTCGAGCTGAAACCGCGAACTGTTACCATTCACAGCATCGACGTCATAGGGTTTGCGTATCCGGAGTTGGAAATCGTCGTCCGCTGCGGCAAGGGCACGTACATTCGCTCGATCGCGCGCGACCTCGGCCGGTCGCTCGGCTGCGGCGGGCACATCGCCACGCTGCGCCGAAGAACGATCGGCTGGTTCACCGAAACCGAGGCGACCGCTATCGATATCGACTCGGCCACGGCGTGCGAGCGTCTCGTGCCGGCGTGGCACGCGATTCAGGATTTCCCGCCGGCGATAGTTTCAGATGACGAAGCGACGATGCTGCTCGAAGGCCGGCGAATCACGCACTCCGCAGCGCTCCGCACCGACGCGGACCTCTTCGCCGTCGTGAACAATGCGGGAAACACCGTCGCCGTGGTTAAAGCGATCGAGGGCATGCTCCAGCCCATTAAGGTGCTTGTCCGAGCCTGAGCGCCAGCGAAGGGCAAACCGGGGCCGCCCTTCGCCAGCGCTCAGGCTCGGACTGATTGGCCAGCTACCCCAGATTCACATCGGGCCTTCGTCGATTCGGCAAAATCGCTTTTGTCGGCATTTCCGGTCAACTTTGCCAAGCCCAACATTCGATGAAAGAGACAACGGACTCGGCATCGACTGCCGACCGCCTGGATTGGCGCTCCGATGAGCGTGAGACGCCAATGGGATGGGCTTCGGATGCGTCTGAAAAATCGCGGCTTGCGATGGATGGTGCTGGCGATGTGGGGAGCGTTGTTCCTCATCGCGTCGGGCTGTCGGCTCTTTCCGCCTGCGGAAACTGTCTATCGTGGGCACAATGCGGACAACCCTCGGCCGGCGGACAGGCCGAAACTGCTGCCGGCTTTTGAAAAGCCGAAGTTCCTGGCGCCGGTCGAAGCCAAGCCCGCCCTACCGAAGCCGATCCCCATCAGTCTCGACACCGTGCTGCGCATGGCCCAGGATCAGAATGGCCAAGTGCGTATCGCTCGGCTCCGCCTCGATGATGCGGCCCGCGACCATCACGCCGCCGCACGCCATTGGCTGCCCGACATCTCCGTCGGCATCGCCGCCTATCGACACGACGGCGGCATTCAAGACTTCGATGGCAACCTACTGCGCACTCGATTCACGAACGCCTTGGCCGGGCTCGAACTCGCCGGCAAATACGACTGGAAGGAACACCTTTACCGTCGTGTCGAAGCGGAACGCCGCGTGTGGCAGCAAAAAGGCGAGCTCAGCAAGCTCACCAGCGAGACGCTGCTCGACGCCACGTCCACCTACATCGGTCTGCTCGCGGCACGGTCCGGCATTGCCGTCTCCGTCGAACTGGAAGTCCGCCTCAAGGACCTGCTCGATCAAAGCAAGAAGCTCGCCAAGCTCGATCCGGGTTTGCAGATCGAGGTCAGCTCGATCGAGCGGGAGATGATGGCTCAGAACGTGCTTACCGTCAAGCTGCGCGAGGCGCATAAGGCCGCCACCGCCAAGCTCGCCTATCTGCTCGGCCTCGATCCGTGCTGCCAATTTCTTGTCGTTGATGGAAAGCTGATGCCGATCAACATCACCGACGGTAATCAGCCGGTGCAGAAGCTGGTCGACCAGGCATTGTCGCGAGGCCCCGGCGTGCGCGAGCTCGAAGGGCTCCTGCACGCGGTCGAATCCGCTCGTAACGCCAACTACGGGCTCAACCACTGGATGCCTAGCGTGGAAGTCAGCCTTATCGAAGGCGGCTTCGGCGCGGCCTCGGGCAGTCGCAGCCTCGATTGGGCCAATCGCCTCGATTTCGGCATTCGTTTGCGTTACAACCTCACCGACATCGGCTTCTCCAAGCACAAACGCCGGCAGGCCGACAGCAACATCGAGCAAGTCCAGCTCAGCGTGCAGGAGCTTCGCGCCAAGCTGACGCTCGGCGTGCAGGAAGCGCGTGACGCCATCCACAGCGGCCTCGAACAGGTCACCTTGGCCGACAAGCACATCCGCTACGCCGAGGAATCGCACAAGCTCTCGGACACGCGTTTCCGCGAAGGCATCAAAGGCCGATCGGCCACCGAAGTGCTGGTTGCGTTGCGTTCCCTCGGCGGCGCCCGGCTCGAGTTCATCCAAGCCGTCCGCGAGCTCAACCGCGCTCAACTCCGCCTCTTCATCCTCGTCGGCTCGACAGAGCCGGAATGCTCGAACTGACCGTCACCCCGCCCCGGACTCGTTCGAACCAACGCGTAACGAATTTTTCCTGCAGGGCGTCATCACCGACGATCCTCCCCGGACTCGTTATCCTCGCACTGCTCACTTGCGAATTACAACGCGTTTTTCCTGCCCGCAATGCTGAAGCGTCGACATTAAAGGTGGCCGCGTTACGCCAACAACTCGCGAATCGGTCTTCCGCCATGCGATATCGGCACGGGCCGACCGGCGCGGTCGGGGACAGGGTAGTCGGGGTCGATACCGAGGATTTCGTAAATGGTCGCGCAGATGTCGGCGGGACTTACTGGCCGATCCTTCACATAAGCGGCTTGATTGTCCGATTCGCCGACGACCGTGCCGCCGCGAATGCCGGCCCCTGCGAACCACATGCCGTAACAGTAGGTCCAGTGATCGCGTCCGGCGTTGCCGTTGATCCGCGGCGTTCTGCCCATTTCGCTCATCACCACGACCAGGGTTTCGTCGAGCAGGCCTCGCGTTTCGAGATCTTCGAGCAGCGCCTGCTGAACGCGATCGAACTCGGGAAGGTTAACGTCCTTGAGGATGGCGAAGTTGCGCGTGTGCGTGTCCCAGCTGTCGTAGTTGATCTGCACGCGGTCCCAGAAGAGGTCCCACGTCACGTTGACGAAACGCACATCGCGCTCGACGAGCCGACGCGCGATCATCGAGCAGTTGCCAAAGAGCGTTCGGCCATAGCGATCGCGCAAGCGCGGATCCTCTAGCGAGAGATCGAAAGCGGAGCGGACATCATTGGAGGTGAGCAGATTGAAGGCCCGGCGCTGGGTGCGGTTGAAGTTGTCAATGCCGGGCTGAGCGTCGAGCGGGCGCAGGTTGTCGTCGATCTGCTGCATAAGCGTGCGGCGATCGTGCAGGCGGTCGATAGTGACGCCGGGAGCGAGCGTGTTTTCGGGCAGGCGCGGTTCGCCCAAGACGGTGACCGGTCGGCCGGGGGCAGGCGTCGGGCTGTTCGGATCGCGATGAGGCATCACCTCGGTGTAGAGCGCCTCGTAGCGCTGGCCGAGGAATCCGGAGTACGGGCCAGGGCGGCGGATCGCTTGGCCCCAGCCGAGGTAGCACGGCATGTAGACGTAATCGGGCAGGTCGCGCAGATGGCGTCCGTCCTTGACGCTTCCGGCTCGTAGGTACTCGGCGACCGAGCCCATGCTCGGCGGATAGGTGTCGCGCGTCACCGTGTTGTCGAGCAGCTGCTCCAGGCCCGTGTAGCTCGGCAAGGTGTTGTGGCAGCCGGCGCGATGATTCAGCGAACGCACCAGGGCAATCTTGTGCATCCAACGGCTCATCTTCGGCAGGTACTCGCCGATGCGGATGCCCGGAACATTGGTCGCGATCGGATTGAACTCGCCGCGGATTTCGCTCGGCGCGTTCGGCTTGAGGTCGATCATATCCTGCGTCGCCGCCCCTCCCAGGAGGTACAGCATGATGACGCTTTTGGCGCGGCCACGCCGGCGCTCTGACGTCGGCATTGCGTTCGCCGCCAAGCCGCTGAGCCCCAAGCCGCAGGCGGCGGTCAGCGTCTCGCGGCGGGTCCATCCCGCACACGTCTTTCGCGGTGAGCCGAGCAATGTCAACATGGCGGAGTCCTCGCGGTTGGCCGTTTGCTGCTTAGCGGTGGCACGGCGCCTCGCGAGCGCTAAGCCGCAAGCGGCCGGAGCATTGCGGGGGGAGTGCTGAATATGATAAAGTAATCTTCGGCGAATAGGAAGCGGAAAATCGAATCCGAGGCGAAATACAAGAGTAGCCGCGAAAAAACGCAAAAGACGCAATAGAAATCCGGTGCGAATACTCTTGCGTCTGTTTGCGTTATTTTGCGGCGAATTCTCACTTCCTGGCGACCTTCGCGGTCGGCGGGGCGATGCCGGTCCAGAGTTGCACGTTGAAGCTGGAGCCGTTCGAATAACCGACGTACCAGGCGCCGTCACTGCGTTGGCCGAGGAAGTCGGCTCGGCCGTCGCCGTCGACGTCGCCGAAGCTGATCGAGGTCCAGGTGGCGGTCGGGTCGAGTTGCGCCCAGAGCTTGGTGTCGAAGCTTGAACCGGTGGACAGACCGGTGAAGATCATGCCGTTGGAGAGCACGCCGGTGACGTCGATCTTGCCGTCGCGATTGAAGTCGCCGATCGCCAGCCTGCGCCAGTAGGAGGCCGGGCCCCAGAAGGAATAGGTGGAGGCCGCGGCAAAGCTCGAACCGTTCGACACGCTGACCGACCAGGCGCCGGCGGCGCTGAAGCCGATGAGGTCGGTCTTGCCATCGCCGTTGAAATCGCCGGCCTGGAATAGAGTCCAGGTCGTCGGCTTGGCCCAAGCTCCCCATTGCTGATTAACGATGCTGCCATCGGCCTGCTTCAAATTTACCCAGACGGCGCCGTCGGGATTGACGAAGGCGGTGTCTTGAATCTTGTCGCCGTTGAAATCGCCGATGACGCGGTAAACGGACGGCGAGGCCAGGACGTTGACGCGGAAGCTGGCGGTGGACGTGGCTGTACCGTCGGACGCGGTGACTTGGACGTCGAACCCGCCGACGAAGTCGGCCGAGGCGTGAATCATGAGCTGATTGCCGACGACGGCGAGCGACGCCGGGGCCTTGGCGTAGGTTCCGATGATCTTGGCACTCCAGGTGATCGGATCGTTCTGGGCGTCGGTCGCGCTCAGCGTGATACGCTGGCTCTGATGGGCGTAAACGCTCGGACTCGTCAGCGTGGCGATTTGCGGCGGCGTGTTCTGATTGATCGCCACGGTGAACGTCCGAGTCGTCGAGAGCTTGCCATCGCTGGCGACGATTTGAATTTGATAGCTTCCAACCGCGCCCGCCGGGGCTTGAATCATGAGCTGATTGCCGGTGACTGTCAGTGTCAAATTGGCTGGCGCCTGGGCGTTCCAAAGCAGGCTCGGGTCGGAATAGACACGGGCGTCGAGCGTCGAGATCAACGCGGACGGTTGCATCGTCGTCGTCATTGAGCCGGTCCACTTGCGCAATTGTCCGCTCGGCAACAGGCAGTACCAGGTTCCGCTGGTGCTGCTCAGCCACTTCTCGTTCTGGCCCCAAATGTTCGCGTAGTAATTGCCGAGATACTTGAATGCAAATTGCTGCTTGAGCTGGAACGCCTGTCCCGTGGTCGAACTGATGACATTGGCGGACCAGGCGATCGGATCGCCGTCAGCGTCGCTGCCCTGCAGAGTGAGGCGAAGCGTCCCGCCCGGCGCCATCGATTGGTTGGCGATCGAGGACACGCTGGGCGCGGAGTTGCCTCCGGTCCCGATCGCGGCCAAAGCGGCGCCGACGTCAAGGCGTTTGAAGGTCAACCCGGTGTTGGTGACGTTGTCGTTCTCATCGTCGCCGTCGACGACATTGCTTCCAGTCTGTTTCATGAGAGCGACGATCGTATCCTGATTGGCAGTCAGCTTCATCGCGTCCATCGCTTGATGGATGAGCACGGAAGCGCCGGCGACGACCGGGGCAGCCATCGACGTGCCGGCCATCAGCTTCCACGTGTTGTTCAGATAGGTACTGTTGATCATCGCGCCGGGCGCCATGATTGTGAGAGCCGAGCCCCGCTGCGAGAAGCTGGCGATGCGGTCGGGCGCCGTCGTGATGTCGCGTGCGCCCGAGGCCCAGGCCACCGCTCCGAAATCGCCGTTATACACCGCGCCGACCGAAACGACCTGCTGGCTGATGGCCGGGTAATCGAGCCCCGCGGCGCTTTTGTAGGTGTAAAAGCTATTCCCCGCGGCGACCGATATGAACACGCCGCCGTTCTTCAGCGACGTGAACTCGTCTTCCAGAAACGTATAGGGATTCACCGTGTAGTTGCCCGCGCCGAGCGACATGTTGACGGCGACGATGTTGTACTTGGCGCGGTTGGCGGCGATCCACTGCAACGCCTTCTCGACGTTGCCGAACGTTCCCGAGCCGTCCTTGCCAAGCACCTTCAGCGCGATGAGGTTGACGTCAGGAGCAACGCCGGAGTAGTTGGCGCTGGAGCTGCCGATGATGCCCGCAACATGGGTGCCGTGGCCGTTGTCGTCCATCGGATCGGCATCGTTGTTGACGAAGTCCCAGCCGGCCACTACGCGCCGCCCGACGCCGAATCCACCGCCCAGACTCGCATGGTTGTAATCAATGCCTGTGTCGATGACGGCGACGCTGTATCCCGTGCCGCGGTACGGCGTGTTGAACGCGCTCGGCAGGCCGATGAGCGAACCGAAGCTGGCGTTGCTGGATGTCGATGCTTGCGTTGTCGGCGTCGGAGTGAAATTGGCCACGCGGACATCGTCCACGCGAAACGTTTGCTGTTGCCACTGTTGATAAAGCGTCGTGCTCGATGGAACGACGCGATCTTCGAGAAGCTCGACCGAGAGTTTGGGGGAAGGCTTTTTGCGTGCAGACCCCTTCGGATCAAGGGCCAGCGCCCACGACCAAATACGGGACCAGATCATGACGGTATTCCTTCGGCAACCTGGCGACCACCATCGCTCTGGCTTGGGGGAGCGCGATGTTGGCCCATGGCTTTGCGTCCCCACGTCGCCGTGGGTTTGCTATTGTCGGGAATCAGTGTTGTACCGATTCTGCCGAAACCATAGCACATGACGAGTGGGCAAGCAAATCCGACTTAGCCGACTTTGCGCCCGCCCGTCCGTACCCGGTGGCGACGATTTTGCGTGAAATGCCGACGCAGATAGGCGCCGGTTGCAATCCGATGCGGTTCTTTCGCGTCCTGCTCGCCGCGAGTATTGTACAGATGCACCCTGGTGGAGATGCTCTCGAAATGTCAATTTTTTCGAAAAGTACATGTGAAATGTCGGGGATGAGCGCCACCAATTCCTGCGTTCGAATCACCTTCGCTGCCGCAGGATTTCGCTTCGCTCATCTCTGCACTTCGGACGATTTTTCCCTTTTGGCGCTGGCGTTTGCCCTTGGCAACGGGTATGCTGAAACCACATCTTGCGGAGGCATTACTATGCGCATGTGCTTTCTGTTGACCGTCCTCGTGGCCGCTCCGATTCGGGAGCCGACCGATCCGCCCAAGCCGCCCCAAGCCGTGCTTCATGGCGATTGGCTGTGCACGATGGTCAACAAGAATCCGTCGATCGAACGCAACATGATCTTTCGCATCACGCCGACCGAGACGTTCTTCATCATCAACGGAGCGGTCAGCCAGGGCGACGGCCTGACCGCGACGTACAAGGCGGACATGACGCAGAACCCGATTGCCATCGACTTTTTCCCGCGCTCGCGTGGCGGCAAGATGCCGGGGATCATCCGAATCGAAGGCGACGTTCTCATCCTCGGCCTGCGCACCGCCGGCGGCGACAAACGCCCCACCGACTTCAGCAACGCCGACCTGGTCGCTCACTACAAACGCGTTCGCTGATCGACTCCACATGCGCTGCGACTTTGCCTCAAAGCGTCGCGCCCAGGAGATCTCACCATGAATGCCGTGCTGACGCTTGTACTTTTTACGATCGCCGCTCCGGAGCGTAAACCGCTGGCCCCCTCGGAAGAGACGCCGCCGTCCGTTCATCAGCAAATCCTCGGTGAATGGAAACTCGTCTCCGCAGTCATCGGCGGAAAAAGCGAAATCGCCAATCGACCCAAGGACACCATCCTGACTTTCGAACGGAAAGTCATCCACGTGCGCGAGGACGGAATCCAACGTCCCAACGATGACGCGGCCTATGCCCTGGATACAACTAAGGCGATCGTACAGATCGACACCACACCCAAGGACGCGAAAATCCTGGGCATCTTGAAAGTCGAGGGCGACCGCTTGACGCTCTGCTTTTCGCTCGGATCCGCACGCCCGGCCAGCTTCGCCTCCCCCGCAGGCAGCAGCGTATCTCTCTACCAGTTCCAGCGCATCAAACGGTAGCCGCCATGCAGATTCACGGCAACAGCTTTCTCGTCAGCGGCGGCGCCTCCGGACTCGGCGCGGCATGCGTGCGCATGCTGGCATCGGCGGGAGGCAACGTCGTCATTGCCGACATCAACCGTAGCGCGGGAGATACTCTCGCCGCGGAACTCGGCGGCACGGTTCGCTTCGCCAGCACCGATGTGACCGACGAGGCCAGCGTGCAATCCGCCGTCCATCTCGCGACGGAGTCGTTCGGGACGCTGCACGGTTGCATCCAGTGCGCCGGAATCGCATTGGCCGAGAAAGTTCATGGCAAAAGCGGACCGACGCCGATGGTGGGATTCCTCAAGACGATTCAGATCAATCTCGTCGGCACATACAACGTCGTGCGACTCGCCAGCGCCGCCATGATGCAAAATTCCCCGAACCCGGCCGGGGAGCGCGGCGTCGTCATCAATACCGCTTCGGTCGCGGCGTACGACGGCCAAATCGGCCAGGCGGCGTACGCGGCATCCAAAGGCGGCATCGTCAGCATGACGCTCCCCTTGGCGCGCGAGTTCGCCCGCTTCGGCATCCGCGTGATGACGATCGCCCCGGGCATCTTCGACACGCCACTATTGGCCGCCCTGCCGGAGCCTGCACGCCAATCGCTCGCTCAGCAAGTGCCGTTTCCGCAGCGCTTGGGACGTCCTGAGGAGTTCGCCGCGCTCGCCCGGCACATCATCGAAAACGAAATGCTCAACGGCGAAGTCATCCGCCTCGACGGCGCCATCCGCATGGCCCCGAAATAAACTCCCCTCTCCCCGCGGGAGAGGGGTTGGGGGTGAGGGAGCGACCCGCGAAACGCATGATTGACTGCCCTCACCCCAGCCCCTCTCCCGGAGGGAGAGGGGCTCCGAATCGAGGACAGGCAATGTACGAAACCTTCGAACACACCGCCGATCTGGGCTTGCGCATTCGCGCCGCCGATCTCGATACGCTCTTTGTCGACGCCGCCCATTGTCTATTGTCCGCCATCGTCGAAGACGCGGCGACGATCAAGCCGACCCAGAAAATCGACGTGAACATCGCCGGCGAAGAGTTGGAGTTTCTCCTGTTCGATTGGCTGCGCGAGCTTCTTTACCATTTCGATGCTGAGCATCTGCTCTTCGGCAGATTCGAAGCGCACGTGACCGACGCCGGTCTGACCGCCGCCGCCTGGGGTGAACCGCTCGACCGCAGCCGGCACACGCTGGAACACGAAGTCAAAGCAATCACCTACCATGGCCTGCGTGTCGAAAAAGTCGGCAACGAATGGATTGCGGAGGTGATCGTCGATATTTGAGCCTTCGCGCAATGTAGGGACAGGCTGCTAGCTTGTCCTGGAAGGGGCACGGGCAATTCGAGCGCTCCGGGACAAGCCAGCAGCTTGTCCCTACGTAGTCTCAACTGCTGCGCAAGGATGGACCTCCGGCCGCGTTCTAAGGTATAATGTTTCGTGAGTTGGGCTCCGGAGGGCTATTGCATGCTCGGGTACGTCGTCAGATCAATCGCCTCTCTTATTTCAACGCTCATTCAATCGCGGATCACCGGCATCGCCGGGATCATCGCAATCGCGACAGGCGTTGTCGTATTCACCTCGACAACGGAACCGCCGTCCCTGCACGCCGCGGCGGTCCAAGGCGGGAAATCAATCGACGCACCCGACCTCGTCGGCGGCACCGACTGGCTCAACACCGATAAACCCATCAATCTCGCGCAGCTTCGTGGCCGTATCGTCTTGCTCGACTTCTGGACCCTCTGCTGCATCAACTGTATCCATACGCTTCCCGATCTCGCCAAGCTCGAGGCCCGCTATCCCGGCGTGTTGGTCGTCATCGGCATCCATTCGCCGAAATTCGAGAACGAGAAGAAGACGGCAAGCGTGCTGAAAGCCGTTCTGCGCTACGAGATCAAGCATCCCGTCATCAACGACGCCGACCGCAAGCTCTGGAACGCCTATGGCGTCAACCACTGGCCCACCCTCGTCCTGATCGATCCCGACGGCAAGGTCCGGGGCATTGCGAAAGGAGAGGGCAACTACGCCGTTGCCGAGCGCGACATCAAACTGCTCATCAAGGAGTACACAGCCAAGGGGACGCTGAAAAAGGACCCGATCGCGTTCCAACTCTCCGACGAGAAACCCGCGCCGCTCTGCTTCCCCGGCCGCGTGCTCGCCGACGCCAAGTCGAAACGGCTGTTCATTGCCGACAGCACCAATCATCGCATCGTCATCACCGATCTTGACGGCAAGAAACTGGCGATCGCCGGCAGCGGCAAAGAAGGCCTGAAGGACGGCCCGTACGCCGACGCTCAGTTCAGCGACCCGCAAGGCATGTGCCTTGACGGCGACACGCTTTACGTCGCCGACCGCAAGAACCATGCGATCCGCGCGCTCGATCTCAAGAAGGAAACCGTCAAGCGCGTCGCGGGCACGGGGGAGAATAACCCGGCCTGGTTCGGCAAGCCCGGAACCAGCAACCCGGCCCGCACCTACCGCCTGAGCAGCCCCTGGGACGTGCTCCTGGTCAACAAACGCATCTACATCGCCATGGCGGGCCGCAACCAAATCTGGATCTTCGACCCGGCCAAGGAAACCGTCGGCGCTTACGCCGGCACCGGCTACGAAGAAATCGTCGACGGCACCCTGGCCAAATCGTGCTTCGCCCAGCCCTCCGGCCTCGCCACCGACGGCAAACGCCTCTACGTCGCCGACTGCGAAACGAGCTCCATCCGTTCCGTGCCCCTCCTCGGCGACACCGGCAGCGTCACCACCGTCGTCGGCAAAGGGCTCTTCGACTTCGGCGACGTCGACGGCGTCGGCCCTCAAGTCCGCCTCCAGCACGCGCTCGCCGTCGTCCATCACGACGGCAAGCTCTACGTCGCCGACACCTACAACAACAAGATCAAAGTGCTCGATCCCGCCAAACGCAACTGTTACACGTACGCAGGCGGCGAGAAGGAACTCGACGAGCCCGGCGGGCTGAGTATCGCTGCCGGCAAGCTCTACGTCGCCGACACCAACAACCATCGCATCCAGGTCATCGACATGAAGTCGCGCGACATCACGACGCTGAACCTCCAAGGCGTCGACCCCATCCGCCGAGCCACCAGCGTTGGCGTACCTCAGAAGAAGTGACGCTCTCCGCGTGGCGCGGTCTCCCGACCGGGTTACCTACCCGACGTGAATCGTCACAGTCATTGTGACAGTCGTGATGCCGTCGCTGTCGAGGATGTACACGAAGCTGCCGTCCGCTTCAACGGTGATGTGGCCATGCTCGGCGGCGATCTCGTTGCCGACGGCTTCCGGGTCCTCGTTGACGGCGACGATCGTCAGTGTGTCGTCGTCCTCATCGTCGGCATAGGCCAAGAGAAAGAAAAAGCGCCAGGATTAAGTTAAGTAATATTACGTATACGATCATCATCAAAAAAGGGTCCTGATACCTTTTCCCTTTCCGATGCAGCGTGTGGTGCAAATCACACGAGCGGTTTTTCGTTGTCCGCGTTACCTGAGCCAGCGATCCTGACGGTAAGCCGGGAAAGTCGGCGAGAGTTTTCGGGATGTAACGGCTTTGACTAGATGCGCGCGAATACCGGTGGTGCGGAAAGGGATGATGGGGTCTGTGGCCACAGCCGATGGTTTTACGAGAGGCGTTGCGCCAGGGTTTGGCCAATTTGCCTCGATTACCAGCGGAGTTGCCATGAAGCGGACAAGCGTTTGGCTGGCGTTGGGAATGGTGCTCATGGGAGCGTCGGCAGGGTTTGGGCAGACGCCGTTTGGCTATCCGATGCACCCGGCGATGCCGCGAGCGCCGTATCCGCCTGGGTATCCGTATGCGATGCCGCCTTATGCACCGTTGCCCCCCGGTGCGCCTTTGCCGCCGGGTGCGCCGAGCGCGCCGGGTTGGCCTGGCGCGTCGGTTCCGCCGGGGATGCCGTACGTCGTGGCGCCGATGCCGACGTACTCCGGCCCCGGGCCCATGCGTGACGCCGGAGAGCCCTACTTGGTGCAGCCCGACGGCCCGCGCTCGAATGGATCGCGATTGCCCGGCGGCTCGGAGCCGAAGAAAAAGCTGACCGAGCGCATTGCCGATTTTGTGAACGACCCTCGCGATGCCGAGCCTTACGCTCTCTATGAGGGCCGGCGCTATCCCGCCGAGGCGAAGAACGACAACACGCAGATTTGGGTGCAGGCAAGCTATATCCACTGGTGGGTGCGCCGCGACAATTCGCCGGCGCTCGTGACCACCGGTGATCCAGCCAATCCGCTGGCCGGGCGTCTTGACCAGCCGGACACGGTTGTATTGCTCGGCAATAATACCAAGGTTTCACCGGATGAACTGTCGGGCATCCATGCGACCGTCGGCATGTGGCTCGATCAAGAACGCCTGCAATCGCTCGAGGTCACCGGCTTTTGGCTCGGCAAGGCGAACCGAGGGTACAGCTTCGAGGGAGACGCCAACGGCATTCCCCCATTCGGGCAACCGGTCGTCAGCCCGGACGGCCAGGAGCGTGTGCTTCTCTTCTCCGCCCCCAATATCCTCTCCGGCCGACTCGACGTGCACGCCGGCCTCGACTTCCACGGCCTGGAGCTCAACTTTGCTCGCAACCTCCTGCGTCTTGACAGTTGCTCGGTCGACACGATCGTCGGCGCCCGTTACATGTACCTGAACGATTTTCTGACCATGAACCAAAACTTTACCGTGCTGCCCGCTGCCGGCAACGTGCGCTTCGCCGGCAATCCACAGCCGCCCGGCACCAACTTTGTCCTGGCCGACTCGTTCAACATGACCAATCGCTTCTACGGCGGCACGATCGGCGCTCGCGTCAACGTGACGCACGGACGATTGATCGCGACGGCCGTCGCCAAACTCAGCCTGGGCGCCACCGCCCACGTCGCCGTCATCGACGGGACCACGAGCGTCGGCGCCAACACCGCAACCGGCGGCTCATTGGCCCAGGCCAGCAATATCGGCAGATTCACCAACTCCGACTTCTCGGTCGTGCCGGAGTTTTCCATAACGCTCGGCTACTACCTGACGCCGCGCGTCCGCATGATGGTCGGCTACAACTTCATCGACTGGAGCCGAACCTGGCGTGCGGCCAGCCAAGTCGATCGCGTCCTCGATGCACGGCAAGCTCCCAGCACGGACCCGTTCATTCCAGGTTTCGTGGGCACTCGTCCTTCGTTCGCCGCCAGCCGCACCGACTTCTGGGCCCAGGGCATCAGCATAGGGCTGGAACTGAAGTATTGATCGGAAGGCCATCCGCAATCGGCTATCAGCAAGTAGCTATCAGCCAAAGGGACGTAGCACATCTGCGGCGGTGGAAAACAACCTTGTATGTCCGACTGACGGCTGATAGCTTTTTGCTACTTCAAATACCGATCGATAAACTCATACGCCCGCTGCCGGGCCGCCGCAGGAAACGCGTGGGGGCCGGGCGGGTAGAACGCTTGCAGCCGATCGATCGCGCCGTGCAAGCGATAGATCGGCTCGGCTGCTTTGATCACATGACGCACGCCGGAGACGTCGAAGTCGTCATCCCTTTCGGCCGCACACGCCAAGAATGACCGCGGGGCGAACGCGGCCACAATCTCCTGAAAATCGAACGGCACTTTCTTGGCGTCCGTGCCGAACTCGGTCGCAATGCGTGGCATGTAGCGCGGGCCGACCCAGCTCGGCATGTCGTCCTTGCGAAACGTCGTGAACCCGCAGTTCGACACGATCACCTTAACGCGTGGCTCAAACACGGCAGTGAACATGCCGTTGTGCCCGCCCAGCGAATGCCCGATCACGCCGATGCGTGCCGCGTCGACTTCGGGCAATGTTTCGAGCACGTCGATGGCACGAATGTTGTCCCAGATCGCCTTCATCGAGCCGCTGGCGTAAGCCTTCTTTGCTTTGAAATTGAAAACGTGTTCGCCGAGCGACGGATAATCGGGAACGATCGCAATGTAGCCTCGCTCGGCAAGGTCGAGGGCGTACTTGAGGTCGGGGCTGCCGCGAACACCGGCGGGTTCGTCCTTGCCGAAGTTGGTGGTCTGGTGCAGGCAAAGCATCGCCGGTCGTTTAGCGTCGCGGGGATCCGTCAGGAACAGAATGTAGGCCGGCACGCGATCATCGGGATCGGATTGATAGGTAATTGAACGCAGGGTGAATTTGCCGATGCGTCGTTCGTCGACGACTTTCACATCGACCGGCACTCGCCGGAGCGGACTTGGCAACGGTCCCATAACGCGCTGCAAGTGCGCTACGACGTGCCGCCGGCGAATTTGCCAGTCGTCGAGCGTCTTGATCGGACGATCCTTTCCGTCGCGATCGCGATATGTGCTCAGGTTTGTGTGATCGGAATAGCTCGGCACGAGCAGCAACGACTCGAATCGCGCCACGGGATAGCCAGCCGCGTAGGAGATGACGAAAGCGCCGTTGCTCGTCGGGAAGCGAACCTCGTCGCGGCATTCGAAGTCTGTCGCGCCTTTGCGAACGAGCTTAGACGCGGAGTTCAGGTCGAGGTACTTTTCCGCGACTTCGAAAGTGATCTTGGTGCGATTGCCTAGGGCGTGGCCGCTGTTCGTAAAGATCGTGCCGTCGAGGTCTTTCTTGGCGATCCAGCGTGGCTCGACGTTGAGCCCGGCGCGGCGCATCCAGGCGACCATTTCCTGAGCATGCCGAAAAGGGCACGTCGTGTCGTCGACGCCATGGACAACGATAATTTTCGCGGTGTTGCCAAGCTGCTTCATGACGGCAAGATGATCGGGATTGCCGACGTAGCGAAGCTCTTGGTGATCGAGCGAGAGAAAATACGGTGACTTCGCATCGCGCGAGTAGCGTGCGTTGAGCGCGCTGCCTGGCAAGCCGTAGGCGATGGCGTCCGATAGCCTGGCCATGCCGCACAGGTCGACGATACAGGCGAAGGTGCGCGGGGCGAGCTTGTTGGCCATGAGGGCAACGTTTCCACCGCCCGATCCGCCGGTGGCGTAGATTCGCCCCGGAGCGAATAGACGTTTGCTTTTCTTGAGATTGTCGAAGACGAAATAGACGGCTCGAAGGGCGTCCAGAGCTTGCAGGTAGCCGAAGTCGTACGGTTCGGGGCCTTCAATCGAATCCCTAGGACCGCTCTGAAGGTAGTTAACGCAGAGTGCGATGACGTTGAGCTTGTCGGCGAGTTCGCGCGGGCTGGCGGTGCCGACGCAATCGACGCCGCCCCAGTTGTGCAGCGTCAACATGATACCGGTGTCGTGGTTGACATTGGCAAGCTTGCCGGCGGGATAGTGAACGAGGACGCGAACCGAGCGCTTGCCGGGCCGCAGCGGCCATTCCTGAGCCGGTATCTCGACGGCCCCATCCGTCGCGGGGAGTGTAGGCCAAACGTCCGTCTGAGCGTCGGCCGTGCCGTTGAAAAAACAAACCATCATTGCGGCCACCATCAGGCGACGCACGCATGCCATTGTGATCACCTCAATTTTCTCGTCGGTTGCGAACTTCTTCCGCCAAGGCAACGGGCCAACCCAAAGTCGCCCATGACGAGCCTTCGGCGCTGTAAAACATACTTACGGATACAGAACGAGGTTGTATGCAGAAGTGTGTTTACGGCAGTAGGCGGACTTTTTTGGATCACAAACTGAATCAGGATTTTTGAGGTGAGTCCGGTGTTGATGCGATTCTCGATCTCTACGCTGCTGGCAACTCTTCTTGGTCCATGCGCCATTGCGGCTGACGCGAAGAAAGTCGATTTCGTCCACGACATCGCGCCGATCATCAAGGCACGCTGTGCGGAATGCCATACGAACGGCAAATACAAGGGGAGCGTCTCGTTTGACACGCGCGAGGATTTGCTCAAATCGAAGGCGATCAAGCCAGGCAGGAGTGCCGATAGCGAACTCGTCAAGCGCATCGCGCACCGCGATCCCGACATCCGAATGCCGCCCAAGGGGAAACCGCTTGACGCCAGGGAAATCGCGCTTTTCAAGCGATGGATCGAAGAGGGCGCGGCATGGGAGCCGGGCTACACGTTTAAGGCCAGCACATATGTCGCCCCGCTGAAGCCCCGGCGCATCACGCCGCCGCCCGGTGACGGACATCCGATCGACCGCATCGTCAACGTCTATTACGCCAAACACATGATCGTGCCGCCGAAGATCGTCGATGACGAGACGTTTGCGCGCCGCGTCTATCTTGACCTCCTCGGGCTTTTGCCGGCGCCTGATGAACTTCACGCGTTCGTCAACGGCGCTGGGCCCGACCTGCGCGAGAACCTGGTTCGGAACCTTCTCAAGGAAGACCGCGCCTATGCCGATCATTGGCTGTCCTTCTGGAACGACATGCTCCGCAACGACTACGCCGGCACCGGCTACATCGACGGCGGCCGGAAGCAAATCAGCGCCTGGCTCTACAGCTCGCTCGCCAAGAACAAGCCGTTCGATCAGTTCACGCGCGAACTCATCAGCCCGACGCCCGAATCGGAGGGTTTCGTCCGCGGCATCAAATGGCGAGGCAACGTCAACGCCAGCCAGATCGTCGAGCTGCAATTCGCTCAGAACGTGTCGCAGGTTTTCTTCGGCGCCAATCTGAAGTGTGCTTCGTGCCACGATAGCTTCATTGACCACTGGAAACTCGACGACGCCTACTCGCTCGCCGCGGTCATAGCCGATCAACCGCTCGAAATGCACCGCTGCGACAAAGCGATCGGCACGAAGGCCAGCCCACGCTTCCTCTGGCCCGAACTCGGCTCGATCGACGCCAAGGCTCCGAGAGCGAAACGCCTCGAGCAAGTCGCGGCCCTTGTGACGCATCCAGACAATGGCCGATTCACTCGCACCATCGCCAATCGCATTTGGCAACGAATGATGGGCCGCGGCATCGTGCATCCAGTCGACATGATGGGCACGAAGCCCTGGTCGGAGGATTTGCTCGATTACCTCGCAGTTTACCTGGTCGATCAGAAGTACGACCTGCGCAAGCTGATGGAGCACATCGCGACTTCGCGGACATACCAATCGCGGCCGGCGATCTTGACGAAGGAGCCACTCGGCGAGAACTATGTGTTCCGCGGCCCCGAGTTGCGGCGCCTGTCGGCCGAGCAATTTCTGGACGCCGTATGGATGATGACGAAGACCGGGCCAGGCAAGGCGGCTGCCCCGGTCGGTCTCGTCCCATTCGGCAAAAATGTGCCCTCCGAGCGGCGACGCATCCGTGCCTCGCTTGTCAACGCCGACGCTCTGATGCGTTCGCTCGGCCGGCCCAATCGCGAGCAGGTCGTGACGACGCGGCCCGACCTGCTGACGACATTGCAAGCGCTTGACTTGTCAAACGGGCAAACGTTGACCGATTTGCTGTCGCGCGGGGCCTCGGCATCGCTCAAGGAACACGCCAACGCCGACGCGTTGATCGACGACGTCTATCGGCGAGCCCTTTGTCGCCGACCGACGGCGGCAGAATTGGCGACGGCACGATCCGTGGTCGGCACGCCGATGTCCCAAGACGGCGTCGCGGACTTGCTCTGGGTGATCGTGATGTTGCCTGAGTTTCAGTTGATACGGTAGGATGGAATTTGTTTGGCGTTCACATGGTGCCCTGCGAACGCTAAACGGGGAAAAATCATGAACATGAATTCGATGACGCGTCGCGATTTTCTCGCCGGCATGACGGCCGCCGGCCTGGCGACCCTCGCAGCGAGCGAACCGCGAGCGGCCGAACCGGTCCAACATCCTCAGGCCAAAGCCGACACGTGCATCCTCTTGTGGATGGCGGGCGGCATGGCGGCGCCGGAGACATTCGACCCCAAACGCTACACCCCCTTCGAGGTCGGCGTTCCCGAAGGCCGCATCCTTTGTACCTTCCCGTCCATCCCGACAGCAGTCGACAACATCCGCATCTCGCAAGGGCTGGAGCACGTCGCCCGTGTCATGGATCGCGCCACGCTTATTCGCTCGCATCACGTCGCCGATTTGGGCAACATTTTGCACTCGCGGCATCAGTACCATTGGCACACCGGTTACGTGCCGCCGCAGACCGTCGCCTGTCCGCATATCGGCGCCTGGATCGCCAAGGTGCGCGGGCCGAACCATCCGGCCATTCCGCCCTTCATCAACATCGGTCAACGCCTCGAAGGCGTCGGTGAATCGGAGGAACTGAAAGCGTTCACCACAGGCGGTTTCTTCGGCAGCGAGTTCGGACCGTTTAACCTGCCCTTCCCGCAGGACGCCATCGACGCCGTCCGCCCGCCGCGCGGCATGACGCCCGACCGCTTCGAAGCCCGGCAGCAGCGCTTTCGTGAGATGCTCCGCAACAGCCCGACCGGTGAGTTGGTGAGCGATTACCATCACGAGTCGATGCTGCGCGCCCTCGACAACGCCCATCGTTTGCTCAGCTCGCGCGAACGGCGGGCATTCGATCTGACGCTCGAACCGCGCCCCAGCTACGATCGCTACAACACCGGGCGATTCGGACTCGGCTGCTTGCTCGCTCGCCGACTGACGGAAGCCGGGGCACGCTTCATCGAAGTGACGACGGAGTACGTGCCGTTTCTCCATTTTGACACGCACGAGAACGGCCACACGACACTAACTCGGATGAAACGCGAGATCGATCGGCCCATCGCGCAACTCGTACTCGACCTGGGGGATCGCGGCTTGCTTGATCGAACGCTCGTCGTCATTGCGACCGAGTTCAGCCGCGACATGATCGTCGAAGGCATCCCCGGGTCAAATGCCCGCGATCAGTCCCGGGCACGCTCGGCGACCATGCAGCAGATGATCCACTATGGACTTCATCGCCATTTCACCGGCTCCGTCTCGGTCGTGATGTTCGGTGGCGGCATGAAACGCGGCTTCCTCTACGGTGAGACCGCGCCGGAACGCCCGCTCGTCGTAACGCGCGATCCCGTGTCGATCCGCGACCTGCACGCGACGATTCTCACCGCCATGGGCATCTCGCCGCGCACCAGCTTCGACATCGAACGCCGGCCTTTTTATGCAACACAGGACGGTCGAGGCCAACCCGTGCAGGCGTTGTTTGCTTGGACGGCGACATTCGGCCCTGTTTGCTCCGACCGGTCGGCGTGACTTCAATCACTCCAAATCGACATCCTTCCAATCGGTGACGAACATGTGCCCCGGCTTGTGGGTCACGCATATCGCGGGCTTGGCTTGCATGACGACGGCTTGAGGCGTGACGCCGCAGGCCCAGAAGACGGGGATCTCGCCGGGCGCGATCGGCACGGCGTCGCCGAAGTCGGGGCGCGCAATATCGCGAATGCCGATCGCCGACGGATCGCCCAGGTGGATCGGCGTGCCGTGAGCGCGGGCGAATCGCGAACAGATGTGCGTCGCCCGGATGGCCTGCGCCGGCGTCATCGGTCGCATCGATACGACCATGGGGCCGTGAAACATGCCGGCCGGCTCGCAGGCGATGTTCGTGCGATACATCGGCACGTTGCAGCCAAGTTCGATGTGCCGCAGCGGCAGGCCGGCTTGGAGCAGAGCATTCTCAAACGTAAACGAACATCCGACGAGGAACGCAACCCAATCGGGCTGCCAGAGCGTGACGATGTCGGTCGGCTCGTCGACCAGTTCGCCGTGCCGGTAGACGCGGTAGCGAGGCAGGTCGGTGCGGAGGTCGGCGCCGGGAGCGCAGCGCTTCGGTTCCGGATTGCCGGCGTCAGTGACATCCACAAGCGGGCAAGGCTTCGGATTGCGCTGGCAGAACAGGAGGAAGTCGAACGCCTCGGCCTTGGGAAGGATCACGAGGTTCGCCTGCACATGACCCATCGCGATGCCGCAGGTGACGCCGGTGAATGCGCCGCCACGAGCGCGATCTCGTAGTTCGCGGGCAGTAGCATCGTGGAGTTCAGAGAAGTTGTGCGTCATAGTGTTGATCGTAGGAGTTCTCGTGTGACAAGGGCGAGCCGTGCCGCGTATGCGGCCGGTTGAATTGACAACCGGCCCCGTACGGGGCTCGGCTCGTCAAAATGATTACTCGCTGCCCATTTCGATTCGGCGCAACTGCTCGCGCAGTGCCGGATCACTGGGGCGAAGCGTGACGGCCAGACGCTGCATCTCCAAGGCCTCCTTGGTGCGCCCCGCATCGAGCAAAGCGGCGGCCAGCCAGTGCAGGATGATGCCGTCCCGACGCTCGCTGAACTCCGCGGCCCTGGCAAGATCGGCAAAGGCTGATTCGAGATCGCCCTGTTCGAGCCGAGCCCGGCCCCGCGCCGCCAGCGCCCGGGCGTTTTTCGGATCGACCTTGAGCGCGGCCCCGACCTCCGCCAGCGCCTTGCGAAGCTGGCCACGATCGACCATGAGCCAGCCGCGCAATGCAATCGCCGGAGCAAACGCCACGCCTTCGCTCGATTCCACAAGGGGCTCGATTTGTTCGGTCGGCCAGCGTTCGTTCAGCCCGCGTTCGGCGCACAGAAATCGGCCGACCACACGCCGGACCGCCGCGACTTGCTTTTCGTCGAGCTTTTTCCAATTCATCACGATGCGCTCGCGCTCGGATGCGAGCGCCACAACGCTCTTGCCCAGCGCTACGAGCGCCGAGCTGCCGTCCGGAGTCTTAGCAATGGTGTCGGCCCGGCGGCGAGCTGCATCGAGATCGCCCAGGCGGAGATTGGCTTCTAGCAACGCCATCAGCGCCTTACCGTCGAGATCGCATCGCTCCAGGTGAAACGCGGCTTGCTTGTAATCATGCTTCGTGAAATGCACCAGGCCCAACACACGTTGTGCCTTCGCCTGAAAGCCCAGTTCGCGCGCCTGGCTGGCCAGCTCGAATGCGTCCTCCAGGCGATTGAGTTCCAGGTGCAGATCGGCGGCTTTGACGAGGCTCGACTGATCTTTCCCAGCCGCTACCGTGAACTTTCGCAAGTGATCGAGCGCCGCCTCGCGCATCCCGGCTCGAATCTCCAGGCGAACGAGAAATTCCAGCGTATCCCGCGCGCTTGGGTCGGCCTCGACGGCAGCCTGCAGCGCCGGGATCGCTTCCTTTACCCGTCCCAGTTTTTCCTGCACGCGAGCACGGAACAGCAACGCATCCATCGACGCCAGCGTGCTGGAGTCTGCCAATAACGCGGCTTGCAAATGCTTGAGCGCCTGGGCCGGATCGTTCTGCCGATCGGCACTGCGGGCGAGTTGATAGTGCGCTGCCGCGCGCACGCTTGGCGTCGCGTGCTTGGCGAGCGGCGTCAAGATACGCCTGGCCTCGTCGTGGTCCTCTCGGCGAACCGACGCCGCCCCCAGCGCGACGGCATAACGAGGTTCGTTCGGGAATTGCTTGACCATCTCGCGATAAAGCCGATCTTCGTCATCGATATTTGCCGTCGCCTGCACGCGCATCTCCCAGATGGCGCGATCGCTCGGAAACAGCGCTGACGCCCTCTCCAGCACGCGCCGCGCCTCGGCCAATCGCTCCTCATCGACGTACAGCTTCGCCAGAATCTTGAGCGACACCGCATCCGCGGACTTCTCGTTCGCGAGCAACTTCTCCAGCCTCGGCGCGTCGGCAATGCTCGTCGTCGGCTTCATGTTCAACCAGGCGCGATACGACTTGCTCACTTCTTCCTGAAAGAACACGAAATCGGCGAACTCCTGCTTCTCGATGCGCGTCTTTTCGAGCCGCATGTGCATGTGTAACTCCGCGCGGCGCGAGTCCGCCTTGTCGGGAATCACCTTCAGTGAGAAAAAGCCGAACGGGCTTTTCACATCTCGGCTTTCCGGCAATCCATCGAATCGAAAGGCATCCGGCAGCTGAATCACATAGCGATGCATCGATTCGAACGGCGTGGGCAGTTTGAACGGCAATTGGCGCTCGACGTCGATGTTGTAGCCGAGGAACCACGTCCACACCGGGCTATCGGTCACGCTCGCCTCACGGGCCGGATCGCCCGAAAAATGCTTGGGAATTTCGAAGTTGACCTCGGCACGCACCGGCTTGTCGAAATCGTTCAGCTCCTTCTCGTCCAGATGAAACGACAACAGCCGGGCCTTACTGTGAGCGTCCTGTAGTTCGGCGCTGATCGTGCGGCGACGTTCGCCCGGCGGGACCTCAAGCCACTTGTCGCGCCGCGTCCAGGCGCTCGAATGATGATACGTGGAAATGCGCCGGCAGCGCGATGTGCCGTCGGGTTGCACGCTCATGAACGTGGTTTGCTCGATGCGAAAGTCCTTGTACGTGAACGGGGGCGTCTTGAGGAGCGTCAGCTTGTCCTCTTGCGTCAAATACGTCTGCCGATCGCGATCGGTGCGCGGCAGGAAATCCCAGGCGGCGAGCGAGACCGTCGTGTCAATCCAGTACTCTTTGCCGTCGATCTTGGTCAGCAAGATCGCGTGCGTGCCCCACGGCGACGGCACGTCGGGCAGGACTTGACCGTCGTCCACCGTGCCAAGGGTGACGAGCCAGACGGGCAGCCCGATCTCGCGCAGCATGACCGCGAGCAGTTGCGCTTGATCTTTGCAGTCGCCGTAGAGATTGTTCAGAACCTGGTGAGGCATATGGGGCGTGTATCCGGCGCCGCCCGGACCGCGCGACAGATAGCGAATATGCCGTCGCACCCAGTACGTGAGCGCCTTGGCCTTCTCGACCTGCGTCGCCTTGTCACGCGTCACGTCCTGCACGATCTTGCGAATCTCGTCGGTGCACTTCCAGCAATCCTTGCGAACCTTCTGTTTCCACGCGCCGACCGCGTCCCAACTCGAAAACGTCGACACCGAAACTTGGAGCCGAAGCTCTTCCTTGGAAGGTCGGTCGTCATCGCGCGGCAGTTCCGGGCGATTCGACACACTCCAGTGATAGAATCGGTCGCCGCCCATGTCGGTGACGACGAGATCGACCTTGCCGTTCACCGTGGCGTGCTTGAGCGACTTGTTCTTCGGCACTTTGACGCGGAATTCATCGCGCATGACGGGCGTGCTGTCGTCGCCGAAAGTGTAACGCGTGAAGAAGTCGCCGTCGAACTCCTTGCTCTTGCCGCGAACGGTCCATTTGACTTCGTAGCTGTCGCCGACCTGCAGATTCGGGAACGAAATCACGAGCTGCTTGCCCTGATCGTAGACCTGGAAATCGGTCGCCAGGTCGCGCAACTGCACATGCCGGGGCTCGATCGGCATCATCGTCCCGTCGGCCTTGATGATGCGGGCTTCGTTGAGCGTCAGTTTCTCGTAAGCCGGTTCGTACGAAATCGACCGGTATTCGCCGAGCTTGTCGATGCCCTTTCGGCTATTGAGCCGCGTGATCTCGTGCGTGATGGTTTCGACCGTCCCGTCGGGCTCGATCAAATTGGTGGTTCCGGAGTAAAGGACGCAGGCCAGCGAATCATCGAGAAACGCGCGCGGAATCGTCCTGAGCACCTTCGAATCATAGCGATAGGGCAACGGTTCATGCGATGCGCCGCGCGGCACAGGCCAGTCGTCGGCGTGTAAGTGAGCCGAACCAGCCAGAAGAACGCCGACGATGAGCCAAAGTCGAGATCGCGTCATGAGAACCTCGTGAATCGAAACGGACACCCCTCCATTGTTGACGATTGACTTCCGTCCGACAAGCGGTTTTTTCTCGATCGCAGTGAGCGGAGCTGAAGTAGTGGTGAGTGACGAGTGGAGAGTGGCGAGTGCGAGTGGAGAGTGGAGAGAATAAGATTGGACTTCCTCTCTCGCCACTCGCCACTACTTCAGGCGGCTGGACCCTGGCGCACAATCCGTGGTGAGTGATACGGGCCAGGCCGTTCTCGGCCCAGGCCCGCTTGCGTCTCGACGATCTGGGCCTTCGCGAGATCATTTTGACCATCGAAGGTGATTCTACGAGCGAATAGCCGCAACCTGCGTGCCCGGGTCCTTAATGCGGTTGCTTTTTTGCCGGTTCTACTTGATAACACGTCTTGCATCTTTATAATTTGAAGAGGACGGCTGCGGGTGTAGCTCAGTGGTAGAGCGTCACGTTGCCAACGTGAATGTCGTGGGTTCAAGCCCCATCACCCGCTCTCTAATTTCATGTCGTTGGCGGGCCGGGAGCGCGAGCGACCGGAGCGAAGAACTCCGGTCGCTTGCGTTTTTTGTTCGCCAATTGATTTTTTAGGGGGTCGCATTATGACCGAAACCGGAAGCACACCCGTCGCCGAGGCGAATCCTGAGGCCAATGCCGAAGCACCGCCGGCCGAAGAAAAGAAGAAGCTGAAGCAATCGGTCGACATTAAGGACGTCGGCCCGTGCAAAAAGCACATCAAGGTGACGATCCAGCGCGACGACATCGACGCCAGTTTTGAGAAAAAGTACAAGGAACTGGTCGGCGACGCCTGGGTCCCCGGGTTTCGCCCCGGCAAGGCGCCGAAGGTTATCGTCCAGCGCAAGTTTCGCAAGGATGTCCACGATCAGGTCAAGGGCGAAATCCTGCTTGCCAGCCTTGAGCAGCTGGCTGAAGAATTCGACGTCGCGCCTCTGACCGCTCCGAACCTCAACGCCACCGCGCTGAAGATTCCGGAGAAGGGAGACTTCATTTACGAGTTCGAAGTCGAGGTTCGGCCTCACTTCGACCTGCCTGAATACAAGGGACTCAAGCTCAAGAAGCCGGTGCGGACCTTCACCGACGCCGACGTCGACGAAGAGCAGAAACGCCTCATGTCCGAGGACGGCCAACTCGTGCCGATGGACGCACCGGCCGACAAAGGCGATTTCGTCATCTGCGACATGGTCACCACCTTCAGCGGCGAGAAGGTCGGCGAAGCCAAGGAGATCACGCTGCGGATCGAAGACACGATGACGTTCAAGGACGGCGTCGCCCAGAAGTTCGGCGAACAGATGGTAGGCGCCAAAGCGGGCGAGACGCGCACCGTCGATATCTCCATGACCGACGCCGTCGCCGACGCCCGCCTGCGCGGCCAGACGGTCCAGGCCGCCGTCACGGTCAAGGATGTCAAGCGCCTGCGTTTGCCGGAAATCGACGAGGTCTTCCTCGAAAAATACGATTGCAAGACTCTCGACGAATTCCGCGAGCGGATTTTGCTCGTTTTGCAGCGCCGACTGGAGTACAGCCAACGGCAATCTGCCCGCGAGCAAGTTCTGAATTTGATCACGGCGTCGGCGACCTGGGAGCTGCCGCAAGATTTGCTGATGCGCCAAGCGCGCAAGACGCTGGCGCGGCGCGAGATGGAAATGCGCGAAGCCGGCATCAACGACGAGGAGATAACCGCCCGCCGCCGCATGCTCGAACGCGATGTGCTGTCGAGCACGGCATCCGCGCTCAAAGAGCACTTCGTCCTGCAGAAAATTGCCGAGGCGGAGAAGGTCGCACTGGAGCAACACGAGATCGACGAGGAGATCGAGCGCATCGCCATGCAATACGGCGAAATGCCGCGGCGCATTCGGGCTCAGTTCGAACGCGACGATCTCATGGAGACGTTGGCGGCCCAACTGATCGAACGCAAGGCGTTGAACTTGATCTTGCAGAGCGCCGAGTACGAAGAAGTCACGATCGGCAAAGAAGGCGGTATGGGCACGGCCGAAGCGCAGGCGGTGCAAGGCGAACTGCACGACCCGACCGCCGCTCCGCCGGAACAGAAGCTGGCCGACGAGCCGCCGCCGGCCTAGTTCGCGACGTGCACGACCTTCCTTTCGAACAAGTAAGAAAGCAGGTACGCAGAGAGAGAAACAGATTCTCTTGCTGTTTACCTGCTTTTCTCATTTTCTTCGGTCGTCGCGTCAGATTCACCTTGCGAAGCACGGTTGACAGAAATCGCAGGCAACGCTATTCTCCTCGCCTCCCAGGGTGAAAAAGGCGGAGGTTCGTGGCGTGGATCTGTCCGAGTGGGTTTTGCCGTTCGTGATTTTTGTCGCCGAAGTGGCGGTGGTGACGATCGGAACCTTGCGCATCATCTTCGTCGCGCGAGGCCAAAAGGTCGTTGCGCCGATTCTCGGCTTCTTCGAAATTCTCATCTGGCTGTTCGCCATCAGCCAGATCATGCAGAATCTGAGCGACTGGAGCTGCTTCGTCGCCTTTGCCTTGGGCTTCACGCTCGGTAACTATCTGGGCATCATCATCGAGAAGCGATTGGCCCTCGGAACGGTCATTGTGCGGATCATCACGCACCGGGACGCGTCTGCCCTCATCGATCAACTTCGGGCTGCCGACTTCGGCGTGACCTGCGTCGATGGCGAAGGGGCGACGGGAAAGGTGCAGATCGTGATGACGGTTGTGAAGCGCGCCCAACTGCCGTTGGTGATCGACTTGATCGAATCGCTTCATCCCGCAGCGTTTTACGCGGTGGACGACCTGCAATCGACGAACGAGGGGATTTTCCCAGAGGCGAAGGACCGGCCGGGAGTCATGCCGGGACCGCTCATGAACGCCGTGAGCCGAGCGTTGCTTCTGTTGCCGTTGGGTTGGATGTGGGAGTGATCGTGGTCATTCGGACAGGTCCGAATCGTCGCTGAGCATGCGGATAATATGCCCTGCCAAGGGCTCCTTGATCTCGCGGTGTCTTGGAACAGGCTGGGCGACGCCGGTCTTTGGATTTCGGTACCAATCATGCTTGTCCTTCGATCGGACAAGCACGCTCGCAACCCAAGGCTTTGGCTGCTCTAAACAAGTCAACACTTTTCACGAAATTACCAGTTCTTCGCCCTTGCGGATGCCAGGAACCTCGCCGCTATCGATGTCACGAAACAGATCGCGCAGGTTGTCTTGAAGTTTCTTTTTCGTTCGTCCCTGGGTCTAATAATCGGGACAGTCGTGAAGAAAGCCGAACCATGCGCAGTCGCCCTGCCACACGGTGATTTGCACGATGCGATTCATATTGATTCGTCCAATCGGGTCTTAATGATGCCCGATGAATAGGCTGAACTGCCCAGTAAGCGCAACCGCTGCGCCGACCGCGGACGCTGACAAGCCGAAGATCCAGAATCCGCGGCTTCTGGTCAGAATTGCCAGCGAGCACAACACAACGCCGAATTGCAGCCCGAGCTCGCCCAGATCGAAGCGGTCTCCCTTGGCGTGCATGATGTGGCTTTCATCAAGCTTGGCCTGAGAGTCCTTCATGAGTTTCTTGGCCGCCTCGCCCATGTCCTCGGCCTCTTTCTGGATCTTCTTCAGCTTGCCAGCACTTTTCTTCTTTTCTTCTTCGGAGGCTTCGGAGCCATTGGCCGGCTTGGCGCCTTTGTATTCTTCCACATTCTTGGTGTACTTCTTCATTAAGCTCGTGTGTTCCTTGTCGCGATCCGTGCGAATTGAGACGACGCTCAAGACATCGACCATGATTTCCGATTCGAGGTTGAACATGTTCTTAGTCTGATAATACGCCCACTTGTTGGCGGTCTCGGTGCTCATGATGCTTGCTTTGGTTTGCAACTCCAGGGCCTCGCCTTGCAACCGCAGCGTCTCGTTGTGGGCGCGATGGCCCAGCATCGTCACGCACGCCAAGATCGCGGCGACGATGGCGATCGACATCGTTACCTGTTTGTTGAAGTCGTCATGCGACGCGTGTTCGGCGTGTTCGGCGTGCTCAATGTGATGTTCGGGTCCATGAGTCATGGTCCATCCTTTGGTGAGTATTGAGTGGTGATTGGTGAGGAGTAACCACTCACCACCTCCCATTCACCATATTATGCTAGCGTCAATCGGCGGATCAAGTCGGCATAGACGGGGTACTGTTGCAATAGCTTCTGCCGATCGCCGGCTTCATAGTCGATGTACTCAAATCCCGGCGCCACCGTGCAACCCATCAGCGCGAACGAACCGCCGGGTTCGAGACAGCTGCCTTGCCAAATGCCGCGCGGCACGATGACCTGCAGTTGCTGATTGTTCAGCACATCGGGACCGAGGACAATTGTTCGCCCGTTGCCGTCCGGATCGAGATGCAGCATGCGGACCGGATCGCCGAGGTAGAAGTGAAAGATCTCATCGGTTTGCAAGCGATGGATGGCGGAGAACGTACTTGGTGTCAGAAGGTAGTAAATTGCCGTGCTCGCCGAGCGTGGGCCGACATAGCGCGTCGACAGGCCAGTTAGCGATTCGGCGGCACGGTATGTTTCACGAAAAAAGCCGCCTTCCTTCGGGTGGGGCGTCAGACCGAGGTGGCGGATCAAGTCGTCGGCGGTCATTGTGTGCATCTCCGTGCGAGCGTTTGTAGTTGCGCGTTTGGGCGAGCGGCAAGTCTGTTTCTCCCCTCTCCCTCCGGGAGAACGGCCGGGGGTGAGGGTGAGACCTGCAGTTTCCCGTGATTTGCCCTCACCCCCAACCCCTCTCCCGGAGGAAGAGGGGGGTAAACCTATTCCTGCCGCTCGGCTTCGTGTTCACTCGACGCGGGGCGGGCGCTAGACGCAGAGTCGTTGCCGGCGCGGAAGATCACGTAGCCCCGATTTTCGAACATCTCCGGCTCGGCGAAATGCTCCGTGATCACTGGGTACACCGCATCGACCTGCTTCGTCACCAGGTACAAGACGCCTTTGGGACGCAGCAGCGCCTTGGCTCGCTCGACGAAGTAATGCACGATCGCGCCCTGGGCGTAGTAGGGAGGATTGGCGAGGATGACATCGAACGACGCATCCGGCCAATCGGTGAGCGTGTGGGTTGCGATCGCATGCAAGTTCGCCACGCCCAGCGCCTTGGCGTTGAGTTCAGCCAATGCGACAGCACGCATATTACTGTCGGCAAAGGCGACGAAGCCGGCCTCGCCAATCTGGCGTGCCGCGAGGATGCCGTTCGTGCCGACCCCGCACCCGAGGTCGAGCACGCGCTGACCGGGGGAAAGTTCCATGACCTCGGTGAGCGCCCGCCCCCCTTGGTCGAAAAAGCCGTAGCCGAACACACCGGGACGCGACACAAACGAGTACGACGTTTGCTCGTCGACCCGGACGTGATAGGTCATCTCATGGCGTCGCCGCGGACGCTCGCCGTCGTGCTGGCACCAAAAGACCTTGTTGTCGCCGTCCATCGGCACATGGATTTTGCCGAAGACCTTCTTCAATGCCGGCGCGAAGAAGTCGTCGCGATCGTAGGGCGAAAGCAAGATGAACGTGCCGTGCGGTTTGAGGACATGGTAAGCCTGCTCGATCATGTCAAGCTTCAGCGCCCGCTCGCCGCCGTAGGGGACGGGATAGATGAGCGTTTGGAAGCCCTCGCCCCCATCCCCTCTCCCGGAGGGTGAGGGGGGCACGCAATCCCACAAATCGGCGTGCGTTTCAACTGTCGTCACGGCGCGATCGCCGATGAGTTCACGCAGGCGAGCGGCTTGATACGTGTCCATCTGATAGCAGGTCGTTTCTCCGTCAGGAAGACTTCGTATCACGTCGGCGGCATCGCCGGGCGAGCCGAGCACGACGCCGAACGGTGGCCGCAACCGGGCCGTCACGGTCGCCAGCAAATCGGGAAATGAACGTACTTTTTTCTTGGACCGTTTCGTTGACATGGATTCGCTTTCAATTCGCCAGATGAAGCTCGACGACGCCGTGCCAGTGTTCGCCGGGTTTGAGTATCTTCCAGCCGGTTTCGATGCCCTTGGCCGACAAGTTGATCGCATCGGTCGTGCAGGTGTATGGCTCGATGCAGATCGCTTCCCGGTGCGGCGGCGTGAACAGCACCAGTTCGCGGAAGTCGTCCGACGTCCAGAGTGAGAGCATTCCCGTGCCGCTGGGATGCTGGATCACCGCGGTCAATCCGAGTTGCTCCTGCGGGTCGTAGGCGAATGTGTAGAGGTTGGTCATCACGTCATCGAGTTGCAGCGCGGCATAGAACTGCCCGTGCCTTAAGTCGCGTGCTTCGCCGAGATCGATGGTCTTGCCCGTCGGCAAGTTATCGACCAGTTCCCAACGCTTGGCGGCGGCCACCGTGATGTACGCCTGCGGTCCGCCGAACGGCGCCAGCGCGAAGTAGGGATGATACCCAAGGCCGAACGGCAACGATTTTCCACTCGGATTGTCGGCGTCGGCTTCAATGCGCAGCACGTGATCGAGGAGCCGATAGGTGACGCGCAAGCGATGATCTGCCGGCCACAGCGGGAGCGTGTCGGGGCCGTCGACCGACGCATGATACTCGGCCGTGACCCATGCGACGCCGGCGCGGGCGCCCTGATCGACGACACGCCAAGGACGGGAATGTGCGAAGCCGTGGATCGCATTTTTGTTGGCCGGGTCGTTGATCGGCAATGACAACGTTTCGTTCGCAGCGATGGAGAACTTGCCGCCACGGATGCGATTCGGGAACGGAAAGAGGATCGGGAATCCGCCGCGGGTCGAGCGTTTCTCGTCGAAGAACTGCGGCCCGTGGTACAGCAAGTCGAGCCCGCCGGCCTGCCAGCGGTAGGCGTTGAAGCCAAGCGATGGCGCGACTTCGAGGCGATTTTTGCCGTCGGTCAGCACGATGACACGATCGATTTCGGCGGTAGCGCCGGGACGTTGTTCCCATTGAAAGACAAATGGCACTGCGGAGCTCCCGGAGTCAGGGTTCAGGGTTCAGGGGTCAGGAGTCAGGAGTCAGTCGCTCAGAATGAAGAGTACATCCGGTCTGGCCCGTCCTCCCATTCATGGCGAAACTCAGTTCCTATGATAACCCTCATGGTTATTGTCCGCAAAAGAGCAGAAGCGACAACATCCCTGACTCCTGATTCCTGACTCCTGGAGCCTCCAACGTGCCAACCTTTAGTGCGGAGAAACTGACGGCGTTTGCGAAAGCGATGTTTCTCGCCGCCGGCGTTCCGGAGGACGAAGCGACGCGCGTGGCCACGAGCCTAGTGCTTGCGAATCTGTGCGGGCACGACTCGCATGGCATGATACGCGTCATTCAGTATGTCGACGCGATCAAAGATGGTCGACTGAAACCCGGGGCGCCATTCAACATCGTCAAACAGACGGCCGCGGTCATGGTCGTCGACGGCGGTTGGGGCCTCGGCATGGTGCAAGCGCATCGGCTGCTCGATCGGCTCATTCCCCGAGCCGAGGGACTCGGCCTGGCGGCGGGGACGCTCAAGAACTGCGGGCATATCGGACGGCTCGGCGAGTACGCCGAAACCGCCGCCGCTCGCAAGATGGCATTCCTCGCAACCGTCAATAACCACGGTTTTGGCCGAGGCGTCGCGCCACCGGGCGGAAAGGAAGCTCGCATCGGCACCAATCCGCTCTGCGTCGGCATCCCGACGAAAGGCGATCCGGTCGTTCTCGACATCGGCACCAGCGTCGTCGCGGAAGGGAAAGTTCGCGTCGCCTTCAACAAAGGCCAGCAGGTTCCCGAAGGATGGCTGCTCGACCCTCAAGGCAAGCCAACCACCGATCCTGGCGTCCTCTACAAGGAGCCGCGCGGCTCGATTCTGCCTCTTGGCGGTTCGCAAGCGTACAAGGGCTTCGGCATCGGGCTGGTGCTCGACATGCTCGTCGGCGGTTTCTCCGGCGCGCCATGCAGCACTCCCGGAGCGCCGAACATGTCGGGCAATGCCGTTTTCTTCCTTGTGCTCGACATCGATCAGTTCACGGGGGCCGAGCATTTCTTGCGCGAGGTGAGCGGTTTGGCCGACAACATCAAGAATTGCCCGAAGGCGGACGGGGCCACGGAGATTCTTGTGCCGGGCGACCCGGAGCGGCGCTCGTGCACCCAGCGCCGGCAGTCTGGGATCCCCCTCGACGACGGGACGTGGAAACAGCTGACGACGCTCGCGGAACGCCTCAAAATCACCGTGCCCGGTTGACCGCTTCCTGGTCTTCGTTAGGCGCCCGCGTGGCGCCATGCGAACGCAAAACGAGGAAGGGTATTCTCCGATGTCCAAACACACCGTATTTGTTTGTCACTGGCTGCCAGATGGGGAACTGGCGCGCTGGCGTGCCGAGTTTCCTCAGATCGATTTCGCCGACGCGACGATTTCCAACGTGCTGAGTCGAGCGGACATCACCTATGGCCTGCCCGATTTGGCGACGTTGCCGAATATGGCGCGGCTGCGTTGGATTCAGCTGGCGTCCGCCGGCGTGCCCGCACCGCTATGCCCGATCGCCAGGCAGCAGAACATTCGCGTCACCAACCTCGCGGGACTCTATGGCCCAACGATTGCCGAGCATGCACTCGCAATGTTATTGGGTCTGAATCGCAACTTGCATGTGGTCGGACGCAATCAAGGCGTCCCGAAGTGGGACCGCAGCGTGGCCGACACCATGCGCGACCTCCAAGGAAAAACGCTGGCCGTCGTCGGACTGGGCAACATCGGCACGAACATCGCGCGATTGGCACGGGCGTTCGGGATGCGCGTCGTCGGCTGCAAGCGTACGCCTACGCCCTGCCCCTTCGCCGATCGCGTGTATCCGAACACCGAGCTCGTCGCGATGCTCGCGGAAGCAGATCATGTCGCCATAGCGGCGCCGTTGACGCCGACCACGGACGGGATGGTCGGCCGCGGTGCGCTGTTCGCGCTTCGAGCCGAAGCGATCTTGGTGAACGTGTCACGTGGACCGATCGTGCAAGAAGAATCTCTTATTGAGGTATTGCGTACGGGTCGCATTCGCGGCGCGGGACTGGATGTCTTTGCCGTCGAGCCGTTGCCCGCGGACCATCCTTTTTGGACGATGCCGAACGTCCTGGTCAGCCCTCACTACAGCGGCGAAACCGTCAACACCGGATCGCTGCCGGCACAAAGATTCTTGCGCAACTTGCGTGCCTTTCAGACCGGAGAGTTGCAGGAGGGGCTTGTGGACCTGGTTCACGGGTATTAGTACGTGTAAGTCATGCGCTGAAAAAAAACACTTTGCACTTGACGCAGAACAATAGACAGTCTAAATATAAAGACATTCGAGGAATAAACGGCCGCTCGGCCGGCTGACCGAAATGACCCTGCAACGGCATCTGTTTCGGTTCCGTGCCGGCAAACCGACGACTCGATTGATGAACGTACTCTTGCGATTCGTCCTGGCCCTGGGCTTCTGGGGAATCCAAATCACCTACCTGATTCCGAGGTGTCATCATGACCGACGCCGTCTTGAGCCAGTTGAAGATCATCGTCGAGCGTGCCGTTCGGCCCGTGCAGGCGAGCTTGGCGAGCAAACGGAAGATGCGCGAAGAGCTGCTGGCTCATATCGTTGCTATCTTCGAGGACGAGGCGAATACCGGTGACGAGCAGACGGCACTGTCGCGAACGGCTGCACGCTTCGGAGCCACGGCCGATCTGAGCGAGCAACTGCAAGCGACCGTATCCGTGGACGAGCGCGTCGGCGGCTGGCTCGAGACGATTGTCGGATTCCCGCCGCGAGGCTCGATGGTCGTTTTGGCGTTGCGGCACGCGGGGCTGATCGCCGCACTAGCAGTGGTGGCCTTGAGCGCGGCGATGGCGATTCACGGCCTGATCACCGGCGCATGGAACGAATGGACGACTTCGGTGCGACTTCCGGCCACGCTGGCGCCGCTCAACTTCGGGGTGCTGATGTTCTTCGCCAGTCTTCTTGGACAATCGATGACCCGCGCCTGGGTCAATCCTGACGAATGGAGTTGGCCTAGGATCTTGGCGCTCTGCGTGGCCGCGTGGCTGCTCTTGCCGGCATGGCTGTTCGTGCTCTGTCTTGCCCTTGTGGGCGAACCGGCTTCAAGTGTTCTGGACGTCGGGCCGCTATTGCTTTCGAGCCTATTGGCGCCAATGGTTCTCGTCATTGTCGCCAGGATGTGCAGCGATGAAATTCACCATCACGAAGAATGGGCCTGTCTGAAAATCGATTGAGGAAGCATGGCATGCCTGAAATCACCGGCGATCTGCTTCGCGGCCATCTTGAAAACATGATTCTTTCCGTGCTCGAATCGAATGACGCGCACGGCCTGGAAATCCTGCGCCGACTGGAGGAAGCCGGCTGCGGTCTGCTTCGGTTGAAGGAAGGCTCGCTCTATCCAGCGCTCTATCGGCTCGAAAACGCCGGGCTGATCGAAGCAGAGTGGGAGGAGGAGACCAAGGGCCGGCGCGGGGCTCGCCGGCGCATCTATCACCTGACGCGCTCGGGGGTGAAGGCGCTCGCCCAGGGACGCGAAGAGTGGACGCAGTTCGTGCAAGTCGTCGGCGGCATCCTCGGCGCGCCGGCGTAGGTGTCTCGCGGTTTGGCCTCTGTAGGGTGCGTGACACGCACCGCTCCACCGACCGGTGCGTTTTATGCGCGCTACAGTTAGCTTTCACGGCAAAGGCGAGTCAAGAAGCGAAGCATATCGCGAGCCGACAGAATGCCGATCGGCTTGCCGTCCTCGACCACGGGGACATGACGATATCCGCCGGCATCCATCTTTTGCAGCACGAAATTCAGAGTGTCCGTCGGAGCTACCGATTCGGGCCGCGGCGTCATGAATTGTGTGATCGGCAGCTCGGCGTAATCGGCAACGACGCCGGCGATCTTCTTGAGCAAATCGCGCTCGCTGAAAATCCCGACGAGCTTTCTCGCCGCGTCGACCACCAGCATCGCGCCGACGTTGGCGGACACCATCAATGCCATGGCTTCGCCGACCGTCGCGCTATCGTGGATGGTCACCGGCTCCTTTTGCTTGAGCGACTTGACCAGGTCGAACATCACCGAACGCTCCACCTTGTTGTCCGGCGTCGGTAGGTCGAACGTCGTCAACGGCTGCTCGCAACGCTTGCAAACATCGTCGCCCGGCAGGTTTTTGTGGCAGCAGGAGGGACAAATCATGGCACAATTCGCCTGTTCGCTTAGCGCTCGCATGGCGCCACGCGGGGCTAAACGAAGACGGCAACGGAACTCACCTCGGCATGTTCTACGCCACCAGCCATGATTCGTCACCGGCCAACAGTGCGTCCAATTTCTTGGGCGCCTCTCCCTGGAGGAAGGTTTCCTCCAAGAGCTGCGTATGCGTCGGCCGTTGCACGTTGCGAAACACGCCGAGGCATTCGGGGAAATGGGGCCCCACCAATCGGCTGAGCAGAAATGCCAGCGTAGGCTCATGCGCCTTCTCGTCGTGGATCACGATATCGTCGATGGTAATGCCGTGCCCGAGCGTCACGACTTCCGGCTCGAAGCCGTTAAGCCTTAGCCCCTGGTTGCGATCTTTGCCGAAGAGAAGCGGCCGAGCGTGTTCGAGGTAGATAACCGAGTCGGCCTTCATGGCGGTGTCGGTGGCGTATTCGAAAACGCCGTCGTTGAAGATCTTGCAGTTCTGATAAATCTCGACGAACGCGCTGCCACGATGGGCTGCGGCTTTTTCGAGCACATCGCTCATGTGATTGACATCGACATCAATGGTGCGCGCGACAAAGGTGGCTTCGGCTGCCAGGGCGAGCGAGATCGATCGCAGCGGCATTTCGAACGAACCTTCCGGCGTTGACTTGGTGCGGGTTCCAGGTCGGGCCGTTGGCGATGCCTGGCCTTTGGTCAGGCCAAACACTTCGTTGTTGAAAAGCAACACCTTCAGATCGACATTGCGGCGAAGTGCGTGGATAAGATGCGTCGCGCCGGCCGAGAGGGCATCGCCGTCACCTGTAACTACCCAGACCTGGAGGTTCGGATTCGCCAGCTTCATGCCAGTCGCCAACGCCGGCGCTCGGCCATAGGATCCGTGAAAGCCGTACGTGCTCAGATAATATGGCAGACGACCCGCGCAGCCCAGGCCGGAGACGAACACCATGTTCTCGCGTGGCACGTTGAGGACCGCCAGCACTTTTTTGAGCTGCGACAGAATCGAGAAATCGCCGCAGCCCGGACACCACCGGACCTCGCGATCGGAGGAGAAGTCGCTGGGCGTCAGGATTGGCAAGGTTGCGGACATCGGTGTTGATCGATCTTTCGCCGCACGTCTGTGTCGAGCGCAAGGGAACTGCGCGCGTTCGCCACAGGCGAGTGGCTAGACGGTTCCCGTAATGCGCGTGTAGGCTTCGCCTTCGTTGACGGTGGCGCGTTCGGGGCGGCCTTGGTGGCGATAGATGACGCGGGTGTGATCGAGGCCCAGGAGGTACATGATCGTCGCGTGCAGGTCGTGAACGTGCAGACGATCCTCGACGGCGTGCAGGCCCATTTCGTCGGTGGAGCCGATGACGCGGCCGCCTTGCACGCCGCCGCCCGCCATCCACATCGTAAAGCCGTACGGGTTATGATCGCGCCCGTCGCCCGCTTCGGACTGCGGCGTTCGGCCGAATTCGCCGCCCCAGATCACCAGTGTGCTGTCCAACAGACCACGACGCTTGAGGTCCTTGAGCAAGCCCGCGATCGGCCTGTCGCTGCCTCGGCAATTCGTGGCGTGATTGGTCTCGATGTTGCGATGGGCGTCCCACTTGCTGCCTGAGCCGTGATAAAGCTGCACGAAGCGCACGCCGCGTTCCACCAGCCGTCGACCCAACAGGCACATGCGGCCATAGGTCGCCGTCAGCGGGTCGTTGATACCGTAGAGGTTTTTCGTTGCTTCGGTTTCCTGCGCCATATCAACCGCTTCGGGCGCTTGCGCTTGCATACGATAGGCGAGTTCGTAGCTGTTGATACGCGCGTCAAGTTCGTCTTGCCCCGGCCGATCCTGAGCGTGTTCGCGATTCAGCTGAGCCAGGAGCTCCAGTCGACCGCGCTGTTGATCGGGTGAGATCGTCGCAGGTGGATTGAGGTAATTGATCGGCTCGGTGGTCGGATAGATGCGCGTGCCCTGATAGACAGCCGGCATGAAGCCGGTGCCCCAATTGCGTGCGCCGTTGTTCACGCTGGCGGCGTTGTCCTGCATGACGACGAATGCCGGAAGATTCTCGTTCTCCGTGCCGAGCCCGTACGTCACCCAGGCCCCGAGCGACGGCCGGCCTCCGACGATGGAGCCGGTATTCATCTGGCTCACGCCGTTGGAGTGATTCAGTCCGTTGGCCCAGCAGGAGTGAACGACGGCGATGTCGTCAACGCATTCGGCAATGTTCGGCAGCCAGTCGGAGACCCACAGGCCGCTCTGGCCATGCCGAGTCCAGCGCCGGCGCGACGGGAGAATCGGGGAATAGAACTCGCCCATCGGCGTGATGACGGGCCGAAAGCTGTCCGGAATGCGCTGACCAGCCAATCGATTCACGAGCGGCTTCGGATCGAACGTATCAATATGGCTCGGGCCGCCTTCCATGAAGCAGAAGATGACGCTTTTGGCCTTGGCGGCGAAATGCGGTGTGCGAGCCGCAAGCGGGTGAGCCGATCCCCGGGAGGGGGTAGTTTGCGCGACGGCTTTGTCGCCAAGCAAGTAGCTCAACGCGAGCGCTCCGAAGCCGGCGCCGCTCGTCAGCAACATGTCGCGCCGTGAAAACACGGGCGTGGACCGGCCACAGCCGTAGCGAGCATTGTTCGTCATGGTGCGTATTATATCGTCGAGATGGCCGAGCGTGCGACAGAATTTCCCGCCGTTCACGTTTAGCGTTCGCGTCGCGCCCTGCGAGCGCTGAACGTAAACCGACTATGCCCGCCGCAAGATGTCAACCGCGTCGAACGCCTGGCCGAGGACGGGACGACTTGGCACGCCAAGCCATTGGTCGAGCAGCGTGGCGTAGACCTGGCGGAAGTCGATGGCGTGCGGCAAGTTGCCGTTGTCGAGATTGACCAGCCGCGGATGCTCGCCGACCAGGCCCGAACGGACGCGGCCGCCGACGAACAGCATCGGGGCGCCGGAGCCGTGGTCGGTTCCCTGGCTGCCGTTCTCATGGCCGCGCCGGCCGAATTCGGAGAAGGTGACGATGAGCACGCGGTTGCCCTGCCCGCGCGCTGCCATATCGCGATAGAACGCCGTGATCGAATCGGACACGTCGCGCAACAAACTGGTGTGCAGCGGCGCTTGCGCGGCATGCGTGTCGAAGCCATCGTGCGTGACGTAGAAGAGCCGTGCGCCGATATTCGCGTCGATCAGTTGTGCCGCCAGCTTCAGGTGATTGCCGAGCGCCGACGTCGGGTACGGCACGCGCGGCTGGTAATTGCGGCCTATCTCCGACAGACGCTGGCTGCTGGCGTAGGTCTGCACGGCCGTTCGCTGAACGAAATCGAGCAAGCTCGGCGGTGGATTCTCGGCGGGACGCGACGATGTGTTGAGCAAGTCTCGCTGTTGCCGGCGATCCGATGCGCTCGACGCTTGCAATCGAAGCTGGAAATCGTCGAGCGTGGCGATCGACGGTACGCGAGCCGGAGCGCCGGTGAGCGCCAGCGGAGCGGATTCGTTCGGGTTGGCAAGGTGGAACGATGTCGCGGCCGGAATGTGCCGTAGCGCGCGGCCGATCCAGCCTTCATTGAGGGTTTCGGCCGTGCTGGCGGCGTGCCAGATGTCCATGGATCGGAAGTGCGATTGATTCGGGTTCGGATAACCGACGCCCTGCACGATGCACAGCGCGTTGTCTTGCAATAGCCCGTGCAGTCCGGTCATGGCGGGATGCAGACCGATACTGTCATTGACGCGAAGCGAATTCTGGATACGCAGCGTCGGGCGCAAGCGCACATAATCGGGGTTGTTGAACGGGATGACTGTGTTCAGCCCGTCGTTGCCCCCGGTGAGTTGAACGACAACAAGGATTGTATCGCGCGCCCCGCCTTGCTGAGGCTGCGGCGTGTTGGCGACAGCGCGGCCAAGAAAGTTTGGAAGCGCCCCCGTCAGGGCAACCATGCTCGAACCGGCGAGCGAAAAACGCAGAAAGTCACGGCGGGTGGTATGCATAAAGCGCTCCTCGGATGTCTCGCCGCTCACCGTTTACGTTTAGCGTTCGCAACGCGTCGCGCGAACGCTAAACGTAAACATGAAAGCGGCTAATCCAGCTGAAACTCCGGCAGACATAATACCAAATGACAGAGCGTACGGGAACGATGATTCGCGGCGTCGTCCGCAGTCCAGTACACCGGATACGTCGCACGTTCGGCGCCCGCGGCATATTGCGTCAACCGTTCGCGCGTCGCGGCCGACACGTCGCCTTGCAAGAACAACCGCACGAGAAAGTCTATTTGTTGCGCGTTCGTTTGCGCGCCATGGCGGCGCAAAAACGGGGCGGGATCAAGCCGGCGGCCAAAACGGTTGTCGTTTGTTGACGTCAATGCCAGCGCGAGGTTTTGTCGCAACAGGAACGTCTGTCCGTTAAGCCAAGCTCGCCCGCCGTCCCAGCCGGCAACAGATGGCGGGTAGAACAGGCGCTGCCCGAGACCCTCAAGCGCCCGCGCCAGCTCAACGGTACCGACGCCGCCCTGCCCCGCTTCCGCAACGCGATGTCCATCGAGTCCACGCACGATGCCCAGCAGGTAATCGACCGGCGACTTGATCTTGGCGCGATAGGCATGCTGCGAGAAAAACAAATTCGACCGCAGCACGCGCTCGGCCATGGCGCCGAAGTTCCACTCGCGGCGAAACTCCGTGGCGAGCGGCTCCAAGAGCGCCGGCGCCGGTTCAAGCGTGTCGCTGATGAAAAAGCGGAACAACTTCTTGGCGATGAAGTACGGGGCCGACTCTTGCTCCAGGCAGATGCGGACGATGTCGTCGCCGCGCCAGTTGCCGCGCTGGCCGAGCACGTTTTTCTCCGTCGGATCGAAATCCGCTTCGCGAAAGATCGGCTCGTTGTTTTGGATGCGCCAGCCGGTAAGAGCTCGCGCCGCCTCGCGGATATCGGTCTCGGTGTAGTTGCGCTGTCCCGGCCGCCTCGCATTGGTGACCCCGAGGCTGAACAGCTCCATCAGTTCGCGGGCGTAGTTCTCGTTGGGCCGGTTGCGCTGGCTCAGCACGGTGTCGAGCCAGATCATCATGGCGGGGTCGCGCGACATCTCAACCAGCAGGGTACGGAAATTGCCCTGGGCGTGCCCGCGCATCAGGTCGTATTGGCGAAGCATGAAGCGAGCACTACCCACCTTGATATTGCTGGTGGCGAAATGGTTGTGCCAAAACAGCGTCAGCTTTTCTCGCAACGGATGCGGGCTGTAGAGCATGCGATACAGCCAAAGCGAGGAAATCTGCCCGCCGTTGTTCTGCCCGTCCGGCCCCGTGTTGGCGCCGGCAATCGTCCGCGCCATCGTGCCGTAGACTTCCTCCGCCTGGGCATCGCTTCGGCCCTGCCACAGATCGGTGATCGTTCGCTCCGGCCCATCGCGCAGGGCCGCTTGCAGATCGTCCCAGCTCGGCCCAAAGGTGGCGCGGCGCAGCAGATGCCCGGCCTTCTTGAGGTCCCACGGCGATTCCGCGCTGGGGCGATACGGTTGCCAGGCCCATTGCGCATTGATTGCTTGCGGGCTTTGGAACATTGGTGAGTCCTCCGTTTACGTTTAGCGATCGCATGGTGGGATGCGAGTGCAGAACGTAAACCGGCGAATGCTACCGTTTCTTCGGCTGCCAGAAGACATCGTACCGGAAATCGTTTGCGCCGTAGGTTGATTCGAGCCGCAGCGTGCCGAGCTGATCGACCCAATCGAGGATTCGGCGCAGCTCTTCGGCTGCCGTCTTGGGCGGCAGGGCGTAGCTGAGAATCAATTGCGTCAGCGTTTGATCCTGGTTCATGCGAATAATCTCGCCGAGCCCAGACGAATAGAAACGAGTCTGCATGGACGCGGGCGAGGCCTGTTGAATTCGCTCGGCCTGCAACAGATCGATGAGATCGCGAGCGAGTTCCGCAGTGCCACTCATGACAAACTGGTTGCCGACGGTCACGTAAGTTGGGCTGAAGTTGAAGCGTATGCCGGTCGGATCGCCGTCGAACTTTTTGGTCTCTGAGAAGTAATACGAGACCAAGTCGCAGCCCTTGTACTTTTCTTCCTTGAGCGTCAGACCGACCTGAAAGGTCGCCAGCAGTGCAGCGGCACGGAAAATCGAGTTCATGTCCTTGGCGAATGTCTGATCGCGCATGTCGACGACGAGGGCGACGGCGGGGAACGGCGCCGCGGGCTTCACCTTGTATGGCCGTTCTTTTTGCTGAGCAAAGACGAGCCGGTGGTGCGGTCCCATGGCCTTGAACAGCTTGGCGAGCTTGATACCCCCAAGAAACTTGGCGAGATTCTTATCCCCTTCATCAAGCCCGGCGGCGTTTTTTGCGCCGAGGATCTCAACACGCTTTTCCCAAAGCTCGCCCAAGTCGAGGAAGTAACTTGAACTCGAGATGACGCGCGGCGGCTGCAACGGCGTCATCGTTCCGGCTTTATCCGCCGGCAGTATCATGTGCTTCACCGGCGCCATACCGTTCGCGCCGACCGGCATCGCAATCCCGATACGGTAACCGCCCGCCGTCTCCCGATTCACCGATGCGGCGACGTACGGCGTCCGCTTTAGCAAGTCGGCAAACCCGCCGAAGAGCAACATCTGAAACGGGTCGAGGCCGGCGGCATCCAGTCCATTCTTGAACTCAGGATTGTTCGATCGTACCTCATCCAAGTTGATCCATCCCCATGCCAGCGGCTTCCCCGCTGTTTTCTTGATCGCGTCGACAAAGCGTGGGTTGTGCATAACACTCGTCTTCTTTGACGGCGCCTCGAGCGCCAGCTTCAAGACCGCATCGTCGCTGGCGATGAGAAACGCGCCGTCCATGATGGCGAAGCGAACCTTCGGCCCGACCTGGCCGACTTCAACTCCGTCGCGCATGCTGCGCTCGAGCTTGTCCTTCGACTCCTGGCGTTCGAGTTCTTTCTGCACAATGTCGAACGCGACATCGAGAAAGCGACGCAATTTCTTCTCGTCGTTCGCTTGAATAACCAACACCGCGCCGCCTGGTTGCGTTAACTTGGCGCCGAGTACGACGACGCCGGACGTCAACTCATCGAGCAGGTCATAACGATTCTGGTCAAGCTGCTTCTCAAGATACGCAAGGAGTTGGTAGAATTGCCGCGTGTTCGTCGAATCGTAGAGATCGCGGACGCCGGCCAACTTCTGGGCCTGTAGAAATACCTCGTTCTTTAGGACGGCGTCGACGAGGTCGCGCGGCTTCTGTACGTAGACGATAGCTTCCGCCTGCTTGGGCACGAACCGCAATGGGCTCCTGGGGTCCTGGGCGCTTGCCGTCGGGATGATGAACGCGAACAGGCCGAGCGTGCAAAGCCAACGTGCCGACATGACGATTCCCCGCGGGTGTTGAGTCGTTTGATACCTGATTTACTTGACGCGCGGTCCGCGGGTTTCACAAAACGAACCTTCGGCCCGGAGCGCGAGCGACGGGCTACGCTGCCCGTCGCTTTCGCTACGGGCTAGCTCGGGCCAACATCATGTGCACCGTCACAATCATTCCACGGGAATCGGGCGTTCGTCTGGCATGCAATCGCGATGAGTCGCGCGCGCGTCCCGCTGCGCTACATCCTCGCATCGTGACGATCGGCGATCGCCGCGCCATCATGCCGATCGATCCACTTTCAGGAGGCTCGTGGATTGCCGTCAACGATGTCGGTCTCGTCTTCACGATTCTCAACGCGAACCCTCTCCCCAGGCCGACCAATGTGCCGACACCGAAGCGCAGTCGAGGAACGATCATCCCCGACCTTGTCTCGGCGGCGACGCTGGAGGAAGCGTACGCACGCACGGACACGCTGAAAGCCGACACTTATGCCGGCTTTCGGCTCGTGATGGTGGACGAACGGCGCATCGCCAATGTCTATTGCAATCGCAGCGACTTGATTCGCACGCCGCCGAGCGACCTGAGTGCGCCGGTGATGTTTACATCCTCTGGCCTCGGTGACGCGGTCGTCGATTCGCCTCGCCGCAAGCTCTTCGAAGGCTGGTTCACCTCGGGCCTTGACCGCCGCCAGCGGCAGGACGAGTACCATCGGCACACCTGGCCTGATCAGCCGGAACTGAGCGTCTGCATGCGCCGCTCGGATGCCCGAACGGTGAGCCTGACAATCGTAGAGATCGACACGCGCGAGGCGCGCATGATCTATCATGCCGAAGCACCTGATCAACCAACGAACGCAATCCTGACGTCATTAGACCGGGTCGTTCGCCGGGCACGTTTCTGACGTGAACGAAGACGCGCGTTGAAATCGTGGGACACGGAAAACAGCCCTGCGATTCGACACGACCTGCCGCGCTTACAGGCAACTTCGTCTTCGAAAATGGCGTTGCCGCTTCGAAGGCATCGCCACAACTCATGATGCTCTCATGTGTTTCGTCACGACTGGCTTTCGCATGGACGCGCGGCATGGAAGTTGCATTCGTATACCAAACCGGGTCCTGCGGTCTCTCCCACCTGACCTACATCTGCGCAAATGCGACGCCGATTCCACCGCTTTGGTGGTACGGCGATGCCGTGCGCCATGACTGAGGAATCCGCTTGTCGATGCTGGGAGAATCGATCTGCCCATACTGCGGCGTCGGCTGTCGGCTGGCGTTCGAACGCGACGACACCGACGCCATTCGCGTTCGCGGCGTTGCCTCGGCGGCAGCCAACCTTGGCGGCATCTGTGCCAAGGGTGCCCAGCTTGGCCCAACCATCCATACCCCTGACCGTCTTACCCAACCCCAGCTTCGCTTGAGCCGGCATGACGATTTTCGCCGGGTCGATTGGACGACGGCGTTTCGGTACCTGCGTGAAATCTTCACCAACATTCTGAATACGCACGGCCCCGATGCCATCGCATTCTACGGCAGCGGACAACTCGACACCGAAACGGTCTACCTGATCGGCAAGCTTTTCAAAGGCCATCTCGGCTGTAACAACACCGACTCGAATAGCCGACTGTGCATGGCCGCCGCGGTGGCCGGGTATCGCACGAGTTTGGGCAGCGACGGTCCGCCGACCTGTTATGACGACATCGACGCGGCCGACACGATCGTCATCATGGGCAGCAACATGGCGGAAGCCCATCCGGTGACGTTCGATCGTGTCAAGGCCTCGAAGAAGGCCAACCCGCATCAGCAGATCATTGTGATCGACCCGCGCCGCACGCCGACTGCGGTTCATGCCGACATCTACTTGCCGGTCGCGCCCGGTGGCGACATCGCTCTGTTGAACGCAATCGCGCGAATGCTGCTTGACTTGGGCACGATGGACCGTGACTTCATCGCCAACCATTCGCGCGGGTTCGACGAGTATCGCACATTCCTCCTGGAGCAGAATGCGGTTGAGCTATGCGCCGCCGCCGGCGTCCCCGCGGAGGACGTCTACCGCGTCGCCAAGCTCTTGGCGATGTCCAAGGGCTTCTTGAGCTTCTACTGCATGGGGCTAAATCAGAGCACCGTCGGCATGTGGAAGAACAACAGCCTCATCAACCTGCACTTGTTGCTCGGACAAATCGGCAAGCCCGGCGCGGGGCCGTTTTCGCTTACCGGACAACCCAATGCCATGGGTGGCCGCGAAGGAGGCTTGTTGTCGCACCAGCTTCCTGGTTACCGAACGGTCGAGGATGCGAACCATCGACGAGAGGCCGAGGAATTTTGGGGCCGTAGCCCGGGGACAATCAGCGACAAACCGGGACTGACCGCGGTCGAGATGTTCCGTGATCTCGAAAAGGGCAAGCTCAAGGCCATCTGGATTGCCGGCACGAACCCGGCCGTCAGCTTGCCTGACTTGCATCAGGTTCGTCGCGCCATGGCGAAAGCCCAGCTGGTCGTCGTCAACGACGCCTATCATCCGACGGAGACGTCGAAGCTTGCCGATGTCATTCTTCCCGCGGCCCAGTTCGGCGAGAAAGAATGGACCAGCACCAACAGCGAACGCATGGTCAGCTTCAGCCCCAAGCTTTGGGATCCCCCCGGCGAAGCGCTGCCAGATTGGCAAATCGTCGCTCGCTTTGCCCAGACGCTCGGCTTCAAGGGATTCAATTACGCCAACTCCGCGGAAGTGTGGGACGAGTTCATCCAGATGACCAAGGGCCGGCCATGCGACATGAGCGGTATGACGAGCGCTCGGCTCAAGGAATCCGACGGACTCCAATGGCCTTGCCCCAGTGCTGATCATCCTGGCAGCAAGCGGCGCTATCTTGATCGGCGTTTCGCCACGCCCGACGGCAAGGCAATCTTCCTGCCTCGCGATCACAAAGAGCCGCGCGAGATGCCTGATCACGAATTCCCGTTTGTGCTGACGACCGGGCGACTGTATTCGCACTGGCACACGCTGACGCGCACCGCGAAGGCGGACAAGCTGGTTCGCCGCGAGCCCGCCCCGTTTGTCGAGATCAACCCGCGCGACGCGGAACGGCTCAGCATTCAACAAAACGATCTCGTGCAGATCACTAGCCGGCGCGGCACCGTGCAGTTTCCCGCGCGATTGCGCGACGGCGTTTCGCCCGGTATGGTGTTCATCCCCTTCCACTGGGGCGACCTGTTCGGCGACGGCAACGCGGCGAATTACCTGACGATCAGCGCCATCGGCCGGGTTGCCAAGCAGCCGGAGTTGAAGTTCTGTGCCGTCAGCCTGGAGAAGGTCGCCCAGCCCAAGAAGCGCGTTGTCGCGTTGCCGATGGCCGACGAGGCGGAACCGCAAGTGGAGGGTTCGCTTCCCGCCGAGACGTGGTACTGATGCGCTAATTTTGATGCCCTGGGGTGAGCGCGGCGAACTCCAGGGATCATGGGTTGTCTGAATCCCTGGGGATCGAATGAACCTCCGCGATTTTCTCAAGGCCGGTCACACGCCGACGCTGTTCGCCGCGTTCCTCTACTTCGACGTCAGTTTCATGGTCTGGGTGCTCATCGGTGCGCTCGCCAACTCGATTGTGCCCGAGTTCGGCTTGAGCGAAACGCAGCGCGGCTTGATCGTGGCTGTACCGCTTCTAGGCGGCGCCATCTTGCGGTTGGCGCTCGGCATGATGACCGATCACTTTGGCGCGAAAGTGACCGGCGCGATCGGGCTTGTAGTCACGGTGATTCCGCTGCTGCTGGGTTGGCTATGGGCGGACAGCTTCGACAAGATTCTGATCGTTGGATTGATGCTGGGTGTCGCCGGCGCCAGTTTCGCGGTGGCGTTGCCCCTGGCGAGCCGATGGTATCCACCGCAGTATCAAGGTTTGGCCATGGGCATCGCCGGCGCGGGCAACAGCGGCACGGCGCTCGCTACCTTTTTCGCACCGCGCATTGCCGAGATTCCCGAGATCGGTTGGCAGGGCGTCTTCGGGCTGGCGCTCATACCGATCGTCCTGACGTTGATTCTCTACGTTCTCCTCGCTCAGGACAGCCCGACGCAGCCCGCGCCGCTGCCCGTCTCCGACTACTTTAAGGTCCTCGGCACCATGGACACCTGGTGGTTCTGCATCTTCTACTCGGTCACCTTCGGCGGATTCGTCGGCCTGGCCAGCTTTCTCAACAGCTTCTTCAAAGTGGAGTACGGCCTTAGCTCTGTGGCGGCAGGCGGCTTCGCGACTTTGTGCGTCATCTCAGGATCGCTGCTTCGTCCCATCGGCGGCTACCTGGCCGATCTGTTCGGCGGCATCCGCATGTTGATTCTCCTCTTTCTCGGCGTCGCCGCCACCATGTTCGGCCTCGGCTGCCTGCCTGACCTCTACGTCGGCACCGCGCTGATGTTCCTCGGCATGGGGTGTCTCGGCATGGGCAATGGCTCCGTCTTTCAACTCGTGCCGTTGCGATTCAAGAATGAGATCGGCGTCGTCACCGGCGTCGTCGGTGCGGCAGGAGGCATCGGCGGCTTCTTTTTGCCGACGGCGCTCGGCTACCTGAAGGATCAGACCGGATCATTCGCGGGCGGGTTCTTCGCCTTCGCAGCGACTGCGTTGATCTGCGCGGGAGTGCTCGCGGTCGTTGCCCGAAGCTGGCAAGGGGTTTTTGTCGACCAAGGCGGAAAAGCGGTCGCGGAGCCCGTTACCGAGCCGGCGTAACTACGCCAGATTCAAATCGCGCCCATTCATCTCATCGGCATCGCCGCTCCACGGCGTTGCCATTACAAAAAGCACATACTTTCAACCGTTCATGGTTTTGTAAAAAAGATTTTCTGGGAACAATGAAAACCCTCCGTATCGGCAATGGTTGCGGGTTCTGGGGCGACAACATCGACGCTCCGATCCGGCTCGCCCAGCGCGGCAAGCTCGATTACCTTACGCTCGAGTACCTTGCCGAACTGACGATGTCAATCCTTGCACTGCAAAAACAGCGCGATCCCGACAAGGGCTATGCCGGCGACTTTCTCGATGTTCTCGCACGACTGACGCCGATTCTGCATCAACAGCCGAAGCTGAAAATTATCACCAACGCCGGCGGAATGAACCCTTTGGCGTGCGCCCACCGGGCCAGGAGCATTCTGGCAAAAGCGGGGCTGGCTCGGAAGATCGGAGTGGTGACGGGGGACGACCTAATGCCCTGCCTCGACGCCCTGCTCCCCGCACATCCATTCACCAATCTCGACACCGGCGAAGTGCTGCAAACGATTCGGCCGCGCGTCGTCAGCGCCAACGCGTATCTTGGCGCCAGGCCGATCGCCGACGCGCTAGCGCAAGGGGCGGACATCGTCATCACCGGGCGTGTCGCCGACGCTTCTCTTACCGTTGGCCCGGCGATGCACGAGTTCGGCTGGGCGCCGGACGCCTGGGATCGCCTATCGGCGGCGAGCGTTGCGGGGCACCTCATCGAGTGCGGCGCCCAGGTCTGTGGCGGCCTGTGGTGCAGCTGGCGCGATGTTAGCGATTGGGCGGACATCGGCTATCCGTTCGTTGACCTCCACGATGACGGGGCGTTTACGATCTCATCGGACGCTGGCCCTGGGGTCATTCGCGAGACAATGATCGAACAACTCCTCTACGAGGTCGGCGATCCGGCGCGATACCTAACGCCCGACGTTGTTGCCGACTTCACGAGCGTTGCCGTACAACCAGTCGATGGTCGTACCATGCGCGTCAGCCACGCCAAGGGCACGCCGGCCACCGATACCTATAAGGTGTCGATCGCCTATCGCGACGGCTACATGGCAAGCGGAACTCTTGTGATCGCCGGACCCGGTGCCGTCGAGAAGGCGAAGATCTCAGGCGAGGCATTGCTGCAGCGCACCGGTTGCACCTTCGATCGCAGCAACATCGAATGCCTGGGGGCGGGGGCGTGTGCTCCGGGAATCGTCTCCCCTCTCCGGACCGGGGGCGAGGGGCCGGGGGTGAGGGGGGAACTCGCCGAGGTCGTACTGCGTGTGAGCGTCCATGATCATCGCAAGGAAGCCGTGGAGCGATTTGCCAAGGAGTTCGCTCCGCTCGTGACGTCGGGGCCGCCGGGAGTGACCGGGTACACGACCGGTCGGCCGCCGGTACGCGAAGTATTCGCGTATTGGCCAGCGGTTGTCGAGAAGAGCGTCGTACAGGCCAAGGTGGAGATATTGAAATGATCCGATTGAGCGACATCGCGCATGGCCGATCGGGCGACAAGGGGAATCACGCCAACATCGCCGTCATCGCGTACACGCAGGCCGGCTACGATTGGCTGCGCGACCACCTGACGGCCGAGTTGGTCTCCATTTATTTCGCGCCGATGAAGCCGAGCCGAGTCCAACGTTTCGAGGCGCCGAACGTATGGGGGCTGAATTTCCTGTTGAATGACATTCTCGCCGGCGGGGCGAGCCGATCGCTGCGCATCGATACGCAGGGCAAGACCCTGGCGTTGACGCTGTTGCAAATGGAGATCGGCGTGCCCGCGAGTATCGAAGCGATGAAAAGGCCATTCACAACATGACGGGGTAGAAACCACTTCCCTCCATGATTTGGTGTCACGTGACATTGTGAATTGGAGAGACGACATGAGCGATTCACTGATCCTTTTTAACGTGAAAAGTTCGACAGCGATCATCACGCTGAACCGGTCGGACAAGCGCAATGCGCTGAGCCGGGGGCTGATTGACGCGATCTCAGAAGCGTTCACGCGGGCGCTAAACGATGACGGTGTTCGCTGCGTCGTTCTTGCGGCCGCGGGGTCGGTGTTTTGCGCCGGCATGGACCTCTCCGAACTGCAGCAGTCGATCGACTTGCCGCCAGATCAATCGCCTGTGTGGGACGACGCGTATCGCCTTGCGAAGCTGTACGACCAGATCTATGCGATGCCGAAACCGACGATCGCTCTGGTGCAAGGCGCCGCGGTTGCCGGCGGCGCGGGGTTGATCACGGTATGCGATTTGGCGATCGCGGCGCCGGAGGCGAAGTTCGGCTATCCGGAGGTGCGTCGCGGCCTGGTTGCCGCCATGGTGATGCCACATCTCATGCGCCACGTCGGCGAACGGACGGCTCGCTGGTTGCTTTTGTCGGGGGATTTGATCGATGCCAACGAGGCGGCACGTGTCGGTTTGATCAACGAAGTCGTGCCGGGCGACCGCTTGCTTGATCGCGCCCTGGCGATGGCCAAAGCCTGCGCCGAAGGTGGGCCGCAGGCGCTGGCCAAGACGAAGGAGTACTTGAGGCAATTCTCGCATCAGTCGCTGTCGATCGAAGAAGCCGCCAAGGCCAGCGCCGCTCCGCGTTTGACCCAAGAATGCCAGGCGGGGCTGCGAGCATTTTTTGCCAAGAAACCGGCGCCGTGGATTCAGGGGTGATGGTGGGCAAACCTTTCACCGCGGTTTCCCGTCTTTTTCCTTGGAGAACCATACCGGGAGGTCGCAGGTCATGAGATTTGCTCTCGTCGTCTGTTTGCTGACCGTAGCAGCGGGTGGCGCCCAAGCCCAGGAATCGGCTGCGCCATTGCCGCCGCGACTGGCATTTGTGACCAAGATCGACACCGCCGCTGGAGCCATTGTTGTGACTGAATCGGTGGCAACGCCCATCTACCGCGAGAAGCGCGGCGTGCAAGTGCTTGATCCGAAGACTGGATTCTTCAAGGATTCTGGCCGAGTCGCCTACGATCGCGTTGGGACCGAGTACTTTCCGGCCACGCATGAGTTCTTCATCAAACCAATAGCGCTGCACTTGCTGGAGTGGGGCAAGACGTATGATGGCCAAACTCGAGTGCTGACGGTGGGCGGCAAGAAGCTCGCGCCGGATGCAGTTTGGCAGCAAATCAAAGTCGGCGATCCCATCTTAATCTCAGCAAATGAAAAGGGTGTTGACGCCAGGTTTCTGCATTTCTTCAAGGCTCGGCAGGAGCCTCGCCCTCCCGTGCCGCCAGCGATTCCGGTGCCGGACGCTGGTCCGGTGGAGAGTGGCGAGTGCGAGTGGAGAGTGGCGAGAATAAGATTGGACTTCCTCTCTCGCCACTCTCCACTCGTCACTCGCCACTACTAGGAGCCGGCCCGATTCGAGGGCTTGACCAAATCGAGTTTTGGCTAAAGATTGGACGATGAGCGTTCTTCGCCGCACAACCATGGTAGTGGTGAGTGACGAGTGGTGAGTGGCGAGAGAAGAAGTCCAATCTTATTCTCACCACTCGCACTCACCACTCGTCACTCACACGGCGGAGGCGAACTTGGCATCGATCTTCGACAAGGAAAGTATCGTCGCCGGGCCGGGCTTCAATCGCTGGCTCGTGCCGCCGGCCGCGTTGGCAATCCATCTCTCGATCGGCATGGCCTACGGGTTCAGCGTATTCTGGCTACCGTTGAGCCGGGCGGTCGGCATCCAGCAGCCGATCGCGTGCCCGGACGCCATGGGGCTGCCCGATCGCATCGTCACCACCTCGCATGACTGGTCGATCTCAATGCTCGGGTGGATGTACACACTGTTCTTTGTGTTCCTGGGTGGGTCGGCGGCGGTGCTGGGGCCGTGGGTCGAGGCGGCCGGTCCGCGAAAAGCGGGCCTGGTAGCCGCGTGCTGTTGGGGCGGGGGACTCTGCCTTTCCGCGTTGGGCGTGTGGCTTCATCAGATCTGGCTCCTTTGGCTCGGCGCCGGCGTGATCGGCGGCATCGGCCTGGGGCTCGGCTACATCTCTCCGGTCTCCACGCTCCTGAAGTGGTTTCCCGATCGCCGCGGCATGGCCACCGGACTGGCCATCATGGGCTTCGGCGGCGGCGCCATGGTCGGCGCTCCTTTCGCCAACATCCTCATGACAACCTTCGCCGATGACGCATCGGTCGGGGTGTGGCAGACGTTTCTCGTGCTCGGCATCCTGTACTTCGTCGTGATGACGCTCGGTGCGCTCGGCTATCGCCTGCCCCCGCCGGGCTGGCATCCATCGACGCATGGTCCCGCGCCGGCTGCGAACGCCACGATTGACTCCGATGTGGCGACGCGCTTCGTGCCGGTGGCGCGGGCCTGGCGGACGCCGCAGTTCTGGCTCGCCTGGTGGGTGCTTTGCCTTAACGTCTCGGCCGGCATCGGCGTGCTAGGCATGGCGTCGCCGATGATACAAGAAGTGTTCGGTGGAAGATTGGTCGGTGTCGATGCGCCGTTCGAGGAACTGAGTCGAACACAAAAGGAACGGCTGGCGACGATCGCGGCTGGATTCGCCGGGCTGTTGTCGCTTTTTAACATCGTCGGCCGGTTCGCCTGGGCGTCGTTCTCGGACATCATTGGCCGCAAGGCGACGTATGCTATTTTCTTTCTGCTGGGCGCGGCTCTTTATGCGGCGATTCCGTGGACAGGGCGGACGAGCAACCTGGCCCTGTTCGTCGCGCTCTCTTGCGTGATTCTAACGATGTACGGCGGCGGGTTCGCGGCCATCCCGGCCTACCTAGCCGATCTGTTTGGCCCGCAGCAGATCTCGGCGATTCATGGTCGCCTGCTGACGGCATGGTCGGCGGCTGGCATTCTTGGCCCGGTCGTCGTCAACTACTTGCGGGATTGGCAGCGCGAGCGCGGCCTGCCGGCGGCGCAGGCATATGACATGACCATGTACCTCTTGGCGGCGATGTTGCTCGCTGGCTTGGTGTGTAATATGCTGATTCGTCCCGTGGCAGCCGAGGTGTTTGAATCGCAATCGGAATCGAGCACGCCGGCCGACGAGTCGCCGAGCGATGCGCCGACGGGAGGCCGGGTATCGCAGCATTGGCTGGTGGCCGCGGCATGGACCGCCGTCGCATTGCCGCTGGCGTGGGGCGTATTTCACACGCTGATGACGGCACGGGCGTTTTTCGAATGACCGTCATAGTCCGAAGCGTAGGGTAAGTTACGCCCGCATCCATCGCTTACGCTTCAGGCTCTGGTTCCTACAATTTCCTTTGGTAACATTGAATCCCACAAAGGAACACCTCAACATGCGGAAGATTCAGATTGGAAACTGTGCGGAAAACGTCGTCGAACGGGCCGACTATCCGCCCCAGCGCATCAAGGCGATTCTCGGCAACGAGACCGTCGCAGTCCTCGGTTATGGCGTGCAGGGGCGAGGGCAGTCGCTCAACATGAAAGACAACGGCGTCAACGTCGTCATCGGCCTGCGCGACACCAAGGGCAGAAGCTGGGACCTTGCTCAGCAGGACGGCTGGGTCCCCGGCAAGACGCTCCTCTCCCTCGAAGAAGCCACGACCAAGGGCACCATCGTGCAATACCTTCTCTCCGACGCCGGGCAGAAGGACCAATGGCCCAAATTGAAGCCGCTCTTGACGGCCGGCAAGGCGCTATACTTCTCGCACGGGTTTAGCATCGTTTACAAGGACCAGACCGGCGTCATCCCGCCCAAGGACATCGACGTGATCCTCGTGGCGCCGAAAGGCTCCGGCACGACCGTTCGCCGGTTGTTCCTCGAAGGCAAAGGCATCAACGCCAGCTATGCCATTCATCAAGACGCGACCGGGAAGGCACTCGACCGTTGCCTGGCCACCGGCATCGCCATCGGTTCCGGCTATCTCTTCGAGACCACCTTCCAGAAGGAAGTCTACAGCGATCTCACCGGCGAACGTGGCGTCCTCATGGGCGCCATTTACGGCCTTTGGCTCGCACAGTACGAAGTGCTGCGGGAGCATGGCCATTCGCCTTCGGAAGCGTTCAACGAAACCGTCGAAGAGGCGACGCAATCGCTCTATCCGCTCATCGCGGAGAACGGCATGGACTGGATGTACGCCAATTGCTCGACGACGGCCCAGCGCGGAGCGCTCGATTGGTTCAAAATCTTCCGCGACGCCACCAAGCCGGTGTTCGAGAAGCTGTACCAGAGCGTTGCCAGCGGGGAGGAAACAAAGCGTGTGCTCGACGCCAACAGCCGAGCGGATTATCGCGAACAACTCGAAAAGGAGCTGAAAGAAGTCGCCGCCAGCGAGATGTGGCAAGCGGGCCAGGTCGTACGTTCGCTTCGTCCGGAGCGGATGGCGAAGTCGAAGGGCTAACGGCGAGCCGTGCAGAGCCGCGTACGAAGTAAGCACCGCTATCGATCCGCTTACCTTGTGCGCGGCTCCTTGGCTTCATTTCACAAATTGACCGACACGATGCTGCTCAGCGCCGTCTCGGCGTCGTTCGTGGTGAACGACTGCACCATGAAGTGATACGTCAGGCCCAGCGTGAGGTTGGTGATTTCAGCGTTGTTCGTGCCGGCGGAAACGGTGGCGACCACATTCCAGAAGCTGCCGGTCCACACTGCGACCTTGTATCCAACCGCACGCGCCGGCTCAACCCATGAGATCAGCACGCTCGTCGGCGTTACGATAGATGCTTGCACCTGCGTCGGCGGCTGCAACGGCAAAGCCGCCGGCGTCTGAGCCGTCACCCATGCGGAACTCGCGGAGTTTGTGGCATTGAATGCTTGTACGAAGAACGAGTACGTTTTCCCAGGCAGCAGACCGACTGCCTGATACCCGGTCGTGTTCACGCCCAGCGTGGCAATGACGATCGGCGTCGGGGCGCTAGTGTCCGAGCGGTAGATGCGATAGCCGCTCTCGCTGGCTACGTCGTTCCAGGATAGCCCGATTGTGCTCGGATTGATCGGCGTCGCCTTGACGTTGGTGGGCGACGCGATGCCGTAGGCGTTGGTGATGCCGGAGATCCAGCCGGTCGATGCTGAGTTGGTGGCGTTGAAGGCCTGGACCATAAAGTAATACGTGGTGCCAGGATTCAGGTTCTTTGCGGTAAACGCAGGAACGGTCGGCGTGGTCGAGCCCAGGAGCACGGCCTGCGTGCCATTCCAGCCGTACACGCGATAGCCGGTAGCGCCGCTGGCATTGTTCCAGGCGAGATTGATCTGCGTTTGGGTCACCCCGCCGATGCGAAAGTTCGTCGGCGCCGTGATGGGGTTGCGCGGCGTTTGGATGGACGCCCAGGCGCTGCGAGCCGAGGCAGACACGCTAAACGCTTCGACGACGAACCACTGAATCTGATTCGGCGCCAGTTGGCCCACCGTTACGGTTGTCACATCCTTGGCGACCGTCGTAACCAGGAGTGCCTGCGAACCATTCCAGCGAAAGACGCGGTAGCCGACCTCGTTAGCGACGTTGGTCCACGTGAGCTTCACCTGAGTCGGTGCGACCGCGGCCAACTGCAGGGTCGGCGCGGCGACGGACAAGCATTGGCGTTCTTCCAGGACTTCAAACGTGGGCTCGTACCCGCGCCGGCGATTGCGGCGCGGCAACACGATTTCGATCAACGACATGGCAAAATCTCCTTATCATGGGCGCAACGATATGGTCCGTGCGCGGCATCCGCGCCGCCGGTTAGGGTGCGATAACGCACTATGCGCCATCGTAGACCTCACGCACCGCGTGAGGAGATCGTCACGCCGCGCGTGACGCCTACCGTGCGGTGCGTTGCACGCACTCTTCGATCGAGTAGACAATCGAACAATTAGGAACCCCGCGCGCCTTATGCCGTAGTCAAGACCGGCTGTCCAGAGCATTTTTTTCAAAAAAAGAGTGAAAATGACCCATACCTCGTTAGAATGTCTGCGCTGACTCGCAATCAGTTCCAAGGCCGAATCCATTCACCATCGCGGAGATTCCCTCCATGACTCGCGTGCCTCGAACGATCGTATTTTCCGTTATTGCCTGCGCGTACCTGGCAGCATCTGCCATAGCACAAGGCGATTTGTCCGAGTTCAAGACCGTCGACACGGCCATCCGCACGAAGCTGAGCAAGCCCGCCCCCGCGACGGCGGGCTCGCCTGGCTATCTCGGCGTGGCGACCAGTCTTGACGCCGCTGGACGCGTCATCATCTCCGACGTCGACACGGGGTCTAACGCCGCCAGCACCGGCCTAAAGGCCGGTGATCGGGTCGTTCAGGTCGACGGCAAAGACGCCAAAACGCTTGACGCCTTGCGAACCTGGCTGCAAACCAAATCCGCGGGGGACACCGTCAAGTTCACCGTCGAGCGCGGCAAAGAGCGGCTCGAGATCGTCGCCGGGCTTGCGCCGACGAGCCGGGTCATGCAGGTCGGGCAAAAGCGTGCCGTCCTCGGCATCCAGGTTGACGACGCCGACGACGGCAAAGGCGCCGTCGTCAAGATCGTCACCACAGGTCTGCCGGCCGACAAGGCCGGCATCAAAGTCGGTGACCTTATCCTCAAAGTCAACGACCGCCCCCTCGTCGACGGTGTCAAGCTGCCCAACATCCTCATCGACCACAAACCGGGCGATGTTCTGAAACTGCTCGTCAAACCGCAAGCCAAGGCCGAGGAGAAGGAACTCAAGCTCACGCTCGTTCCCGAGCCGGATGGCGGGTTCGGCAAAGGCAAAGGCGGCAAGTTCGGCGGCGGCTTCGACACCCGCATCGCCAGCCTCTGGAAAAAAGACACCTATCGTCTCGCCATCGTTTGCGTCGAGTATCCCGATGTAAAACACAACGACAAGATCAAACCAGAACATTGGGAACAGTCTCTGTTCTCTAAAAAAACTTACGCCGGCACCAGCGCGACGGGACAGAAGGTTTACGGCAGCATGCACGACTACTATCAAGAGCAGTCGTTCGGCCGTCTCAAGGTCGAAGGCAAGTGCTTCCCGTTCGTCACGGTGAGCAAGAAACGCAGCGAGTACGCTTCCGCCAATACCGGCCCCGCCAAGACGGCGCTGCTCGGCGAAGCACTCGACGCCCTCTACAAACGCGACGGCAAGGATGCCCTTAAGGGCTTCGACGGCATCTTCTTCCTCTACGCCGGCGACCGCGTCCAAACCAACCGCGGCGGCCTCTATTGGCCTCACAAGTCGTTCTTCACGCATCAAGGGCAGCGCTGGCCCTACTTCATCGTTCAGGAGGGGGGCGCTCGCATGTGCGACATCAGCGTCATCTGCCATGAGTTCGGCCACATGCTCGGCCTGCCCGATCTTTATGCGCGGCCCGAGAATCCCGGCTCCGAAGGCGTCGGCGCGTGGTGCGCCATGTCCAACCAAGTCGGCGGCGGTCGGCCTCAGCATTTCTCCGCCTGGTCCAAAGAGCAACTCGGCTGGATTTCCCCGGCCATCATTGATCCCACCGTCAAGCAAAAGCTGATTCTTTCGCCGATCGAAAACTCGCCGAATGAGTGTTTCAAGGTGCTTGCTCGTCCCGACGGCAGCGAGTATTTCTTGCTCGAAAACCGCCGGCGCAAGGGGTTCGACATAAGCCTCCCCGCGGAAGGACTGTTGATCTGGCGCGTCGTGCAAGGCCGGCCGATCCTGGAGGAATCGCACGGCATCGAAGGCCCGATGGGGCCGCGCGTGTTCCTCGACTCCGTGCCGTTCCCGAGCCCGGCGAATCGTTCGTTCACGCCGCACACGACACCGTCGAGCCGAGCCCAACTCGGCGGCGGGCAGCCGGTGCACATCACGAACATTCGCCGATTGGCAGATGGACGAATTACGTTTTATGTCGGCTACGAATATTATTGAGGGTGTTGTTTAGCCGCTCGCTTCCGGCGAGCGCGAAGTCCGCGCTCGCCAGAGGCGAGCGGCTAAACCGAACGGGAGAATCGCCATGGACGAAGAAGAACTCGTGACCATCGCTCGATTCGAACTCGCCAACGAAGCCGAGTTGGCCAAGTTGCATCTTGAAGAAGCCGGCATCAGGGCGTGCCTCACCGATGCCGAGACGGTAAACATGGATTGGCTCTTGGGCGCAGCCGTCGGATATATCAAGGTTCAAGTGGCGGCATCCCAGGCGGAGGAAGCCACTCAAGTGTTGGCGGATCACGCTCCGCCGGCCGACGCTGATGCCTCTGCGGACGATGAAGAAACGGACGAGATCACGAAATGTCTCTCGTGTGGCCAAACGCTCGCAGACGACGTTGAAAAATGTCCTTCCTGCGGCTGGAGCTATGACGGCGAGCCGGAACCCGAAATGCCCGCGGAACCCGCCGCGGACACCTCGACGGCGATCAAAGAGAAATCGACCGACATCACGGCGGACAGCTAAGCGCGCGGCTGTCACGCCGCCGCGCGTGTCGCCACGCCAAGTTTGCGAGCCTCATTCATGGCTTCCCGAATCCTCGCAAAGGGCTCGGCAAAATCGAACGAACCTAACTTGTCGATCGATTCACGCAATTTTGCCACATCCTGCGGATAATCCTTGTGACAGAAAATGCGTGGTTGCACCAGGAGCCCCGGCGCCGCATCGTCGGCATCGATCGGCGCCCGCCACAGAGCGATAGGAATGTCGACGCGCAAGCGAATGTCGAGCGTCATCGCGTTGTCGACAAGGATCCACTGAGCCGGCGTTGACGTCTTGTCCACGAGCGTCTTGCCGATGATCTCGCCACAGAGATAGCGAGGCAGCGTGTCGCCGTAGAGGATGGCTTGCACTTTGTTGGGCTGCACGGCGCTTGACAGGCGAAATTCGAGCGGTCGCCCCCATGCATTGGTGACGAGATAGCCCCCGACAAAACCGTTCGGCTCCTGCTGGACGCACAGGAAACCGAGATTGGTGGAGACATTCGATGCGGCTACAGTCACCGTGCATCCTTTCAGCGGGGGTGCCGGGAGAGTTCCAACGGCAGGCCAACAAGGTACAATTCGTCCGCAATTCGGCCTATCTTGACGTGGTTCCCGGTCGGTGGACGGCAGCCTGCGGAGTCTTCCCTAAAGACAATCGTCAGCACGGGACCAATGGGCACAGGCAGCAAAGTCTGCCGAGATTCTCAGCGTTTCGCGATTGGTCGAATCGTTGTGGCTGATGCCATCTCCGTAGTGTTCGGGTGAGATGCGCTATTGATTAGGCACGGGTAGTCCCAGCGCCTTCAGCACGGCGGGGCCGTATTCGTTATACAACTCGCGGGCGAAGCCATGAAGTGTGTACGATTCGAACAGGGACCGCATTTCCTTCGCTCGCCATCTGCCGACCCGGCGAACGAGGTACAGCTTGATCACCGCGTTGTTGCTGGCCCCCGTGGCGACGCAGGAATCCTTGCTGAGCCAAACGACCCGGTTGACATCCAGCCTCAGTTCATCGCCTTTTGCTTTCGCGACCGTGAGCGATCGAACTTCGCCGTACTGCGCGAGCTTATCGCAAACGTAGGAAGGCGGATCGTGCTGGTGAAAGGACAAAAAGATCTTGGGCCGACCCAAGGGCATATCTTCCTCGTCCATGCCGATCCGCAGGCGAGATTCATTGTTAACCAACATGTCGAACACTTTCACCAAGACATCAAGCAGGTGATCGAGCGAGACGTCGAGCGGCGGTCCGTATCGGTTGGCGGCGCCGCACGACAGGCAGAACCACTCGCGTTTCGGCTCGTCGGCAGCCTGTTTCAGGCGTGCCAGGTTTCGTCGGCGTTCGGCGTCGGCGGCTTCCGGCGGTAGCGCCTCGAAGGACGTCTGCGCCACCGCGTCGCTGAACAGGTGATGACCGCTCGGCAAGCTATCGACGTCCGTGCCGTTCCGTTGCAGCTCGTTTATGATGTCCTTCCAAGCGATGAACGTGGCGTCATTGTTAATCCAGAATTCCTGGCTGCATTTGCCGCAACACAGCACGCGGGCCGGCGCGGTCTCGACGCGCGGGGCATACCACTTGCGCGCTCCCGGCGTTGTCCCCTTGAGCTTCGGATGCACCGTCGGCGTCGCCGACTTGGCAGGCGAAACACTCGTCGCCAGCTTCTTTCCGGTGCGCAGGTCGAGGCCACACTTCACGCAGAGCACCGCGTCCGCCGCCAGCGATGCCGAGCACGACGGACAGACCCGGTTCGGCTTCGATTGCTCAACAAGATCGGTTTCGCCTTCAGCGGGCACAACGATCATCGTCGCGCACTGGGGGCACTTGATCTTTTTGCCGGCAATCTCGGTCGGCACGCTCAAGCCTCGATCGCACTCCGGGCAGAAGAATCGAATGCGTTCGGCCATGCGTACCTCCCTCCTCCACGTCGCGGCTGTTGTAGCCCCCGTCTCCGTATCGGGCAATGCTCTGGAGTGCGGTGGCTCGACGCCGGGTGCAGCTGCCAGGCTGGGGCGGATTCGCGTTCGTAGTGCGGACTTGAGGCCGCACGGCGAACGGTTCGGACTGAGGTCCGCACTACCGAATGCCACAGCAAGATAGGCACACCCCTCGACGCCGCTTTCTTATTTTGGAAGTTCTGCCGAGCGCTGGTTACAAAAAAAAAGCGGTGTCGACAGGGTGCTCGACATGGTCTGCGTGGCCTGCTTTGGGAGGGCGAGGCTCCTGCCGAGCCGGAAGCGACAGGATACTCGTCCGAAATCGAGTATTTCGCGGGCTCGCGGCTCGGCAGGAGCCTCGCCCTCCCGTGCCGTTTGCAAACCATGTCGCGCACCCGTCGAGCCACCGGAATCCAAAAGAGTCTTGACGGAACTCCGGCGCGATGGTATTCGCCGCCTTCTATTAACCACAAACCGCGCCCGGACGGGGCGGCGCATCCTGACGCGAATCGGCAGCGCGCGCGACGCGGCCCGGCAGTTTGCGCTTCACACGCAAGAAGGGGAATCTATGCGTCTCTGCGCCTGGTTGGCGCTTCTGGCGGCCTGCACGCTCACCGGCTGCTCGAGCGCCCGCATTATCAACAAAACCGCCGACGGCGGCTGCGTCGCCATATCCGAAAACTCCGACGCCTGGCCCAGCTACAACCGCACCAAGGCCCTTGACCTGATCGGCAAGGAATGTCCGAAGGGCTACAAGATTATCCGCGAGGAGGAATTTGTTACGGGCCAAACCGTCTCCAACAACACGACGCGCGACACGCGTGAGACGCCTCTCGTCAAGGGAGTCAGCGCCACGCAGACCACCACGCAACGAACTACCGATGTTCGCGACAAGACCGAGTACCGTATCTGGTATCAGAAGACGCCGTAAATGATGGATGATCGAACCCCGGCGCGGTATCTTCATGATTAGCCGCTTTTTCGCTTAGCGCTCGCTGTAACGTGCCCGTTGCATGGCGCATTACTGCGAGCGCGAAGCCGCAAGCGGCAAACCATGGAGACCACCATGCGCCGCGCCGTACTCACGTTCACGATCGCGTTCGTCATTGCCATTCCCACGATCGCGCAACAACCGCCGACCTTGCCGCAAAAAGGCAGCGGTCCCGGCAAGCCGCTTTCGCCGCAAGAAGCACAGAAGCACTTCAAAATCGACGACGGCCTGCGCATCGAGCTCGTCGCCTGCGAACCGCAGATCGAAAGCCCCGTCGCGATGCAGTTCGATCCGGACGGCCGGCTCTGGGTTGTCGAAATGCGCGACTATCCCAATGGCCCCAAGCCCGGCGAGAAACCCGCGGGCCGCATCCGCATCCTCGAAGACAAGGACGGCGACGGCTTTTTCGAGACCTCCACCGTCTGGGCCGACAACCTGCTGTTCGCGAATGGGTTGTTGTTATGGCAAGATGGCGCCATCGTCACCATGGCGCCGCACATCGCCCACATGCGCGACACCAAGGGCGCGGGCAAAGCAAACAAGACCGAGATCTGGTATGAAGGCTTCGCCGCCCAGAATCCGCAATTGCGCGTCAGCCATCCGATTCTCGGCCTGGACGGCTGGATCTACTGTGCCAACGGCCTGCGCGGCGGCAGCGCAGTCCGGGCCGGCAAGGTCGATGCCGTGGGCGTCAACCTGTCCGGAATGGATTTTCGCTTCGATCCCATCAATGAAACCTACGAAGCCATCACCGGCCCCGGACAATACGGCAACACCTTCGACGAATGGGGCAACCGCTTTGTCTGCGACAATCGCCATCATCTGCGCCACGTCGTCATGGAACAAAAGTACGTCAAGCGCAATCCCTACCTCGTCGCGCCGTCCTTGCTCGAAGACATCAGCGTTCTCGACGACGGTCCGCTTTCGAGCGGCGGCAAGGTCTATCCTCTTAGCAAGAACTGGACGACGTCGTCATTGCACGAAGGCCGCTTCACCGCGGCGTGCGGGGTATTTATTTATCATGGCGGATTGCTCAAATCGCCGGGTGTCGGAGTACCTCAACCCGGGGCTTCCAAATCCATTTACCACGGCGCCGCGTTCACGTGCGAACCGACGGGAAACCTCGTGCACATGGAGGTGCTGACACCGAAGGGCGCGACGTTCACGGCGAAGCCACACAAGCAGGGGGTCGAATTCCTGGCGACGACCGACGACTGGTTCCGCCCGGTGTTTCTGACGCATGGGCCGGACGGGGCGATGTACGTGGTGGACATGTATCGCGCGGTGATCGAGCATCCGGAGTTCATGCCGCCGGAGTTGAAGAACCGCCCCGACCTGACCGCCGGCAAAGACAAGGGCCGCATCTGGCGCATCGTCCCCAAAGCCCAGGGCCGAAAGGCCCTGGGATCGCGGCCCAATTTGTCGAAGGCGTCGATCGCCGACCTGGTCAAGACGCTGGAGCACGAGGAGCCGTGGTGGCGCACGACGGCGCAACGTCTGCTCCTGGAGAAAAACGACAAGGCCATGATCGAGCCGCTGACGAAGCTGCTGGAGACGACGAAGAGCCCGCACGCGAAGATCTTGGCGGCGTGGATGCTGGAGCGGCAGGGGAAGCTGAACGATCAACGTGCCTCATCGCTGCTGAAGGAATCGCACCCGCGAGTTCGCGAACACGGGATCCGAATCAGCGAGTCAAGATGGGAATCAATTGCGGCCAAAGATCAGATCATGCACCGATATTTCCCTGACGCCAATGTTACGGAACTGATATTAAAGGAAAGCGATTCACGAGTGCGATTCCAACTCACCCTTTCTCTGGCGGGTCCGACGAGCGATGAGACGGAAGAGTTAATCGCACATGGTGACATCGATCGTTGGATTCAGCTAGCCGCGTTAACTGCACCGCGAGATCACGAGATCATTCTGGCAGCGTGCATCGAACGTGGGCGGGCCAGCCCAGAACTTGTTCGAGAGATGGCCGTGTTGTATGCGTCGGCCAAGCGCAGCCAGTCCGATTACTTGGAGTTCTTCGAAGTCGTTATCAAACAAAAAGATCGAACGAAGTGGGCGGCGCTTATGGGCTTGGCAGACGGCCTACAGCGGCGAGGCTATTCTCTGACAACCATTGGTTCGATCATGGACAAGAAAGCCGGGGAAGAATACGCGAAATCTGTAGGGCGCGTTTTGGTTGATGCTGCCAAAAACGCTCGCGACGAAGACAAGAAAAACGATCGCATCGCGTTTGTTGGCCTGGTTAGCCACGCCCCCTGGGTAATTGTCAAGCAAACGCTTGTCCCCCTCGTCGAAAAAGAGCCGTCGCAGGAACTTCGCATCGCCGCCCTGCGCGCGCTGGCTACGCAGCAGGACAAGGAAGTACCCGAATTGCTGATGAAGCTCTGGCCCAGCGCGTCGCCGGGCATTCGCCGCGAAATCCTCGAAGCGATGTTGCGGCAGCCGGCGCGCGTCACCGTCTTGCTCGATGAGATCGAAGCGAAGCGGATGAAAGCGAGCGAACTCGATCCATTGCGCACCCGGCAACTTTCGAACCACAAGGACGCCGTGATTCGCGAGCGGGCCAAGAAATTGCTCGCGGGCAATGTGCCGGCCGATCGCCAGAAAGTGCTCAAGGAATACCAAGGCGCTCTGACGATCAAAGGCGACGGCAAGAACGGACGTAAGGTGTTCGAGAAACATTGCGCCACCTGCCATCGCGTCGCCGGCGTCGGCACGGACGTCGGGCCCGACATCGCCGACACGCGTACGAAAACTGAGTCGCAGATGCTGTTCGACATCATCGTTCCTAACGCCGCCATCGACGCCAACTATGTCAACTACGTCGTCACCACGAAAGATGGCCGAATCTTGACCGGCCTACTGACGGCCGAAAATGCGTCGAGCATCACGCTGCTCAGGGCCGAGAAGCAATCCGACGTGGTGCTTCGCAAGGACCTCGACGAGATCGCCTCGACCGGCATCTCGCTGATGCCCGAAGGCCTAGAAAAAGGCATCAGCATGCAAGAGATGGCCGACCTGTTGCGATTCCTGAAAGATTGGCGTTACCTCGACGGCAGCGTGCCGACGGGCAAGTGATTATTGATCTCCCTTGAGCACGCAGCGCCAGCAAGTGCGATGGAACCCACTTGCTGGCGCCGCGTGCTCCAGAACCCGCTTCTCGGCACGTCTATGAAACAACACTTCATTCTGTGCGGGCTCGGCAAAGTTGGCTGGCGCGTACTGGAATATCTGCGTCAGACCGGCGATCCGGTGACGGTCGTCGATAATCGCGCCAGCCCCGACGACTCGCGGCTCGAAGGCATCCCGCTTGTCCGTGGCGATTGTCGCCAGGCCGACGTACTCAAGCAAGCCGGCCTGGCGGAAGCGCGCGGCGTCATCGTGCTCACCAGCGACGATCTGGTCAGTTTTTCGACGGCGCTGATGATCCGTCACCTGCATCCGACAATTCGCATCGTCGTTCGCATGTTCAACGAAAGCCTGATCGAACGGCTCGGCGACGCGGCGCGCAACATCCATGCACTGTCCACTTCGGCCCTTGCGTCGCCGCTCCTGGCCATGATTGCTCGCACCGGGCAGGCGCTGGGAATCGTTCGCCTCAAGTCGGGCGAGAGCCGACAGATCGCCGAGTTGACGATCGCCGCCAATTCGCCGCTGATCGGCCGGCGGCTGAAAGACCTGGCCGACGAATATCGCCTGGTGATCGTCGCGCACGTCCGCGATGATCAGCCGGCGCAGTTTGTCGAGGAAGTCGATCCGGCGCAGACCCTGGCGGCGCTCGATCGTTTGGTCGTGATCGGCGACCCGGCATCGGTGGCGCCCTTGGTGGCGCGGGGCGAGAACGAATCGTTGCCGGAGCTACTGTGGGCCGGGTTGGTGTACCGGTTGAGCCGCGTCGCTTATGGCGTGATGATCCACATCGATCTGCCGGTGCAGATTTGCACCGGCATCTTCATTGGCGCGATCGCGGTGAGCGTTCTGGTCTTTGTGTTCGGCATGCAGAACGACACGCTGATCGATTCGTTCTATCGGACTATCAGCCTGCTCACGACCGGAGCCGACATGCGCGGCGAGGAGGCCGGCGCCGGGACCTGGCAGAAGGGCTTCATCACGGCGGTACGCCTGGTCGGCGTCGGTTTGACGGCGGCGTTCACGGCCATTTTCACCAACTACCTGATCCGCGCCAACCTCGGCGCCGCCCTGGAAATACGCCGGATTCCCGAGAGCGGGCATATCATCGTGTGCGGCCTGGGCAACGTCGGGTTTCGCATCGTCGAGACGCTGAGAGCACTGGATGAGCCGGTGGTGGTCATCGAGGAGAATGCGAACAGCCCGTTCATCTCAACGGCGCGGAGGCTGGGCGCCGCGGTCATCATTGGCAGCGCCGCCGTCGCCGAGGTGCTCCGACAAGCGAATGCGGCGACGGCGCGGGCGGTTATCGCCGCCACCAGCAAGGAACTCATCAATCTGGAGATCGCCTTGCTGGTTCGGGAAATGTCGCCGCGCGAGCGCATTGTCATACGTCTCACCGACCCGCACCTGGCCATGACGCTACGCAGCGCCGCCAATGTGCCGCTCGCGCTGTCGATTCCCGAGTTGTCCGCCCCCGCCTTCGTCGCGCGGCTCTATGACGACCAGGTCTTCAGCCTGATCCAGGTCGAGGAACGCGTGCTTGCCGTCTATGAGCTCACGATCCAAAGCGCTGAGTCGCCGTTTTATCATATAACGCACGACGAGCTCAGAACGAAGCATGGATTTCTTCCCGTCCATCACTGCGATAGCAGCGGCAAGGCGAAGCCGCTTGCGCCCGGCGTCCAACTGGAGGTAGGCGACCACGTCACGGGAGTCATTGCGATCGAGAAGGTCCAGACCCTGTATCACGCCCTGCCGTCGAGAAGTGAGGAGTAGCGCCGTCCGACGCGCGGCCGCCCCGGGATCGAATCCCGCCAATCGCGTCAAGCGATTAGAGGCGCCCGCGGAGTAACTCCGCGTTTGTGGGGCAAAGCGCCGCGCACGGAGCAAGTGGCCGGGACTATTGCATCCTCGGTGCGTGGCTCCGTTGCTGGCCTACTGGTTCCGCGGCGTTCCAATTGCGTACAATGCTAGGAACGAATCGCTAGCGGAACAACCATGCCAGTATTCCATACCAAGAGACGCATCGAATTCGGCGATACCGATATGGCCGGCATCGTCCATTTCGCCAACTTCTTTCGCTTCATGGAGTCGGCGGAGTGCGAGTTTCTGCGCTCAAGGGGACTGTCGGTCAAGCTCGACTGGGAAGGGCAAACGATCGGCTTCCCACGCGTGTCGGCCACCTGCGATTATGTTTCTCCCGCTCGCTTCGAAGACGTGCTGGAAGTGGCCGTGTCGATTGATAAGATCGGCACGAAGTCGGTGACGTATGGGTTTGAGTTCACACGAGGCGGCATTGTGATCGCACGTGGAAAAGTGACGTCGTGCTGCGTCCGCGTCGGATCGGAAAATCGCATTGAAGGAATAGCCATCCCAGCAAGTTACCGCGCTCGCCTCTCTGAGCCTGAAGCGTAAGCGAAGTTGGCTTTCTTCGCATACGCTTCAGGCTCTGACAAGAACCATGACAAACTACCTCATTCATTTGAACGATCGCATTGCACTCGGCGTCGCGCGCTTGCCCGAAGCCATGCGGCGTCGGCAGGCGGCGTATTTGGCGGGCAAACAGAATGCCGACGGCGGGTTTTCCGGACGCGAGGGCGAGTCGGACCTCTACTACACCGGCTTCGCGCTGCGCGGCTTGACGGCGCTCGATGCCTTGTCGCCGGCAATTTGCACGAAGGCGGCGGATTTCTTGCGAAGTTGCATGACGAAGCAAACCAGCGTCGTCGATTTTTTCTCGTTTCTCTACGCCTGCACGCTAGTGCAAGCGAGCGGCGGGATCGATGTGCTTGCTGGCAGCGCGGCCGATTGGCCGACGCGTGTCGCGTCAATGCTCGAGATGTTTCGCACCAAAGACGGCGGGTACAACAAGTCGCCCGGTGCGACGTCGGGCAGCACGTATCACACGTTCTTGGTCGGACTCTGTTTCGAGTTGTTGGGCCGATCACTGCCCAATTCGGACGAGGTGATCCGGTTCGTCGAATCGCGGCGGCGCGAAGACGGCGGGTACGTCGAGGTCGCCGCCATGCGCCGTAGCGGCACGAACCCGACGGCGGCGGGAATCGGCCTATTACAAATGCTCAAGGGACGGGAACTGCCCGTCGGCGATGTCGAGTTGACGATCGACTACCTGGTCGAGATGCCGTCGATGGAAGGGGGCCTGCGCGCCAACGACCGCATACCGCTGGCCGACTTGCTCTCAACGTTCACCGGTTGTTGGACGCTGGAGCAGCTGGGAGCGCTCGATCGCATCAACCGCCGGCAAGTGTTTCATTTCGTGAAGTCGCTCGAACAGCTCGCCGGCGGATTCCTGGGTGGCGCCTGGGACGAAGCGACCGATGTCGAGTACACGTTCTACGGGCTCGGAAGCCTGGCGCTGTTGTACGAGGATTGACAGATTGCATTCAGCGTTCGCGCGGCGCCACGCGAACGCTAGACGAATACCGGAACATCATGGTATCCCTTCTGACACACCCCGTTTTTCTGTTGACCATTGGCGGAGCGCTAGGCACCAACGCCCGCTACTGGCTCGGTGAGTTCATTTCGGCTCGGTCCGAGGAGTGGTTTCCGCCCGAGCACGGCAATCTGCGCGCCCCGCTGGCGATTCTGGTGATCAACGTTTCAGGCTCGCTGCTTTTGGGGCTTCTCGTCGTGCCGTTGCGTGACCGTCTTCCGAACTGGAACTGGTGGATACTGCTTGGCGTCGGCTTCTGCGGCGGCTATACGACGTTCTCGTCGTTCGCTGTCGATACCGTGGAATTGGTGCGCAAGTATCACCAGCCGGGCATGGCTGTACTGAACGTCGTGGCGAGCGTGGTCGTGAGTTGCCTGGTTGTCTGGATCGCCATCGCGGGTATGGAGACGGTGCAGCCGGCCGAGCCGGCGGTCATGGAAGCGGCAGATCGCGAAAATCAAAAGGAACCATGAACGGAGCGACGCGGGCCGGCGTTTGCACGTGGAGCGTCGGCTCAACGCCCGGCGGCGGCAACGGCGCATCGTCGCGCGCCTCGAAATGATACGTCACACCGGTCCGGGACTTCTTGGGCGCTCCGCGTCCCGTCGGGCTGAGCATGTGCGTCTTGCTCGTTCGCGGATCGGTCCACGTCAGCGACACCCGATTCAGATTCACCAGGTCCGCCTCCTCGAAGGAATCGACGGCCACGAGCGCTCCTTCGGGATGGGCGATCTCGACCTCCACCGAGATGCGAGAAGTCTTCTTGCTCACGACCTCGGTTTTCACGATCGGAATGCGAACGGTGACGCCGTCCTTCACGGCGGTCACGTCGGCTTTCACCTTGGCAAAAGCGAAGTCGAGCGTGTTCGTCACGCCGATGACGCGGAGCCTGCCGGTGAGCGAATTGAGTTTGGCCGTCGTTCGCGGCGGCGCGGGCGTGGGAATCTCAATGCGCTCGGCCGTCTTGTTTGCGACCTTGTACTTTTCCAGGCTGCCCTGCTTCAGTCGGTTTTCTCCCTTGGGCGTTTCGAAAGCCGTCTCGGAGCTTTCGACATTAACGTACACCGCGCGAAAATGAGGTTCCCAGGCTGCGTCGATCGCCACGATACAGCGATTGAGCTGCGCCTCGTCATCGCGAAACACCGTGATGCGATTGACGGCAAAGCGGAAGATGCCGCTGTAGGCAACGTGCTGCTTCGGATTCGGCGTGTCCACCAGCGCGACGCCGCCGTGAGGCGAGTAGCCGATGCCAGCCTTGACGCACAAATCATCAAGCGTCGGCCAGAACGTGCCGGCTTTGATCGAGATCACGGGATTCGCTGGAGTGGTTCGGCGATCCTTGAGTGTGATTCCGTTCTGCTCCTGCAATTGTTTGAGCGCGTCGGCGAGCGGCAGACGATTCGCGGAGAACTTCACACTGCGAGCCGGAAGTTCCTGCGCGGGTGCGTGCGCACTACCGAGGAGCATGAACGCGAAGGTGGAAACGACTAATCGATGCATCGGCGGCTCCAAGGAGCCGCGCACGAAGTAAGCGACCGTGTCTGCTGGCCGCTTACTTCGTGCGCGGCTCTTTTCCCATTGCAACTGATGTGCCCGGGCTGGCCCTTCGCTGGCGCTCAGGCTCGGATCGATACGGTGGCGAGGAAATCGTCAGCAGCGGCGGGAGATTGCCCACACCGGGCACGTGATGGCGCCGTCGAGCGGCTCTTACCCAATCAGCGCCAGCTTTGCGCGTTGTGCGGCAGCGCGCTCCAGCTTGACGGCAGGAATGTCGGCCCAGCGCAGGACGGCGGCGCCCCACGTTAGCCCGCCGCCGAACGAGACCAGCAATAGGTGGTCGCCCACGTCGACCGGCGTGGACTGGAGGAACTCGCCCAGCGCGATCGGGATCGACGATGCGCCGGTGTTGCCATGCCGATCGATGTTCATGAACATACGATCTTCGCTGATACCGATGGCGTCGCGCGTGGCGATGAGGATACGTTCGTTGGCCTGGTGGGGGATGACGGCGCGGATATCGTTGGTCGTGAGTCCGGCCTTGGCCAGGGCTTGTTGTGCCGACTGAGCCATGTTTCGGACGGCCATCTTGAAGATCTCATTGCCGCGCATGCGGACACAGTGTGCCTTCTGGGCAATCGTCTCGGTCGAGGCGGGACGCGCGCAGCCGCCGGCTTCGATGGTGAGCATTTGCTCGATGTCGCCACGCGAGCCGAGTACGGTGCTCAGGACGCCGGACTGCTGCGTCGTCGCTTCGAGCACGACTGCGGCCGCCCCGTCGCCGAAGAGGATACATGTACTGCGATCTTCCCAGTTCATGAATCGGCTCAAGGTCTCCCCGGCGACGACGAGAATGCGCTTCGCGCCGCCTCCCTGGATAAACTGGGCGCCGGTGGCGAGGCCGTAGATAAAGCCTGTGCACGCGGTGTTGAGATCGAAGGCGCCGGCGCGATGGGCGCCAAGGTTGCGCTGGATCAAGCAGGCCGTCGCTGGAATCAACTGATCCGGGGTCGTGGTGGCGCAGATGATAAGATCAAGCTCGTCCGGCTGGAGTTCCGCTTCGGCGAGGGCTTGTCGGGCTGCGATGGTCGCCATCGACGATGTGGTCTCGCCCGCGGCGGCGATGCGGCGTTCGCGTATTCCCGTCCGCGAGGTGATCCAGGCGTCATTGGTGTCGACTAGCTTTTCGAGGTCGTGATTGCTCAGGACCTGAGTTGGACTGTACCAACCCCAGCCAGTGACGGCGGCGCGGTGAGGCATACACCCGTTTTCCTTGAAGGGATCGTTCACGTCGGCCTCTCGTCGGTGGTCGCGACGCAGTTCATCCCTGTCCAGCACGACCTCGGCGAGAATGTTGATGGACGCAACTAACCGTATGCATATCCGGTCGAAACGTCTATATCGATTATTTCAGCAGAATTGGCCCTTCGAGTGAAGTACTTTTTCAAGTTTCCCCGGTTTTCCTGTCAAATCGCGCCCTACCGTTGTATGATGGGCAATTGTCATGAGCCGCACAACCGTGCCGCGTGACATGGATTGCCCGACGGTCTTTTTCGAAAACGTCGTCATGAGCCGATTCCTCTTCACAGCAATTACCGTCAAAGTTTGCGCAATCGGCGTATTTGCCGCCGCCGACGCACCGGCACCAGCACAATCCCAGGATGAACTCGCCCTGAAACGAGCGGGAATCCCTGCCGACGGACCCGGCTTGTTGGATTTCTTTCGGCGACGCACGCCCGGTCCCCAGGAACAAACGACACTCAAGCTTCGCGCGGCACAGCTCGGCAGCACGGCGTACCCGACGCGGCTCAAAGCGACGGACGACTTGATCAAGGCCGGCCGATCGGCCTTGCCCTTCCTGCGCGACATTGCAATTCGCAGCGACGCCGAGACCGCTCGCCGAGCCCATTACTGCATCGGCGTCATCGAACAGAACACACGCGCCGGACTGACGGCCACCGCGAGTCGAGTGCTGGTCCAACGTAATCCGCCCGGCGCTGCGGAAACTCTGCTGGGCTACTTGCCGTTCGCTGATGAGCCCTGGATCGAGGAAGATATCCGCCAGAGCCTTAAGCGCATCGCCTATGTGGATGGCAAAGCGCTGGCCTCTTTCGAAACGGCATTGACCGATGCCTCGCCACAACGACGAGGCGCGGCCGCAGTCATCGTCGGACACTCACCCGATGCCAGGCAGCGGAAACTGGCGAAAGAGCGTCTGGACGATGCTTCCAGCGAAGTGCGTTTTCTGGCGGCCTCGGCACTCTTGGCGTTCTCCGATGCCGACGGCGTGCCGACCCTTATCGCCCTGTTGACCAGCGACCGGCCCGAACTCGCCGCACGCTGCGAGGATCTACTCTTCCGCCTGGCCGGTGAAAATGGGCCCCCCGTTTGGCATAGCACGGCCGACAACAACAGCGGGCGATCCGTGCAACTGGCTTGGATCGACTGGTGGAAAGCTAACCAGGCCAAAATCGACTGGAAGTCCGTGCGCTCTGATGAACCACTGCTCGGCTGGACGCTCATCGTCGAGAATCAACGCCCCGACGGCGGCAGCCGAATCTTCGAAATCAACGGCGCCAGCGAAACGCGCTTTCAGCTCAAAATCCAGAATCCGGTCGATGCCCAGTGGCTGCCCGGCGGCAAATTCCTCGTCGGCGATTCGGCCGCCAACGTCATCTACGAAATGGACACGCATGGCGGAATCGGCTGGATCTACAAGGGCGTCTCCCCCACCAGCATTCAACGCCTGCCCAATGGCAACACCGTCTTCTCGACCTATCAATCGATCAGTGAGGTTACGCGCGATCGCCAGACCGTTTTCACGCACAAGACGCCAGGTCATACCTATCATGCTCGCAAAACCGCCGATGGGCATTACATCTGGATCGATGCCTGCGGCGAAATCGGAGCGATCGATAGTCGCGGCAAGGAAATAGGCCGAGCCAAGATCGCCGGCACGCTCGCCTGGGGCAGCATTGAACGCCTACGCAATGGCCGATACCTCGTCGCCCTCGGCGGGGTCGGCAAGGTGCAAGAGGTCGACCTGGCCGGCAAAGTCTACTGGGAAAAATCGGTCAGCAATCCCAATCGCGCCGTCCGCCTGCCCAACGGCAACACGCTCGTCGCCAGCCACGGCGACTCGACGGTTTACGAGTTCGATCCCGCTGGCAACGAACGCTGGAAACACGTCTGCGTCGGCCGCCCCTTCGCCGCGATTAGGCGGTAGCCCTCCCCGTTTAGCGTTCGGAGTACGCCACGCATTCGCACGTCGGCTTGCCGAATTTCCGTGACGTGCCGCGTTGCCGTGGCCGGTCCGGTGATTTCTGAGCTAGAAAAACCTCACACCAGGGGACGCATCGCTAATTGAATAGAGCTGCGTCCCCTTTTCTCGCGCACGGCTAATCTCCTTATGAATCATCCGCGGGACGAACACCACATAACCAGGGGCATGAACATTGATTCCCAATTCTCTGTAAGATCGGCGCGCAAGGAACTGTCCGTTTCGGCGACGTCCGACTTCATATCTATGGTGAGCCTCCCAGCTTACGCGTTCATTGCTGGCGGTAAGCACCCGTTGCAAGTCTGCATCAAAAGTGTTCCACAAACTGTCTCGATAATTACTGAGCCGACAGGAAAGACTATCGAAAGGAACGCTTGTCGCGACAAACAGAGAAAATGCCTGGGTGCTAACCGCTTCCGTTGCGTCGATCGTCACAACCGTAAAGCCACTTGACCGGCTGTGCGGGTGCAACGAAAAATGTTAACTCCTTGTGGCCAAGGATTCTACGTCTGGAAAATTCGTTGCACGCCTACACCAAATCAGGGGCTGGCTACCCGATCAATCGCCGCAACAACCGCGGCTGTTGCACGTCGGTCAGGCGTTCGTCGCGGCCGTGGCGGTGGTAGGCGAGCCGCGCGTAGTCAAGGCCGAGTTGGTGGAGCATGGTGGCGTGGAGGTCGGCGACGCTGGTGCGGTCGATCCGGGCGTGATAGCCGAAATCGTCAGTGGCGCCGTGGACCTGGCCGCCGTGGATCCCGCCGCCCGCCAGCCAAACGCTGAAGCCATAGGGGTGATGATCGCGGCCATCGCGGTTCTGAGCGCCCGGAGTCCGGCCGAACTCGCCGCCCCAGAAAATGAGCGTGGAGTCGAGCAGGCCCCGGTTGGCGAGGTCGGTGAGCAGAGCGGCAACCGGCTGATCGGTCTGAGCGACGACGTTGCGCGTCTGGGCGGCGTTGTTGTTGTGCGTGTCCCACGGCTGCCCGGCCATGAAGAGTTGGACGAAGCGCACGCCGCGTTCGACGAGCCGGCGGGCCATCAGGCAGCGCACGCCGTAGCCGCGCGTCGTCGGATTGTCGAGCCCATAAAGTCGCTGTGTCGCCTGCGATTCTTGATTGATGTCGAGGGCATCGCCAGCCGAGAGCTGCATGCGGGCGGCCATCTCGAAGTTGGCGATGCGGGCGTCAAGCTCCAACTCATCGGGCCGAGCCTCGCGATGCTGGCGATTCAGTTGCTCCAATAGGTCCATGCGTCCCGCGTCGACGCCAGCGGGTCTCGGCGTCCGCGGCCGTAGGTTCAGCACCGGCATCCCCTCGGAGCGAAATTGCATGCCTTGATAGGCCGGCGGCATCCATCCGCTCGACCAGTTGCGAATGCCGTCCACCGGCAACCCGCGCGGATCGGGCAGCACGACATACGCGGGCAGGTTTTGATTCTCGCTCCCCAGGCCGTATGCGACCCACGTCCCGATCGATGGCCGACCGGCGACGATCATCCCCGTGTGCATCATCCACAGGGCTTGCTCGTGGTTGCGGTGCTCGGTGAACATCGAGCGAATGACAGCGATCTTGTCAGCATGCCGCGGGATGTGCTGAAACGCGTCGGAAAATTCGAGCCCCGACTGGCCATGCTTGCGATACCGAAACGCCGACTTGAGCAGGTTGCCCGTGAGCCGTTCGTCGTCTTCCGCTTCACGCGGCGGCGGCTGGCCATCGTAGCGATCGAGCATCGGCTTCGGATCGAGCAAATCGACGTGCGACGGGCCGCCGTGCATGAAGAGCTGAATGACCGCCCGAGCCTTCGGCGCAAAGTGCGGCTCAGTAGCCCGACGCGCAAGCGAGGGAGTCGGTTGTGCATCCAGCATCGACGCGAGCACAAGCCCGCCGAACCCGCCGCCGAGGGTGGTGAGGAGTTTACGACGAGATAATCTTTCAGTCATTCTGCGGCTCCGCATTGAAGTCGATGAAGGCATCTCGGTCATAATAGTACAAAAACGCTCGCAATAACATTTCCGGCGTTGCGTTTTTCCGTTGAAGGCGAGCGTTGACGACAACGTCTTGGATCTGTGACACCAGCAAGGCATGTTGCAGTCCGTTGTTTTTTGCAATTTTCGGAATCCTGTTGTCCTCCGATCGAGGGTCAACATCGAGCACGACACAAGCGGTATCCAATGTCCAGACCACGTCGAAGGGAAGGAACAGTCGCCCGGTCGTCGGTAATTTTTCCGCCGATTTCAGAACATCCTTCAGGGTTGTTAGCGATTACTTTTGATTCATCTGCTTCAATCAATCGATGTACGCAAACTCGTTCGCGCTCAGCAGCATGTGACACAAATCGGCGACGGCGCGACGCCGCGCTTCGGCAGGCGCCGTCTTGGCGTGGTGGCGCGTTTGTTGATCGAGGAATTTTGCGAACAAAGCAGATTCCTGTTCCGTCGGCGGCCGGGCGAACGCCAGTCGAAGAGCGTGCGTCGCAGGGTCCTTTGCGTCCTCCTTGAGGACGCGATCGGCGAAAGCGTCGGCTTTCTTGGTCATGAATTCGCTATTGAGCAGCGTCAAAGCCTGCGACGCGACCGCGGAGGTTTCTCGCCGAGTACAGTTCGTCTCGATCACGGGTTGATCGAAGAGTTGCAGGAACGTCAACGGTTGCGACCGGCGCACTTGCAGATAGATCGAGCGGCGGTTGCCGTGGGCGTCAGCTGGCGTGTTGACCTCGCCGTCGCCGGAGCGGACCATCGGGACGGGCGGGCCGAACATTTGCGGGTTGAGCGTGCCGCTGACCATCAAAACTGCGTCGCGCATCGCCTCGCCTTCGAGGCGGCGCAAGCGTTGCCGCCAGAGGAGGCGATTGTCCGGGTCGATTCGTTTAGCGTTCGCGTGTGCAGCCGGTTGATAGGCGGAAATTTGTTTGTAGGTCGCGCTGGTGACAATGAGGCGGTGCATACGCTTGATGGACCAGGGCGTCAACCGACCCCTAACGGGGTTCGGCTCGCCGGGCAACATGAACTCACACGCCAACCAGTCGAGCAACTCCGAATGCGACGGAGGGGAACCGGTTTTTCCAAAGTTGTCCACCGTCGATACGAGGCCGACGCCGAAGTGATGCATCCACAAGCGATTGACCATGACTCGCGCAGTCAGTGGATGCTCACTGCTCGTCAGCCATTTAGCGAACGCTAAACGTCTGCCGCTCGTCTTGGCGTCTTTGGGGCGTTCCACAAGCGCGAACGACTTGGCGTTTGCCAGTACGCGCAGAACGTTCGGCGTCACCTCGGGCCCGGGCTGCAAGTATTCGCCGCGTTTGAGCAAGTGCGTCTTCGCGTCGCCCGGCAGGTCGTAGAAGGCACGAATTTCCGCAAACGTTTTTTTCTTGCTTTCGTGGGTCTTAATCTCGTCGAGAAGCTTTTGCAGCTTTTCCTTCGATGCCGGCTCTTTTTCAGTTTTCTTGAGTTCGGCTTGTTGCTTTTTGAGACCGGCGATGGTCGCGTCGATCTTGGCGTTGTGATCCTTGGCTTCTTTCTCCTGAGCCGCAGTCGCTTCGTGCAACTTTCGTTGCACCTGCGGAATCCATTGGCTGGGCCGATATCCCGACATGAAAATCGCCTGCATGCGATAGTAATCAACCTGCGGGATCGGATCGTATTTGTGCGAATGGCACTTGGCGCATTGAAGCGTCAGACCCATCGTGCTCGAGCCGACGATCTTCACGGTGTCGTCGAGGGTCTGATAATAGTAGCCCGGAGCATTCTTGATGCTGACGAAATCGGGCCGGCTCGTGTCCGACGCGCATCGCAAGTAGCCCGTCGCTATGACCGCCTCGACCACATGCGCCGGCAGTTCCTTGGCGGTATCGTAGATCTTCCAGTACTCGACGAGTTCATCCCCGGCGATCTGTTCTTGCAAAAACCGATCGTACGGCTTGTCCTGATTGAACGCCCGGATGACGTAGTCGCGATAACGCCAGGCCGCTGACCGAACATAGTCGGCGTCCAGGATACCCTCGCTGTCCGCATAGCCGGCGACATCGAGCCAATGCCGGCCCCAGCGTTCGCCATAATGCGACGACGCGAGCAACCGATCGACGACTTTTTCATATGCCGCTTGCGGCGTAGCAGTCTTGCAGTCGTTGACGAAGTCGTCTATTTCTTTCATCGTCGGCGGCAACCCTGTTAGATCGAACGTGACGCGCCGCAGCAGCACAAGCGGCGCTGCTTCAGGCGACATTGCGAGTTTGTTCCTTTGCAATGCATCGACTATGAACGCGTCGATGGGATTGCCTGCCTTGACAGTCGGAAGCTTCGGCCGAACCGGCGTGCGAAACGCCCAGAAGTTGCGATCCTCGTCGGTGATGGTCAAGTCGGGTCCGCTCGGCACTTTGGCTTTGTCGTCTCCGGGAGCACCGGCCTCGATCCACCTGCGGATGATATCCTTCTCCTTTGCAGTGAGTTTCTCCTTGCCTTCGGGCATCTCATCCGTGCGGATTT